>OGXT01000015.1_pt1 | contig 184209 bp, 165 predicted proteins | sample 1576361 | NCBI WGS metagenome assembly OGXT01 (sample SAMEA3541514, study PRJEB24748) | human gut metagenome | biome: human gut; feature: human-associated habitat; material: faeces | place: China | collected 2012 | reverse complement strand
CCTCGCAGGTGGAGCAGGTGCAGCTGAACAATCTTGCCGATATGAGGATCGATGAAGATGCTATTTCGGAGTTCCGGCAGCTGAGCCGCTCGTTCAACCAGATGCTGGAGCGGCTGAACAACGCCTTTTCCGCCCAGCGGCAGTTCACCGGCAACGCCGCCCACGAGCTGCGCACGCCATTGGCACTAATGCAGGCGCAGTTGGAGCTGTTTTCCGCGGAGCATCCTGATGTGCGGCCGGAGACGGCGGAGTTCCTCACGCTTTTGCGTGAGCAGACGGAACGGCTGATACAGATGACCAGGACGCTGCTGGAGATGAGCAATCTGCGGCAGGTGGCGCGGAACGAGCGGATCCAGCTCGCTCCCATGATCGAGGAGATCTTCACAGATCTTGCGCCGCTGGCGGAAAAGCGAAGCATCACGCTGACGGCGGAGGGCGACGGCATTATGACCGGCAGCGATGCACTGATCTACCGGCTGATCTTCAACCTGACGGAGAATGCTGTCAAGTACAACCGGCCGGGCGGTTCGGTGCGGGTTTCTGTCACTCAGGAGCCGGAAAAGCTCCTGCTCCGCGTCTCCGACACCGGCTGCGGCATCCCGGAGAAGTATCAGCAGAGCATCTTCCAGCCCTTCTTCCGGGTAGACAAGTCCCGCAGCCGCGAGTACGGCGGCGCGGGACTGGGACTTTCTCTGGTGTGGGAGATCGCCGATCTCCACGGCGGCTCCGTTTGGGTGGAAAAAAGCTCGGACAAGGGCACTACCATTGCGGTGGAGCTGCCAACGCAACAATCAACGAAGCCCTAAAACCCTTTTATTCGTTTTTCGCCGCTTCGCTTGCCGCCCTGCGGCGTTCCTCTCTATATGGGGCGGTCAGCCTGTTTTGGAGGTCGGTGTTGTGGGTGCGGATGAAGATGGTGGGGTCTTTCTCGTCAAAAAAGAAAAATCCTGAAAAACGCTATATTGCAAACGCTTTTCAGGATTCAGAAAACACTAAATATTTATTCCCACTCTATCGCATCCACGTTGACGAGGTACTCCTCGGAGAAGTCCAGATAGTCCTCGGCAAGGCGCATGGCATACATCTTGTAGTTTGGGTATTTATTTTGAAGGGCGGCGATGAGCATCTCGTATACGTCGTCGTCCTCGTAATCGTCGTCCTCCGAAAGCTTGGCCAGATAGGCCTGATCCACGGACATCATCTCGTCCACCAGTTCCTCCATAAGGCCTTCCTTGAGAAAATCGAAATCGCCCTCGTTCTTGAACTTATTGAGTATGTACGCTTTCATTTCATTAAGATCAACATCGTATGTCATGTATATATCTCCTTTATAATTATACGTTGGTTTGTATTATTTGAGCTGGCCCAGCAGCTTTTCCAGCTCGTCCACGCTGTTGCCGAACTCCTTCAGCGCATTGCTTACTACCTCGGGCTTCTCCAGATCGACGCCTGCTATGCGCAGCTCCTTTATGGGGTAGTCGCTGCCGCCCGTGGTCAGGAAGCGGAGGTAATCCGAGGCGTCGCCGGTGGCGAGTATCCTGTCGGCGATGGCCACCGCGGCAGAATAACCCGTGGCGTACTGGTATACGTAGAAGGCGTTGTAAAAATGGGGTATGCGGGCCCACTCGATATCCTGAAGATCATCAACCACCGCGCCGGCATAGTACAGCTCGTTGAGCCGCCTGTAAAGTGCGTTCATGCTGTCGGCAGTCAGGGGCTGGCCGGACTGGGCCATGGCATGAGTCTCCTTCTCGAATTCCGCGAACAGGGTCTGGCGGAAAAGGGTGGTGCGGAAGCCCTCAATAAAGTGGTTCAGCAGGTACGCCCTGCGCTTCTTGTCGGTCTCGTTGGATATGAGGTACTTCAGCAGCAGCACTTCGTTTACGGTGGAGGCCACCTCCGCCGCCATTATGGAATAATCGTGGTTGGCGAAAGCCTGGGCATGGTCGGACTTATATGAGTGCATGGCATGGCCCAGCTCATGGGCAAGGGTGAACACGTCGTCCAGCTCGTTGGTGAAGTTGAGCAGCACATAGGGGTGTACGCCGTAAACGCCGCAGGAGAATGCGCCGGTGGTCTTTCCCTTGTTCTCGTATACGTCTATCCAGCCCTCGCTGAAGGCCCTTTCAAGAAGCCCGCCGTATTCCTCGCCCAGAGGGGCAAGGGCCTTCTTTACTATGTCCTTTGCTTCCTCGAAGGTGAACTTCATTCCCGCGTCCTCTACCATAGGATTGTAGAGGTCGTACATATGCAGCTCCTCAAGGCCCAGCGCCTTCTTGCGGAGGGCTATATACCTGCCCATGGCGGGCAGCGCCTCATGCACCGCCTCAATAAGGCTGTCATACACCGCCACCGGCACGTCGTTGCCGTAAAGCTCGGCGGAAAGGGCGCTCTCGTGGCCCCTTACGTCAGCGAAGTAATTGTCGAACTTCACGCTACCGCCGTACATGGCCGCAAAGGTGTTTATGTACTTCTTGAATTCGCCGAAATACTGTTCGAATGCGGCTTGGCGCACCCGGCGGTCGGCGCTCTCGCGGTACACGCCGAAGCTGCCGTGGGTGAGCTGCACTTCCTCGCCATTTTCGTCCCTTATGGTGGGAAAGGTCATATCCACGCTCTCCAGCATGGTAAAGCTGTTGTCCGGGGTCTGAGCCGCATCCGCCAGCATGGAGAGCATCTTTTCCTGTTCAGGGGAGAGCACATGCTTGCGCACGCGGATTATATCCGCTATTTGGTGGCGGTACAGCTCCAGCTCCGGGGCATGAAGGTAGGCTTGCAGGGTCTCTGTGGGGAGCGTAGCAAGCTCGGGGGTTATGTAGCTTGCGGCCGTGTTCAGCTGCACCAGCAGCATCATGGCCCGCTCGTTCATGGCCTGGTACTCCGGGTCGCCGTTGTCACCCGACTTGTTGAGTTCCGCATAAAGATACATGAGCATGGACTTGTAAACCAGGTCGTAAAAGCCGTCCAGCGCCGCCTTTGCCCCAGCCGGGGTACCCATGGTGCCGGAGTACCTGCCCACCTCAGGAATCCTGGCCTGCAGCTCCACAAATGCCTTCTCCCAGTCCTCGTTGGTCTTGTATATCTGTGTAAGATCCCACATATACCTTTTGTCCATATCCTTACGTGCCTTGAGCTCAGCCGCCATATATTTGTCTCCTTTGCGCTTTAAATCTATTTTGCCATATTGCTTTAATTTTATTATACCATCAGTTGACAAGGACACACAAGGTTTCAGGAGCCAAACAGCACGGCATAACTGCGTCGTCCTCATTTGAAATACAACCAGTATTTCTGCACTCGTCCTCCTTGTTCTGCCATACTCTTTGGCTTCTAAAACTCAAAGACCCTAAAGAGCTTGTTTTGAGGGCGATCCAAGGCCGAGGAGCGCAGTACTACTGGATGTAATACAAGCGACGAGAACGCAGGAGCACCCCAAAACAAGCCTTTCGGGCTTGTGTGCTCTTATCAACTGATGGTATCATAAAAAATGACCGGCGCTCCGGTCATTTGTGAACTATTACTGCCCTATTATATCAAATTCCACATTGGGGAGCCGCCTTTGCAGCCGGGTCACTATTGTTTCGTGGTCCAATTTTACGGGGCTTGATCCCATGATTATCATGTCTATTCCGTTCTTTTCGGCGTATTCCACCAGCGCGTCGTCCACGTTGTCCGCCCGTAGGAGTATAAGCTCCGCCCCTGCCAGCTGCGCCGCAGTAAAGAGATACTCCACCGCATCCCCTTCGAAGGGGGTACCCATAAAATTACGACCGGTTTCCACGCAGTGTACCACGTGTATCTCGGCATCGGCGCTTCTTTCCATGCCCCGGGCGATAAGCTTATCGCAGGTCCTGGGCCCTGTGACGCATACCATTATGTTGTGTTTCATCTATCGTCCCGTTTCTCCAGCCGCAAAGCGAATGGCGTCAGCAAGCTTATCCGGTATATCCGGCCGCTCTTTGTTAAGTGCAAGCTGGACCGCTTCTTCAGGCGTTCCCGCTACGGAGAAAATATCCAGACAGGGAGCCGCCGTAAAGCCCTCATTCACGCATTCCCTCAGCTGCGCAATGAGGTCCGAATAGTATCCCTTTGTATTCAATATTACCACAGGCGCGGTTATATAACCAAGCTGGTTCAGCGTCAGCACCTCCATGAGCTCCTCCAGCGTGCCGTATCCGCCCGGGAGGGCTATAAAACCGTCGCTCAGTTCCTCCATCCTGGCCTTTCGTGTATGCATATCCGGCGTTACTATCAGCTGGCCGCAGAATGGGTACGCAACTCCGGGTCTGTTCAGCTTTTCCGGTATTACGCCGGTAATCCTGCCGCCGCCGTCATGTACGCCGCGGGCAGCCGCGCCCATAAGGCCGGTATTGCCGCCGCCAAAAACAAGGCCCATGCCCCGCTGTGCCATCACCTGACCCAGCGTATAGGCCGCGTTAAGAAACTCACTGTCTATATTTGAGCAGGAAGCACCGAAAACGCAAAGATTCTTCACGAAAATCACCCGCCCTTTCTCACATGCCGGCGGCTAATTATACCATTTGATTTTTGATAAATAAATAGCTTTCCATGAAAATTCACTTTTAATACACTTATTGCAGCAAAACAAATCAGTTTTGCCCTACACGTCTGTTTTCCTGTCCTTTTTCTCCTTTTGTACCAGCGCTACGGCAACGCTCATGTCGTCATTTATTTTTCCTTCTCCTGACGAAAGCGCTATGAGCTCCTCCGCCATCTTTTCGGGATCTTTACATTCGTAAAGCGCCGCGATACGCTCCGCCATGGATTCCCCAAGGGCGTCCGTCACGCCGTCGGTAGCCATTATTATCCTGTCCCCTTCAGACAGTTCCAGCTCCTGCCTGGCGGGCGCAGCCCCCTTTATTATGCCTATGGGCAGCGTCTCCGCCCTCAGCTCTATCACCTCGCCCCGGCGAAGTATATAGCTGGGCGGCGCGCCCAGCTTCAAAAACCGCCCCATGCCGCTCTCGCAGTCAAAGGTGAAGGCATCTATGGTTGCGTACATGTCGTATTCGCTCTTGTACATAAGCAGCCTGTTCACGCAGTCCAGCGCGTCCAGCTCATTCACCCCTATGCTCATCAGATCCCCCGCAAGCCCGGCAGCCGTCTGGCTTTCACGGCGGGCTACCGGGCCGCTGCCCATGCCGTCCGATAGTATTACCAGCTTCCCCTTGCCGGTATCGCGGATGGCTATGCTGTCCCCCGCCTCCCGTACACCCTGCTTGGGCCTTACGGCAGTTCCGCAGAACAGCGTATACCGCCGCTCCCCCTCATCCGGTATGTTGACCATTGCCTCGCTCATGCAGCGGAGCTGCCTTCCCGCAAACAGCTCCAGCTCGCTTTCCGGGCTGGCCTCAAACAGACTGGACACCCTGTCCAATACCTCCGCCGTCTCCTTCACCCGGCTTTTAAGGCTGTCCAGCCGCCTTTCCGCCTCCTGCTCCTGCATTTCGAATAAGTCTGCTAACTGCTTGAGCTTTTTATTTGGTATCATAACATACAGTATGGTGGCTATCGTAGCTTCTATGCCATGGGTCAGCTCGCAGTCGCCAAAATATGCGCACACCAGGCACACGCCTAAGAAGCCGCAGCACACGCCCATCTTTTTGCCCTTGCGCAATGCCGAGGCGCTGAGCGCCCCTATGACCACCGCCCCCGCGAAGGCCACGCTTCCCCCGCCTATTGCAGCTCCGGCTCCCGCTACCGCAGCGCACGCTACGGCGTATATGCCAACGCTGCCGCTCAGTATGAGGGCAGTAAACGCCGCCAATATGCCGCCCAGGCTGACGCCCCGCATACAGTATGGCGCCGCCGCGGCACAGCAGGCCCCCGCCGTAAGGAACAGCGCAGTCATGTCCCGCTCGCCTATGCCCCTTCCCAAGTGGGCCCGGTTCAAGGCCACCGCCGCCCTGTAAAACACCGCGGAAAAGAAAAGGCTTGCAGAAAGCTGTCCCAGGCCCGTCATGGCGGCGTCAAGCGAATCTATATAAAATATGGGCGTTATGAGCACGCCTGCGGATATGAGCAGCACCGGCTTGTCCCTGCGCCTTTTTCTCATTGGCCCGCCCCATATGAGGCAGAGTGCGGCAAACACCAGACTGTGGGCAAGGCCCGCCCAGCGGTATGCGGCAGCGCTGCCTATCACCGCCCCCAGAAATGCCCGACTTCCCATACCTGTGAGCATTCCCGCGCATATGGCCGCAGGGCCAAATGGCGCGAAGCTTCCGGTGCCGCAGGAGGAGAGCAGGGCGCACAGCAGGGCCCATAGGATATCCGCGGCATTTATATCCACCCCCGCCGCGTATTTTTTTATCATCTGTGCAGGCCGCGCCATGCCCCCTTCACCTCCCTGCATGGATGGGTTATTTCACGCATATAATAACCGTTGGGCGTTGTACTATGCTGTCGGTTTTGGGGCGCGTAAAGTGTCGTAACAAAACAAGTTATGTTTTGCCCCGCCTTCCCTTGAATAAAGGGGGGTTGTATGGTAGAATTTCGGTATCTACAATAATATATACCGAAAAGGAGTATGTCCCGATGACAAACGTATACGATATACTGGCTGAACGTGGCTTTCTCAAGCAGTGCTCCCACCCCGAAGAGCTCCGCGAGCTCCTGGGCAGGGAAAAGGTAGCCTTTTATATCGGCTATGACCCTACTGCCGACAGCCTGCATATCGGTCACTATGTAGCACTGATGACAATGGCCCACATGCAGCGTGCAGGCCATCTCCCCATAGTCCTCCTGGGCGGCGGCACCGCCTGCATCGGCGACCCCTCCGGCAAGAGCGATATGCGCCGGATGATGACCACCGAGGAGATAGACCACAACGCCGCCTGTTTTCAGAAGCAGATGGCCCGCCTTATAGACTTCTCTGACGGCAAGGCCATAATCGCCAACAACGCCGACTGGCTCCGCAGCCTCAACTTCCTCGATTTCATGCGGGACATAGGCACCCAATATTCCGTAAACCGCATGCTCACCTTCGAGTGCTACAAGCAGCGCATGGAAAAAGGTCTCACCTTCTTCGAGATGGGCTATATGCTGCTTCAGGGCTACGACTTCCTCGAGCTCAACCGCAAGTACGGCTGCGTGCTGCAGATGGGCGGCGACGACCAGTGGAGCAACATGCTGGGCGGCGTAGAGCTTATCCGCAAGAAGGAGCAGAAGCCCGCATACTGCCTCACCACCTCCCTCCTCACCACCAGCGAGGGAAAGAAGATGGGTAAGACCGAGAAGGGCGCCCTGTGGCTCGACCCCAACAAGACCAGCGTATACGATTTCTATCAGTACTGGCGCAATATAGACGACGCGGACGTGGAAAAGTGCCTGCGCCTGCTCACCTTCATACCCATGGACGAGATACGCTCTCTTTGCGCCGAGGGCGGCGCTGCGCTGAACAACGCCAAGAAGGTATTGGCATATACCCTTACCGCTCAGGTACACGGCGAGGAGGAGGCCGGCAAGGCCAGTCAGGCTGCGGAAGCGCTCTTCGGCGGCGGCGGCGACCTTTCCAATATCCCCACCATCGCCCTTACCCCCGCGGACATAGAGGCTACCGGCCTGAAGGTAACCGACCTGCTGGTAATGGGCAAGCTTTCCAAGAGCAAGTCCGATGCGCGCCGGCTTATCGAGGCGGGCTCGGTGCTCATCGGCGACGAAAAGGTAACAGACGTTTACGCCACCGTAAACGAGGGGGACCTCTCCGAGGGCGTAGTCATAAAGAAGGGCAAGAAGGGCTTTGTCCGGGTAGTCAAGGCGTAATTTTAATTAATGAAGCCCTACAAAAGCGTAAAACAATGCTCAGAAGCTGAGTACACAGTAAACCGTTCAAGGTTCATAGGCCGCTGCTTCCCCGTGGATAGCGAGGAGGCAGCGCTTTGTCTGCTGGGCGATATAAGAAAAAAGCACTGGGACGCCACCCACAACTGCTTTGCCTACCGCATAGGCGAGAACGCCGCCGCAAGGTTCTCGGACGACGGCGAGCCGGGCGGTACCGCGGGCAAGCCCATAATGGACGTTCTGACCGGCAGGGGGCTAACTAACGTGCTCTGCGTCGTCACACGCTATTTCGGCGGCATACTGTTGGGGGCGGGGGGGCTCGTCAGGGCGTATTCCAAGTCCGCCGCGGACGCCGTGACCAAGGCCGGCGTAGTAAGCTACCTGCCCGGCACCATACTGGATATACCTATGGACTATTCCCGCTACGGCACGTTGGAGGGCTTTATACGGGCCAATGCGGAGGTACGGAACGTTGCCTTCGCTCAGAACGTGGTGGTCACCGTTGCGGTGGAGGACACAAATCTCCTTAAATTTATGAAGGAAGTGACCGAACGGTCCGACGGCCGCTGCACCCCCGTGACAATCGGCACAGGCTATATGAAGAAAGAAGAAATATGAATTTTCGTCGGTAATACTGGCGTATAAAAGGATTGTATTATATAATTAGGGTGAGTGTGTATACTCACTCTTTTGTTATGAATTTTTACACGGGAGTTATTTACGGAATATGAAGCTTGAAATGCGCTGTCTGAAATTTCAAAAGCTGCTTACGGCGGTGTTATGCCTTATGCTGCTTACCATATTCAGTCCGGCCTACGCGGCGGAGGTCTCCGCCTCCGTACTGCCCGTCTCCATGATATCCGCGGGCGACGGCACCATAACCATTACCCTGAAAAACACAAACGAGCCGGCGGAGGACGGCTCCGGCACGGCCATAACGGATATATCCATAACCCCCTCCATACCCGACGTATACTTTGACACGGCGGGCGCGTCCATAGCCCCCGGCGAAAGCAAGTCCTTCTCCGCCGCCTGCTATTTTTCCGAGGAGATGCTAAACACCTCCCTCTCCTTCACCGTAAGCTACACCGAGGGGACGAGAGCCCGCAGCAAGGACGTATCGGTCAAGGTGCTCGCCGCCAAGACCTCCTCCGTCACCCTTACCCGTTCCGCCAGCACAAAGCAGGCGTCGCCGGGGGAGGAGATAACCCTTACCTACAGGATATCCAATACCGGCGATGCACCCATCACCGTCACCTCCCTGGTGGATAGGGAGATAGGCGGCAAGGACTCCATGCTGAAGGAAAAGCAGACCATAGAGGCCGGCGCCTCCGCCGAGGTGCAGTATGTATACAAGATGGGCAAAAGCACCGTGACCTCAGAGCCGAAGGTCACATACAAGGATACCGTCACCAAGGAAGAGGGAACCGCCTCAGCCGCAGCCATAACCCTTGGTATGGTAAATTCCAGAATATCCGTCGAGGTGATACAGGGTGAGGCTACCGCCGCAGGCGTCACCTTCACCCTCAACCTTACCAACAACGGCAACCAGAAGATAAGCGACATAAAGATAACCGACGATCAGGGCAACCGCGTCAATGGGGATTCCTTCGCCCTCGCCATAGGAGAGAACCGCCAGCTCACCTATAACGTGGTCACCGAGGAGGAGCGGTACGTCACCTTCAGCATAACCGGCGTTACCACCTCCGGCGACAAGTACGAGGACAAGACCAAGAGCTACGTGGTGCGCAAGTACATCGACCCCGACCTTCTTGGCATACAGTTCACCGCCGCCGTGACGGAGACGCTGAACTCCGCCGGCTCCATAGGCGTGCGTTTCAATATAAACAATACCGGCACCATGACCATGACGAACCTCGTAATATCCATGGAGGAAGCCTATACCGATGAAACCGGCGCGGAAAAGACCAAGCTCAACGAAATATACCGTACCGACGTGGTGCCTACCGGCAGCTTTGAAACTACCCAGACCGTATACGTGGGCGAACCCCGTGACCTTACCTTTGCAGTACAGATGAACGACCCCGCGGGCAACCCATACACCTATACCGCCCATATCAAGGCGGAGGTGCTGGGCGTGCGCAACGTGCAGGAGACCGACGACGCCCAGCAGTCCGCCATAAGCACCCTTGGGGCAACGGTAGGGGACTCCATAAGCAAGGCCCTCACCATAGCGCTCATAGTGCTTGCGGTGCTGACTGTCATATCCGTGATTGCCATGGCAGTGCTCTCTGCCCTCGAAAAGAAGCAGCGCCGCGAGGCTGCCCGCCGCCGCGCCGCCCGTGAGCGGCAGATGCGCCGGGAGCAGAGGAACAGAGAACAGTATTAAGTATCCAAAAAACAAAAAACCGGGAACGGTGCTGATAATGCCGTTCCCTTATTTGTTGCGTTGTGTACTTCTTTTCGTCCCTGCCTACTTTCCGTACTCCCCTGCCGCGCCTTCCATTATGACGGTGAGGGTGTCGTCGCTTTCGCCCTCGCCGTATTCCAGCAGCAGCTTGGCGGCGGATATTCTGTCTGAATCCTTGCCTCCGTTGGCGCATATGTCCCGGAGACAATTCAGTGCTTCGTTCCTGTCCTTCTGTGAAGTATCCTGCTTTTTATCTTCTCCCATATTGGCTCCTTTCCGTGATATTTGTTAATTTTTCTGGTATGCGTTGAAGCGCGCTCCGTTTTTGTGTTATCCTGAATTGTAAATCAGTATCATCGAGGAGACGTACACATGCGTAAAGCCCTTTTCGCAATGATATCCCCCGTCCTGGCAGCGGCCCTGCTTTTTTCCGCCTGCGCAAAGCCGGCGGAACAGCCTGTAATAGACGTTACCGCCACGGAAGCCCCCGCACCTGAGGAAACCGCCGCCATTTGCGGCGACGGCTATACCGTGGAAGTAAAGACCGTATACTACCCCGAGGGTTCGGATAAGGATACGGCAAAGTTTATGCTGGCATTACAGCTCCCGGTGTTCGAAAACACCGCCATGAATGAGGCCATAACCGAATACGAGGACGAGCTGAACACCAGGATAACCTCCGAACAGCTGCCGCTATCTGAGCGGACGGACAGCTTTATACCCAATACGAAAGTCGAGCTTTCGGTATTCAGGGCGGAGCTTCCTCAAGGAGAATATACAAACATTATGTTTACCGAGACCGTGTCCTTCCTTGAGGACGGCGAATCCGAGCACGCCCGCCATCTTATCGTCGTGGACTCCGACGGCAATGAGCAGAGCCTTGCCTCCGTATCCGGCCTTTACTCCCCGGAGGATACCGTAGCCCAGCAGATATGGAACATAATCGCTGACGACGGAAGCTATTACAGCGACCTTACCCAGGAGGACATAGAGGAGCACCTGGACCTGTACAACGGCTTTTCCGTGGGGGACGAGGGCTATACCGTATACCTTCCTGCCGGCGCTGTAGCCGACGAATCCATGGGGGAGCAGGAATTCAGCTTTGGCAAGAGCGCCCTTTACCCGGGTTTTGTAGGCGACGTCATAACCGCCGATGAGTATACCCAGATACTGCCCATGCTCAACGCCGCAGCCGCCGCCTGCGGCCCCGACTTCACCAGCCTCAGCTCCGTACCGATAGGAGATCAGAGTGTGGCTTATTGCAGGGAATACTGGCTTCAGGGCCGGGATTCCCGCACCGTCACCCAGGAGGAATACCGCTCCGCATATAAGTTCCCCCTCTCATCATCTCTGCCGCCAGAGGAAGGCCCCGGTGTGGAGCTTAAGGATGACGGCACCGTGGAGCTCTCCCGCGTCACCCCCTTCTATGGCTTCCAGCCTGAGGACGCCATGCTCAAGGAGGACGGCACGCTCACCGTAACCGGCGTGCTTATGAGCGGCGCTCCCGGTACAGCCGACGCCGCGGCCGCCGCCTCTGCCGCCGCAAGCTTTATGAAGGTAGGCGATGAATACTGCCTTAACTCCTTTGACATAATGTAACACAGTTCCGAAGAAGCGGCTGAAAGCCGCTTCTTTTTTCTTTAAAGGTCGTCCGCGTCCTGCACCGGCTGCATATCCTCCTCGTCATCGTAGGTGCCGGTGTAGCTGCCCATCACGTCGGAGGGTATCCTGCGCTTGCCCTGGCTCCTCAGGGTATGGGTGAGGTTCTCCATGTCCTTTTTCTTCTTCAATTCCTGCGCCTCCTTTTATGCTTTTCGCCTATTATGCCGCGCCCCGCCCCTTCTTAGCCGCAAGCTCCTGCTCTATGGGGCCGGTGCCTTCTTCCTCGCCATAAGCCTGCTCCCGCTCCTTTTCCTTCTCCCCGGCGGCCTTCTTTTCCGCCTCCTCCAGCTTTTTCGTCATAAGCTCCTGAACCTGCTCCTTTCCGTCGAATACCATCATCTCGAGGGCCACGTCGGCGGTTATCATGCCGCACTTGAGCATGCTGAGCATGAGCTCGTTGTGGGCGGTAACGGAGAAGCGGTTCTCCCGCTGTACCTTTACGGATACGGTAAATTCGAGGGGTATATCGTTGCCGAGGGCGGTCTTTTTCATGAGCTTATTGGAAAGCAATGTATCTGTGCGGTTCTTCAGGTGTACCTTTCTCGGGAATATGCAGTACTCCCTCTCCACCTCTATCTCCAGGCGCACTGCCTGCTCGAATGCGTCGTGTATGGCCTTGGCCGCCATGCGGCTCCGCTTGCTGCTCATCTCCTGCAGCGCGGCTATGGCGGAGGCCGCAGTTACGCCCCCGGTTGCCATGCCCCGGGAGAAGTCGTTTGCGCCGGACTCCTCCTTTATGCCGTTTCGCATGGAGCGGATATAATCCAGTATGTAGCCGGGCAGGGGGGCGGTGGAGAACCATGTGACGCCGTTGAGGTTTTCGCCCCGGTGTACCTCCTTTGACCAATCCCTGAGGTCGTCTATGTCGAAGCCGGAGGCGCCGGTGACCAGCAGCTTGTTATGGCTTGCCATCAGGGCGTTTTTCAGCACTATCTGGTCCAGCTTATCCGAATAAAGCTGCTGGTTCTCGAACATGTCCACAAGGCCGAAACCGAGGCAGCTGCCCCTCCTGGGGTAGAGGGCGGTCACCACGAAGGGATATTCCCCGTGGGCATAATAGCCCTCCGGGCGCTGCCTTGCGCTGTCCTCCAGCAGCACGCCGCCGGCCAGCTTCAGCATCCTTACGGAATACCTGTCGGTATCCGGGTCGTATTCCCTGAGCCAGCATTCGATAAGCATTATGCTGTCCTCGTCGGATACGGTCAGCAGGCTGTCCCGGACGGGTTTTAGCAGCAGCCCGTCCGCCTCCATCTCCCGCTCCTTATCCGGATAATGCTGCCTGAACCAGGCACGGGGGTAGGGCACGAACTTGAACACCGCCCTGCCGTCCCCGATGTCGGGGCAGAGAGGGTCGAACATTATGCTCCGGGGATCCACCTCCCGAATGAACGCTCCGCCCATACCGCAGTTAAGCCTCTTGTCAAAGCCTGCCTCCTGCACCATGTACCCGCCCACGAGCAGGTCGTGGGACAGCTTGGCATACTCTCTGGCGTACCCGGCGCGGATGTGGTTTTCCCGTATGGCGCCGGTAAGCATCTCGGCTATCTCGCCGTACTCCGGGCTGTCCGCGGTGATTATGGCCTGAGGGTACTGGTCCACAAGGTCTGCCCTGATGTTTTCTATGGTTGACTGGATTATGGGGGTGACGGGCCGTGGCTCCCCGGGGTCTGCCTCCGGCACGTCGTGCCAGTGGTCGCCCCGATACATGCGCTCGCACTTTTCCAGCCGCTCCCACTCCCTGCCGTAGGCGTTCCTGTACTCCTCAAACAGGTCGTATATGGCCTGCACGTTGATGTTTTCCTGTATGGTCTGCATATAATATCTCCTTTTTACTTATTCATTCCTCACTTTGCAAGAAAGCCCCCTTTTCCCTCCGGCTCCTCGCTGAAGGGATCGTAGGCAGGGCTGCTCCTTCTCCTGGGCTCCGCCGATACCGCCGGCCGGGACATGAGCGCGTAGCGCAGGGATTCCGGCGCGTGGTCCTCTCCCTGGGCCGCGTCCTCCCGGTCGTGCTCGTCGAATATCAGTCCCGGCAGCGTGCGTATCAGGTTCTCGCAGCAGGAGAATATCTTCAGCCGCGGCTCGCCGTCCGGGGCGTCCGCAAGGTAGCTGCGCACCCGCTGCCAGCCCGCAATGCGGGAATTGTCCGCGGGGGTCAGCGGCACCCCCGAGAGTGAAAAAAGCTCCGCTATGCTCTCCCCCTCGAAGCCGCCGTTGGCCTTCAGCACCGCCCCCCGCTTCTGCCACATATCCGGCGACGCAACGGTGTAGGCTATATCCTCCCCCTCCGATTCCCTGCGTATCCGCTCCGCCACCTGATCGGCCCTTGTGTAGCGCAGGTACAGCTCACGGTAGGTATACACCCGGCCCTCCCCGTCCACCGCATGCCACAGCACGGCGCAGGGGTCGTTGTAGCCCCAGTCTATGGATCGGAACCTGCGCCACCAGCTTGGCAGCTCAAAGGGCTCTATAACGTGCTTTGCCCTAGAGAATTCCCGGAAAAACTGCCCCGCCAGCACGTCCCAATCCCCGTCGAGGTAAGCCCGGCGCAGCTCCTCCGGCAGGTTTTCAAGCTGCCTGAGGTATTCCGGGTCGGCGGTGATGAGAGCCGGGTTATCGTATATTCTTGCGGGTATGAAGGCATAGTCCGACTCCCGCTCGCCCCGCCTGTACGTCCTGTCTATGAACAGCCGCTTTACCCAGCCGTGGCCAATGCCGCCGGGGTTGCAGGTATAGTACATGCGGGGGGAGAAGTCCCGCCGCACCGTCCTGTTGCAGGTGGTGAGAAACTGCATCTGCTCCTCGGTAAAGTGGGTAGCCTCCTCAAGGCCTATCACCTCGTATTCCTGCCCCTGATACTGGTAGACGTCGCTGGCGCTGTCGCAGTAGCCAAGCCGCAGCCTGCTGCCGTTTGGGAACTTAAAGACTCGCTCCGCCGCGTTGTATTTTGCGGCGCCTTTGAGCTCCTTCAGCAGCGGTATGACGTGGTTTTCCCTCAGCTCCGGCAGCGTCCGTCTCATTATAAGGGCATTGAGGCCGGGATAGTTCAGGGCGAGCAGCACCAGCTTCCGGCGCATGGCCCAGCTCTTGCCGCCGCCCCTGGCCCCTCCGTAGGCCGTGTGCCGCGCCGTGGAACGGAAAAATTCCGCCTGCTTTGGGTTGGGAATTCCCTTCAGTTCGAGTATCATACTGTTTTCCTCCTTTCTGAAAATACGCGCCAGATTTCTGCGCAACAAAAAAGGGCGAACCTTCCGTTCGTCCCAGTGGCTCCCCAGCCCTATCCGGCGCAGGGCCTTTTTCTCACCGTATTTAGTATAAACCCGCAGTATTTGCCTTTCAACGACAGTTTAAAGGCATTTTCAGGGCGCGAATTGTGCAGGTTTGCATAGTAAAGTACCTTTTTCGGTATAAGTTTGTTTTTTATTATTGACGCTTCTCTCCTTGAGGTTGTATTATTTGGTTACAGCAATCAATCGAACAAACGTTCTGCCATTACTACTTCCTAAAGGAGGATCAGAAGATGAATCATTCTGAAGCCGAAAACCACATGCTGAGCGTGCCCGCGCTGGACATGTACTATGGCGGCCATATGGACAGCAACGCGTCTCAGGCGGCCATGGCGGCCACGGAGCGCAGGCTGTACGCCCTGCCCATAATACGTGAGCGCATAGAGGACAATCGCGAGGAGCTTACGGAGCTGGAAAACTGCGGCGTAGAGGCGCTCCGGCACCACTCCGCCTCGCTGGTGCGCCTCATACGCCCCGGCATGCGTCTGACGCCGGAAGAGGTCCATTCCGCCCAGATGGCAGAACTCAGGGCGCGGCTGGCGGCGGACGAGCGAGAAGTCCGCAAAATGCAGCACGCCCTGCGCTCCATAGGGGAGGACCCCTATTATCTCACCATAGAGCTGAAGTACTTCGACAACGTAAAGGACGCCGACGCGGCGCTGCGTCTCCGCTGCGATCCCGCAACGGTGCGCCGCAACCGCAGGCGGCTCGTCCGCCGGCTGGCGCTCAGGCTCTACGGCGTGGAATGCATCTGAAAGGAAGCATCAAAAAAAGCGGCTCAAACGCCGCTTTTTTTGAGTTATTGCGGACATGCTCCCGATATTGCACGATACAGTCCCTACAGCCTTCCGCCCAGTATGGCCATTACGAAGATAAAAAAGACCAATATGGAACAGGCGTCGGTTATGGTGGTAAGCATTGGGGATGCCATAAGGGCGGGGTCCAGCTTGAGCTTCTTAGCCAGCATGGGCAGTATGCATCCCAGCGACTTTGCAACCAGCACTGTGACTATAAGCGTCAGGCTTACGGTCATGGCTACCGCCCAGTCGTGATACTGCAATACTATCCTTATATAATTCACTATCGCAAGGGCAGTACCGCAAAGCAGGGCTACCCTCACCTCCTTCCACCATACGCGGAAGAAGTCGGAAAGCTCTATCTCATCCAGCGCCATGCTTCGGATAACCGTAGTAGAGGTCTGGCTGCCGCTGTTGCCGCCGGTACCCATGAGCATGGGGATGAAGGATACCAGTATTGGCAAGGTAGATATAGCCCCCTCAAAGTGGGTTATGAGTGCGCCAGATACCATTGCGGAAACCATCAGCACCATCAGCCACATTATGCGGCTCCTGAATATGGTGAACACCGGGGTTTTAAGGTATGTGTCCTCACTTGGCACTATACCTGCCATCTTCTCGAAGTCCTCGGTGGCCTCGTCCTGAACGACGTCCACCACGTCGTCTATGGTGATTATACCCACCAGCCTGTTCTCCCTGTCCACAACGGGCATGGACAGCATATCGTACTTGGAGAACATCTTGGCGACCTCCTCCTGGTCGTCGTTGGTGTTCACGCTTATTACGTTGGTTCGCATTATGTCCCCGACCCTGGCGTGGGGATCTGCAAGTATCAGATCACGGAGGCTTACTACGCCGTCAAGGTGGTGCTGGTCGTCCAGCACGTAGCACTTGTTTATGGTTTCCTTGTCTACGCCGTTGGCCCGTATCACAGCCAGCGCCTGATTCACGGTAAGCGTCTGCTTTAAGTAGACGTACTCGTTGGTCATCAGGCTTCCTGCGGAATCCTCGGGGTATTGCAGGTATTGATTTATGAGCTTACGGTTCTCGGGGGAGGAATTCTTTAATACCCTCTTTACAACGTTGGCGGGCATCTCCTCGATGAGGTCCACATAGTCGTCCAGATACAGCTCGTCCAGTATGTGCCGAAGCTCCTTGTCTGTGAGGACCGTCAGCAGCTGCTCCTGGTTCTCGCTCTCCATATAGGAGAATACCTCTGCCGCAGTGTCCTTTGGCAGCAGCCTGAACAGCAGCACAGCTGTCTCCTGATCCTCTATGGACTCGAAAAGCTCCGCGACATCTGCATAATGCATGTCCCGGACAGCTTCCTTTACTTTAGCGAACTTGTGGTCGTCAAGGTCCTGAAGAACGGCCTGTGCTTCTTCTGTTATCATATAATTCGGCTCCTTCTGAGGTACCATCAGTTGACAAGGACACACAAGGTTTTAGAAGCCAAACAGCACGGCATAACTGTGTCGTCCTCATTTGAAATACAACCAGTATTTCTGCACTCGTCCTCCTTGTTCTGCCATACTCTTTGGCTTCTAAAACTCGAAGACCCTAAGGAGCTTGTTTTGAGGGCGATCCAAGGCCGAGGAGCGCAGTACTACTGGAGGTAATTCAAGCGACGAGAACGCAGGAGCGTCCCAAAACAAGCCTTTCGGGCTTGTGTGCTCTTGTCAACTGATGGTACTATTAAATAATAAACCCGGGCCGTTTGCGCTTGCAACCCTTATTCTGTTTTTTTTAACAGTTCCTTAATTTCTTTATCCACCAATTCTCCGCCGTTGACACGGTGGCCTCACAGGCATAAAATACTATCATAATATATGGAGTTCACTATATATTTTTTCAACAGGGGGTAAAAATCTTTTGAATGAAAATAAAGTAAAGCGCCGCTTCGGCGACCGTTACGAGGGCAGAAGGATACGTGGCTACAACCCCATGGACCGCGTAGCATGGTACATAATGCCCCGAAGGAACGGCGCGACCAACCTGCTGGCCTACAGCGTGGATGTAGCCTCCATGGAGGACTACATTCGTCAGAAACGCGCGGAGGGGCTGGACAGCTTCGGTATAACCCATGTATTGCTTGCGGCCTATGTGCGCACCGTATCACAACGTCCGGCATTGAACCGCTTCCTCTCCGGCCAGAAGCTCTACGCCCGCAACGAGATATGGGTCAACATGGACGTTAAGAAGGAGATGCGCACCGGCTCCCCGGATACCGTCATAAAGGCGGTATTTCCAAAGGACGCCACAGCCAGACAGGTATACGAGGTACTGAATTCCACCGTAAAGGCAGCCAAGGAAGAGGATTCCTCCTTTGACGGCACGGCCAGGGCCCTGAACTACATACCCGGGCTGGTGCTCAGGCTGGTCATGGGCATACTCAGTTTCATGGATTACTTTGGGCTCATACCCGCTTCCCTCATAAGGGTCAGCCCCTTCCACGGCAGTCTGTTCATAACCAGCATGGGAAGCTTAGGCATACCGCCGGTATTCCATCACCTGTACGACTTCGGCAACGTGCCTGTGTTCTGCAGCTTTGGCGCAAAGGAAAAACGCCTTGAGGTGCAGCGGGACGGAACGGTAGCCGAGGTGCACTACATACCCTACACCTTTACCACCGACGAGCGCATATGCGATGGCTTTTACTACGCCTCCGCCTTCAAGCTGCTGCGCGGGTATCTCAAGGACCCCTGGCAGCTGGACGTCCCCCCGGAAAGCGTGAAGGAGGACATACGGTAATATCGCAGGACAGCAAAAAAGGGGCGGCACGCCCCTTCAGAGTGTCAAAAAAGTGGCTAAACGCCACTTTTTTGAGTTTTCTCATTCGGTGCTTGCGCCTATGGCGCGGCCAGCACCTCATGCAGGGAAAGCCTTGCTACGCAAGCGCCTTTTGCGGATTTGCCGCACACCCCCCAGGGGGCCCTCTCTTGCCCCTGCGGGGCAATTCACCTTGTGTCGCCAAATCCGAATAAAGCCATAAGGGGCTGCGGCCCCTTATCAACCCCTGGGTTTTTCGACAGTCTCAAGGGGCGGCACGCCGCCCCTTTTTATTTATTCGCAAAGCTCCTTTAGCTGCTCCGCAATGTCGCCGTTGAGCGTTACCCTGTATACCCCGCTTCCGGCGTTCCATATCGCCTCGCCCTCGCCCGTCATCAGCGCATAGCCTGCCTCCGGCGCGTCCTCGCTATCATACGGCTCCGCCTCTATTCCGGCCGCCTTCAGCCTGCTCCATGCGTCGTCGCAGGTGCCTATCTCTACGCCGGCTCCGCCGGCAGCAGTCGCCGTGCTTTTGAAGCCCTTATCGTCCGCGCCTTCCTCCGGCGCCGCTTCCGTCGCTGCAGTGTCTGCGGCTTCCTGCGCCGCCGCCATCATTGGCTCCTCCGCCGGGGCCGCCTCCGCAGGGGCTTCCTCCGCCGCGGCGGATCCTTCCACGCATTCCTCGGTCATGGCAGTCTCTGCCGGGGCCTCAGCCTTAAAGCGGCTGCTGTTTACCATGGCGGCGCCTATACCCACCAGCGCCACCGCGCAGGCCGCCATAGCGCCATAGCGCACGAAGCGCGCCCGCCTTGTACTGCGCTTTTTTTCTTCCTCTTTCTGCTTTTTGAGAAGATCGGCGTACATCTGGTCAAAATCCACCCTGTCATTTTGCTCTTCGCCTATGGAAAACAGCAGATCGTCCAGCCTGTCAGTCATTCTTCTCACCTTCTTTCAACAGCTCATAGAGCCTTTCCTTTGCCCGGAATATCCGGGATTTCACCGTTCCCTCGGTGCTGCCCTGCATGGCCGCTATGGTCTTGTAGTCCAGCCCCGAATAGTAATGCAGCATCACCGTCTCGCGGTATATATCGGGCAGCGCATCGATGGCCCGCTTCACCCGTTCCCGCTGATCTCTGGATATGGCGGAGGCCTCGGGCAGCTCGTATTCCCGGTCAGTATTGGGCTCAGGCAGCTCCTCGGCGGGTATCTCCCGCTTCAGCCTCCGGCCTGCGTCATAGCACAGATTCACGGCGACGCGGTACAGCCATGCCTTTACCTGCCCGTCTTCCATTGTGTTCAGCTTATCGATATTCTTTATCGCCCGCAAAAATACGCTCTGAGCGATGTCCATGGCGTCGTTTTCCCGCTTTAGTACGGAATACGCCGCCCAGTAAACCATTTTACAGTTGTCCCTGTATATGGCTTCAATGCTCTTGGGGGTCAATGCGCAATTACCTGCCCTTCATCTGTATATTAAACGTTTTGACAACACAAAAGGTTGCATACATTATATCAGAATAATCCGTTTCAAACTACACAAAAGCTTTTTATTTCCGGCGTGGGACATATTATGATATAATAACTTTATAAGATTTTGAGTTTATATAAGGAGGATAGCGCCATGGGACGCATGAACCTGCTTAACAACATAGTGAATCCCGCCAATAATCAGGTGGAGGGCTTTTGCGTAGTCAAGTCCGTAGCTATAAAGAGCAACGTAAAGGGCAGCGACTATCTGGACATGATACTGGCTGATGCCGGCGGCGAAATATCCGCCAAGCTCTGGGATTACAGCATAGAGCAGCACGGCGTATACGAACCGGACAGCATAATCAAGGTCCGGGCTACGGTAAACATATGGAAGGACTCGGAGCAGCTGAAGATAGACCGCATACGCGCCGCCAGGGATTCCGACAATGTGGATATGTCCAGTCTGGTGCCCTGCGCGCCGCTGCCCCCCCAGGAGATGTACGACGATATAATAAAGGTTACGGAGAGCTTTACGGACAACGACCTGCGCATGCTCACCCAGTATATACTCAGGGAAAACCGGGAGGAGCTGCTGCGCTATCCCGCGGCGCTCAAGCTTCACCACGCCATGCGGGGCGGCCTGCTTTACCATACCCATACCATGCTCAGGGCTGCCGAGGCTGTCTGCGCCGTATACAAAAAGCTTTACCCGGCCCTTAGCTGCGAGCTGGTCTATGCGGGCATAATACTCCACGACGTCGCCAAGGTGCCGGAGCTCACGGTAGGCGGCCTGGGCCTTGCAACAGGCTACAGCACCCCCGGCCAGCTGCTCGGCCATATAAACATGGGAGTGGCCATAGTTGAGCGGGCGGCGGCCGAGCTCATGATAGATAACTCTACCAAGGAGCTGGTGCAGCATATTCTCCTCTCCCACCACAGCGTGCCGGAATACGGCAGCCCAAAGCCGCCCATGTTCCCCGAGGCCGAGATAGTCAGCCAGATAGACGTGCTGGATTCCCGCATGTTCGAGATGTTCGACGCCCTCGCCGCTGTCAGCGACGGCGAATTTACCGAGCGCCAGTGGGCGCTGGACAACAGGCAGCTGTACAAGCACGGGCATAAATAGAGCTTTGCTTCTGCCTCTGCTTTTTCTTTCTCTTTTCCGGGAAAAGAGAAAAGAAAAAGCAGCAAAAAGAAAGAGAAAAGCTTACAAAAATCAAAACAATAAAGGAACGGTTCTCTCCGCTCCTTTTTATATTTGCACCCTGTCTTTTTATCCTGTTTATTTCCTGTTGGCTTTTCTTTCTCTTTTGCTTCTTTTCTCTTTCTTTTCCCGAAAAGAAAGAGAAAAGAAGAGGAAAATAATAATCCCTAAAACCCCTCGTCCCGGCCTGTGGTGTCCAAATCCGCGAACTTGGCGCTGCTGTCTATCCAGGCCAGCTTTACCGTGGCGGTAGGGCCGTTGCGGTGCTTGGCGACTATTACCTCGGTGGTGTTGTCCGCCTCCGCGTCATACACGGCAGGCCGGTACAGCAGCATTATCACATCCGCGTCCTGCTCGATAGCGCCGGATTCGCGAAGATCCGCCATAACGGGGCGGTGATCCGTGCGCTGTTCAGGGCCGCGGGAAAGCTGACTCAGGAGAATTATTGGAACGTTCAGCTCCCGGGCGAGTATCTTCAGCTTCCGCGTAGTCTCGGATATTTCCAATACGCGGTTATCGTACTTGCCAGAGGTCTGCATAAGCTGCAAATAGTCAATGACCACCATGTCCAGCCCAACCCGGGATTGCAGCCTGCGGCACTTGCTGCGTATCTCGGCCACGCTGCACCCGGCGGAATCGTCTATGTATATGCTCGCCTTGGAGAGGGGATCAAGGGATGACGCTATGCGTATCAGCTCCGCATCGGTTATGGTGCCGGTGCGGACAGACTGCATGTTTACGCCGGAATCGGAGCAGAGCATACGCTGCACCAGCTGCTCGCGGCTCATCTCCAGGCTGAATATGCATACGGTTTTCTTGCCCTTTACAGCCGCGTTCTGGGCAAGGTTAAGGGCAAAAGCGGTCTTGCCCATGGAGGGGCGGCCGGCAATTATGATAAGGTCGCTATTCTGCATACCCGAGGTCAGCCTGTCGAGGTCGGCAAAGCCGGTGGTGACGCCGGTAAGGGCGCCGTTGAGCTTCATCAGTTCCCCGACCCGGTTGTAGCAGCTGAGCACCGTCTCGCTGATATGCACCAGCGTATCGGAGGTCTTCTTCATGGATATGTTGAATATTGCCCGCTCCGCGTCGTCCAGCATCTGCTCAAGACTCTTTTCTCCCGAGAAAGCGTCTGAGGCTATGGCGGTGCTGGCCTCAATGAGCTGCCGCATCACGCTGCGCTCCTCCACGATCCTTATGTAGTGGGCAGCGTTTGCCGCGCTGGGTACGTACAGCGAAAGCTCGGTGATGTACATCACGCCCCCCACAGAAGCAAGCTTGCCCATGCGGTCCAGCGCGTCTATGACCGTGACGCTGTCTATGGCCTCTCCCCTGTCGTATATGCCCTTTATCGCCTGGAATATATCCTGATGCCGTGCAAGGTAAAAGTCGGAAGCGCACAGCGTCTCCATTGCCTGCTCCACGGCTGTATGGGACAGCAGCATGCTGCCCAGTATGGATTTTTCCGCCTCAAGGCTGTGGGGCGGCGTGGTGGGTACGCGGGGTTCTTCCATATTTTAACCTCTTGCTCTTTAAATATTGCGCCTTTATGCCGTTAATTCTTACTTGCCTCCAGAGGCAGCACCTCTACCTTGAACTTGGTATCGGTCTGCTCGTAAAGGTGGGCGGTTATATCGGTTATGCCCAGGGACTTTATGGGCTCCTCCAGCTTTATGCGCTTTTTATCCACGTCTATGCCGTATTGCTCCTTGAGCGCTTCGGCTATCTCGGCCGCGCCTATGGAGCCGAACAGCTTGCCGCTTCCCGCCTTGGCGTATACCTTTACGGTGAGGCCCTTCATCTCGTCTGCCAAGGCCCTGGCGTTCTGCCTCGCCACCTCCCTGCGGTGTACGTCGGCCTGCTTTTTAAGGTTAGCGGCGTGAATGTTGTTTGCGTCTGCCGCAACTGCGAGGCCCCGGGGGATAAGGAAGTTCCTTGCGTAGCCGTCGTTTGCATTGATGATGTCGCCGGCCTTTCCCTTGCCCTTAACGTCCTGTGTCAGTAAAACTTTCATTGCTCGTGTGCCTCCTTTAAATAGCTGTTTATACTTTCCGTAAGCCTGCTTATGGCCTCGTCCATAGTCACGTCCTTCAGCTGCGCGCCGGCAATGGACTGATGCCCGCCGCCCCCCAGCTTTTCAAGGATAAGCTGGACGCTGATGTCCCCGAGGCTTCTGCCGCTTATGTATATCACCTGGCCCCGCTCCGCAAGCACGAAGGAAGCCTGAATACCCTTTATGTTCACCAGCTCGTCCGCCGCCTGTGCGGCTATCAGGTTGGTGGCTTCCATGCCCGCGGGGCATACGGATATGGCTATCCCCTGCTCCATTATTATGGCGTTTTCCACTACCTTCGCCCTGTTGCGGTAGGTCTGCATATCGTCCTGGAACATCATCTTCACGGTGGTGTTGTCCGCGCCGTTGCGCCTTAAATAGCTTGCCGCCTCAAAGGTGCGCGCTCCGGTATTGAAGGAAAAATGCTTTGTATCCATAGTGATGCCCGCAAGCAGCGCCCCGCACTCGAAGGTGGTGGGCTTGAGGCCGTCGTCAAAGTACTGTATCACCTCTGTCACCATCTCGCAGGCCGAGGAGGAGCCCGCCTCAAGATAGTTGAGGGTAGGGTTCTGTATGGAGTCCACAGCCCGCCTGTGATGGTCTATGACCACCGCCTTGCCCGCCTTTTCCAGCAGCTCGGCGCTGAGCAGCGAGCTTTTGCGCTGGGTGTCCACGATTATCAATAGCGAGGAGGAGCGCATCATCTGGGCGGCCTGCTCCGGCGTCTTTATAGTATCCCTGTAGGCCTTGTTTTCCTTCATTGCCTCTATCGCCCCATCAATGCTGGCGTTGGATTCATCCAGCACGAAGTACGCCGGGCAGCTTATACTCTTGGCGCAGCGCATTATGCCGAGGCCCGCCCCTACGCAGTCCATATCCGGCAGCCTGTGGCCCATTATGAAAACCGCATCCGCGGTGTCCATCAGCTGATGCAGCGCCTCGGCGAAAAGCCGTGCCTTTACTCTGGAGTTTTTTGTGGTTACCTGGCGCTTGCCGCCGTAGAAGGCGTAGTTTGCACCCCGCTTGACCACCGCCTGATCGCCTCCCCTGCCCAGCACCAGCTGCATGCCGTTTCGGGCCGCCTCGTCCGAGGCGGCTATCCTGTCCGCCACGCCTATGGAAATAGAGAGCGTTACCGGCTGGCCGGTTCCCGTATCTATCTCGCGCACCTCGTCGAGAAGGGTAAAGCGCTGCTGTTCAAGCTCGGCTATGCGCTTTGCCTCGAACACGAAGAAGAACTTGCTGTTGTCGTACCTTCTGTATACGCCCTCCATGGCGGTGACAAAGTCGCTTACCCTGCGCTCCACCTCCGAGAGCACGCTGTTGCGGTGAAACTGCCTGTCGGTCATCAGGTCGTCGTAATTATCCACCTGTATCAGCCCCACCGTAGGCATCTGCTCCTCGTAAAGTCGGGAATAATGCAGTGCCTCGGTCCTGTCCAGCCAGTACTGGAAGGTGAGCCGGGTCTCTGTGCGTATGCGCTGCACCGGCATGCTCATGAGCTGGAAGTGCTGGCCGTTATACTCTATGGACTGGGCCTTATTGGGGAAGCGCGGATCCATATCGGGTATGAGCCTTCGTATGTCGCTGCCCGGGAAGATCTCGCCGAAGGCGTCGTTGCACCAGACTATCTTTCCGCCGCCATCGAACAGCACGCAGGGTATGGCTATGTTGGTTATGATGTTGCCCGCCGTGGTGTCGTTTTCCCGGAATATGTCGTTCATGGCGTATTTGACCGTCTTTTTGTAGGACAGCACCGAGAAAAAGCCTATGCAGAAGCAGATGGCGCACAGGGCAAACATCACATACGCCACCCACCTGTCCAGGAATGTCAGATACAGCAGCCCACAGGCCGCCGCCGCCGCTATGAACAGAGGTATAAACGCAAGCTGCGGTTTTTTGTCCATAATACCTTCCTCCCAAGGAAAAAAGCCTTTTCCCGGCTTATTTGTGCATTCGCTCCACATAGCTTCTGCGCATGCGGAAAAGCCTGTCCGCCGCGCCTATTATGCAAAGCCCGTAAATGCTGTACGGAAAGAGCAGCACCATAGCCGCCGCCGAAATCACCGTGAACGCCACGCCCCGGAGCTTCATCTTTACCATGAACGCCATGAGGCAGGCGCCCATGAGCGCATACGGCCCCGCCACCGCGCATTCCACCGCCGTGACTATGGCGGAAGAATTGGTTATCTTCAGCGCGGATATGATTATGGCGCCTATTATCATCACAAGGCTGCCATAGGTAAAGCCCCGGGAAAGCTGCCACAGGTGGAACTTCGCCATGGGCTTGAGCTTTGCGCCCTTCGCCCTGCAAAGAGCCCTTGCCGCCACTACGTTCGTCAGACCTGCGCCCATGCCCATGCACATCATTGCCGTTACCGCCATGTCGGGAGCCTTGTATTCCAGGTATGCCGCCATCTTGCGCAGCAGCTCGGCCTTATCCCCGTCTATGCCCATCTGTGCCGCGGTCTTTTCCACCGCGTCGCCGAATGCGGCCATGTACTGCAAATAATAGGCGAAGGGGCCTTCCCCCTCCATGAGCGCCGGAACGCAGGTCATGATGTACATACCCACAGCCACGCAGAATGCGCTTATCACCGCCGCCGTGCGGTAGGGCAGCTTATTTATGAAGATATAGGTCATCGCTATGCCCGCGGGTATGAACATCACCAGCGCGCCTATTATGCTCGAGTCCACAGTTCCCGCTATGCATATTATGCCGCCTGCGGCCGTTATCGCAGCTATGGCCAGCCCCCCATAGCCCCATACCGTGCCGGCAAAGGCCAGCAGCGCAGGCATTATTATAAGGCCAATCGGGAAAATATACGCCAATGCCACAGCCCCGAGGCCCAGGCCCAGGGAGACCAGCACGGATTTTATGCTCAAAGGCTTCAAAGGTCACATTTCTCCTTGTATAGATAGTTTATTATACATCGGATTTGTTTTTTTAACAACTGCGGGATATGGGAGGCGGGGCCGCCAAAAAACCCTTTATTTTCTTAAAAAACCTATTGCGCAGGGCTTTTCCCGGTGATATAATACGAAAGCTAGCGTGCTTCTTGCTCTGCCCAAAGCGCGGCAGGGCCACAAGACCATAAGGAGGTGAAAAGCGTGAACAAGTATGAAGCTATGTACATCGTTACCCCTGAGATGGAGGATGAAGCCATCAAGGGCGTTATCGAAAAGTTCTCCGGTATCATAACCGCCAATGGCGGCGAGATCGAAAAGACCGATGAATGGGGCCGCAAAAAGCTGGCTTACCCCATCGATTATAAGACCGAGGGCTATTATGTGCTGGTGAATTTCGCAGCAGCTCCCGAGCTGCCCCGCGAGCTTGAGCGTAACTTCAGGAATGACGAAAGCATCCTGCGTTACATGGTAGTTCGCCAGAACGGCTGATTAAACCAAGATTTTAGCTGAAAGGATGGTACAAAAATGAACAAAGCAATCCTTATCGGCAACCTCACCCGCGACCCTGAAGTGAGGACCACCGGCAGCGGTACCACTGTGTGCACCTTCACCATCGCCGTGAACCGCCGCTTCCAGAATCAGGCCGGGGAGCGGGTATCCGACTTTTTCAACATCGTAGCATGGCGCCAGCTCGGCGAGCTCTGCGGCAAGTATCTTTCAAAGGGACGCAAGGTCTCCGTTATCGGCGAGATACAGAACCGCAGCTACGACGCGAAAGACGGCTCAAAGAGATATATTACTGAAATAATCGCAGATGAGATCGAATTCCTCACCCCCAAGGGCCAGGAGGGCGGCAGCGGCAGCGGCGGCTATGAGCGCAGCGGCTTTGAGCGCCAGAACACTCCTGCCCCCGAGGGCTTCTCTGAGATAGAGGACGACGAGCTGCCCTTCTAAGCAGGGGCCATCTAGCCAATGAAAGGAGATTCACCAAATGGAAGAGCGCAAAATGAAGCCCCGTCCCCGCAAGTCCAGGCGTAAGGTATGCGGTTTCTGTGTAGATAAGGTCGAGCACATCGATTATAAGGATACCGCACGTCTTCGCAAGTACGTAAGCGAGCGCGGCAAGATCATGCCCCGCCGCATGAGCGGAGTATGCGCAAAGCATCAGCGCGAGCTGGCCATCGCCATCAAGCGCGCCCGCATCGTTGCCCTTCTGCCCTACGTAGCAGACTGATAAAACAACGGCCATTTAACTCCGAAGAACGTTAGCTGAGCCCGCCATTTTCATGGCGGGCTTTTTCGATAGACATAGACGTATATGGATTACGGAAATCATATATAATTTATTTGCAATAAAAACCAACGATTCTCCGTTTACAGGGTGAAAGGAGTAAGAGAATATGCTTATATGCCTGAATGCTGTTGCTGAATATGGGCAGAGCGAACGGGAAGAAATGGAGAACTGCATGATGGAGCTGTCAGCGGGGAACACGGCTGCCATGGAGCCGCTGTACCGGATAGCCAATCCTTCAGTATACGCCTTCGCGCTGTCCCTGCTTAAAAGCTCCCACGACGCGGAGGAAATAGCTCAGGAATGCTTTGTGCGCGTTTACCTCGGCGCGGCGGGATACAGGCCCCAGGGCAAGCCGATGGCCTGGCTTATAACAATAACCAGAAATCTCTGCATGGAAAAATTGCGTGAGCGGGGAAAGCGTTCCGACATCCCGGAGGAGGACTGGGACAAATACCTTGAGCAGACGCCGGCCTCGCCGGAGGACAGGCTGGTTTTGGAGCAGTGCCTGAAGGCTCTGGACGACAGCGAACGGCAGGTAGTGATACTCCATGCCGTAGGCGGCATGAAGCACAGGGAAACGGCTGAGCTTCTCGGCCTGCCGCTTGCGACGGTGCTTTCAAAATACAGCAGGGCAATAAAAAAGCTTAAATCAAAACTTGAAAAAAGGGAGGGCATTTAAAGTGAGCAACAGGCGTACGGAAGAAAGCGTAAGACGGGCATTTGGCAATGCCGCTCCGAATAATCTTAAAGAAGTAATGGGAAAATGCGAGGAGCAGAAAGGAAGGGTAATAATATTGGAAAATACGGCAAAAAAGAAAAGCGGCAGAGTATTCAGCAGGGTTATGGCAGCGGCAGCGGCGCTGGTTCTAATAGTAACTGGAACATACTTATACGGAGCCAATCACAGCGTAGCCTCCACCATAGCCCTGGACGTCAATCCGAGCATAGAGCTTGGGGTGAATAAAAAGGAACAGGTAGTATTGGTAACCCCGAAAAACGAGGACGGAGTAAAGGTCATAGGCGATATGAAGCTTAAGGGAAGCGACCTCAAGGTGGCGGTAAACGCCATAATAGGTTCAATGCTTAGGGAAGGATATATATCCGAACTGGCCAACTCCATACTTATAAGCGTAGATAGCGACGATCCCATAAAGAGCGCGGAAATGCAAAGCAGGCTGAGCGCAGAGGTAAAGGATATGCTGGATACAGGCAGCTTCAAGGGCGCGGTGCTGAGTCAGACTATAAGTGACGATCCTGACACAAAACGCCTTGCGGAGCAGTACGGCATAACCGAAGGAAAAGCTCAGCTGATAAAGCAAATAACCGAAAACAATGCCGCTCATACCTTTGACGAGCTGGCGGGGCTCAGCGTAAACGAACTGAACCTGATAGGGGAATCCGGCAGCAAGAGCATAACCAACGTAACGGCAGAGGGTGCCGCCAGCGACAGCGCTTATATAGGCGAGGCCAAAGCAAAGGAAATAGCTCTTGCTCACGCCGGGGCAAAGGCCGAAGAAATACTCGGCTATGAGTTTGAAATGGACTATGAGCACGGGGCCATGATATACGAGCTGGAGTTTGACTGGAACGGCAGGGAGTATGAATACGACATAAACGCGAATACCGGAGAAATACTCAAATACGAAGGTGAGCCGGCGGAAAACACAAAGGACGGGAAAAAGCAGGAAAGCTCAAAGGACAATAAAAATAATGAGCAGCAGTCAGCCGACGGAGGCTATATAGGCGAGGCAAAGGCAAAATCCGCAGCTCTTTCACATGCCGGACTTGACAATGGCAGCATAACCGAATACGAATGCAAGCTGGATAGAGAGGATGGCCGCATGGTATATGAGATAGATTTCAAGTGCAACGGCTTTGAGTATGAATACGAAATAGACGCCGTTTCCGGCGCGATAGTCAAGCAGGACAAAGATATAGATGATTAGGGTTTAGCTGATCCGCAAAACCAAAAAAGCGGCTTTAAGCCGCTTTCAGAGTGTCAAAAAAGTGGCTGAATGCCACTTTTTTGAGTTTTACGGGTTTTGCCTCTCGCATTCGCTCCCGGGCGGCAAAATCCGCAAAGTACGAAAACCTCTGGGTTTTCATCCGTTCTGACGCACATGTCGTCAGAGCCGGATTAAACATAAGGGGCTGCGGCCCCTTATCAACCCTGGGGTTTTTTGACAGACTGAAAAGCGGCTTTAAGCCGCTTTTTTGGTTTTTCTAATTATTTTTTACTTCGCCTCGGGGTTCTCCATTACGCCCGCAAAGAGGGGCACGCCGGTCTCGGTATCGACTATGGCGTATACGAAGGGCTTGTCGAAGGTCAGCACTATGGGCTCATCCGCAGGGAGCGCGCAGCCCTCCGCCGTGGCGATCTCGGTAACGGCGGCAGCCTCGGTGCCCTCCTCGTCCACATCCACCTTTACCCTCTGGAAGACATAAGATATGTACAGCGGCCCGTCAACGCCCCTGCCCGCGCCGGAAAGGTCTGCAAGGTCCGGATCGAAGGCGTCCGTCATTCCCATGGCCTTGAGGGCGTCGGTCAGGTATACCGAGTATTCGGTATCAAACTTGGGCATGTTGACGGTCACGAAGGTATCCGCCTTTGCGGCGGCGATGGCTTCCTTCAGCTTGGCCCCGGTGAGGGAGGCGGCATAGCCCCGTGCGTCGCCGCTGCCGGGCTTAAGGGCTATAAAGGCCAGCCTGCCGTCGTCATAGGGCAGCATTATGCCCTCCGCGTCCTCGGTCTTTATGTAGCTCTCATAGGCCTCGAACATGTTCATGAAAGGCACGGTAACGGTACTGCCGTCCGCTTTGGCGAACTCCCTGTCGTATGTGTCCTGGCCTTCAAACTTATGTGCCCAGTCCGCCTTCATATAAAGGGCGTTGAGCAGCACCATTATGGTGTCCTTGTCGTAATTGTCATCGTGGAGCTTGGGTATCATGCCGTTGGTCTTGTCGTTCACCCACTTGTTTATTGCCTTCAGAGCCCCGTCGCTGGGCAGGTCGGCGCTGTATATGTCGGGGCCGAAATACGCCTTTACGGTCTTTAGCCATTCCTCCTCTATAACGGCCTTGTCGTCGTCCGTCCAGATGGAATTGGCAAGGTCGAGCTTGGTGCTGCCGCCGGTCTTTTCAAGCTGTGCGGCTATATCGGCGGCGAGGGCGGAAACGTAGTCCCAGTCTGCTCCAAGTATCTTCTCGAATTCCGCCTTTGTGTTCTCATTTGCTCCGGGCATGAGCATGGCAAGGCAGAGATAGGCCGAAAGCGGGGAAAGCACGGGGTTTTCGGCTTCCTGCGCCGCCGCGTACTGCATCAGCCCCGCGCCGAGGTCGCCTATCATGGTATAGTCGGTCACTTCGGGCAGCGTCACATCCGCCGCATTTACGCCATCGGTAAGGTTCTTCACTCCGCCGGACGCGGCGCAGCCGGTGAGCATGGCGGCGCACATAGCGAGGGCGATCAGCTTAATCAGTCTTTTCTTCATAGCAAAAATATCCTCCGTATTGCGGTTATCTGTATATTAAACGGTTTACCTTACTGCAAGGTTGCATGTTAATTTATTATTTTGTTTGCTTATACCGCAAAAGATGCTACAATAAGCCTATATGGGAGAATTGTATGGATATACGCGACGATGCGCAGCTCATTATAAAAGAAGCCATTGACCGGGCGATGCCGGACAACGCAGTAAAGGCAGCCCTCGGCTCCGTCAGCCTGCCCCATAAGGTAAGGCTGGTGGCCATAGGCAAGGCGGGTTATCAAATGGCCAGGGCGGCATATGATCACCTTGGCAGCCGCATAGAAAAGGGTGTGATCATAACCAAGTATGGCCACTCCGCAGGCAGCTTTTCGGAGGATATCGCCATATATGAGGCGGGGCATCCTGTGCCTGACGGCAACTCCGTGCGCGGGGCGGAGGCGGCCCTTTCCCTTGCCCATAGTCTGACCCCAAAGGATACGCTGATATTCCTGGTTTCCGGCGGCGGCAGCGCCCTGTTTGAAAGCCCGCTGGTATCGCTGGAGGAATTGCAGGACGTGAACAGGCAGCTGCTGGCCTCCGGCGCCGATATAACCGAAATGAATACCATTCGCAAGCGGCTCTCCGCAGTAAAGGGCGGCAGATTCGCCATGGCCTGCAGCGGCGCCCGCATAATCGCAATAATACTTTCCGATATAATAGGCGACCCTCTGGACATGATAGCCTCAGGCCCCGCCTGCCCCGACAGCTCTACCAATGCCGACGCCCATGCCATAATTTCCAAGTACGGCCTGAAGCTTTCCGACAAAGCTCTGTCCCTTATGGATGTCGAGACTCCCAAGGAGCTAAATAACGTTGAAACCATCGTCACCGGCAGCGTAACCCAGCTCTGCGCCTCCGCCTCGGAAACTGCCAGGCGGCTGGGCTACAGGCCCGTTGTTCTCACGGCCTCGCTCTGCTGCGAAGCAAAGGAGGCGGGAAGCTTCTTAGCCTCCGTCGCCCAGTATCACAGGGGCTCCGGGGAACCCCTCGCCTTCATTGCGGGCGGAGAAACTGTCGTGCGCATAACCGGCAAGGGCTCAGGCGGCCGCAATCAGGAGCTGGCCCTGTCCGGCGCTATGGGCATCGCGGGCATGAAGGACGTATGCCTCTTCTCCGTAGGCTCGGACGGCACCGACGGCCCTACCGACGCGGCGGGCGGCATAGTCACCGGAGAAACCAAGGGACAGCTTGAGGCGCTGGGCATTTCCATACCCGACGTGCTGAAGGACAACGACTCCTACAACGCCTTAAAACAGATAGACGGCCTTATATTCACAGGCCCCACAGGAACCAACGTGAATGACGTGTGCTGCTTATTGATAAAATAATATATTCCCCTCTTTTTGAGGGGCTTCTTTATTTTTACAGCTTATATGCTATAATATACCTATAATAATTACTTTTGGAGGAGCTTATTCATGGAGCAGGATATCCGCTACTTAACCTTGCTTTCAAAGGAGTTCCCTTCGGTACAGTCCGCCTGTGCGGAGATAATAAAGCTGGAGGCCATACGCAGCCTTCCAAAGGGCACCGAGCACTTCATGAGCGACATACACGGCGAGCATGAGGCCTTCCTCCATATACTCAACAACGCCTCTGGGGCCATATGCGAAAAGATAGAAGAGCTGTTTGAAAGCACCCTGACTTCAGAGGAACGCCGCGGTCTTGCGGTGCTCATATACTATCCCGTGGAGACCCTCCACGGCATACACGAAAGGGCCTCCTTCGGCCTCAACGACTGGTACAGGGTGACGCTGCACAGGCTGATCGAGATGGCCCGCTACACCGCGTCAAAGTACTCCCGCTCCAAGGTGCGCAAGGCGCTGCCACAGGACTTTGCCTACATAATGGAGGAGCTTCTCAATCCACAGGACCAGCACAACAAACATACCTATTACGACAACATAATCCGCTCCGTAATAGACACCGGCATGGCGGATACTCTCATAACGGAGCTGTGCACCTTCATAAAGCGCATGGCCGTGGATACCCTGCACATAGTCGGCGACATATTCGACCGCGGCCCCCACGCCGACGTAATTTTGGACAACCTCATGGGCCACCACAGCGTGGACATACAGTGGGGCAACCACGACGTGCTGTGGATGGGCGCGGCCGCCAGCAGCCCGGTGTGCGTGGCCATCGCCGTAAAGAACTGCATACAGTATGATAACATGGATATGCTGGAAAACGCCTACGGCATAAACCTTCTGCCCCTGGCGGTGTTCAGCGACGTCACATACAGGGATGCGGCGGTATTCCGGCCCCGGGTCCTGCCGGCGGGACACAGCCTGCCTCGGGACAGCGAGCTGTTCTCCCGCATGCACAAGGCGATGTGCGTAATAATGTTCAAGCTGGAGGGGCAGATAATAGCCCGCCGGCCGGAGTACCAGATGTCTGACCGGGATATGCTATCCCGCATAAACTACAAAGACGGCACCATAGAGATAGACGGCACGGTATACCCCCTCCGGGATACCGACTTTCCCACCATAGACCCCGCCGACCCCAACAAGCTCACCTCCGAGGAGCAGGATATAATAGACGGCCTTGTCTCCAGCTTCCGCCGCAGCGAAAAGCTCCAGATCCACACCCGGTTCCTCTATTCCGTAGGCTCCATATACCGCAGGCACAACGGCAACCTGCTCTATCACGGCTGCATACCCTGCGACGGCAATGGCGAGTTCATGGAGTTTTCCCTTTATTCCGATACCCCCCTCAAGGGACGGGCATTTCTGGACTGGGCGGACAGGCTGGCGCGGCAGGGCTACTTCGCTCCCGATGGCAGCATGGAGCGGCTGCGCGGGCTGGACTTTCTCTGGTTCCTATGGTGCGGCAGGAATTCCCCGATTTGCGGCAGGACAAAGATAACCACCTTCGAACGGGCTCTCATCGAGGATAAAGCCTCATATACGGAACCCAAGAACCCCTATTACGTCTACTACGGCAGCGAGGAATTCTGCCGCAGGATACTGGACGACTTCGACCTGCACAAGCCCTGGAGCCGCATCATAAACGGCCACATGCCAGTAAAGGTAAAAGAGGGGGAAGACCCCAGAAAGGGGGGCGGACGCCTGGTAGTCATAGACGGCGGCTTCTGCAAGGCCTACCACAAGCAGACAGGCATAGCGGGCTACACAATGTTCTTCAGCTCCCACGGAATGCGCATCGCCGCCCACGAGCCCTTTACCACCCGGGAGGAGGCAATACACGGCAAGAAGGATATAACCTCACATTCCTTTATAGTGGAAAACCTTCCCCGCAGGCTCATGATATCCGATACCGACGCCGGAGAAGGCATAAAGCGCCGCATAGAGGATCTTAACGCCCTTCTCGACGCCTACCGCAGCGGCACCATAAAGACGGACTCCACCGGCAGGATATAAGAGCATCAAAAAAAGTGGCTGAACGCCACTTTTTGGGTTTTTCCGGCTTTGATGCCGTTACTTCTTTCTCTTTATGGCAAGAGCGGCCTTTTCCGTCACCTTGCCCTTGATGCGCATCAGGCTGTCCTGGGCGGCGGCGTAGCGGTGAGTCTTATCCTCAGAGAGCAGCATGGAAAGGGACCTCTTGAGCACCTCCTTCGTCTCCTCGTCCTCGAAGGCGCCGTTTATGGCGTTCATCAGGCCTATGGGATCCCGTTTCAGGTCGGTGAGGGTGCGGGCGTCAGTGCTCTTGCAGAATGAAAAGAGCTTGTTGACGAACTGCTCCCGAAGCTCCATATCCATATCGTCTACCCATGCCCTGAGGGTCTTGTCCTTGCGCTTGCTGCTACTCTTTATATCCTCGCTGTATATGAATTTCGTGCCCATCAGCTCCCATGAGAAGCCATCGTGCTGCCACACCCCTACGGCGTTGCTCTTTACCGCATGGTACTGATCCTCGTGATCCAGAAGTATTCCCACTATATCAGCCTCGGGCAGCAGTGTAGTCATGAGTCCGCGTATGCGGCTGTAATTCTCGAGGGTTATCTGGCTGGTGGGGAACCCGGGGCCGTCGAAGTTGTATACGGCGGTTATGTGCTCCTGCGCCTCGGGCAGGCAGTATGCCGCCGCGTATACTGCAAGGTTGCCTCCCTTGGAGTGGCCGGTGATTATGAGGTCCTTATTCCAGTCCGCCGCCACCATGTTCAGGTAATTTGCCGCATCGCTCTGGGCCGGTACGGGGAACATGTAGCACATGTTGAAATTCTCCTTCCAGCCCACTATGGTGTCGTCGGTACCCCGGAAGGCTATGCAGCGTATCCTGTTTTCGATGGTGAAGGTGACCGCGCTGAACTGCTCCTCCTTCTCCTCGCTGGTCTCGGCGGTATAGCCGGATAATACCACGCTGCCAAACCTCTCGCTGTTCCCCGCCGCCCTGAGCAGGTCGTGTATGCTGTCCGGTACTACTATGCCAAGCCTGCCGCGGCTGTCGGGATACTTAAGAAAGTACTCCTCCGCCGCCCGCTTTAGGGTTATGCCCTCAACCACGGTATTGGGCACTATGTTGGAATAATCCACATACGACAGCTCCGCGAATATCAGTCCGTCCACCTCGTTGAAGGGCCTTTCCGAAAAGGTCAGGTCGCCGCGCCACTGTATGTAGTCCATCATGTTAGCCATATAATTCGCCTCCGTTTTTTATTTCCCGGAAAATATCCTCTATTTGCCGCTGCTGCCGAGGCTGCCCGTCATGCGCAGCGACTTCATCTCCATAAGCTCGTCATAGGGTATCTCGGTTATTTCCGTCTCCGGCACCGGCAGCAGCACCGCCTGGCACACCGCCTTAGTTATGTAGTATACGTTGAAGCGCTCGCCCCGCTCCTTCAGCCCCTCCAGGTATTCCCTTGCCGATTCCTTTGCAAAGTACAGCGGGACGGTGTTCAGGTTTGTCATGGGCACGAACCATTCCCCCCGGTAGCCGGAGTCTATCACGCCGCAGCGCTTGCCTATCCCCCTTGAGCCGGTGGAGCCCCGCTCCTGTATCTGGAAATAATACCCGGGCTCAAAGGCGCTGGCTATGCCGGTGGGCAGCAGCTTGGTCTCGTGGGGCTCGAGGCGTATATACTCCCCGTCAAAGGCGAGGAATATATCGTATCCCGCGTCCTCCCCCCTCTTTGAGGGTATTATGCCGTCCGGCCTTACCTTCGCAAACCACAGCTTTACCATACGCTTCTCCTTGGTTTTGTATATTTATATTATAAAACAAACCGGAGCGGTTTACCATACCGCGCCGGTCATTTTGCTTTATGTGCTTATCGTGTTTATAATTGACAGGCCGTGCGCTTACACATTATAATCAAAATACACTCAGGCCGTGATTTTTGCGTTCATTACAATATAATTATTACAAAGGGGGAAAATATGAAAAAGCTATTGGCATTGGTCATCGCCGCGGGTCTGTGCGCGGGGCTTTGCGGCTGCGCCTCTACCATGAAGATAGACGCCGACGTCCACCTTATACCCTCCATAACCGACGGCAGCGAGCCCGACGCGGGCCTGCCCGGCGAGAAAGGCGAAAATGGCGAGCAGGGCTACGATGGCGGCTCCGGCACAAGGGTCACCAGCGCGGAGGATATAAAAAAGGCTATTGAGCAGACAGCCGAAGGCGGCACAGCCGAGATCAGCCTTGCGAACGACCTGATCCTCTCAGAGCCCCTGAAGATAACGGCCGATACCGTAATACACGGCAACGGGTATAAGGTGAAGCTCGATAGTGATATAAAAAATCCAATTTTTAACGGCGGCAAAAATAATCTGACCTTGGATAATATGACGCTGGACGGTCAGAACAACAGGGTTTATGATTATTTCGGCGCAATCAACGGCGGCGAGGGTTCCTCTTTGACGCTTAGCAACGTGACCATTGAAAATGTGGAGGCGGAGAGGATAATCCGCGCCGTTAGCGTACAGAGCGTAAATCTTACAAATGTAACAATCAGAAACAATAAGACAAGCAACAGCAAGGACGGCGCATACGGACTGCTTTTCACCAACGTGGAAAACATGACGCTGAAAAACGTTTCAATCACTGATAACAATATCGGAAAAAGCCTTATCATGGTATGGGACAATGATATGATATGGGGCAATGATAAAGTGAACGCATTGACCGCCGAAAGCCTGACGATAGAGAATAACACTATCGGTGAACATATCCTTGCGACATTGGGAACAGATTGCAGCGACACCATAACGCTCACCTCCGGCTCTATCAGGGGAAATAATACAGCGGGCATCTACATGGTCGGCAATCTGACGATAGGCAAGGATATGAATGTCCAATGCGGCATCACGCTCAACAACGACAGTGATGGAAGCGTATGCACCCTCACCAACGACGGCACTATAACAGGCGATATTACCTCGGCTGACTGGGCGGTGCAGCAGAGGGGGCTTCCCAAGTACACCGGAACCGGAACGCACACCGGAAGCAAGAATAACATAACCGACCTGACGGCTACCACACAGCCGTAAACAATACTTAAAAAGAGGGCTTGCGCCCTCTTTTTTTATTGCTGCTTTTTCTTCCTGCCCTTTATCATCCCCACCGCTATGAGGGCGGCTAAGGCGGCGAGGCCGCCGCCGATTATCATGGGCGCGCCGCCGCCCTTGGGGGGCAGGTACGCAGGCGCGCCGGTGCTCACCGGGGCGGGCTGCTCCGCCGCGGGCGGAACCTCCACAGTCGGGTCGTCAAGGCTTATCCAGAGATTGCGGTAGCCGTACCAGTAGCCGATAAAGCCCCATCTGCGGCCCTCCCCGTCGGTATAGGTCGTGTCCACGGTTATCTTGTCGCTGCCAAATGCGCCGAGGCTTAGGTCAAAGGCCTTCCTCTCGGAGCCGGGGTAGTCGTAGAATATTATGGTATCCCCCGCCCCCTTGGCGGCGTCCACCTCTGCGTCCTCATGCTTTATCTCGTCCTTATGCTCCCCCGCAAACTCCACCCAGTCGTATTTTACCTTGAAGTCATAGAGGTTTATCCAGCCGCTGCCGTCGCTTATCAGCGCCCACTGAGCGCCGTTCCCATCGGTATAGAGCCACTGGCAGACGGCCTCCTCGCCGTTGCTCAGCCGGCGGAGCTCCCCCCTGTCCGGCGCGCCGTATACCGGGGCGGAGCCGCCCTCGCCCTCGGCTATGTAGGTCCTGCCGGCCTGATAGGTGCATTGGTCGCTGTGCCTTTTGTAAAAGCTGTCCTCCGGCTCAAGTATCACGTCCGCAAGCGCCATACAGGGCAGGAGCAGCATTGCCGCCGCAAGCAGCGCGCAAAGGATCCTTTTCATATTATCCGTACCTCCTTAAAAAATCAGCTTTATCACAAGCCCCGTCCCGAAGGAGAGGGCGTTCATGCACAGGGAAAAAAGCATGGGGCGGGCTATTTTGGCGGCGCGCCTTTTGTAGGCGTACCCCTCCGCCAGCACAGCGAAAAGCTCCGTCACGGCGGCCGCCGCCGGGTAAAGCCCCGGCCTCAGGGACTTCGTCAGCAGCGAAAGGTATACCACCGCCGGGTTGGTCATAAGGTTTGCAAGGGCGATGAGCCCCATATCCTCCCTCTTCTTCAGCAGCAGGGCGGCGGAAAGCTCTATCAGCTCCGTAAGCAGCAGCGATAAGCCCATGGCGCGCAGCATTACCTTTTGCCCACCCCCACCCGTATCAGCATTATGGAGATCAGGCAGATCATGGCGTAATCCTGCCCGCTGCCGGAGGCCCCGGAAAAGGCGGGCATAATGCCGAGGAAAAGCCCCAGGGTGAGCAGCCCGAAGGCGGTAGCCCTGCCCTCCCTCAGGATATCCTTTGCGGCGTACAGCGTTACCGGCATGGACATATTAAAAAGCAGCAGCCCCAGCGCGCCGGGCAGCGGGAATGCGGAAAATATCAGCGCGGCAGCGGCGGCGCTCAGCGTGACGGTGGCGGAGCGCACCTCCCCGAAGCGGTCCGAGGCAAAGCCGCCTATGCACTTTCCGCCCACCACGCACAGCGCGGCTATCCACGCCCAGGCCCCGGTCTTCCACGGGAAGGACATTATCACCCCGCCGTAGCTTCTCAGCACCACCACCGTCAGCAGGCTCATAAGCCGCAGCCACTGCTCCCGTCCCCGGGGCAGCTCGGGGCTCCCCGGCCCTGCCCCGTCTTTACAGCACGTCATGATCGCCACCGCGCAGGCGAGCATAAGGCAGGCGGCGAAAGCGGCAAGGCTCCGCCCCGCCCGCGAGGCCAGCGCGCCGAGGAATATGCCCATTGCCCCGGGTGAAACGTATATGCCAAGGTATTTTGCCCCCTCCGTCACCGCCATTACGTCCGCCCCGCCGCCTATATGGAAGGCCGCGTTGCCCAGCCCGCATACGACGGCGGTGAGCATGGGTGAGGGCAGCAGCCCGCCCAGGGCCACCATAAGGCAGCCTATGGCGGAAAAATATCTGCCGCCGCCATATCTGTCCGCCAGCACCCCTATTGGGAGCTGCATGGCGAAGGCGCAGAAGTTATATATGAGCAGCGCCATGGCCTTATCCGAGGCGGCCCGGGCCGCGGGAAGCACCAGCATTGCGCAGCACAGGTCCACGGCAAAATGCGCCGCCGAATACGCCGCCACAAGCCTTTTTTCGCCCTTTCCCAGCATAGCCCACCTCCGATATCCTTATATTTATAACGCAATTATACCAGAAAAGGTTGCGCCGCACAGCAAATGTTTCCATCCGTATTGACGGCGGTATTGCACGGAAGGTAAAATCATATGGGACAGCCGGTAAATAATTACAAAAAATAACAGGAATGAAAGGACGCACGCACTATGATAACCCTGCTCACAAGGCAAGATATGGCAAAGGTGTTCACAATGGCGGAGGCGGTACAGGCGGCTAAGGACGCCCTCGCGCTCTATTCCGCAGGGGACACGGACATACCCCTCCGCGCAAACCTGCCGGTACCCGCATATAACGGCTCGGCATTGTACATGTACGGCTATGCCCCCGGCGCATCCGCCCTGGGCGTAAAGATAGTTTCAGTATATCCGGATAACCCCAAGCGTGGCCTTCCCAGCGTCCCCGCCACCATGGTTTTGATGGACGACTCCACCGGCGCCGTCTCCTCCCTCATGGACGGCACATACCTGACGCGGGTGCGCACAGGCGCTGTGGCCGGCGCGGCTACAGACCTTCTCGCCCGAAGGGACAGCAGGGTTTTCGCCCTCTTCGGAGCGGGAGGTCAGGCGGAGGGCCAGCTTGAGGCCGTTCTCACCGTACGGGATATAGAGCTTGCCAAGGTATACTGCCGCACCTTTGAGAAGGCGGAGGCCTTTGCCAGAGCCATGAGCGAAAAGTTCTCTGGCAGGTTCAATACAAAGATAGTTGCCGTCCATTCCCCCGAGGAGGCCATAGCCGACGCGGACGTAATCACCGCCGCCACCACCGCCGTCTCTCCCGTATTCGACGGCAGGCTCCTCAAGCCCGGCGCCCACGTGAACGGCATAGGCTCCTTTACCTACGACATGGTGGAGATAGACTCCTACACGCTGACCCACGCCGGCAAGGTCTATGCGGACACGCTGGAGGGTGTGCTCGGCGAGGCGGGCGACATACTTCAGCCCATTGACCGGGGCGAGTACAGCAAAGACCGCATTACAGGCGAGCTGGGCCAGCTCATAAACGGCGCTGCCCCCGGCCGGGAGAACGACACCGAGATAACCTTCTTCAAGTCCGTAGGCTCTGCGGTGCTGGACCTCGTCGCCGCCCGGCGCATATACGCCAAGGCGAAGGAGATGGGGATAGGATTAAAGGTCGAGATGTAACGCTTCGCAGAAGCGGCCCTTCGGCCACCTCTGCGGCATAAAAAGGAACGGCCCTTGCCGTTCCTTTCAGAGTGTCAAAAAAGTGGCTAAACGCCACTTTTTTGAGTTTTACGGGTTTTGCCTCTCGCATTCGCTCCCGGGCGGCAAAACCCGCAAAGTACGAAAACCTCTGGGTTTTCATCCGTTCTGACGCACATGTCGTCAGAGCCGGATTAAACATAAGGGGCTGCGGCCCCTTATCAACCCTGGGGTTTTTTGACAGACTGAAGGAACGGCCCTTGCCGTTCCTTTTTTGTCCTGTCTTTACCCTTATAGCTTTTCTTTATCGCTTTAGCAATATCTCAAAATAATCTTTAAATCGCTCCCGCGGCTGTGGAAAAGGCACACCCGCCATGTTAGAATTTGGCTGTAAGAAAATTCTTACAAAATTTAACGAAGTATTTCCTTTATCGCGGAAATCGCCGCGTCCACGTCACATTCGGCGTTGGCATAGCCAATGCTGAAGCGCACCGTCCCCTGAGGAAAGGTGCCCAGGGTTTTATGGGCGCTGGGAGCGCAGTGCAGCCCGCAGCGGGTCATGATGTCCCGCTTGTCCAGCTCGTATGCGACCTCGGCGTTATCGCGGCCGGTAAAGTCTATTGATATTACGCCTACCCGCCTGCTTATATCCTTCGTTCCCGCAAGGCGGAGCGGCAGCCCCTCAAGCCCGTCGATAAAGCGTTCGGTAAGCTTCTCCTCGTGGGCGCGGAAGGCTTGGACGCCCTTATCCAGTATGAAGCCCAGCGCTGCGTTGAGGCCGAATATCCCGGGGATATTCAGGGTGCCGGATTCGAACCTGTCGGGCATATAGGGCGGAAGCAGCTCGCTGTCCGAGGCGCTGCCTGTGCCACCGGATATCAGCGGCTCGACCCGCTTTGCGAACTCCTCATCAAGCATCAGCGCGCCTATGCCCTGGGGGCCCAAAAGCCCCTTATGGCCGGGAACGCACAGCGCCGATAAGCCCAGCTCCTTCATGTTTACCGGGTAATGCCCGGCGGTCTGGGCCGCGTCCAGTATTACCGGCAGCCCCCGCTCTCTGCATATATCGCTTATTTCCTTCACGGGAAGCAGCGTACCGCAGACGTTTGAGGCGTGCATTATGGCTACAAGCCTTGTATTGGGCCTGATAAGGGGCAGGATATCATTTGGGTCGGTGATGCCGCGGCTGTCGGCAGGTATCCTTGAGAACTTCACCCCCTGAGCCTCAAGCTGGCGTATGGGCCGCATCATGGCGTTGTGCTCAAGGCTGCTGACTATAACGTGATCCCCGGGGCTGAGGAAGCCCTTGAGCAGCATGTTCAGCCCCGCCGTCATGCCGGGGGTGAACACCGCGTGGGTGATGTCCTCTGTTCCAAAGAGCGTGCAAAGCCGCTCGCGGCACTCTATGAGCACCATCTCCGCCTCGCTTGAGGCCTCGTAGGTGGAGCGGTTTACATTGGCGCCTATGTTGTTTACATAGTCCAGCATGGCTTCCCCCACGCCTGGGGCCTTTGGGAAGGAAGTCGCTCCGTTGTCGAGATATATGGACATAGGCAATTACCTCATACTTTTATTTTGCTGATAAGGGGGACAGTCCCTTTTCAGATACAGTTTATCACACCTATGGCTTTTGTCCACAGGTGAAAAAACAAAAGGAGTTATTATTTATTATGAAAAAGAATCTTCCCGTATTGCTTACCGGCGTAATCGTCGGTATCGCGGCGCTGGTGCTCACAGCCTTCGGCAACCCTGCCAACATGGGCTTCTGCATCGCCTGCTTCCTGCGCGATATAGCCGGCGCCCTTAAGCTTCATTCCGCCGGAATCGTACAGTATGTGCGCCCTGAGATCGTGGGCATCATCGCCGGCGCTGCCGGAGCCGCCCTCATCAAGAAGGAATGGAAGGCCGTGGGCGGTTCTTCCCCCTTCACCCGCTTCGTTCTGGCCATCTGCGTAATGATAGGCGCTCTGGTATTCCTGGGCTGCCCCCTGCGCATGGTTATCCGCATAGGCGGCGGCGACCTGAACGCCGTTGTCGGCCTCGTGGGCTTTATCGCTGGCATCTTTGCAGGTACCATAGCCCTCAAGAAGGGCTTCTCCCTCAAGCGCAACTACGCTGAGCCCTGCATCGACGGCGCCTGGATGCCTGTACTGATGGTCATCCTGCTGGTGCTGGCCGGCCTCGCCCCTGCCCTGTTTGCCCAGAGCACCGAGGGCCCCGGCTCCATGCACGCCCCTATAATACTTGCTCTTGCAGCCGGTATCGTAGTGGGTATTCTGGCACAGCGCAGCCGTTTCTGCATGGCAGGCGGCATACGCGATACCATCATGTTCAACCAGTGGAACCTCACCCTCGGCTTCGTGGCCGTTATCGCCACCGTTCTCGTCGGCAACCTGATCCTCGGCAAATTCAACCTTGGCTTTGCCGATCAGCCTGTTGCCCATAACGACGGCATCATGAACTTCCTCGGCATGGGCATCGTAGGCTGGGGCTCCGTGCTGCTTGGCGGCTGCCCCCTCCGTCAGCTGATCCTTACCGGCGAAGGCAATTCCGACTCCGCAGTCACCGTTACCGGCTTTGTATTCGGCGCTGCCCTTGCACATAACTTCGGCACCGCCTCCTCCGCCAAGGGCCCCGGCGCAAACGGCGTTGCAGCCGTCATCGCCTGCTATGTGGTACTCCTCATAGTGACCCTTGCCAACGTAAAGGCCAGCAAGGAATAACCCTTAGAAACCTGACAGGAAAAGAAGAAGCGGCGCCAAGCCGCTTCTTCGGCAGCAGAGAAACCCTTTGGGGTTGTTAAGGGGCCGCAGCCCCTTAAAGTTAATTCCGGCTTTGACGGCGGGTACGTCAAAACGGATGAAAACCGTAGGTTTTCGCACTCTGCGTGTTTTGCCGCCCGGGAGCGTAAGCGAGAGGCAAAACACGAAAAAAGCTCGCATAAATGGATGCAATCCATTTATGCGAAAGTAGTATTGTACTTTTACAGGAGGAAATGATATGATAGACGCCAGAGGTCTCGCATGCCCAATGCCGGTGCTAATGACCCAGAAGGAGATAGCCAAGAACTCCCCCGCCAAGCTTGAAGTCATGGTAGACAACCACTCCGCACGGGAAAACGTAAAGCGTTTTGCCGAGAGCGCAGGCTATGCCGTGGCAGTGGCCGAGGAAGGCGACGACTACCGTCTCACCCTAACCAAATAGTTTTCAGGAGCGTTTTCATGCCCAGCTACATAGCCACCTTCCATACCCACCTTGCCGCCATGCGCAGCCTGAAGAATGTAAAAGGGCACGCCGCCTCGGCAGCCCTTTCCCCCGTTCCCCGGAGCCTCAGCTCTTCCTGCGGCACCTGTATGCGGTATGAGGCGGAGGACACGCTCCTTGAGCTTATGGATAAGGATCTGGAGTCCATAGCCGAAGCGCTGGGCAGCGAAAAATACAGCGTAATCTATAAATCAGAAGAATAGTTAATCAAAAGAAACGGCTTTACAGCCGCCTTAAGTACAATGGGAAACCCCATGCTCCGCTTCGGAGCATGGGGTTTTATGGATATGCTGAAGCATCCGGGGGTGCTTTTGTCGTTTAAAACTTCCGCCCGCCGCCTCCGTGATACATGCCGCCGGAGGACATATGCACAGTGCTGGTGCTATGGCCGCCTCCGCCGGAGCGGGGTCCGCTGTCGTTGTTGCGGGGTATTACCCGAGTGGTGACAAACTTATTCACCAGCTTTGAATCGTTTACCCGGAGGTTGAGCTTTGACTTTGCACGCCAGTTATATTCCGAAGGCACGTACTTTCTGGCATAGCTCTTCTGTATGGAGCTCTTGGCTATCAGCCCCGCAAGAAGGCCTATAAGGCCGCCCACGCCGCCCAGCACAGCCGCGCCCTCCGCACGCTCCGCGGGGGTCGCCGCCCTGTCTGGGGCGTAGGTGCTGCCGTATTCCGAGGGATCCATCACCTCGCCGGTCTCGGCGTTTATGCCGGTGTGATCGTCTGCCACGCCCATTTCAATAAACTTATCGGTGTAATCCAGAGCCTCTGAAAACGCGCCCATGTAATCGCCATTTGCAAGGTATTCCATCTGCGCGTCGAATATCTCCTCACGCCGCTGGTCGTCTATTATGTCTATCATGTCGCCGGTGGTGGTGAGATAGGTCTCCCGGTTATACATGTCTATGCAGAACAGCACACCGGTACGGTTTTCGCCTATCCCCATGCCGCTGTTTTCGTAGAACTCATCGGCAAACTCCTGCGTACTCATAACGCTTTCGTCCTCTACCGTGACTATGCCTATATCCTGGCCGTCCTTCGCCACAAGCTCGTTTATACGGCTTTGCAGCTCCGCCTCCTCGTCGTCTGTCAGCAGCTCCGCAAGGTCAAATACCCTTTGCACCTTCCCGGCTTCCTCCGGATTGCACACGGCGGATTCCTCGCCGGGAGCCGCGGTGGGCTGGGCTGAGCCGTTGAACTCATCGGCGGATATCACATTCTCCCCCTCAGCCAAGGCCCCAGAGCAAAGCCCAAGGCACAGTGCGGATATAACGATTGCCGTCAAAAGCTTTTTCATATGGCAAGCCCTCCTATAAGCGCGCCTATCACAAGGCAGGCGGCGGTGATCGTCCACATGAGCCGGTTGGTCTTCTTCCTGCTCACCGGCACTCGGCCGGCGATCTTGCCGGTCTGGCCGTTCATGGCAAAGTAGTAAAGCTCACCCTTGTAGCGGTATGTCATGGTCCACGCAGGCATGAGGGCGTACTTCCAGTCAGACTTGACCTCGTCCACCGCCATGTTCTGGCCGGTAACGGTGCCATAGCCGGAAAGGGTGCCTTCAAGCTGACCCTCCGCAGCAGAGCGTATTATCTCGTTTGCCTGAGGCTCGGCGGCGTTCTTCTCAATGTTGCGTTTTTCTGCCATGAAGCCCGAAAGGAAGCTCATGTTAAAGTCCTTAAGGCCGGACATATCATAGGGGTATACGCCGTTGAGCAGTTCCGCATCCTTCCGGTCCAGCGCCTTTACGGTGATCTCGCTGAGCTTTACGTCGCCGCTCCTTGTCAGGGCGTAAACGCTGGTCTCGGTGTATTCTATATCGCCCACCACCCATACTTTAAGGGAGTTGGACTTGGCGGTCATGGTGGCCCTTACGTCGCTGTCCACCAGCCAGAATGGAAAGTATACGCCCGTGAGCTTTTCAAGCTGCATCTCGCTGAAGAAGCCGTCGTCTATGTACTTTTTTGACTTGCACCGGCTTATGAGCTGTTCCTTTACCTTTTCCTTTGGAATGGAGAAGGGTATCACCTTATCCGGGGCCATACCGCCGGAAAGCCGGCCCTTTAATATTACGGGATTATGGCAGTAAAAGCAGAAGGTAGCTGCCGTTGTGTCGTCGGTTATTACCTCCGCGCCGCAGTTGGGGCAGGTATATACCACCGCGTGCTCGTCAAAGGCGGTGCCCTCGCTCTCCTTCTGTTCATCTATTATCTTCTGGTTTTTGATAAGCTCATTAAGCTGCTCCCCGGTGTAGCTGCTGCCGCAGTACTCACAGCCGAAGTCTCCTGTAGCGGGGCGATACGTGAGGTCTGCGTCGCAATTTGGGCATTTATAGGTAATAGTGGACATGTTTCACCTCCTGATGAGTGTATCGGATATATTTTATTACATAATGTAAATACGGGCAAGTGCCGAAAAGCCATATATGCCGCTAAGTGATTTCGACAAAACATTAAAATATTTTAATTATTCTGCCTTAGCCGCTATTATTTCACAAATTTGTATGATATAATCCATAGGTAAATTTATACCGAATTAATGCTTCTACTTTACGGGAGGAATAATTTAGATGGCTGAAAGGATAAAAAGGGGCGACCGCAAGGACGGCGTATGGCTTAAAGACCTTGACCCCCTGCACGGCTTCATGCCGTACCTCTACCCCAACAGGGCGGACAACGAGGCCTTTATTCAGGAGCAGATAGATATAACCGCCCTGAACGAATACCTTAAGAAAAAGACGGAGGGCGACCCGGAGTTCAAGTATACCTACCTCCACGCCATAGTTGCAGCGCTGGTACGCGCCATAACCCTGCGCCCCAAGATGAACCGCTTTATCTCAGGCAACAGGATATACCAGCGGAGATGGATCACCGCCGCCTTCATGGTAAAGCGCCAGTTCGCGGACGAGTCCTCGGAATCCATATTCTACAAGGCCTTTGGGGACGATGACAACATCGACACCATTCACCGGAGCATAAAGGAGAGAGTCACATCCTTCCGCAAGGGCTCGGCAGAGGACAACTCCACCGACAAGATGGGGCTTTTGCTCCGCCTGCCCCCCTTTATGATGCGTCTCGTGATGAAAATACTCTTTTCCCTGGACCGCAAAGGGAAGGTGCCGGATTTTCTCATAAAGGAAGACCCCAACCAGGCCTCGGTGTTCGTTACAAACCTTGGCAGCATAGGGCTGCACGCGGGCTACCATCACCTGACAAACTGGGGCACCAACTCCATATTCGTGGTAATAGGGGAAAAGCACATGGCTCCCTTCTATCAGGAGGACGGCTCCGTAGAGATGCGGGAAGTAATTGACCTTGGCATTACGCTGGACGAGCGTATCGCCGACGGCTACTATTACTCAAAGACAATAAAGCTCCTGAAGCACCTGCTTACTCACCCGGAGCTTTTGGATCAGAAATCTAATGAGGAAGTTGAATTTTAATATGGGCAACACAGCATACGCACACAGCTACATCGATGAAAGCCGCGTCACCGCCAAGGCTCCCTGGCTTAAAAGCTATGACCCCGAGTGCCCCGCACATCTGGATTACTTCATGGGTACGCTGGAGGAAGCCTTCGAACGTATGGCGGAAAAGTACCCGGACTATATCGCCTACGACTTCATGGGCAAGTCTACCACCTATAAGAAGGCCATAGCGGACATACACGCCTGTGCAAAGGCACTGAAGGCAATGGGGATAAAGGAAGGGGACAAGATCACCATTTGCATGCCCAACGCCCCCCAGACAGTCACCATATTCTATGCGGTAAACATGGTGGGCGCAATAGCCAACATGGTACACCCCCTTTCCGCCGTAAAGGAGATAGCCTTTTGCCTGAGGGACTCCGAAAGCGTAGCGGCCATAACCCTGGATCAGTTCTATGATAAGTTTGTTGAGGTGCGCCGCGAGGTTGAGCTTCCCCATCTAATCATAACCTCCGTAGCGGACGCCCTTTCCCCCATAATGAAGCTGGGCTACAAGCTCACAGAGGGCAGGAAAATAAAGAAGCCCGAAGGTGATGACTTCATATGGTGGAAGGACTTCCTCAGGCAGGGCGAAAACGTCACCGATTACCGCTGCCACAGGGACGCCGGTGCTCCCGCCGCAATACTTTACAGCGGCGGCACCACCGGCACCATGAAGGGCATAAGCCTGTCAAACCTCAACTTTAACGCTCTGGCTGCCCAGATAATCGCCACCAACAGCTTCTTCCGCCCCGGCGACAAGATGCTGGCCATAATGCCCATGTTCCACGGCTTCGGCCTCGGCGTAAGCATTCACTCCATGCTGGCAAACGGCGGCCACTGCATACTGATACCCCGTTTCACCCCCAAGAGCTACGCGCAGCTCTTAAAAAAGCACCGCCCCAACCTGATCGCAGGCGTACCCTCGCTGTTTGAGGCGCTGCTGCGCGTGCCCGAGGCGGACGCTCTGGAGCTTTCCTGCCTGAAGGGCGTATTCTCAGGTGGCGACTCCCTCTCAGTGGAGCTGAAGAAGCGCTTTGATGCGTTCCTTGAATCCCACGGCGCAACTATCAAAGTCCGCGAAGGCTACGGAACCACCGAGTGCGTCACCGCCAGCTGCCTTACCCCCATGCACAAGGCAAAGGAGGGCAGCATTGGCCTGCCCTTCCCGGATACCTACTATAAGATAGTAAAGCCCGGCACCACCCAGGAGGTACCATACGGCGAGGAGGGCGAGATATGTCTTGCCGGCCCCACGGTGATGCTGTGCTACGTGAACCACCCCAAGGAGACAGCAGACACCATGAAGGACCACGGCGACGGCCTCATATGGGTACATACCGGCGATCTGGGCAAAATGGACGAGGAAGGCTTCATATACTTCCGCCAGCGCATCAAGCGCATGATAGTCACCAACGGCTATAACGTATACCCATCCCAGATAGAAAACGTGCTGGAAGCCCATGAGGCGGTACACCTTGCCTGCGTCATAGGCGTAAAGGATCCCATAAGGGTCCAGCGGGTAAAGGCCTTCATAATGCTCAAGCCGGGCTATGAGGGCAGCGAGGAGCTGAAAAAGAGCATACTGGAGCACTGTACCAAGTACGTGGCCAAGTACGCAATGCCCCGTGAGCTGGAATTCCGTCCCGAGCTCCCCAAGACGCTTGTGGGCAAGGTAGCCTACAGAGTGCTGGAGGAGGAAGAGGCGGCCAAGGAAATGGCGTAAATCAAGGCATATAATTGGGGGCTGTCTTCTTTTCCTTTTCTTTTCGGGCGAAAAGAAAAGCGGAAAGAAGCAAAGGGAAAAGAAAAGCCTGACAAAAGGGATAAATAAAAAGGAACGGCGGCGCCGTTCCTTTTTGTTATGGTGCTTCAGTTTTCAAGGGCTTCTGTCCAGTATTCCGCGCCGTATATATCCGTGAGCCGGAAGGTGGAAAGGGCTTTCTCCTGGGCTATGCTCACGTTGGTTATGGTAAGCTCCCCTTCAACGGTCATCTGGTTGCCCAGCATGTAGCTGTCCAGATACTCCCCATCGTAGCTATAATAGTCGCAGAGGAAGTCCAGCGTGTCGCCGGGCTTTATGTCTATAAGGCCCTTCATTACGGTATCCGTCTCATCGCCGTATACTATGCGGGCTCCGGTCACCGTGCCGTAAGGATCCTCATTGGTAAAGACCAGTATAAGGTCTACCCGCTCCCCGTTGAGCAGGGCCGGCACCCGTCCGGTTATGACGTAGGAGTCGCCGTCCACGTCGTTGGACATCAGCTCATAATGCACTACCTGGCCGTTGAGGGCGATCCAGGTCTTGTCGTAGTCCAGTATCAGGTCAAGGTCGTCGTCGAACTCGTAGGTATTATCTATGCCAAGGTCTATGTAGCCCTCCCCGTCGTCTATGAATACGTTGAGCGCCGTATCCTGCACCAGATCCCACTCGGCATCGGTGAGCTTCAGCACTTTTTTGCCGCCCTTGTGGGTCGCTATGAGGCGCGATGCGTCAAGCCAGTTGTTCGCGTAGAAGTCCTCCGCCGCGGTCATGGCGTCCCTGTCGAGCCACCTTGCCTTTTTGTTCTTTACCGAGCGCATGCCCGCGAACATATCGAACAGGTCGGAATAGCTGGAGCCGCCGGAGGAGTAGCTGCTGCCGGAGGAGTAGCTGCCGCTGCCGGAAAGTGCCGCGGAGAGCAGCTCGGAAAGCATATCGGCGCTGTTGCCGCTGCCGCTCATATCCCCGAACAGGGAGGTGAGGGGGGAGCCTGAGGAGCTGGAGGTGAGCTGGCCGCCCGCCGCCACCGAGGCAAAGCTCCTTATGCAGTTGGTATATGCGTCGTCCATGCCTATCTCGTCGTATATATCCACCATGCTGTTCATGGAGGAAAGCTTCCGGTAGGGGAAGTAGATGGAAATGCCGTTGGCATTGGCAAGGGACTTGGATACCCTGTTGTACTTTATGCAGCCGCGCAGCGCCTCGGAAAGCGCCTTTGCCTCAGGCGTTCCCATATTGTCCGCGAAGTTTATCAGGTCTATCTGGTTTATGCCCGACGAGAACTCCTTTGCCCTGCTGCGCGCATTGGATACCACGGTATAGCTGTCGGAATCTATCAGCTCGACCGTGGAGGAGGCGAACTTATTGAAGGCCTCGGGCACGGTTCCCGAAAGCTCCGCCAGATCCACCAGGGACAGCGTGGTCTGGTTGGAGGAGGACTGCTGGCGGCATGCCGCCGTGTAGTCGTCTATTATGGTCTTGCCTATGGATACGGTATCCATGGAGGTGTTTTTGCTGAGCTCTGTCAGCCAGTTGGTATAGTACCAGCCGCAGCCCGGCTCAGTTTCCTCGCTGGCGATGAAGTAATCCGAATACTGCTCGGCAACCATGGCGGTCTCAAGGGTGGCCATAAGGCAGGCGTCAAAGCCTATGAAGTCGAAGGTGCAGCCCGCGTCCTTCAATGCCATGTTGAACACGTCCAGCGTCATGGAGCCGTTGGGGAATTTCTGGTCGTAGCCGTAGCCGGTGTTGGACCCTCCGCCGTGATCCCACATTATGAGCGCATAGCGGTCGGCGGGGAAGTTGCTTTCGCAGTATTGTATGAACTCGGTAAGCGTTTCGGCCTTTGTCATGGCCTTTTTGCCGAAATCGGCCTCAAGGCGCAGTATGCCCTCGTTCTTTACCTGGTATATCTGGTTGACCTTGCTGCTTATTACGGTGTTCTGCCACTTATCCGCGCCGCCGGTCTCCACGATTATGTTGACCTTATCCGAAAGGTCGGCATGGAGCATCTCGTTTATGTCCGATGTGGCCATACCGTAGTTGCTCTCAAGGTCGGTTCCGCACATGTATACCATTATGGTATACACGTCCTGCCCGCCGCCCCTTATTTGGGTGCGCTTTTCCCTTGCGAGATTTGATACCGTGGTATCCGCCGCCACCGCCTGGGTCTGGGCGAGCTGGGGCTTGGGCGTGGGGGTGGGCTCCGCCTCGATAAGCTGTATGTCGCTGCTGCCGTCATAGCCGCCGGTACCGTCCATATCTCCCGCGACGCACTGCACCACCATATAGCCCAGGGCAAGTATCACAAGAAGCAGTATTATTCGGGAAAGGCAGCCGCCCTTGCGCTTGCCGTTTCCGCCGCTGCCTCCCCGGCCTAAGAGATATGCTATGAGCAGGGCGATAAGGCCCATGCTGCCGCCGCCCCTGCCGTCCCTGTCCCCAGAGCTGCCGGAGCTGCCCCCGAAGCCGCCGCCCGAGCCTACAGGCCCTGTGCCGAGGCCGCTGCCCCGCCTGAATACGCTGCCGCTGCCGGATATGCGCTTCTGCCGTCCTCCGCTTCCGGGTTTTCTTTGCATTTGTTTATTCCTCCAAATTATATGTGTTTAAAAGTGTCGAAAAAGTGACTAAAGATCACTTTTTCGAGTTTTTACGGGTTTTGCCTCTCGCATTAGCTCCCGGGCGGCAAAACCCGCAAAGTACGAAAACCTCTGGGTTTTCATCCGTTCTGACGCACATGTCGTCAGAGCCGGATTAAACATAAGGGGCTGCGGCCCCTTATCAACCCCCGGTAGTTTCTTGATAGGCTTTATATTTGCTATGCCTGTTTTCCCGCGTCCTTCCTGAAGAAGGCGTAAAGCTTCGGGAAGGCGGGGGAGAAGTCTATGTATCTGTGCATTACCTTTGTATAAAGGCCTATGAGAGTACCGGAAAACAGCGCACACACCACCGTCCCCACACCTATTGCCCTGAGCTTCCCGAAGAATACCAGGGAAAGTATTACGGAGGACAGGCAGCAGCACATGTCGAAGCAGGTCTTTACCCTGTGGAGCTTCCAGCCGAACCGCTCCACGATGCCCGTCACGAACAGCTCATACACCTGCAATGGCAGGTAGGTCTGGAAAAAGAACGCCACGCCCAGCGAGTTTATCAGCATCCCCATTGCGAAGAAGAGTATGCGCTGTACAAGGGCTGCCGCCTGAAGGTCCCGCATCACCCACATTATGCCGTCCAGCACCACGCCGAAGATAAAGGCGGAGAAGAAGGACAGTATGTTCTTCCAGTCGAACCTGCGTACTATTATATAGTACCCTATGAGCAGCAGCCCCTGAAGCAGGTAGTCCGCCATGCCGAATGTGAAAAAAGGCACGGCAAGGGATATTATGTAGGACTGTGACGTTACCATTGACATGCCGAGGCCGCCCTTTTCCATAAGCGAAACTCCTAAGGCTATGAAGAACGTGCCCAGCACGAATGCGAATTCGCCCCACCTATGGAATGGCTTTTTATCCTGCGGTTCACGCTCCACGCTATATTTCCCTCGTATATTCCCTGAGCCACGAAAGTTCTTCCTCCCTCATATTGGGGGCAAGCTTAGCGTAGACCTCCTTATGGTAGGCGTTGAGCTGCCGCCTTGTCGCTTCGGTCAGCGTCTCCTCATCTATGGCGTCAAGGTCTATGGGCGCGAAGGTTATGGGCCTGAACTCAAGATACCTTGAGCCGGGCTCAGCCTCCACGCACTCCACCAGGTTCTCGTGGCGGACGCCGTATTTGCCCTCGATATATATGCCCGGCTCGTCCGAGGTTATCATGCCCGGAACGAACTCCGCGTCCTCGGACTTTACCCGGCGCTGCCCGCGTATGCCGTTGGGGCCCTCGTGTACCGAAAGCATATAGCCTACGCCGTGGCCCGTGCCGTGGTTGTAGTCCATGCCCCTGCTCCAGAATGGAGCCCGGGCTATGGCGTCCAGGTTAAAGCCCGCGCAGCCCTTTGGGAACCTGAAGGTGAGCAGCGCAAGCATACTTTCAAGGACTATGGTAAAGGACTGCTTTTCTTCTTTTGTCAGAGGCCCCAGGGCTATGGTGCGGGTTATGTCGGTGGTGCCGCCCATGTACTGGCCGCCGGAATCCACCAGCAGCAGCCCCTCCGGCTTTACGGGTATATCCGTCTCAGGGGTAGCGGAATAGTGTACTATGGCTCCGTGGGGGCCGTAGCCCGCGATAGTCTCAAAGCTGGGGTACATATACCCTTCCTGCTCTTTGCGGAAGCCCTCCAGCGCGTCGGCGGCCTGCATTTCGGTATATCCCTCTTTTGCGTGGGTCTTTGCCCAGTGCATGAAGCGGGTGACGGCCACGCCGTCCTTTATGTGGGTCCTGCGCATGTTCTCAAGCTCCACGGGGTTCTTTACCGCCTTCATAAGCTGCACCGGATCCATATCCACCACCCTGCATCGCGCTATGCCCTGATACAGCTTATAGTTCAGTATCGACAGCGCGCACATGACGGCGTCCTTCTCGCCGTAGCGGCCTATGAACTCATATATGGCGTCATATGGCAGTATCTCTGTATCCAGAGCCTTGAGGTGCGCCGCTATGGGGGCCGCCTTTTTTGCGTCCATAAACAGATACGCCTTGTCCGCTTCAACTATGGCGTAGGACAGGGCCACGGGCAGATACTTTACGTCGTTGCCCCGTATATTGAACAGCCACGCTATATCCGCAAGATCCGTAAATATGCATGCATTGGCATCGCACTTTGCCATCTCGGCGCGGACCGCGGCGAGCTTATCACCGGCGGATACCCCCGCAAGCTCCATAGGCAGCACATACGCCGGCTCCCTTGAAAGCTCCGGCCTTCCCTCCCAGCAGCCGTCTATCAGGCTGCGGCAGTCCTTTAATATGGCTCCGCCCTTTTCAAGCTCCATGCCCTCGCTGGCGGATATGGTGCGTAGGTCGGCGCCCAATACGCCTCCCTTTATGTTTTCCGCTATGAACTCGTTCACCGTGGGCACGCCCGGCTCCCGCATCTTGAACAGGTCTATGCCGCTGCCCTCAAGCTGCCGCTCCGCCTGAAGAAAATACCTTCCGTCCGTCCAGAGCCCCGCGCCCCCCTGCCATATGAGCAGAGTTCCGGCGCTGCCCGTAAAGCCCGAAAAGTGCTTGCGTGCCTTGAAATATTCCTCCGGGTACTCCGAACCGTGGGGGTCTGCCGAGGGTATCAGCAGCATGTCTATATCGGCAGTCTTCATAGCCTTCCTGAGTTTTTCCAGCATATATTTAAGCCTCCTGTCGCTTTTTTAATCATATATAGTTTACACTACGCCGCGGTTTTTTTCCAGACGCTATGATGATATTGGGACGGATATGTGTTATTATAGGTGCTGAAATAGTATGGCATGAGATGCCCTTGGAGTAAATTTACATGAGAATTTCCGTAAACGCAGACAACCGGGAATACAGCGTACAGATAGGTCCCGGCATGATAAAGGAAGAGGGCCTGTTCACCGGCTTCCGCAGGGCAGCGGTGGTGACGGACGAGACTGTGGCAAAGCTGCACCTCGATACCATCATGGCCACGCTGGAGCGGGCAAAGGTCAGAGCCGGCAGCATCATACTGCCCCCCGGCGAGGATATAAAGAGCCGCGACAGGCTTTTCGACATATATTCCGGCCTTATGGACAACCTGATAGGCCGCTCAGACGCGGTGATAGCCTTTGGCGGCGGCACCGTAGGGGACGCGGCGGGGTTTGCCGCAGCCACGTACAGGCGGGGCGTGCCCCTCGTACACTGTCCCACCACGCTGCTGGCCCAGGCGGATTCCTCCATCGGGGGAAAGGTGGCCATAGACCATCCCCGGGGCAAAAACCTCATAGGCACATTCTACCAGCCCGTACTGGTGGTGACAGATACAGCTCTCCTTTCCACACTGCCCAGGGAGCACCTCGCCTCCGGCATGGCTGAGGTCATAAAGTGCGGCGCCATATCCTCGGGCGACCTTAACTCAGGGGAGGACGACCTCACCCGAACCGTATACCGCACCGCCATGATAAAGGCGGGCTACGTTCAGACTGACCCCAAGGATACCGGCATTCGCCGGGAGCTGAACTTCGGCCACACCATAGGCCACGCGCTGGAGCGGGCAAGCGGCTTTGAGCTGCTGCACGGCTGCGGCGTATCCATAGGCATGGTAGCCATGGCAAAAATAGGCGAGAGCATGGGGCTGACCGAGCCGGGCACGGCGGAGCAGCTCATATCCGCCCTTTCCGCCGCCGGGCTGCCCACAGAGATGGAGAATATAGACAAAGATGCCTTCCGCGCCGCAATGCTTCTGGATAAGAAGGGGGACGGCGAAACCGTCAACGCCGTGTTCCTGAAAAAGATTGGACAGGCTGCCGTGATCGCCATGCCCATAGGGGAGCTTTGCGACAGGGCGCTGAGTCTGGCCCGATGACGCGGTTTTCCGGGCGGCCCCATGGCTCCGTGACAGCCATACCATCAAAGAGCGCCGCACACAGATACATGATATGCGCCGCCCTGGCCCAAGGCAGAAGCGTCATACGGGGTCTGCCGGGGGAGCTGCCGGACGACCTGACCGCTACCCTCGACTGCATACGCGCCCTCGGGGCCGCAGCCGTATTCCGGGACGACACCCTTGAAATAACAGGCATAAATGCAAAGCCGGACGTCCTCCGCCTTGACTGCCGGGATTCCGGCGCCACATACAGGCTGCTTTACCCCGTTGCTCCCCTCATTGGGGGGAGGGTGGAGTTTACGCTGTCACCGTCGCTGGCCGCCCGGCCAATGGAGCCCGTAACAGAGCTTCTCAAAAGCAAGGGTGTAGCAGCGGAGAAGCTCAGCGTCTCCGGGAGCTTCGGCCCCGGGGAGTTTCCCATAAGGGGAGACGTTTCTTCCCAATATATAAGCGGGCTGCTGCTGGCGCTGTCGCTGCTGGAGGGGAAAAGCCGCATACGGCTCACCACTCCCCTACAGAGCAAAAGCTACGTCGAATTGACCCGCGCTTCGCTCTCCGCATTCGGCGGCGAGAGCCAATGGATGGGCCAGGACACCATACTGGTAAAGCCCCGGCGCCTCAAGGCCGCGGACGTGACCGTTGAGGGGGACTATACCCACGCATCGCTGTTTTTAGCGGCGGGCGCGGTATACGGTCCCGTAACCGTCACGGGCCTGGACCCCGGTTCCATACAGGGAGACAGGGCAATGCTCAGCATACTGGACCGCATGGGGGCAAGGGTGGATATGGGCGGCGGCAGCGTCACGGTATCCCCCGGCCGGCTTCGCGGTATAGACGTAGACGTATCCGACACTCCGGATCTTGCCCCCGCCATAGCGCTGGCAGCTCTGGCGGCAGAAGGCAGCACCGTGGTCAAAAAAGGCGGGCGGCTGCGCTTCAAGGAGTGCGACAGGATAAGCGCCATCGCAACCGAGCTTAAAAGGCTGGGGGCGGATATAGATGAGGCTCCCGACGGATTCACCATAAGGGGCGGCGGGAAGCTGCACGGCGCAGCCTGCCTCTGCCATAACGACCACCGCATAGCCATGCTTTTGATAATGGCGGCGGGCCTTTGCGGCGGGATAGAGCTTAATGGGGCGGAGTGCGTCAGCAAATCCGCGCCGGGGTTCTTTGGTGAATACAGACAGCTGGGAGGCAGCATATCATGAGGCCATGGGGAAGCATAAAGCTTGATATCTACGGCGGCTCACACGAAAAGCGGGTGGGCCTTACCATGGAGCTGCCAAAGGGGCTGAGGCTGGACGGGGAAATCATTTCCCGGGACATTGAAAGGCGCAGGGGCGTAAGCAAAAAAGGCGTTACCTCCCGGACGGAGGCCGACGTTCCAATATACATTTCCGGCGTGCGCGGCGGCGTGACCACGGGAGATACGCTTCGTGTGGAATTTGAAAATTCGGACTTCAGACCGAAGGATTACGCGGACATATCCTCACTGCCCCGTCCCTCCCACTGCGACTACCCGGCGTACATAAAATACGGCGGCATACCCTCCGGCGGCGGTATATTCTCCGGCCGCATGACGCTGCCTCTGGTATTCGCAGGGGCCGTGGCCCGGCAGCTGCTGATGCAAAGGGGCATGACCGCAGGCGGGCATTATTACAATATCGGCGGAGCTTTGGACTCTCCCTTCGACCCGCTGCAGGTGGACAGACATACGCTGGACAGGTTAAGAGGATCCGACTTTCCCGTTTTGGACGTAAGCGCCCGCAGGGCCATGGAGGACAGGATAGGAGAGGCGGCGGAGCAGGGCGATTCCGTAGGCGGCAGCGTGGAGCTTTGCGCGCTGGGATTGCCCGTAGGGACCGGCGGCCCTCTATGGGAGGGGCTGGAAAGCTCAATAGCTTCAATAATGTACGCCGTTCCCGGGGTGAAGGGCGTCGAATTCGGCGCGGGCTTCCGCATGGCGGATATGCATGGCAGCGAAGCCAACGACGGCATAAGGATAAAATACGGCAAAATAGCCTTCGAGAGCAATAATTCCGGCGGCATAAACGGCGGCATGGCCAACGGCGCGCCTGTGCTTCTCAGGGCGGCTTTCCGGCCTACCCCTTCTATAACTCAGCCCCAGCACACGGTAAACCTGCGGGAGCTGCAAAACGCCCGGATAACTGTAGGGGGCAGGCATGACAGCTGCATAGCCCTCCGGGGCCTGGCTGCGGCAGAGGCGGCGCTGTGTTTGGGAATATTGAACTGCATGGAGGGGCTATGATATACCTCATTGGCATGATGGGCTGCGGCAAGACCACCAAGGGCCGCGCCGCGGCGGAGGCGCTGAAGCTGCCCTTTTACGATATCGACGAAATCATTCAGCGTAGTTCCGGAATGACGATACCCGAAATTTTTAAGGAATACGGCGAGGCGCATTTTAGAAAGATGGAGCAAAAAGCCCTGTTTTCCTTGGAAAACCAGCCCTGCGGCATAGTCTCCACGGGGGGCGGCATAGTGTGCCAAGGTGAGAATATACAATTCATGCGCCGCACCGGTGATATAATCTGGATATTCCGCGATATCGAAGAAACCGTGGCGGATATAGACGCCGCAGACAGGCCGCTCCTTTCTGGCGGAGCGGGCAGGCTCCGGGAGATATTCGCACAGCGGCGGCAGTTCTATGAGGACGCCGGGGAACTTTTTTCCGGCAGCGCGGAGGATCTTGCCCGGCTTATTTCTTTAAAACTGAGGAGATAACACTTACCGTATGACTACAAAACGCATGACACGCATCGCCCTCTGCGCGGCCCTTCTCGCCCCCTGCGCATGGCTGTCGGTACCCACTCAGCCCCCCTTCACCATGCAGACCTTCGGCGTTTTTCTGACGCTTTTGCTGTTGGGCGCCAAGGACGGGGCCATAGCCATAGCGCTGTACATACTGCTGGGCGCTATGGGCGCGCCGGTGTTTTCCGGCTTTAACGGCGGCATGGGGGCGCTTCTCGGGCCTACCGGCGGCTACATAGCCGGTTTCCTGCTCCTATGCCCCATCTATGGCCTGCTCTGCCGCAATAAGGCGGGGCTTTGGGCTAAGGCGCTGGCGCTGTTCCTCGGCCTGCTGACCTGCTATGCCTTCGGCACCCTCTGGTTCGTAAAGGTTTACGGCGACACGAAGGGGCCCATAACGCTTCTTGCCGCCCTCTCCAAGTGCGTATTTCCCTTCATAGTGCCGGACCTCGCCAAGCTGGCGCTGGCTCTGTGGGCAGGGAAAAGGCTGGAAAAATATAGGCAATAAAATAAAATAATAAATATCCCACGGCTGCGCCGTGGGATATTTATTTTGTACTTCATCAATAAAAAGTTGCAACCTCCTGCTCGGGCTTTTCGGCGGGCTCCACTGAAATTATGTTTAGTACCGGGCCCTTGCGCCCGTAAAACTTGCTGAAGCGCAGCTCTATCTTTGCAGTCACCGTGCCCCAGGTGCGGTTCTTCAGCTTGTTTGCGTCCAGCCACTTGCATACGAGGCCGCTGTACTGTATGTCCTGTACGCAGCAGGTCATGACGTGACGGCCCGCCACGAACATGTTGTCGGGCATTTTGGCGTTTTTGGCTATGAGGGCCTTGAAGCGCACCGTCTTGCCCGAATACTTTTCCATCTCCTCGGACATGTCCCTGTACCACAGGGCATAGTCGCTGTCCTCTATGACTATGGGGTCGGCGTTCACGTCGAAGGGCAGGGGGTCTTCTATCTCGTCGTACTCTACCCTCCCGTCAGGGTACTCGTAGGCGATGTTCACACGGCGGGACACGCCGCGGATTACCTTGTGTATCTCCATCTTGTCAAGGTCCGGCGTGGCGCGGTTGAGCACTATGAGCTCGGCTGTCATCAGCTTGTCCACCATAAGGCTCCTCATGTTGGCGTTGTAGCTGAGGAAGCACCGGGCATCCGCAAACATGAATTCCTGATAGACTATCCAGTTTTCCGGCATGGCCTGAGCAAGGTCGTTCAGGTTCCACATGCCGTTGTACTCTATGAGCACCCGCTCGGCCTTTGCTTTTTTCGCCAGCTCGTTCAGGTAATCGGCGTTTATCTGCTCCGGGGAATCTATCTCCTGTATCAGTATGTTCTTTCCGCCGCCAGGGAACCTTGAGGGGTCCAGCTCCTCAATGCCCTCCTCGCACTGCAAAAGCAGCGTCTTTTCGCCGGAATTGAACCTTTCGTCCTCCAACGTCTCCTGCATAAAGCGGGTCTTGCCCCCCTCCAGGAAGCCGGTGAACATGTATACTGGGATCTCCTTCATAAAGCGCTTACGTTCCCTTCATCAGACGCCGAACAGCTCGGAAAGCTCATGCTCGTTGAGCTTGGAGCCTATGACGCAGAGGCGGCCCATAACGGAAGCGGAGCCTGTGCGTATATTGCTCTCGCCGGGCACGTAGTCGAAGTGTATCCAGCAGCCCTCGCCCTTTACTATGCCCTTGGCGCGCAGCACGGCGCCGTACTTCTCCCCATCGTCCAGCGCCGCAAGGTCTGCCTTGAGTTCGTCCATGGTAAATGCCTTGGGAGTCTCCACTCCCCAGCTGGTAAACACCTCATCGGCGTGGTGATGGTGGTGATGGCACTCGCATTCGGGATCGTCGCACTCCCCGCCGTCGTGATGGTGATGATGCTCATGCTCTTCGCCGTCATCGCCGTCATGATGGTGATGCCCGCAGCACTCGTGCTCATCGTCATCGTCGTCATCGTCGTGATGGTGATGTCCGCAGCACTCGTGCTCATCGTCGTCATCGTCATGGTGGTGATGCTCATGCCGGCTCTCCTCCCTGAGAAGCTCAAGCTCTGCCTCAAGGGTGTTGCGCTTTTCCATGGCCTCCAGTATCTGGGCGCCTGTCAGCTCGCTCCAGGGGGTGACTATGAGGGAGGCATTCGGGTTGTGCTCCCGGAGAAGGGCTATGTCGGTATCCAGCTTGTCGCCGCTTATCTCGCCGGTGCGGCTGAGTATAATTGCGTTGGCGTGCTCTACCTGGTCGTTGAAGAACTCCCCGAAGTTCTTCATGTACATCTTGCACTTGTTTGCATCCACAACGGCCGTGAAGCTGTTGAGCTGCAGGGCGTCAGAGCCTACGTTCTGCACCGCCCGTATAACGTCGCTGAGCTTGCCCACGCCGGAGGGCTCTATAAGTATGCGGTCGGGGGCGTACTCGTCCACAACCTTCCTGAGCGCCTTGCCGAAGTCGCCTACCAGGCTGCAGCAGATGCAGCCGGAGTTCATCTCGGTAACTTCTATCCCGGCGTCCTGCATGAAGCCGCCGTCTATGCCTATCTCGCCGAATTCGTTCTCTATGAGCACCAGCCTTTCGCCCTTGTAGGCCTCGGCTATGAGCTTCTTTATAAGGGTGGTCTTGCCAGCGCCCAGAAAGCCGGAAAAAATATCAACCTTGGTCATTTGCTTTTACATCTCTTTCCCTAAGTTTTTCTTATTTGAAAAGGGCAGCCCCTTCACAATTTTGTATTATAAAACAGCGCCCGCCAATTATTCAAGCTGTTTTGCCCAACTTCACAGCCTGTTGACAATGTTTGGCTGATACGGGTATTATTTTTATATAAACACGCGGAAGGAGCCCCCTGCCATGGATACCCCTCTGGAAGAAGTCACTCATACAGATAACATAAAGCTTTCCGACGACGGGCGCTCGGTGGTGATAATCGATCAGACGCTGCTGCCCAACAGGCTGGAATACATAGCGCTTACCACAAGAGAGGAGATGTTCGAGGCGATAGCCATGCTCCGCGTGCGCGGCGCTCCGGCAATAGGCATATGCGCGGGCTACTGCGCCTACTGCCTGGCCCTTCAGGCCCCCCACGATTCCTTCGACGATTTCTACGACCACTGGGTGGAGGACTGCCGCTATCTCAACGGCTCCCGCCCCACCGCCGTAAACCTGAGCTGGGCCCTCAACCGTATGCTGGACGCGGCGGAGGATCACCGGGATATGCCTGTGGAGGCGGTGCTTTCGGCGCTAAAGCGGGAGTGCCTTGCCATACACAGCGAGGATATGGAGATGTGCCGCAAAATATCCGAATACGGCCTTTCCCTCCTTCACGATGGGGACGGGGTGCTGACCCACTGCAACGCGGGGCCCCTGGCCACCTCCCGCTACGGCACGGGGCAGGGGCCGCTGTTCCTTGCAAGGGAGCGTGGCATGGACATAAGGGTATTCGCGGACGAGACCAGGCCCCTTTTGCAGGGCGCGCGGCTTACGAGCTTTGAGCTGTACAACGCCGGCGTGGACGTCACCCTTATATGCGACAGCATGGCGTCAATAGTCATGAAAAACGGCTGGGTGCAGTGCTGCATGGTGGGCTGCGACAGGGTAGCCGCCAACGGCGACACAGCAAACAAAATAGGCACCAGCGGCGTAGCCATACTTGCAAAGCACTACGGCATACCCTTCTACGTGCTGGGCCCTACCTCAACCATAGATATGAGCTGCACCACAGGGGAGGACATAAATATCGAGCTCCGGGACGGGGAAGAGATCCGGAGCAGATTCTTCGCGGAGCCTGTTGCGCTGCCCGATGTCAAGTGCTACAACCCCGCCTTCGATGTGACGGACAATTCGCTTATCTCCGCCATTATCACGGAAAAGGGCATATGCCGCCCGCCCTACTCCGAGAGCTTAAAGAAGCTTTTTGAAGATCAGCCCCTATAAGGCCCGTAAAGGCTCAAAAAAAAGCGGCGTAAAGCCGCTTTTTTTGAGTTTTTGCTTTTATAATCCCATCTCTTCCTTGACTTCCCTGAAGCACTTGACCGCGAAGTCAAGATCCTCCTTGGTATGGCCGGCGGAGATCTGGGTACGTATGCGGTCCCTGCCCTTGGGCACCACGGGATAGCAGAAGCCTACCACGTATACGCCCTTCTTGAGCATTCGGGCGGCAAACTCGTTGGCTACCTTGGGGTCATAGAGCATTACGGGGACTATGGGATGCTCGCCGGGCAGCAGGTCGAAGCCGCACTTTTCCATCTCGGCGCGGAAGTAGCGGGCATTTTCGTGTACCTTGTCCCGGAGGGCGGTGCTCTCGGTCAGCATATCGATGGTCTTGCAGGCCGCGGCGCAGATAGCGGGGGCAACGGTATTTGAAAAGAGGTATGGACGGCTGCGCTGGCGGAGCAGGTCCACTATCTCCTGCCTTGCGGCGGTGTAGCCGCCGGAAGCCCCGCCCAGAGCCTTGCCCAGGGTTCCTGTGATTATATCCACCCGGCCTTCAACTCCGCAATACTCGGCGGTGCCGCGGCCGTGCTCGCCCATGAAGCCCACTGCGTGGCTGTCGTCCACCATTACCAGCGCGTCAAACTCATCGGCCAGGTCGCATATGCCCTTGAGGTTGGCTATGTAGCCGTCCATGGAGAACACGCCGTCGGTGGCGATGAGCTTTATCTTGCAGCCGGAATCCTTTGCGTCCTGAAGCTGGGCGCGAAGGTCTTCCATATTGTTGTTCTTATAGCGATACCTCTTGGCCTTGCAGAGGCGCACGCCGTCTATTATGGAGGCGTGGTTCAGCTCGTCGGATATCACGGCATCCTCGGGGCCCAGCAGGGTCTCGAACAGGCCTCCGTTTGCATCGAAGCAGGAGGAGTACAGTATGCAGTCGTCCATCTTTACAAAGTTGGCTATCTTGCGCTCCAGCTCCTTGTGCAGCCCCTGGGTGCCGCAGATGAAGCGCACGGAGGAGAGGCCGAAGCCCCATTTGTCATAGCTGGCCTTTGCAGCCTCGATAAGCTCCTTGCTGTCGGAAAGGCCAAGGTAGTTGTTCGCGCACATATTGAGCACGTTCTTCGCCTCGGTGGTGTCTATGCGCGCCTTCTGGGGGGTAGTGATTATGCGTTCGTTCTTATAGGTGCCGGATTCCCTGATGCTCTCCAGTATCTCGCCGTAATGCTTAAGTGCGGATTTCATATGCTGTTCCTTTCTATGTTATTTTTTATTGCGGGATTCCCTTACTTTGTCCAGTCAAGAACTACCTTGCCGCTCCTGCCGCTGTTCATGGCCTCGAAGCCCTTGTCGAAATCGCGATAGTTGAAGCGGTGGGTGATCATGGGAGTCATGTCAAGGCCGCCCTCCACCATGGTTATCATCTTGTACCAGGTCTCGTACATCTTGCGGCCGTATACGCCCTGAAGGGTCAGGCTGTTCCAGATGACCTTGTTTATGTTTATCTCTATGTTGCCGGGGTGTATGCCCAGAAGGGCGATCTTGCCGCCGTTGCGCATGTTGTCTATCATGGTGTTCAGGGCCGCTACGTTGCCGCTCATCTCCAGGCCTACGTCAAAGCCCTCTACCATGTGCTGGGGCCCGAATATGCTCTCCAGCTTGTCGTGCGCTACGTTCACCGTGGCTGTGGCGCCCATCTTCTTCGCCATGTCCAGCCGGTAGTCGTTCACGTCGGTGACCACTACGCTGCGTGCGCCGTTGCGCCTGCAGATGGCGGTGGCCATCATGCCTATGGGGCCTGCGCCGGTGATGAGCACGTCCTCGCCTATCACATCGAACATGAGGGCGGTATGTGTGGCATTGCCCAGCGCGTCAAAGAAGGATACCACGTCCTCCGGGATACCGTCTGGTATGGGCACCACATTGCTTGCCGGTATGCAGAGGTATTCCGCAAACGCGCCGTCACGGTTCACGCCCACACCCTTTGTGTGGCGGCAGTACTGACCGTTGCCGGCACGGCAGTTGCGGCAGTGGCCGCATACAATATGGCCTTCGCCGGATACTATCTGGCCTACGTGATAGGCCGTTACGCCGGGGCCCAGCTCCGCTATCTCGCCCACGTACTCATGGCCTATCACCATGGGGGGCTTTATGGTCTCCTGCGCCCACTGGTTCCAGTTGTAGATGTGTACGTCAGTGCCGCATATAGCGGTCTTGTGGATCTTGATAAGCACTTCGCCCATGCCGGGCACAGGCTTTGGTACCTGAGTCAGAACAAGCCCTTTTTCCGGTGCCGCTTTTACCAATGCGTCCATCATTTCCATTTTTTTGCCGCTCCTGTTTTATAAAATAAGATTTGCCGGGGAATTGACCTTCTCTGTGTCCGTATTCAAAGGACATCTAATAATAGTATATATCAAATTTTGCCGTTGTAAAGAGCTTATATCATGTTTTTTCATGTTCGCGTCCTGCGGACTGTTGTCTTTTTCGCGGCCACCTCAGGTTTGCAAAGTCTTAATAGCGCAAAACGGCGACATGTGATATAATAGCCTTAAATATGGATACTCATTTCATTTCCCTACATTCTGAAAGGAGATATATAACAACATGGGTCTTTTACAGGCAGGAATAGGCGCGCTGAGCGGCGTACTGGCCGATCAGTGGCGCGAATACTTCTACTGCGACTCCATGCCGGAGAACGTCCTGATGACCAAGGGCGTAAAGCGCACGGGCAGCCGCAACGCCAACACCAGGGGCGAGGACAACATCATCACCAACGGCTCCATTATCGCCGTAAACGAGGGCCAGTGCATGATGATCGTAGAGCAGGGCGCCATAGTGGAGTTCTCTGCGCAGGCGGGAGAATTCGTGTGGGACAATTCCACCGAGCCTTCCATATTCTACGGCAACCTTAGCGACAACCTCAAGTCCACCTGGGAGATATTGAAGAAGCGCTTCACCTTCGGCGCTAACCCGGCGAAGGACCAGCGTATCTATTACTTCAACACCAAGGAGATAATCGGCAACAAGTACGGCACCGCCAACCCCGTCCCCTTCCGCGTGGTATATAACAACATAGGCGCGGGGCTGGAGCTTGAGGTATCCGTAAAGTGCTTCGGCGAATATTCCTATAAAATAACCAACCCCATGCTGTTCTACAAGAACGTATGCAGCAATGTCACCGACAGCTACACCCGGGACCGCATAGACTCCCAGATGCGCTCCGAGATGATGACCGCGCTCCAGCCCGCCTTCGCCCGCATAAGCGACATGGGCATAAAGTACAGCTCCCTCCCCGGCCACACCACAGAGCTGGCCCAGTGCCTGAACGAAGAGCTTTCCGCAAAGTGGCGCGACCTGCGCGGCATCGAGATGGTCTCCCTGGGCATCAGCTCCATCAAGGCCAGCGACGAGGACGAGCAGCGCATCAAAGAATTGCAGCAGAGCGCAGCCCTCAGGGATCCCACTATGGCGGCTGCATATCTGGCAAGCTCCCAGGGCGCGGCAATGCAGAATGCTGCCAAAAACGAGGGTGCAGGCGCATTCGCAGCCTTCGCCGGCATCAACATGGCTCAGGGCATGGGCGGCAACGTAGGCAACCTGTTCCAGATGGGTCAGCAGCAACAGCAGTATCAGCAGCCCGTTCAGCAGCCCGTTCAGCAGACGGCCCCTGCGGCCCCCGCAGCCAACGGCTGGAAGTGCGAGTGCGGCGCGGTGAACACCGGCAAGTTCTGCATGGAGTGCGGCAAGCCCCAGCCCAAGGCTGAAGGCTGGACCTGCACCAGCTGCGGCGCGGTGAACAAGGGCAAGTTCTGCATGGAGTGCGGCGCAAAGAAGCCCGACTCCGCACCTCTTTACAAGTGCGACAAGTGCGGCTGGGAGCCCAATGACCCCAAGAACCCGCCCAAGTTCTGCCCCCAGTGCGGCGACCCATTCAACGATAACGACGTAAAGAAGTAAAACGATGCTTTTTTCCACAGGGGGTGAGCCAGCTCGCTCCCTGTGTTTTGAATTTAAGCGAAAAACCGGCATAATAAAAATATACGGAGGAACAGGCAATGCGCCGCAAGGACAGGGAGATCACCGACATATGCGCAATATTGGAGCTTGTATCCGAGTGTAAGGTCTGCCGCCTCGCCATGACAGACGGCGGCGTCCCCTACATAGTGCCGCTGAACTACGGCTATGAGTACGCGGACGGCGCACTGACCTTCTACTTTCACAGCGCCAAAGAGGGCCGCAAGCTGGAAATACTAAAAAAGAACCCCACGGTATGCCTCGAGCTGGACGGCCGGGGCGAGCTTGTTGAAGACGCGAACCCCTGCGCCTATGGCTATACCTTCGCCAGCGTCATAGGTACCGGCAATGTGGAGTTCATAGAGCATACGGAAGAAAAAATATACGCCCTGAACAGGATAATGAAGCATCAGGCGGGCATAGAGGCGCCCTTCACCGCCAGTATGGCGGATGCCGTATGCCTGTATAAGATGACCACCAATGATTTCACCTGCAAGATAAGAGCAAAGTAATGTAACATACCATATACGCACATACAGATGAATTAACCGGCAGAAATGCTGTATAAATACTGATTTTATAAAATACACTCACGAAAGGCGCCATAAATGATACGCTGCGGCTTTGAGCAGAGTGCGGCCCTGATGGGCTGTACCTCTGTGCAGAACATCTTCATACTGGAGTACATGCCCAAGGCACCCGAGCTATACTGCAAGGTATACCTTTTCGGCCTTATGCAGTGCGGCTGCCGGAGGCTGGAAAACGCCGACCTCTGCGCGTCCCTCGGCATCGACAGCGCCAAGGCGGTGGAGGCCTTCTTATACTGGCAGGACATGGGCCTGCTGCGCATAGTGGAGCAGGAGCCGTTAAGCGTTGAATATTTATCCGTTCAGGCAGGGCCCGTCACCGGCGGCACCCGCAAGTACGCCCCGCTCGTTTCGGCGCTTCGTCAGGTATGCGGTGCGCGGGTGCTCACCCCCGGCGAGCTTTCAAAGATATACGATTGGATAGAGGTATTCGGCCTGGAGGAGGCGGCGGCAGTAATGCTTGTACGCCGCTGCATGGAGCTGAAGGGGCCCTCCGTCAAGATACAGTTCATGGACAAGATGGCCCGGGAATGGGCCAAGGAAGGGGTGCTTACCGCCGCAGACGCGGAGCAGCGCATAAAGCTGGACACCGAGCTTCAGGGCGGCGCAAAGGCCATACTTGCCCGCTGGCGCAAGGGACGCATGGCCACTGAGGACGAGCTTGCCCTGTATAAGAAATGGACAGAGGAATGGGGCATGACGCTGGACGAGATACTTTCCGCCTGCCCCGCCATGACCTCTTCAGATAAGCCCACCTTCGCATACCTGAACGCCATACTGGAGGGCATGCGCATGGAGGGAGGGGTGCAGGAGGCCATTAAGTCCGCCGCCCTCACCGAGGAGCTTGCCCGTGAGATTTATTCCCGCGCCGGGCTAAAGGGCGCGCCGGGGCGCAGGGAAAAGGAAGCGGTAAGCACATGGACGGTATCCTGGCACATGCAGCCGGAGGCGGTGCTGCTGGCAGCTGAACGCTCAGCAGGCTACAGCCACCCCTTCGACAGGACCCGCCGGCTCATAGAGCAGCTGCACGAAAAGGGCGTTACCACTCTGCAGCAGGCCAGGAAGGCCATAGAGGAGCTGGAAAAGCAACCCGCCGCAGAGGGCGGCAAAAAGCAGCAATCCTCTTACTTTATGAACTACGGCCAGCGCAAATACTCCGACGAGGATCTAAAGAGCATCGGAATAACCCTCTTGGAGGACGAGGAGGACAAAAAATGAAGCCTACGCCGGAGCTGATATACGAATACAGAATGAGCCGCGAAAGGGCGGAGCGGGAGGCCAGGGAGCGCCGGGAGGCCGCATGTACGGCCATACCGAGGCTCAGGGAAATAGCCGACCAGCGCCGCCGTCTGGCCTTCGACACAGGCCTTATGATAATGCGGAACGAGGACTCGTCTGAGCTTCGCAATAAAGTTGAGCAGCTGGACAAAGAAGAGCTGAATTTGCTTCTTTCGGCCGGTTTGCCGCCAGACCATATGTTGCCACACTATCGCTGTAAAGCCTGTAACGATACCGGTTATGTGGGGGATACGGTGAAAAAGCTCTGTCCCTGCATGAAAGCCCGCATTCTGGAAGAAATGTACGCCACATCGGGTATCGATACGCAACAGAGTTTCGCAATGTTTCGCTCCGACATATACCCGTGCGACCGCCAGAAGCGCATTGCCCTCAAGGCAAAGGAGCTTTGCGAGGGGTACGCAATGGCCTTCCCAAAGTGCGACCCTATGGGGATACTTCTCATGGGCGGCACAGGCCTCGGCAAGAGCTACCTGCTAAACGCCATAGCTTTGGAGGTATCCTCCAAGGGCTACGACGTATACAAGGCCTCCGCCTACAACCTCATCAACGCCTTTATGGAGAGCATACGGGGCAGGGGCGAAAGTCCGGACATCCTCGGCCCCGATCTCATGATAATAGACGACCTGGGCACAGAGCCCATGATAAACTCCGTCACCCGGGAGACGCTGTTTTCCATCCTCAACGAGCGGCAGAGCGCCAGGAAGGCCACCCTTTGGGCCACCAACAGGAGCCTTGACGACATTCTCGCAAGCTACGGAGACAGATTCTTTTCCCGCCTCGTAGCGCCCCGGGAGACCATGGTGCTGCGGCTGGAGGGAGACGACCTCCGGCTCAGGCTCAAATAAAGCTTATTGCATTACGCTTATATATACCAGTCTGTCGAAAATTCCGGGGTTGATAAGGGGCCGCAGCCCCTTATATTCAATCCGGCTCTGACGACATGTGCGTCAGAACGGATGAAAACCCAGAGGTTTTCGTACTTTGCGGGTTTTGCCGCCCGGGAGCTAATGCGAGAGGCAAAACCCGTAAAAGCTCGAAAAAGTGGCGTTCAGCCACTTTTTCGAAAGTCTCATATATTTTAAGGAGTGACTTTTTGATGTTTAGGGTAAGACGCTTACTGGCCCCATTTGTGCTGTGCATTGCGCTTTTGTTCTCAGAAGCACAGGCCTTCACCATAGCATGGCTCAGCGATACCCAGAACTATCACAATGCCTACAAGCCCATCTTCGATGGCATGACCCAGTGGATAGCCGACAACAGGGAGGCTCTGGATATACGCTTTGTTTTCCATACCGGCGACGTGGTAGGCAGCTGGAGCTCCGAGGACCAGTGGCGGCAGGCCAGGGAATCCATGGACATACTCAGCAGCGCCTCCATTCCCTTCCTTGCGGCATGCGGCAACCACGATATAGGCTATAGGATGAACTACGCCAACTTCCTGAAATACGTGCTCAGCCTCCGCCCCGCCTCCATGTCTCAGGAATACGGCGATACCGGCAGCCGCTACGAGCTGTTTTCAGCAAACGGCCGGGACTACATATTCATGGGCATAGCCTTCTCCAACAAGGGACCCAGTGAAGACGAGGTAAACTGGATAAACGGAGTATTGCGGCAATACAGCAGCAGGGACGCCATAATAATCACCCACAGCTACCTTAAAAAGAGCGCTTCCTATACCACCCAGGGAAAGGCCATATTCGAAAAGATAGTAAAGGCCAACCCCAACGTTTTTCTGGTGCTGTGCGGCCACTGCCGGGATATCTCCTACAAAAACGTGCAGCTTGACGACGACGGCGACGGCAATCCGGACAGGACGGTATACGCCATTCTCTCCAACTTCCAGGGCAGCAAGGCCGGCGGAGGCGGGTACATGCGCATACTGGACTTCAGGGACAGCGATATATACATCTACACCTACTCCCCCTATTACGATTCCTGCGAATACCCCAAGGGCAAAACCGAGGCTACCGTGCCCCTGCCCTGATTGCGGTATATGGCGAAATAGGGTATAATACCGCCATGGAAGAAGAAAAAGACATCTTAACTGAAGAAAATAACGAGTCGGAAATACCCGTGGAAGCCGAAATGATAGATCAGGCGGTTGAAGAGGCGGCGGAGCACGCCGGCGGTGGGGACGACGGCTTTTTCGGCAAGTACATATGGGATGAGGAAACGGGCAGGCTGTACGAGATAACCGAGGATCCAAAAAAGAAGTGGGACAGGCTGCTCCCGCTGCTGCTGCTGATTGCGCTGCCATTAACAGCCCTTGCGTTTGGCATCGCCAAGGGTTCCTCGCTTCTGCCGCCGGAATGCTACAACGGCACCTCCATACTGTCCGAAAGCAATGTGGGGGAACAGCTTGCCCAGCCTAAAGCTTACGGAGTAAGCGACCCTGAAGAGGCAACGGCCGAGAACAGCCCCGACACAGAGCAGGCCATGGCGCCGGAACAGTATACGCCCTGCGCCATAGTCATAGACGGCAGGACAAGGGCGGTGCTGGCCAGCACCGAGGCCGCGGAATCGCTGCTGGAGGAAGTCAGGAGCTACTTCGACGGCAAGGTGACGGAATCCGGCGACCGTACCACCGAGCTTTACAGTGCGGTAGAGATGCAGCTCCAGCCCGATGCAAAGCCCGAAGACATTTCCAGCTACGACCAGGTATACGAAAAGTTCACCTCCTCAAGCAGTCCTCTGAAGGTCATTACCACTGTGACGAGCAGCGAAACGAAGGAGCTGCCCTTCGGCTCAAAGGTGGAGAAAGACCCCACACTGGTGGCCGGCACCGGCATTACCCTCACCTTAGGCAGGGCGGGCAGCAGAACCACCGTGAACCATACGGTATACATAAACGGCGAAAAGAGCTCCAGCCGCAGCAAGAGCGAAACAGTTACGGTGGAACCCCAGGATACGGTAATACTTCAGGGCACCGATAAAAAGAGCGGCGGCGAGCCGGGCAGGCACGAGGGCAAGGAGGGCAGAAAGCCCGAGGCGCTCAGCTTTGCTTCCCCCGTAGCCGGTGGAGAGATAATCTCAAACTACGGACAGCGCGACGGCATACTTCATCTCGGCCTGGACTACGCCGCAAAGACCGGCGATCCGGTGCTGTCCAGCGAGGGAGGCACCGTGGTCTGCGCCATAAATCGGGGCGGCTACGGCAACATCATAGAGATAGACCACGGCGAAGGGTTCGTCACCCGCTACGCCCACCTGAGCCAGTTCTCCGTGGCTCCCGGCGACAAGGTAGCCAAGGGCCAGATCATAGGCAAGGCCGGCGACTCAGGCAGCTGTACCGAAGCACATCTGCACTTTGAGCTCAGGATTGACGGCATAGCCTACAATCCAAGATATTACTTAGAAAAGTAACTCCCGGCGGGAGCGGCTGCGCCGCTCCCTTTTGCCGTCCTGTTTGTCTTGCCAAAAACACCGCAGGCATAGTATAATTATCAGGTTAGAGAGGGATTATCCCCTCGTTGGATAAAGAATTATTTTTTTCGGGAGCATAAATGGCGTATTACAGAATAAACGGCGGAAAACGCCTTGAGGGCGCGGTGACTATAAGCGGGGCGAAAAACGCCGCCCTTGCCATAATACCCGCCGTCATACTCTCAGGCGAAAGCTGCCTCTTGGAAAACCTGCCCGAGATAGAGGATGTGCGCATAGTGGAGGAGATACTCACCAGCATGGGCGCGGATATTTCCCGCACGCCGGACGGCAGTATGCGCATAGACCCCTCCGGCATAAGCACCTTCAGCGTAACGGGGGAAATGGTCAGCTCCATGCGCGCCTCATACTATCTTTTAGGGGCGCTGCTGGGCCGGTATAAGAGGGCGGAGATAGCCCTTCCCGGCGGCTGCGCCATAGGCCAGCGGCCCATAGACCAGCATATTAAGGGAATGCGGGCGCTGGGCGCAGATATAGTGATACAGGGCGGCTCCGTAAAGGCAAGGGCGGATAGGCTCAGGGGCGCGGAGATATATCTGGACGTGGTGAGCGTGGGCGCCACCATAAACATAATGCTGGCGGCGGTGGCCGCCGAGGGGCAGACCATAATCGCCAACGCCGCAAAGGAGCCCCATGTGGTGGACGTGGCCAACTTCCTCAATATGATGGGGGCGAACGTAAAGGGCGCGGGCACCGACGTTATCCGCATACAGGGCGGGCGCAGGCTCCATGGCTGCACCTACGCCGTAATACCCGACCAGATAGAGGCGGGTACATTTATGATAGCCGCCGCCGCCACCCGGGGCGACGTGATAATCAACAACGTCATCCCCACCCACCTTGAGGCCATATCCGCCAAGCTCATGGAGTGCGGCGTGACCGTCACGGAGGGGGACGACGGGCGGGACTTCTTCATACGCGTATCCGCAGACAAGCGGCCCCGGGCCGTCAACATAAAGACGCTGCCCTATCCCGGCTTCCCCACAGACCTTCAGCAGCCCATGATGGCGCTTCTGGCCACGGCGGAGGGCAACAGCTTCATAATGGAAAACATATTCGAGAACCGCTTCAACCACGTGCCGGAGCTTGCCAAGATGGGAGCCAGCATTTCAATAAGCTCCCGCACGGCCACGGTGGAGGGAGTGGAAAAGCTCTACGGCGCACCCCTTTGCGCAAGCGACCTCAGGGCGGGCGCCGCTCTGGTCATAGCCGCCCTTGCCGCCGAGGGCGAGAGCACCATAAGCCAGATACACTTTATCGACCGGGGCTACGAGTTCCTGGAGCAGAAGCTCCGCGCACTGGGCGCCGACATAATGCGAATAGAAGAATAGCTAAAAAAGAAAACTACAGGAGAATTCACATAATGGAAAACAAGCTGCGCATTGCCGCCGCAATAGCGGCACAGACCGGACTGGAAGCGGATCAGCTCAAGGACTGGCTGGAGACCCCGCCCGACCCCGCCATGGGCGACTACGCCTTCCCCTGCTTCCGCCTGGCAAAGACCATGCGCAAGGCCCCTCCCGCCATAGCCGCAGAGCTTGCAGGGAGCATAGGCCACATAGACGGCATAGCCTCCATGGAGGCCAAGGGGGGCTACCTCAACTTCTTCGCGGATAAGACCGCCTTCGTGCGGGATACGCTCGATAAGGTGCTTGCTCAGGGCGACAGCTACGGCGACAGCGACCTTGGCGGCGGCAGGAACGTCTGCGTGGAGTATTCCTCCATAAACATCGCCAAGCCCTTCCACATAGGCCACCTGCCAAGCACCGCCATAGGCAACTCCCTTTACAGGATATACAAGGCGCTGGGCTACAACGCCATAGGCATAAACCACCTGGGGGACTGGGGAACCCAGTTCGGCAAGATGATAGTCGCCTATAAAAAGTGGGGAGACAAGCCGGTGCCCCAATGCACCGTGCGTGAGCTTGTAAAGCTCTATGTCCGCTTCCACGAGGAGGCGGAAAAGCACCCCGAGATGAACGACGAGGCCCGGGCCTGGTTCAAGAAGATAGAGAACGGGGACAATGAAGCCGTCACCCTCTGGCAGCAGTTCAAGGACCTTACCCTCAAGGAGGTGGGCAAGGTATACGACCGGCTGGGGGTACGCTTCGACAGCTACGCGGGCGAAAGCTTCTATGAGGACAAGATGGGCGCAGTCATAGACGAGCTGCGCCAGAAGGGGCTGCTCACCGTTGACAAGGGCGCGACCTTGGTTGACCTTTCCGCATACGATATGCCCCCCTGCATAATACTCCGCTCCGACGGGGCGACGCTCTACGCCACCCGTGACCTTGCGGCGGCCATATACCGCAAAAAGACCTACGACTTCGTAAAGTCCCTCTACGTTGTGGCCTACCAGCAGAACCTGCACTTTAAGCAGTTCTTCAAGGTGCTGGAGCTCATGGGCAATGATTGGGTAAAGGACTGCGAGCACGTCAACTTCGGCATGGTATCCATGGAGGAGGGGACCCTCTCCACCCGCCACGGCAACGTGGTGTACCTTGAGGACGTGCTGGACGCGGCGGTGGAAAAGACCGGCAAAATAATCGAGGAAAAGAGCCCCGACCTGCCCGATAAGGATGAGGTAGCAGCGGCCGTAGGCGTTGGCGCGGTGGTGTGGAGCATGCTCTACAACAGCCGCATAAAGGACGTGACCTTCTCATGGAAAAAGGTGCTGAACTTTGACGGGGAGACGGGGCCATACGCCCAGTACACCCACGCCCGCTGCTGCTCAGTGCTGCGCAAGGCGGGGAGCTATGACATCAACGCCATGGACGTCTCCTGCTTCGCCGACGACGCCACGGCGGCTCTCGCCAAGGCCATAGCGGCCTTCCCGGCGGCGGTGCTGGCGGCGGCGGAAAAGAACGAGCCTTATATCGTCTCCCGCGCCACGATGGAGGTCTGCACGGCCTTCAACAAATTCTATTTCTGCAACCAGATAATCACGGAGGATGCGGGCGTATCCGCCGCCCGATTGGCCCTTACGGACGCCGCGAGGATCACCATAAAGAAGGGCCTTTACCTCGTGGGCCTTCAGGCGCCGGAACGTATGTAAGGCCGAGCGCAGCGAGAGGCAAAACGCGAATAAAGCTCGCAAAGGTGGCCTTTAGCCACTTTTGCGAAATTAGCATTTAGGAGGAAAGAAAAATGCTGGATATAAAACGCATTCGTCAGAATCCCGAGGCACTGGTGGAAGCCATGCGCAAGCGCCGCAATAAGGGCGCGGACGTCACCGCCCTTTTGGAGCTGGACGCAAAGCGCCGGGAAGTAATGCAGGAGGTGGAGCAGCTCAAGGCAAAGCGCAACGAGGGCTCCGCCAAAGTCCCCGCCATGAAGAAGGCGGGCGAAGACACCACCGCCCTCATGGCCGAAATGAAGGAGCTGGGCGCAAGGGTAAAGGAACTGGACGACCAGATAGCAAAGATGGACGAGGAGCTTCAGTCCATGCTCATGAGCGTGCCGAATATACCTCACGAGTCCGTGCCCGAGGGGGCGGACGACAAGGCCAACGTGGAGGTGCGCCGCTGGTCAGAGCCCACGAGGTTCAACTTCGAGCCCAAGGCGCATTGGGACATCGGCGAGGACTTGGGCATACTGGACTTTGCCACCGCAGGCAAGATCACCGGCGCCCGCTTCACGGTATACAGGGGCCTGGGCTCCCGCCTGGAGCGCGCCATAATCAACTACTATCTGGATACCCATACGCAGAACGGCTATACCGAGATATTTCCTCCCTATATGGTAAACCGGGCCTCCATGACCGGCACCGGCCAGCTTCCCAAATTCGAGGAGGACGCCTTCAAGGTAGCCAATACCGATTACTTTCTTATCCCTACCGCCGAGGTTCCCGTCACCAACATGCTGCGGGGGGAGATAGTGGACGGCGATAAGCTGCCCATCAAGTATTGCGCATACAGCGCCTGCTTCCGCAGCGAAGCCGGCTCCGCAGGCCGGGATACCCGCGGACTTATCCGCCAGCATCAGTTCAACAAGGTGGAGCTTGTTAAGTTCACAAAGCCCGAGGACAGCTACAACGAGCTGGAGTCCCTCACCCGGGACGCCGAGAAGGTGCTGCAGGGCCTCGGCCTGCCCTATCATGTAGTAGTGCTCTCCACAGGCGATCTGGGCTTCTCCAGCGCCAAGACCTACGACATAGAGGTATGGATGCCCAGCTACGGCAGGTATGTGGAGATAAGCTCCTGCTCCAACTTTGAGGACTTCCAGGCGCGCCGCGCCCAGATACGCTTCCGCCGGGAAAAGGGCGCCAAGCCGGAGCTTGTGCACACCCTCAACGGCTCCGGCGTAGCCGTAGGCCGCACCGTAGCCGCCATACTGGAGAATTACCAGCAGCCCGACGGCACCGTGAAGGTACCCGATGTGCTGGTAAAGTACATGGGCTGCGAATATATCGGAAAGTAATTGATTTAAGCAGGAAGCGGCTCAACGCCGCTTCTTTTTTATTTTCTTATGAGCCTTCTGTATTCCGTCGGCGGCAGTCCGTAGGCCTTTCGAAATTGGGCAGTGAATTTGCTCTGGCTCTCGTAGCCCACCCCATTGGCTATTTCCGCCATGCTTTGGTCGGTATCCTTTAATAATTCCGCCGCCCTTTCCATACGGTGTTCCTTTATGTGGGCGGCTATTGAGCTTCCGTATACCGCCCTGAAAAGCTCCTTCATGGTAGATGGGTTCATGAGGAACCGCTTGGAAAGCTCCTCGATGGTGATCCTGCTGGAAAGATCCTCGGTAAGCAGGTCGTGTACCCGGCGTATGGTCTCTATCTGCTCCAGGGGGTAGCTGCCGTGGTTCTGTCCGGATTTTGCATCCGGATCCAGGGACTGGGGCACCGCCGCTGCTTCCGCCGCATCCTCCTCCGGGCAGGCTATCTCCATGGTGCGCTCTATCATAATGTGCAGCAGCCTCGCCTGCTCTGTATCCGCCGCCCTATAGCATACCTCCTTGCCCTCTCTGCGGCTGACTATCAGGCCGCTGGTCTTGAGCTGCTTCAGGTGGTGGGATACCGCAGGGCTGGACATATCCATAAGCGCCGATATGTTCAGCACGCACTCCTCGCAGTGGCATAAAAGCCAGAATATGCGTATCCTGCTGCTGTCTGAAAGCTGGCGGAAAAGCTCGGATACCGTCTGGAAATGCTCTACCCTTTGCAGGCAGGCCTCAAGGTGCTCCGTCTTGTCGTCGTCGCGGTGATGGTGGGGAAGCTGCAACATATTATATTATTGTCCTCCTTGCGCCGCCTGTTCCGTTTGGAAGGACTTTTCGCCCAAAAAGAAGGTAGGCCGGCGGCTGTGTTGACTTTAAGCCCTGATGAGATTATACTTTTCTCATAACGATTAAACAAGTACTTAATTGTTAGATCAGGATATGGATTTTGAGAGGAGAATGAGTACCGTGAAGAAGACCTACCGCATCGAGGTGGACTGCGCCAACTGCGCCAACCTCATGGAGGAAGCCGCCAACAGGACCGAGGGCGTCCAAAAGGCCGTAGTAAATTTCATGACCCAGAAGCTGATAGTGGAATTCGCAGAAGGCAGCGATGTCAATGCCGTCATGAAGAGCGTGCTCAATAACTGCAAAAAGGTGGAAGAGGACTGCGAGATATATCTGTAATGCTCACAATATCTCTGCGCTCCTTAAAATAAAGGGGCGCTGTTTTCCGAAGGGAGCGTCATATGAACAGGAAACAGAAAAAAATGCTTATCCGCATAGCCATAGCGGCCCTGCTGCTTGGGGCGGTGAAGCTGTTCAACATAGGCGGCTGGGCAGGGACCGCGCTCTACGCCGCAAGCTATATAACCATAGGCTACGATATACTGTGCAAGGCCTTCCGGGGCATAATCAACCATCAGGTCTTCGATGAAAACTTCCTCATGGCCGTAGCCACCGTAGGCGCCATAGCTCTGGCCATATACGAGAAAACCGGCGACTTTGCCGAGGCGGTATCCGTAATGCTGTTCTACCAGATAGGAGAGCTGTTCCAGAGCTACGCCGTGGGCAAGAGCCGCAGGAACATCGCGGCATTGATGGATATCCGTCCAGACTACGCCAATATCGAAAGGGACGGCTCTCTTGAGCAGGTAGATCCGGACCAGATCCCTGCCGGCAGCGTGATAGTAGTGCAGCCCGGCGAAAAGGTGCCCATAGACGGCCAAGTCATGGAGGGCGTCTCCTCCCTCGATACCGCGGCCCTCACCGGCGAGAGCCGCCCGCGGGACGTAAAGGCGGGGGACGATATAATAAGCGGCTGCATCAACCTAACCGGCGTGCTGAAGGTTCGCACCACCAAGGCCTTCGGCGAATCCACCGTATCCAAAATACTGGAGCTTATGGAGAATTCCAGCTCACATAAATCCCGCTCCGAGAACTTCATATCCAGGTTCGCCCGGGCGTATACCCCTGCCGTATGCTACAGCGCATTGGCCCTCGCCATACTGCCCCCCGTTATAAACCTCATGATGGGCATGCCGGGCGGCTGGGAAATATGGGTATACCGGGCATTGACCTTCCTGGTAATCAGCTGCCCCTGCGCGCTGGTGATAAGCATTCCGCTGAGCTTCTTCGCCGGATTGGGCGGTGCCAGCAAGGAGGGGGTGCTGATAAAGGGTTCCAACTACCTTGAGGCCCTGTCCCAGACCAGCATAGTGGTATTCGACAAGACCGGCACGCTCACCCGGGGCGTGTTCGAGGTGAGCGGGATACACCACAACACTATACCGGAGGAAAAGCTTATTGAGCTCGCGGCGCTTGCGGAGTGCGCCTCCTCCCATCCCATCAGCAAGAGCCTGCAAAAGGCCTACGGCAGGGAAATAGAGCGCGACCGGGTCACCGGCATACAGGAGATAAGCGGCAGCGGCGTCATCGCAAGGGTGGACGGCGCAGAGGTGGCCGCGGGCAACGGCAAGCTCATGAAGCGCATGGGCGTAGATTACATGGACTGCCACAGCTCAGGCACCATAATACACATCGCCATAGACGGCAAGTACGCCGGCCACGTAGTTATATCCGACGTTGAAAAGCCCACCTCCAGGGCGGCCATAGCCGAGCTGAAGAAGATAGGCGTGAAAAAGACCGTCATGCTCACGGGCGATATTGGCCGCGTTGCGGAGTACATGGCCAAAAAGCTTGGGGTAGACCAGTACCGCAGCGACCTGCTGCCGGCAGATAAGGTTGCAGAGGTAGAAAAGCTGCTTGCCGAAACCGGCAGGAAAGGCAAGCTGGCCTTCGTGGGGGACGGCATAAACGACGCCCCGGTACTCTCCCGGGCGGATATAGGCATAGCCATGGGCGCTATGGGTTCAGACGCCGCCATAGAGGCCGCCGACATAGTCCTTATGGACGACGACCCCATGAAGATATCCAAGGCCATAAAGATATCCAGAAAATGCATCGGCATAGTCTACCAGAATATAGCGTTTGCCCTTGGCGTAAAGGCGCTCTGCCTGATACTTGGCGCGCTGGGCATAGCCAACATGTGGGCGGCAATATTCGCCGATGTGGGCGTAATGGTCCTTGCCGTGCTCAACGCCATACGGGCGCTGTATGTACATAGCTTATAGCTTTCGCGAAAGTGGCCTTTGCCACTTCTGCGAGTTTTCTCGGGCTTTACCTCTCGCATAAAACCCGACAGGTAGAAATGTTCATAAATCCTTGCTATAATAAACTTAGCAGCTTAATAAAATTACTCAAAGATAGGAGGGCGACTGTATGAAAAGGCTGATAGCGTTCGCTTTAACGTTCATTTTTGCGTTGGCCTTGGCTGGCTGCAACAACATAGCTGCCAATGAACCGAAAATGTATACTTCATCAATGCAGGACGATTTTCCAAACGCTATACCAGCAGAGGTAAATGACAACATCATTCAGAATTGCACAATTTTTTCAGAAAACCTGGGCTATGAAACTGGCGAAATGAAAAAAGCTGTTTTACTTGGCGAGGAATGGTTGAAAGCTGTTTATTGCGAAGATGGTATGAGGGAACTAATTGACAGCAGCGATATTGTTGTTATTTTTGAGAATATCCGTTGTGTTGTTGACGCTGAAACCGAGGTCGTATTAGGCACTATCCCGTTTGTATAAATAAGCAATCCCCCAGTTATATGGTAAATACCCAAAACGCGGGCGAGCGCGTCCGCGCTCTGAGGCAGAAAGCCCACCGCGAGCAGCAGCGCCGCTTCGCGCCCTTCCCATATGGGGGCGACGGAGGATCAGTTCAGATCCGGCACATATAAAAAAGCCCGCAATGCGGGCTTTTTCGATTGGTTCGGCATTATCGGTGGGAAAACTCCACATACACCGGGTTGTCCGTGTCGCTGCCAATGTAACCGGTCAGAACGCCGGGGGCGTAGTCGAAATAGTCGAACTCGCCAAAGCTTCCGCCGTCCATGGCGTATATGCGGTATATGCCATCGGAGATGGCGCAGTATTCCTTGGCACACAGCTCCCCGCCGTTTTCACTGAGGTTCAGTGTCTCGCCGTCTATTGCCACAGCGTAGCCCTCATCGCTGCTCCAAGGGGCGCAAAGGTCTTCCGCCTGCTCCGCCATGTCGTAGCTCAGGCCGTCAAGCTGCTGCACATAGTTCGGGTTCTCCATACCGCCCTTGTCCATTATCCGGTCGGTCACGAAATGGCGGAAGGCCAGCGCGCCTAAGGCTGCCAGCAGGGCTATGGCGGCGAGTATTATTATCCATTTGAGCATGGGCCGCTTCCGCTTTGCCATATCGCCCCTACTTTACAGGGCTTCCGCAGTATTCGCAGCAGCCGGAGGCGTCCGGGAAGGTGCTCGCGCCGCAGCAGGGGCATATCACCGCCTGCCTGGGGGCCTTTGCGGCGGCTATGTTATCGCGCACGGTCTGGCGCACGCTGGTAAGCGCCTCCACTATCTCCTGGCCGAGCTTTTCGTATGAGAGGTACTCCATGTTGGTGCGGGGATCCACCGCCTTGGAGGAGAATCCCGGCCCGCCCTGGCTGTGCAGCTCTATGGAGCTGTCGTTGAGGCGGAACTTCATCTCGCTGAAGTAGGGGTGGTTGACGCTTATTATGACGTCGAAGTCATAGCTGTACTCGTAGCGGGGCGGGTTGTAGCTTACCTTTTTACCGTCCGGGCCCTCCCGCTCTATCTCTATGCGGCTCTCGTCCACCTTGATGCGGCAGCCCGTTACCTGTGAGTAATCCAGCACGTCGGGGTTGGCGTCCTGAATGTTGCGGGCATAGGTAACCATGAATTTCTGCGCGTCCTCGTCGAGGAGTATCCGCGTGCTGCTGCCCAGCGTCCTCGTGGTGTGGAAGCGGGCGACGTCCTCCTTGTTGCGCTCCCGGTATTCAAGCTGCTCCTTTATCTCGGCCACGGTGCTGTTGCGCCTGTCGGAAAACCATGGTGACAGCTTCTTGGCGCAGTCCTTGCACAGGTTTCCGTCTTCCAGCTTGCGGTTGCCCAAGAGCCCTATCTTTTCGCCGCATATATCGCAGTATTTTTTGTCAAAAAGTCCCATATAATAGCTCCTTTCTGAATTTTTGCATTTGTCCCCGGCTTGGGTCTGTCTCCTTACAGGGGCGTTTTTTTGTGTTACGGCACGTATAGCTGCTCAAGCCCCGTGACCATTCCGGATAAGGTGGTCACGCTTGCCAGCAGGGAATTGCCGTCCTCCTCCATCATACGCATATAGGCGAGGAACTTCTCCGCCGTCAGGAGTATATGCTCATTCCAGGGCTCATCGCTTTCCCAGTCTAACAGCGCGAACACCGCGTTGGAATCCTTGAGCACCGTGGCGGTGTGGAACACCTCCTCGTTCGGGCATACCACAATGCCCTCGCTTGCGAAAAAGTCATCATAAGTAAGGCCGTAAAGCTCCATGCTCTCCTCGATGTCCTCATCGGAAAGGCTGAACACGGGGCGCAGCTTGAGCTCAAAGGCGTCCTCGTCCTCACCGTAAAGGCTTACGAGATACAGCGCCCCCTCCTCGGTATAAGCCTCCGGCTCCGGCTCTGACTCGGCTTCGGGTTCTGTCGCCGGCTTTGGCTCCGCCGTGGGCTTACCGAGGGGCCGTATGGTGGGGCGGGGGGTGGATACGCTTATGCTGCTTGCTATCGCATCCGCAAGGTCGTTGTTCCTCGCGCAGCCGCAAAGAAGCAGCGCGCACAGCGCAAGCAGCACTACCCGCCTCATGCCCAGGGATCCTCTTGGGCGGGAACGCGAATGCCTGTGAGTATGCTGGAATACTCCCAGAGATACCAGTTGTCCCCCTTCTGCCTGAGCTTGATGGGCCGGGCAGCGTCTGCGCCCGCCGTCTTTAAAAACAGCCTCATGTACCCCTCCTCGCAGTCCTGGGGCCGCTGGTCGGGGTAGAAGTTTAAAACATACGGCTGGGTTGGCCCGTAGCCGTTCTCCGGGGTGGCCCCGTCGAAGTAGGCCAGAGGCAGGTATTTTTTATCTCTCAGCCTGTCCCGTATGAACTGTGAGTCTATGCCTGTCATGGGCCGGGGGCCCCGCAGCATGTCTATGGCCTTTTCTCCCGCCGCCTTGTCCTTTGTGTAAAGGTTCAGCGCCAGCAAAAACAGGGTGCAGGTATTCTCGGGCTTTGTAAGGTCATTGCACAGCGCGCTGAACTCCTCCAGCGTGTCGGGCAGTCTGTCAAAGGTTATCTGCATATCTTTTCCCTCCATGGTTATGGGGTCTTCCGCCGGCGGCTCGGCCTGCTCTGCCGCGGCAGCCCCGGCCTTATCCGGTTCCGGCTCGGCCTGATCGGTCACAACGGGCTGATCCTGCCGGGTCTGAGCCTCCGGCAGGGCTATCTCGTCCAGCCTTTTGCCGCTTTCCGGCAGGGCCTGTTCAGCCGGGCTCTGGATTTTTGACGGCATATCGAGCGCCTCCGGAGCCTTGGAGCAGCCTGCGGCGCTTAGCGTCAGCGCCGCCAGCAGCAGTGAAACTATTCTTTTCATTTATTTTTTATTGGGTATATAGGGTATTATCTGCCGCGCCAGCCTGCCTATGGTCATGGTCTGAAGGTGTACCTTGCCGGGGCCGGTTATTACGGTATCGAACAGGCCCTCGCCGCCGAATATCATGTTCTTCACACCCTTGACCATCTGCACGTCCATGGAGCAGGTCTCGTCCATTACCGCCAGCACGCCGGTGTCGCATACCAGCCTTTCGCCGGGGGCGAGATCGTAATCCTGGCAGTAGCCGTCCACCTCGAGGAACACGAGGCCGGGGCCCGTTACCTTCTGCATTATAAAGCCCTCGCCGCCCACAAGGCCCGCGCCCAGCTTCTTCTGGAAGAACATGGAAAGCTCAACGCCGTATGTGGCGCAGAGGAAGGCGTGCTTCTGGCAGATTATGCTCTGGCCGGGGCCAAGCTCCCGGGCTACTATCCTTCCGGGGAAGGAGGAGGAAAACGCTATTTCCGCCGGCTCCTGAGCGGTGTAGAGGTTCATAAAGAGGCTTTCGCCCATGAGCATCCGCCCGAGCGCCTTGCCCGCACCGCCGAGGGTGGTGACCGTGGAATCCACAGCGCCCCTCGACCAGGTCCTGCCGCCCGCCTCGCTTATCATGGTCTCGCCGGGGTTGAGGTTGATTATTACGGCGGGTAAACTGCCGCCTTCCATTCTGTACTGCATATATTTTTCCTCCCTGTTTTTTTGATTTATTTGGTTTTACCTTTGCCTATTGCGCGTTAAGGTCCACCTTGAACAGCTTGGCTATCTCCTCGAGGCTCTTGCCCTTGTAGAATTCTACGCCGTCCTTGTCGATGTAGGGGTAGTCGTTTTCATAGTCCCACTTCGCGCCCGGCCTCCTGAGACAGCCCAGCAGCTTGAGCACGTTGCCCTCGCCGTCGTCGGCTATGCCTATCACCCAGAGCCTGTCATACTCCGCCTCGTACTCCACAAGGCTGCCCTCCGCCAGGGGCTGATCCATGAACCTGCCGCCTATCTTGAAGTAGCGGTAGCTGTCGTCCTGATATTCCGTTGCGGAGGTTATCTTGAAGTTGTACTGGTTTGCCCCGTCAAAGGCCGCGCCCACGAAGGGCTTCAGCTCACCCGCGTCCTCGTCATAGGTTATCCTCGCCAGTATCTCGCACTGGTTGCGGTTGTTCGCCTCGTATACGCCGGTGCAGTCATAGTATTCCGCCATGCCGTGCCAGTCCCCGAGGAAGTCGTTTATAAACTCCATGTCGGGCTGGCTGTCGGGGGCGGCCGCCTGCTCCTCGTCCTTTTTGCCGAAGGAGGCGAAATCGCCCTTGCTTTTGCCCTCCTCCGCGGCCTCGCTCTCATATACCATTATCAGCGAATTGCCGGGGAAGGTGAGGGTTATCCTGCCGCCCTCCAGCGCGTAGTCCAGCTCCGCGCCGCCCTCTATCTTTACCTTGCCCGCCTTTTCGTCCACCTTTATGGCGTTGGTCTGGGAGCCGGTATAGTTTATCTCGCCCGTGCCGTCGGCGTTGATCTTCAGGAGCATGCCCTCCGCCATGCCGCCCGCTTCAAGCTGGCTGCGTGTGAGGGTGGTCCCCGCCGTGGTCATGGAGTATACCTCGTACTCTCCGGCCGCCGCGCAGGAGGCGGGGGAGGCTTCCCCGCCGTCCTTGGGCTTGCCCTTGCCGCAGCCAGCCATGGGAAGTACCATGGCTGCCGCCAGCAGGAGCGCCGTAAACAGCTTTATCCTTTTCATAGGCCCGCGCTCCGTTTTGTTACTTGAAGGAGATGCTGTTGAGGACCGCGTCGCCCTCGCTGCCCGCTCCTATGTCCACCTTGGATATCCTTATGGAGAGCCAGCCGCCGCCCGGCACCTCGCCGTAGTACTCAGTCCACTGCATTCCCACGTTCTTGTAGGAGCGCGCCTTGAGCTCCACGCCGCCTATGGTGCGGGTGCCCTCGTCCTTGAGGTTCTCATAGTCCTTCTCGTAGTAATTGAGCTTGTCGCTGCTGGTGTAGATGTCGAACTGTATGCGGGGGTCGCCGGAGAACAGATGCTCCGGATCGTCCACGTTGTAGAGGTACATGGTGGTGAGCTCGTGGCTGAGCTTCCAGCCGCTCTCGGGGAGCGTCACGGAAACGTCAATCGATGCATCCTTGGAGTAGTCGCTTACGGTCTCCGTGATGGTGCCGCTGTCAAAGCCCTCGGCGGGGGCGGCGCTCTGCGCCGGAGTCTCGGTGGTATTTTCTACGGGGGCCTCCGTCGTGGCGCCCTGCGCCTCTGCGCCTAAGTAGCCTATCGGGGCCTCGCCCACGGGCGGCATTTCGCCCTCGGCTATGAGGTCGTTATAATTGTCCATGGCGGGGGGCAGGAGGTTGTAGCCGTCAACTATCTCCTTATCCCAGCTCGCGCCCCAGGGCTTCATGAATACCATGAACTCCATGTAGTATTCGTCCTGCTCGAAGGTGTCGCCCATGCAGTACTGGTCGGTGTAATCCTGCCGGGGCAGAAGCATCCAGTTGTATACGCTGTCCAGATCCTGGCCGAGCATCTCGACGGAGGTGGCGGTGAGGCTCGTCTCCGTAGCCTCGCACTCGCCCGCCGCCGCAGGCGCATCGTAGTCGTTGAATACATATAGGTCGAAGGTACCCTTGTTGTCGGTGCCCAGGTCTATGACCATCAGCGCATCGTATACCGCGCCGTCGGAGAGGTAATCGAAGTTCTTCTGCTCCACCACCTGGAAGCTGCCGTACCATGCGCCGTTCCACTTCCTCTGGGCCGCAGTGTATCCGTCCTCGCCTATCTCGCCGTCGCTGCTGGTCATGCCGTCGCCGTCCAGCATATTATCGCTGAAGCCGCCCTCCTTCTGGAAGGTGAGGTTGACGCCCATGCCCAGCACGTCCTCAAGCACCAGGGTGCCCTGATTAAGAGTGCCGTCGCAGTCGAGGCCCTTGCCCTTGACGTTTATATCGGTGCCGTCCAGCGTCCACTTTATATTATACTTATCGCCGTCTATGTTGAAAACGCACTTATCCTTGGCCTTCAGCTCTATGGATACGCCGCCCTCCCATACGTCCGTAACGTCCATCTCTATGCCGTACATCTCGGCGGTTGTGGCGTTGTATACGCCCAGGTTGGGATCTAAGGCATCCTTTACAGCGCCGGTGCAGCCCCTTATAAGCAGCACTATGAGCAGCACGAACACCAGCACCGCGCCGCCGATTATAAAGGGAGCCTTGCTCCTGCCGGACTTTGCCCTGGGCGCCCTTGGGGCCTTGGGGGCCTTATTGGCCTTTGCGCCGGGGGTATAGGCGGTGTTGGCGGTGTTGGCGTTATAGCTGTATCCGCCGCCCTGCTGTGCTTTGGGGGTGTAGCCGCCCTGCGTGGGGGGAGTATATCCGCCCTGCGTGGGGGGAGTGTAGCCGCCCTGCGTCGGGGGAGTGTAGCTGCCCTGTGTGGGGGGAGTATAGCTGCCCTGTGCAGGCGGGGTGTAGCTCTGCTGTGTGGGCTGGTCGGGTGCGGTGTATTCCATGGGCGCATCCACCGAGTCGGGGTGTATCGCGGGCTCCGCCGGCGCTTCGGGGGTGTACTTCTTTTCCGGCTCCGCCGGCGTTGCCGGCGCGCTCGCCGCAATAGCCGCTCCGCACTCTGTGCAGAATCTGGAACCGTCGGGCAGCTTGGCGCCGCAGTTGGTGCAAAATGCCATTTAATTTTCCCTCCTTGAATAGATTGTCGAAAAATGTCCTGAGTCTTACTTCACACAAAAAATGGGACATTGATTTGTATCTGTATATTGTCGCACAGCCGCGCAAAAAAAGCCCCATACAAAAGTACGGGGTTCAGACCCTGTTCATAATTATTTTATTATTTTTCGTTCAGCTCCACCACCAGCTTGGCCTCGCTTGCGGTTATGGCGAGCTGGAGCTTGTTCTCCAGATTGGTCTTTTGCAGCATGTTGGAGACATGGTACTTCACCGTCGTCACCTCTATACCCAGCGCCCCGGCGATAGCCCCATACGACATACCTCTCACCAGGCAGCGCAGCACCTTCATCTCGGCGTTGGTAAATTCCGTGCTCCTGGCCGTGCCCACCTCCACCACCGGCGGCGCGTCCGGGAATATATGCTCCCCCGCCATGGTGCGGCGCACCGCCTCCATCAAAAGCTCCTCGTCGGTATCCTTGTACCAGAGGCTGTCCGCCCCGGCCTCCCGGGCGCGCCTCAACACCTCGCAGTCCACAAGGGATGTCACCACCACTATTTTTATCTCCGGGTGGCTGGCCTTTATCTTCTCCACGGCGGCGAGGCCGTTTTCCCGCCGCTCGGTCTGCACGTCCATGAGTATCAAATCGATCCTGCAGGCGTCGCATATGTCCGCCGCCCTGTCCGCCCCGGGTATGGAGGACAGCAGCTCATAGCCCTCCTCTTTTTTAATGTAGCTTTCCAGAATGCTGCGCACCAGCTTCTGATCCTCCACTATCATTACGTTTACCATTTGTTTTCCTCCCCGTATGGCAGCAACGCGCTCAGCGCGAAGTTGGGTATGCTCTTTATCCTCATGATACCCCCGGCGTTCTCTATGCGCCGCCTGAGGGCCGACAGCCCGCCGCCCTCGGTTATTTCGTCATCCGGTACCTTGCCGTCGTTGGTTATGTGTATCGCCCAGCCTCCCCTGTACGGCGCGAAGCGGGCGAATATCCGCTTACCCCCGGCGTGGCGTATGCAGTTTGAGGTACATTCCCGCATGGCAAGGGCAAATATGTGCCGCATTTCTGCATCCTTTGGCGCGCTTCCCTCCACTATGACCTCCGCCCCAAGCTCCGCCGCCCGGGCCTTGGCGTACTCTATTGCGTCCTCCGGCTCCCCCATGCTGTTGGCTCGGCAGAGCAGCTCTATGGTGCTTTCCCATGCCTCCGCGCTCTCACGTATGGCCTCCATGCTCTCCCCCTGCCTCAATGCCCGGCGGGCCGAAAGTATGGTATGGCCTATGTCGTCGTGTACCCGCAGCTTCATGGCGAGGGTCTCTTCCTCCCGCACTATCTCCGGCATCCTGTCGTACAGCCGCTTTAATCTCAGGTTGGCGTCCTCAAGGCGGGCGTTTTCTTTTCTAAGCTCCTGCTGGAGGGTCACAAGCCTCGTCACGTCCGAGGCGGTGACCTCCGTATAGCTGCCGCCGCTTTTGTCGGTTATCTGCCGCTCAACGAAGCGCAGCACCGTACCGCTTGGAAATTTATATACCCCCATCTCTGCATCCAGCCGCTCTATGGACTCCGGCGGGGTATCAAGGGCCCGGTGCAGCTCTTCCAAGGTCTGCACACCGCTGCCCAACAGCTCCGCGCCCACGCTCAACATGCGCCGGTTCATGAGCCGCACAACGCCCCTCTTATCGAAAAAGCACACCGCCACGGGCAGGTTGTCAAAGCTCTCCTTTATGGAATTCATTCCCCGCCCTCCTTTGGTACGCTGAGAGTAAGGTATTGTATGCCGTCCTCGTCTTTTTCTATTATAACATTCGGGAATTCACAGCAGAGCGCCCCCATGTCCTCATCGCAGCAGAGAGCCGCCTTGGCGGTGACAGTGCCCTCTCTTTCCCCTGCGTAGAACAGCAGGGAGGAGAGGGAGGTGAGGCTCATTTCCACCGCCGCCTCGAAAAAATCGTATATCATGTTGCCACATTCAGCCGGGAGCAGCCCCTCCATGTCCGCCCTTACGGTGCATTTTATATTGCATAAGCCCAGCCCCGCAGCGGACTCGTTCAGGCACAGGCTCAGCTCCGCCGCCTCCAGGATGCCTGTCTGCCGCTCCACGAACATGAGGTTGCTGCGCCGCTTTACATATGTGCCTATCACCACAATGTGGCCCAGCAGCCGCCGTGCCTCCTCGGTATCCTCCGTGGCACGGAGCCGGGAGAGAAGCTTCCGAAGCAGCGCGACCTGCCTTTGAGTCTTCCGCTCCACCATGTCGTACAGCCGGTTTTCCTCGGTGATCTTAAGCCAGTAGGAGCGCTGCTCCGCCTCGGCCTTTAGTACGTCCCCGGTGTCCCGCAATTCGTCCTGCACCGTCTGAAATTGATCCAGCACGCCCTGCAATTCCGATATGTCCTCCTGCCAGAAAACATAGCCGGAGCTTATTTCCTGCCCCTTGAGCAGGGTGTTTTTATCCAGCTGCACCGGGCCCTCCAACGCCTGCTCCATTTTCTCGAGGCTTATGGGCAATGCGGAGCAGGAGGCGGATTTTACCCGGAACCCGTGGTCGGTTATCTGAGCACCTATGGTGGTGGCGCCGAAGAGCTCATCATAGCCGGTGTTGGACTGTATCAGCCCGCAGCGAATACAGCCTTCCAGCGCTGCCATAATAGCCAGACACTGGAACACAGTCATATCCCCGGCTATAAGGCGAAGCCATTTCACATCGCTTACATAAAGGGCGGTGTATACAAACGACAGCGCCACAGGCAGTATGGGCAGCCACTGGATACGGCTTTTTGGCCTGCGGCATTTTTCAATCATCACAATAATAGTCCCTGCGGCGCAGACCGCCGTCCAGGCCACTACGGCAAAGTACCCGATAGAGTGCGCCGCATTGCCGCCAGTCCATATCTCGGCGTCGGCCGGAAACGCAAAAACCAGCTGGTGCCGGTCGTTGGTCAGCACCATCGCCATAAACGCGAATGTGGGTATATACAGAAGCCGCGTCCAGCCCGGCAGCTTGTAGTTTTCCGGCCTGCCAAGCGACATTGCTGTGAACACCGTTATCAGGGGAATCAGCAGTATGGGTATATAATAGCTGTACCACAGCCTCCGCGCCGAGGCGGCGGATAAGTTAAATTCATATTTGATAGCCCGCTCCGTGAGCCAGAGCAGCATCAGCAGGGCGATAGCTATAAGGTACCGCCGGGTCTGGGCCTGAATTATGCGCCTCTGCACCGACACGCCCCATGCCGCCGTCAGCCCCATGTATATACCGTTCCTTATCACGGAGCTCAGGCCCGGGGCCCCCTCGGGGCTGCCCAGGATGCGGGCGGCCATGGCGCAGAGTATCAGCAGCGCCGCTATGCAGCATATGAGGATATCCCTTTTTTTCGCCGCAGATAAGCTCATTGGAACAGCTCCCCGTTATATATTATTAAGTTAAGTATATTTGCTGCTTTGCTCATGGGAATATCATACTATGGGACTTGAAAGGTTGCAAGCGGGTGAAGAGGGAGGGGACTCAGGCTGCGCTGCTCTGTGGCGTGATGCATACATTTTCCATACCATCAGTTGACAAGGACACACAAGGTTTTAGGAGCCAAACAGCACGGCATAACTGTGTCGTCCTCATTTGAAATACAACCAGTATTTCTGCACTCGTCCTCCTTGTTCTGCCATACTCTTTGACTTCTAAAACTCGAAGACCCTAAAGAGCTTGTTTTGAGGGCGATCCAAGGCCGAGGAGCGCAGTACTACTGGATGTAATACAAGCGACGAGAACGCAGGAGCGTCCCAAAACAAGCCTTTAGGGCTTGTGTGCTCTTGTCAACTGATGGTAACGATTATAAAAACTCCCCCAAAAACACCGCGTGCACAACACATTGTGTTGTGCATGCAGCTGGCGGAGAAGGAGGGATTCGTCCGGCGGCACTGGGGCAGTGCCGCCGCCAGCCCGGGGAACTAAAAAACCATTCACTGGATGGTTTTTTTCCCGCCACAGGCGGGCCGTTCCCTTCTCATCCCTCCTTCTTTTATGCAGCACGAAAAAGAGACCGCAAATGCGATCTCTTTTTCGTGGCGGAGAAGGAGGGATTCGAACCCTCGCGCCAGTCACCCCAGCCTACTCCCTTAGCAGGGGAGCCCCTTACAGCCACTTGGGTACTTCTCCACGGATATATTGCCGGCGCTATGTTGAATTATCTGGCGGAGAGAGAGGGATTCGAACCCCCGGTGCCTTGCGGCATCACTGGTTTTCAAGACCAGCTCCATAAACCACTCGGACATCTCTCCATATTCAAGCTTTATAATTATAGCAAAGGTTTTTCCCACTGTCAAGCGGGGAGATTTTCCCCAGGCAGGTATATTACGCCGCGGTGCAGGGAATTACTACCTTATAGCACGATAATGCGGGCGGCAAGGCCGCCAATTTGCGCAAAAGGAGCGATTTCCATGACTGACGAAAACAGAAGCCTAAAGGATAAGATCAGGGATTTTTTAGAGGAAAAGGGCGTTTATGTCGTGCTGCTTTCCTCGGTGGCCATAGTCGGCATCGCTGCGGCGGCAGCCTATTGGCCAAAGCAGCAGCCTCAGCCCTCCATAGAGCCTTCTCCCGCCCCCGTTTCTCAAAACGAGGACCAGACACTCAGTGAAGCCCTGCTCTCCACGCCTGTCCCTACGCCCACCGCTTCACCCTCGGCGCTGCCCGACATAACTCCCAATCCTTCCCCCGGGCCATCGGCTACCCATACCCCCGCCCATGACAAGGCCCCCGCGCCGCTCAAGGGCAAGGTGCAGTGGCGCTTTGCCGTGGATGAGCTGATCTACTCCCGCACTATGGATCACTGGACCACACACCGGGGCATCGATATATCCTGCGCAAAGGGGGCGGAGGTGCATTGCCCATGGAACGGCAAGGTGGAAGAGATATACGAGGACGACAGCCTCGGCATCACCGTTCGGGTAAGTCACAGCAACAGCCTTGAATCCCTCTACTCCAACCTGCGCACAGGCTGCCCCGTAAAGGCTGGGCAAAGGCTCAACGCCGGCGACCTTATTGGCTATGTGGGTGAAACTGCCGTTGCAGAGTGCGGCGACGGAGCCCACCTCCATTTTGAGGTGCGCAAGGACGGCAGATCCGTAGATCCCGCGGAGTACGTGACGGTGACGGAGTAACTGTCGAAAAAGGGAAGAACACGGCTATTTTGATACATTTCGCGAGAGCCGCAAGGCTCTCTTTTTTCTGCGCGCTTGTTTTTTTTCGCGTTTCAGGCTACCATATACACATGAAAGTCATCGAAGATCTTCAGCTCAACGGCCTGTCCATAGTAGTGGACAAGGCGGGCTTCACATACGGCAGCGACGCGGTGCTGCTGGCTAACTTTGCAAATCCCAGACGGGGGGACAGCTGTCTCGACCTGGGGGCGGGCACGGGCATTTTGGCCATACTGGTAAACGGCAAGACCGGCGCCCGCTTCACCGCCGTCGAGATACAGCAGGCCGCCTGCCAGCTTATGGAGGAATCCATCGCGCTCAACGGCCAGGGCGGGGACATAACCGTGCTGCATGCCGACATACGCAAGCTGGGTGAGCTTTTGCCGGCCGGCAGCTTCGACGGGGCAGTTTGCAACCCGCCCTACTTTTCCGGCGGCACGCGAAGCGAAAATCCCGCCGTGGCCCTCTCGATACATCAGGACGAGTGCAGCATTTACGACGTGGCCCGGTGCGCGGGGCGGCTGCTGAAAAACGGCGGCAGGCTATGGCTTTGCTATCCCGCCTCCCGCCTTGCGGAGTGCTTCCACGCCATGGTGGAAAGCAGGCTTCAGCCAAAGCGGCTGCGGCTCATCGATGGAAAAAACGGCCCCTACCTCGCCCTTATGGAATGCGTAAAGGGCGGCAAGACAGGCCTTATTATAGAAAGGAATTGACGAAAAACCCACATGCTTCAGCCCAAGCTTTACCTTTGCCCAACCCCCATAGGAAACATGGAGGACATGACGCTGCGCGCCCTCAGGGTGCTGAGGGAGTGCCATAGGATATACTGCGAGGACACCCGCAACACCGGGGCCATGCTGTCAAGGCTGGGGATATCCAAGCCCCTCATATCCTGCCACGAGCACAACGAGGAGGGCAGGGCGGAGGAGATCGCAGGGCGGGTGGCGGAGGGCGAGGCTATCGCCTTCGTATCCGACGCCGGGCTGCCCGGCATATCCGACCCCGGGGAGCGGCTGGTGGCCGCCTTCATACAAAGGGGGCTGCCCTTTGAGGTGCTGCCCGGGCCCTCCGCGTCCCTTACTGCGCTGGTTCTTAGCGGGCTGCCCGCGAGGGAAGCCTGTTTCGTGGGTTTTTTGCCCCGCACCGGCAAGGAGCGCCGGGAGGCCGTCGCCCGTCTTGCACGGCATAAGGGCACGCTGATAATATACGAAAGCCCGCTTAGGGTGGCCGAGACCGCCGCCGAGCTTGCCGCAGCCTGGGGCGACCGCAAGGCTGTCCTGTGCCGGGAGCTTACCAAATTATACGAGGAGACGGTGCGCTCCACCCTTTCCGGACTTGCCGGCACGTATGCTCATAAGCCCCCAAAGGGCGAGACGGTGCTGGTCATCGCAGGGGCGGGGGATGAAAGCTCCGGAGCGAGCCTTGAAGATACGCTGAAGCGGCTGCTGGGGGAGGGGGTCAGCGCCAAGGATGCGGCGAAGCAGGCCAGCGCCCTGCTGGACGTTCCCCGGAACGAGGCGTATAAGATGGCGATGAGGATAAAGGAAGGCTCGGATGATTGATACGCCTTTTTCTGTTACTTTTCTTTTGAAAAAGAAAAGTAACCAAAAGAAAACCAACGAAAAAATTAAAAACCTTTATCCATACTCCGATCGACCCTCGCCAGCCGGAATTCTTGATAGGACGGCGCAAGCAGAATGAAGCAGGGAGTTGGAGGAGCGAAGGCGCACGCAGGGCGGCGTAAGCGAGGAGGAACGACCATGCTGAATTCTGAGCAGCGACGGGAAAGAGATACCGAAGGATGTAAAACCGCAGCAGATACTTTTTGGTTCTTTGGGAGCTTTCTTCCAAGAAAGCGGGGGCCTTTGGGTACTTTCGGCCCACGAAAGTACCGCGCCGCAGGCAAAGAAAAGCAGGATATGATTCCATAGTTAGAGTTTAACAGCAAAAGCAGGTATCCCTACATTTCCCAAAAACAAACCATCTTATCTGCTTGCGCCGTCCTTTCAAGGTTTCCGGCTGGCGGGAATCCGGCGGTAATAGTTAAACTCCAACACAAACAAAACCCTGCCGGTGAAGCTCCGACAGGGATTTTTCATCTGTAATTTTATTTTTTTGTCAGGCTTTTCTTTTCTCTTTGCTTCTTTCCTCTTTGCTTTTCTCCTGAAAAGAAAAGAGAAAGAAGAACCGGCGCTGTTAAGCTCCATCTCTGTTATCATCTCCGGCTTTTCTTTTTGCCTGCGGCGCGGTACTTTCGTGGGCCGAAAGTACCCAAAGGCCCCCCGCTTTCTTAAAAGAAAGCTCCCAAAGAACTAAAAACATCTTCCCCTGTTGCCCATCTCCGGTATCTCTTTCCCGTCGCTGCTCAGAATTCAGCATGGTCGTTCTTCCTCGCTTACGCCGCCCCACGTGCGCCTTCGCTCCTCGAACTCCCTGCTTTATTCTGCTTGCGCCGTTCTATCAAAGAATCCATCTGGCGTGATTCCGGCGGCGGCGATTAAAATCAGAAGATAGAATCAGCTCCCGCCGGAATCGCTCCGGCGGGAGCTGGGTAAAAGTATTTTTATTTTTCTATTTGGGCTTTTCTTTTCTCTTTGCTTCTTTTCTCTTTTCTTTTCTCCCGAAAAGAAAAGAGAAAGAAGAGAATCGTCACTCCCGATTCGCCAGCATCTCTTTGGTCTTCATAAGGCGGGTGGTGTTGCCCCTGTCGTTCTCGTCCAGCTTCATCTTGATCTCCCTGATAGCCTCGTCGAACTGGGGTATCATAACGTACTCCAGGGCGTTGACCCGGCGGCGGGTCTTTTCTATCTCGTCCGCCAGGGAGTTGCATATCTTTTCCACCTCTGCAAGCTCTATGAGCATGGGCAGCACCTCTGCGAAGGCGGATACGGCGGAGTCCAGCTCCGCAGAGGTGTTCATGAATCCATAAGGGTAGTCAAAGGTATCGGAAGTCTCAAGGGACAGCTTTGGCATCTTCAGCGACAGCACGTGCTGGGTATCCACGGATACCGTGGCGGGGCGGGCGGGGTAGGCGAGGGCTTCTTCTATTGCCTCTCCGCTCATCTCGGCCCTTGCCAGCACGAACTGCCCCATTGCGGCAGAAAGCTTTTGCTCCACCTGCTCCCGCAGTTCCTTATTGCGGCGGGCGTAGGCTATGAAGCGGCGAACCATCTCGTCCCGCTTGTCTTTCATAAGCTTATGACCCCTGGCTGCCACCTTGCGTTTCTTCTTAAGGTTGGTCAGCTCCATGCGGGTCGGCTTTACTTGAAGCTGTGCCATAGGCTATTCCTCCGCTTTGGGCAGGTACTTATCCAGATATTCGTCCCTTATGCGCTTAAGCTCGGCGCGGGGCAGTATGGAGAGCAGCTTCCAGCCCAGATCCAGAGTTTCCTCTATGGAGCGATTGGTATAGAAGCCCTGTGACACATACTCCTCCTCGAAGGCGTCCGCAAACTTGGCGTACAGCTTATCCGTATCGGACAGGGCCGCATCGCCCAGTATTACCGCAAGCTCCTTTGCGTCCTTGCCCCTGGAATACGCGGCAAAGAGCTGGTTCATTGTGTCGGCGTGATCCTCCCGGGTCTTGCCCCGGCCTATGCCCTTATCCTTCAGGCGGGACAGGGAGGGCAAAACGTTTATAGGCGGCGTGACGCCCTTTCTGTGCAGCTCGCGCCCCAGAATTATCTGTCCCTCGGTTATGTAGCCGGTAAGGTCGGGTATGGGGTGGGTGATGTCGTCCTCCGGCATGGACAGTATGGGTATCATGGTGATGGAGCCGGGGTTGCCCTTTATGCGGCCCGCCCGCTCGTACATGGTGGCAAGGTCGGTATACAGGTAGCCGGGGTAGCCGCGGCGGCCGGGAACCTCCTTGCGGGCGGCGGATACCTCACGGAGGGCCTCCGCGTAGTTGGTTATATCCGTGATTATTACCAGCACGTGCATGCCAAGGTCGTATGCAAGATACTCCGCGGCGGTGAGCGCCATGCGGGGAGTGGCTATGCGCTCTATGGCGGGGTCGTTGGCAAGGTTTATGAAGGTGACGGTACGGTCTATGGCGCCGGTGGCCCTGAAGTCGGAGGTGAAAAAGTCCGCCTCCTCAAAGGTTATGCCTACGGCGGCGAATACTACCGCGAAGCCCTCGCCGGTGCCCCGCACCTTAGCCTGACGGGCTATCTGGGCCGCAAGGTTGGCGTGGGGGAGGCCGGAGCCGGAGAACACCGGCAGCTTCTGGCCGCGTACCAGCGTGTTCAGGCCGTCTATTGCGGAAATGCCGGTCTGTATGAACTCGTTGGGGTAGTCCCTCGCGGCAGGGTTTATGGGCGCGCCGTTGATGTCCAGCCGCTTTTCGGGTATGAGCTCGGCGCCGCCGTCTATGGGCCTGCCCATGCCGTCGAATACCCTTCCCAGCATATCCGGCGCAACTGCCAGCTCTATGGAGTGGCCAAGGAATTTCGCGCTGGAATCGGTTATGCGCAGTCCCTGGCTGCCCTCGAAGAGCTGCAGCAGCGCCTTATCCTGATTTATCTCAAGCACCTTACCCCGGCGTATCCTTCCGTCGGACTGCTCTATCTCCACCAGCTCGTCGTACTTTACGCCCTCTACCTGATCCACCAGCATAAGGGGGCCGGCAACTTCCCTGATGGTCTTGTATTCCTTGCGCATTATGCTTCGCCTCCTTCCGTAAGCTCCCGGATCTCCGCGTTGAGCTTTGCGGTTATCTCCTCGTACCTCTCGGCGCACTTATCCTCCTCGGTATACTTGAAGCGGCCTATGTCCTCCCGGACGGGCAGCGCCGCAAGCTTATTGAAGGAAGCGTCCTTTGAAAGGGCGTCCAAGCTCTTTTCGTAGTAGCCTATTATCAGCCGCAGCAGCATGGCCTGCTTTGCGGGAGAGGTGTAGGTATCCACCTCATGGAAGGCGTTCTGATGGAGGTAATCCTCTCTGATGGAGCGGGTGGCCTCCAGGGTGAGCCTGTCTTTGTAGCTCAGGGCGTCTATGCCCACCAGGCGGACGATCTCCTCCAGCTCGCTCTCCTCCTGCAGCATGTTCATGACCTTCTGCACCATGGCGGTCCAGTCCGGGTCCACTTCCTTATTGAACCATGGCTCCAGACGGTCCAGATACAGGGAATATGAGGTCAGCCAGTCTATGGCGGGGAAGTGGCGGGCGTATGCCAGCTTTGCGCTCAAGCCCCAGAACACCTTTACGGTGCGGAGGGTCGCCTGTGATACCGGCTCTGAAATATCGCCGCCCGGAGGGGAAACGGCGCCTATAGCCGTGACCGCGCCAGTGCGGCCCTCCGTACCTAACGTCACAACGGAGCCCGCCCTCTCGTAGAACTCCGCCAGACGGCTGCTCAGGTATGCAGGGTAGCCCTCCTCGCCGGGCATTTCCTCCAGACGGCCGGACATCTCCCGCAGCGCCTCTGCCCAGCGGCTGGTGGAGTCGGCCATTATGGCCACCTTATAGCCCATATCACGGAAGTACTCCGCTATGGTGATGCCGGTATATATGCTGGCTTCACGGGCCGCAACCGGCATATCCGAGGTGTTTGCTATAAGCACCGTGCGCTTCATAAGGGAAAGACCTGTGCGGGGGTCCTTCAGCTCCGGGAACTCCATCAGAACGTCGGTCATCTCGTTGCCCCGCTCGCCGCAGCCCACGTATACGATTATGTCCGCGTCGGCCCACTTTGCGAGCTGATGCTGAACCACCGTCTTGCCGCTGCCGAAGGGCCCCGGAACAGCCGCCACACCCCCCTTGGCTACCGGGAACAGGGTGTCTATAACCCTCTGTCCGGTTATCATGGGCTCGGTAGGGGCCATCTTCCTTGCGTAGGGCCTGCCTATACGCACCGGCCACTTCTGCAGCATGGGCAGCTCTACCGTCTCCCCCTTTGCCGTTATGAGCTTGGCTATGGTCTGTACTACGTTGGCCTCGCCGGAGTGTATCCATGTGAGCTGGCCCTCCACATTTGGAGGCACCATTATCTTATGGAGCACCGCTTCCGTCTCCTGTACGGTGCCCAGGATATCGCCGGGCTTCAGTATATCGCCTATCTGTGCCGCAGGCCGGAAATCCCAGAGCCTTTCGTGGTCTATGGAGTCCACCCGGATACCGCGGGTTATCCTGTCCCCGGCCAGCTCCTGAATTTTATTGAGCGGGCGCTGAATGCCGTCGTATATGGATTCTATAAGTCCGGGGGCAAGCTCTACCGACAGGGGAGCGCCGGTGGATTCCACAGGCTCCCCGGGGCCTATGCCGCCGGTCTCCTCGTATACCTGTATGGAGGCCTTATCCCCGCGAAGCTCTATGACTTCGCCTATGAGGTGCTTTTCGGATACGCGGACCACGTCGTACATGTTTACGTCCGCCATGCCGGAAGCCACTATCAGGGGGCCCGATACCTTAACTATGGTTCCTTTAACTGCCATATTTATTTATCCTCCGAGAATAGTATATCCGCGCCTATAGCCTTTTCCACGTTGGCCTTTATGGCTGCCATGGCCACGCCGGAAGGGCCGTGGGAATCCGGAATGGGTATTATTGCGGGGAATGTCTCCGTCTTGAATTTGTTTATGGCCTCGCTGCACTGGGCGTATACCGGCTCGGTCAGGAAAATGACCTTGCAGCCCTCCCTGGCAAGCCTGTATATGAGCTTATTTGCCCTTTCGCCGTCCGTCTCGTCAAACACGCCGAGGCCTACGGCCTTGCCTATGAGCACCGAGTCCCTGTCGCCTATCATGGCGATATCCGTGCGTTTATCCATACAGTTCACCCAGCCTTTCGGTTATCACCTTATCCGGCAGGTTATTGCGCTTTGCGGTGATTATGAGCCTAAGGCACTTTGCCTCCTGCTCCCGGCCCAAAAGATAGCCTATCAGCGGCTCTATGCCGCCCTCGGCGAACTTTGCCCCTTTAAAAAGGGATATGAGGTAATTGTCCCGCTGGCGCTCCAGCTCTGTGAGCCTGCCGCTCCTGCCGTATTCCTCAAGGCCCTTGAGCATACGCTCCCTTGCGGGGCCTGCGGCAGCCCTTGCCATGCCCTCCTCCGGCCCGTCAAAGCACTGTATGAGCAGCCTGTGGGATACGTATCCCTCCGGCATGAGAGACGCCTTGAGCTTATCCGCGCCGGCTCCCATATTGCGCATGCGCAGCATCGTCAGTATGTTGGTAAAATCCGCCAGGCTCCTGAAGTACTCAAGGGAAACCCCCTTTGCGTTGTTCAGGCAATGCTCAAGGTATGCCCGGTCTATCTCGGTGGATATCCTGCCCGGGTCTATCTCCCCGGAGAAGGACTGCTCAAGGGCGTTGAGCCGCTTGGTAAATTCCTCCGGCAGCTCCCTGTAATCTGCGTTGTGTACCATGCGGATAATGTCGTCCTTGGGGTATACTCCCTTCATGAGGGCGGGGGAGTCCGCTGTGCCGGTAAGCCGCTGCTTTATTAGCAGCTTCAGGTTGTTGACGTCCCCCTTGAGTATGAACAGGTCCGTCTGCTCCGGGCTGAAGGTAACTTCGTTTATGAGGGCGTAGGCGTCGGAAAGCTCCTTTGCGATCATCCTGTCCCCGTCGGAAAGCTGAGGGTCGGAAATCCCGCCGTAGCCTATGTCCCCCAATGCCCTCATCACCTCGGCGGGGCTGGCCTCGGCCATTCTCGCCATGCGTTCGGGCTTTACCATGTCCTTTTCGTGCACCCTTATGCGGGTAACTGCGTAAACAGGGCTTTTCTGTGGCATACAGGCCCTCCTTTACTCGAACAGCACGCGGGCCGCTTCGCTTTCGCGCCTTTCACGGAAGTCACGGAGCATGGCCTCAAAGGTGCAGTCCGTCTCGTATCCGCAGCCCAGCAGCCTGAAGCCGCCTCCCGCCTCTATATCCTCGCCCATCTCCACGGGGCGGGGGAGGGAGGGGTTCTGCTTTTCTATAAGCGAGGCGAGCCTTGCCCTGTCAGGCTTTGCCGGGCGCAAGGTTTCTCCGCCCTTTACGTTTTCCCTTATCATAAGGCTGAGCAGCGCTTCCCGCTTTTCGCCCTCCAGGGCGCAAAGCTCCTTTTCAGCCAGCTCGAAGGCCGCGTCCAGCACCCGGCGCTTTTCCCTGAGGGCGGTCTTGCGGCTGTCCAGCGCGCCGTTGGTACGGCTGCGCTCTATTATATCCGCCGCTGCCTTTTCAGCCTTTTTCGCGTATTCTATATTGAGCCTCTCAGCCTCGGCCTCGGCCTGGGAGCTTATGGCCCCCGCCTTCGCCTCCGCCTCCATTATGATGCGGCCGGCCTCGGCTTCCGCCTCCTCCACTATGCGGGAGGTGAGCTTTTCAGCCCCGAAATTAGTTTCCTGTGCCATAAGCCGCTCCGGTTTAGACCTGCACGCCGTTTACAAGCAGGAAGGAGAACAGCAGGGCCAGCACCGCGTAGGTCTCGACCATGACCGTGAAGATTATCGCCTTGCCCGCCTCGGAGGGGCGCTTGCCCACCATGGCTATGCCGGAGGCGGCCACCTTGCCCTGCGCTATGGCGGAGAGCAGGCCGCCGAAGGCTATGGGCAGGGCCGCAAGGAAGAGCGACATGCCCGCCTCGGGGGATATCGCGGAGCCCGCGCCCAGAAGGTTAGCCTTGCTGGCGATAACGAAGCCTATGAGCAGGCCGTATATGCCCTGGGTGCCGGGGAGGAGCTGGAGCACCAGCACCGAGCCGAACTGGTCGGGATCCTCGGCTATCACCGCCGCGCCAGCCTGGCCGGCGTGGCCCACGCCCACCGCGGAGCCTATGCCCGCGAACAGCGCCGCAAATACCGCGCCCAGCCCCGCGAGGAGCTGACCGTTCTGGTTCAGTGAAGCGAAAAATTCAGAAAGACTCATTGTGTTTAACCTCCGAAAAAATGTTGATTGTTATTCTTTTTTTATTATAAGCGGCCTCCCGCTTTATTTGACGTTGACGTACTTTGTGTTGTAGCCCAGCGGCCTGAAGGCCTTGCCCCCCGCCTCGTAGAACTTGCCGAAGAACTCCACGTACTGGAGCCTCGCGGTATGCACGAAGCAGCCCAGGGTGCTTATGAGCATCATAAACACGTGGAGCGCCACGGACAGCACCGTGACTATTATAAAGCCCACGAGCATCAGCGCCGGGTTCCCCTTAAAGGAAGCGAAGAGCATATCCCAGCAGAGGGTGTTCAGCACCATGCCTATGACGCCGGTGGAAAGGCCAAGGGCGAATATACGGGCGTAGGAGAGCACGTCTCCCAGCCACGAGGTCACGTCGTACAGCTTGCCCGCGCCGGATATGAGCCTTCCGGCGATGTTCTTCTTTGACCGCCCTGCGAACAGGAACACCAGCACCGCAGACACTATGGCCAGCCACTTGCCGAACTCCGCGACGCTCCGGGGCAGCCCTGCCATGGGGGCGGCCTGCATTATAAGGCCGGAGACTATGAATATCCAGCACATATTGTCTATGAGCGCGCCCATGTAGTCCTTGTGCTTCAGGCAGTTCCAGGTGGCTATGAGCACGGCGTAGAACATGTGTATTATGCCGAAGGCAGCGCACACCATGAGCATACCCATGGGGTTCGTCGAGGAATCTATGAGGGGGAAGGTATTTTCAAGGGCGGTGCCCCTGAATATCAGCGGCCAGCCCACGCCCGCGCAGGTTCCGAACAGCAGCCCCATGAATATCGTGGATATGCCGCCCTGCATGAGCACGCCGGCAAGGTTCTTCATCATGCCGGTGGGCTTTAGGTATTTCAGAAACGCCCAGGCGCCAAGTGCCAGCACCGCGCCGTAAACGCTGTCCGAAAGCATCATGCCAAAGAAGATGAAGTAAAAGGGTGCCATCAGCGGCGTGCCGTCTATCGTGCCGTAGGCCGGCAGGGAATAGAGGTTTGTAACCGCCTCATAGGGGGTGATCAGCCTGCTGTTTTTGAGCACAGTAGGCACCGCGTCTCCCTCGGAGGGATCCTCAAAGACGAGATAATAAACGTCCGTGATCTTTTCGATCTCCCGGCGCACCTTTTCCGTCATGTCCTCCCGGACCCAGCCTGTGAGCAGAAACGCGGTATTGGTATGAGCCAGCGCTTCCTTGCTCTGCTCCCTGTCCCGGTCTATGGCCGCGCCGTCCAGCGCCCTGCGTATTTCCTCCCGCTTGGGTGCGAAGGCTGCAAGCCGGGCTTCCAGCTGTGCCCTTTCCGCCTCCAGCGCTTCTATCTCCGTCCTAAGCCTCTGTATATTCTCCGAGGCGGTGCCCCTGATATCCCCGAAGCCCTTCTCCTGAAAGCCGGTGGCCCTTATGGAGGGCGCTATTCCGGCATACTCCTCATTGGGGCATATCACCAGAGCCGCCCGCTCCTTATCGCCGCCGTAAAGCTGCACCAGCGCGCCGGTTTCCATGAGCGCCTTAACGCCCTCTGCCGGAACCGTGCCGGTCATCACCTTTATGCTTGCGGTGGAATGCACAGTCTCCAGCGGGTCTGTCATATCCGCCCAGGGAAGCAGTGAGCCGAGCTGTAATCTGCGCTTCTCGGTATCGCTGCTGTTCTGGGCTATGCGTCTTTGCAGCCCCTCCAGCTCGGCACAGATCTCCAGTGCCGGCTGTATATCCTCCTCAAGCTCCTGCCGCGTAGCCTCGGGCTTGGGGCCGAAGCCTGCCTTCCCGGCGTAGGGCTTGAGCAGCTCCTCGGCGCTTTGCAGCCGCTGGACCCTTCCCTCGGCCGCGGCCGAGGACTGTTCCCCTTCGCCTATGGAAATGAGCTGTACCGCGCAAATTGACTGGAGGGCCTGCAATATGGCCTCCCGGTGCTCCAGAAGGGCAGCCAGAGTCAATTTCTTCATTGGTACTATCATGCCTTGATTACCTCTCTGACAATGTATTCCGCGGCGGCGCGCAGCCTGGCCTCGGCCCTTGCGCATTCCTCCGCCGCCTCTTTATCCGCCCGGGCGGTCAGCTCCGCCGCCAGCGCGGCTCCCTGCTTCTCCGCCTCGTCCTTTGCCCTCTGTATCATGGCGCGCCCCGCGTCATGGGCCTCCTTTATGGTCTTCCCACGGCGCGCCTCCGCATCGTCCGTTATTTCCTTTGCCCTTGCGGCAGCCTGTTTTTTCAGCTCCGCACCCTTCGCCTCAGCCTGGGTTATACATTCAATAATGGTCGGCAATGTACCTTACCTCCTTCTTATAATGTGTATGTTAAAAAGCTCAAGCTTTAATATATTTTCTTATAAAACCGCGTTTAACGGCAAATTTTTGACTTAAAATGCAAATGACAGGTTTTATATTTTTTTGTTTTACATAATTTTATCCCATTGATGAAGAATCTGCAATAGACAATTTTAAAATTTTGTTATAAAAATAACAAACGAAATTTATGAGAGAGGGTACTATACGGTTTTTTACGTAAACATATATAAATATGTAGAATATTTGGCCTTTAATGCATAATTACAGCATTAAAGTCCAAAAAACGCCCGGCGGAACCGGGCGTGTCAGATATACCTTTTTTTGAGTCAGCTGCGGGCCTTCAGCAGCACGTACAGCTTGCTGGTGGCATTGCTGTTGTTTTCGTATTTGTCGCCGCAGGTGATGAGCATGGCGTACTTGCCGCCGTCGCTGTAAGTGACGTTGGGATTGATCCAGCCCTTGTTGGCCTTATCCGCGGCGTAGCTCAGCTGGGTGCTGACATAGCTGGAGGCGCTGGTTCCCCAGGGCCTTGCGTTATAGGCGAGTATGCCGGTGCTCTGGTTGGGGCCGATCTCGTACAGGCACATTATGTCCCATTTACTATACCCGTCCAGCTTCATGGTTATGCTGGTGGTATTGAATTTGCTGCCGCAGGAGCCGCCGCAGCCCTCGCACCTGCTCTTACCTATGAGGGCGTTCTGAACGTGATGCAGGTTGTGAAAATACTTGCCCCTGCCGCCCCGGACGTTGTGCCCCAGCACAGAATGCACCTGCGAGCCCTTAGCGGTGAGGGTATGGACGTATTCATAGTGTCCCTTGCGGTTCTCGGCGGCGTAGTAGTATTTGGTGCCCGCGCTGTTGGTATAGTTGCCGTATATGGTATAGGTTTTCGCGCCGGGTATCTTTATGCTGCCCCACTTTTCGCTTGCCGCCCCATGCCCTACCTCGGTTGCGCCGCTGGTAGCTCTGTTCAGCTTGCCGGCGCTGTCGGCGCTGCCTGCGCCGGAGCCGGTATTGGCCTCCTGAATGGTAAAATCGGCCTTCTTTACAAAGCCCTTAGTCCCGTCATATTCCGCATAGTACCAGTCGCCTGACTCGCCTAACAGCGAAAACGCCGCGCCCTTTGCGTGCTTTACCTTCCTTGCTACGTTGGAATCGCTTTTGGCGGGCTTTTCGGGTATATTGGGGGAGGTGCGCATATATATGGCGCTGTCCTTGGATATGCCGGTCTTGGGGGCGCTGAAGTATTGTACGTTGTTGGCGTTGGCGCTGGGGGCCGGGGTGGCTGCCGGGGGCTTGTCCGTCAGTTCAAAGTCCTTGGCACGGACAAAGCCCTTCTTGCCCTCGTATTCTATATAGAAGTACTTGCCCGTAGCGTCCTCGCCCAGCACGCTTACGGTTTTGCCTTCCATATGCCTGAGCTGTACCGCACCGTCGGTATCCTTTGCAGGGGTATCCCGCAGGTATATTGTGCTGTCCTCGGATACCCCAGTCCTTGGTGTGGGGTAGGGGGTGTAACCTGCCTCCGCAAGGGCATGGGCAAGGGACAGCACTGTAAACAGCGCCATTGCCAGCGCCGCCAGCCTGAGTGATGTTCTTTTCATCGTTTTTCTTCCTTCCGTATAAAAATTTCTCCCGAGTTGATTTTAAAGGCCGATTGTCGGTCGGCCCTTAAAAATACATTATTTTGCTTTATTTTGTTCCGAACAGCCTGTCGCCTGCGTCGCCGAGGCCCGGCACTATATAACCGTGGTCGTTAAGGTGATCGTCCACGTGAGCTACGAATATATCCACATCGGGGTGAGCCTTCTGTACCGCCTCGATTCCCTCGGGGGCGGCTATGAGGTTGACCAGCTTTACATTCTTGCCCCCTGCGCGCTTAACTACGTCAATGCCCGCGTTGGCGCTGCCGCCGGTAGCCAGCATGGGGTCTACTATAATGATATCCCTCTCGGAAATATCGGAGGGCAGCTTGCAGTAGTAGTCCACGGGCAGAAGCGTCTCGGGGTCCCGGTAAAGGCCTATGTGGCCTACCTTGGCGGCGGGTATGAGGTTCATCATGCCGTCTACCATTCCCAAGCCTGCGCGCAGTATGGGAACTATTGCCAGCTTCTTGCCGGCCAGTACCTTGGTATGGGCTGTAGCTACGGGAGTTTCTACCGTAGCGTCCTCCAGCTGAAGGTCACGGGTCGCTTCATAGGCCAGCAGGGTAGCCAGCTCCTCTACCAGAGCGCGGAACTCCTTGGTGCCTGTGGTCTTATCCCTGAGCAGGGTCAGCTTATGCTGTACCAGAGGGTGGTCGATTACGACGAGTTTACCCATTTTTGTGTATTGCTCCTTTCGGTTTATAGGTTAGTATATTGAATCAAAAATCCAACGCGATTTTATTTCGCTCTTTCCAATTCCGTTATTTTGTTTATCCTGTCAATGTGTCTTTTTCCGTTGGAAAAGTCAGTCTCAAGAAATGCCTTTACTATTCCCCTGGCAAGCTCGCCGCCTATGATGCGCGCGCCCATCGCCAGCATGTTTGCGTCGTTGTGCTCCCGTGTCAGCCGGGCCATTACCGGGTCGGTGCAAAGGGCGCATCTCACTCCCTTTATCTTGTTTGCGGCAATGGAGATGCCTATGCCGGTTCCGCATATCACTATGCCCCTGTCCGCCTCTCCCGAAACCACTGCCCTTGCGCAGGGGGCGGCGTAATCCGGATAATCCACGCTGTCCTCCGAATAGGTGCCGAAGTCGGTCACGGTGTGGCCGAGGCTTTCGATGTATGGCTTTATTTCTTCCTTGAGCTTGTACCCGCCGTGGTCGGCGGCAATGGCGATCTTCATGGCAACTCCTTTGGTCATATAGTTTTAAATCCCGCGCTCCTCAATAACCTGTTCATGTACGCAAGGCCCATGTCCGTCTCCGGCAGCGCCTCGCAGAGTATTACGTCCGCTTTGCCTTCCTGGGCGCGGAACTGTGCAAAAAGGCTCTCGCAGAGGGTAAGGGGATTTTTTCTCTCGCCTATTATAACATACCTTTTCCCCCTGTAGAAACAGCGAGTTTCCTCGGTGGCGAAAATTATGCAGGTCAGGCCCTCCGCCTCCCTTCTTTCGTACTCGGCTATGAGCTTTGCCGCCATATCCGGCAATGAGCCTGTGCCTACGATAACCTGGGCGTCGGGGGCGTAATGCTTGTACTTCATGCCGGGGGATGCCGCGGCTTCCCCCTGCTTCAGGGGGGCTAAAACGGCGGGGGAAAGGTTTACCGGGCCTATTACGGCTTCCAGCATTTCCCGGGTAATACCGCCGGGACGGAGTATGGTGACGGCGCCTCCCATGAGGGACACCACGGTGGACTCCACGCCTATATTGCAGGGGCCGCCGTCTATTATTACATCTATCCGGCCGTTCATGTCCGCCTTGACGTGATCGGCGGTGGTGGGGGAGGGCTTGCCGGATAAATTCGCGCTGGGTGCGGCTATGGGCACCCCCGCAGCGCGTATGAGGGCCAGCGCCGTCCTGTTGTCGGGCATACGTACGGCAACAGTGTCCAGCCCCGCGCTTACCTCGTTGGGAACCTTGCTGCTTTTAAGGTATACCATGGTCAGCGGCCCGGGCCAGAACTCGTCCATCAACAGCCTTGCCCTTTCCGGAACCGACTTCCACAGATCCTTCAGGTCGCTCTTTTTTGCGATATGCAGTATCAGCGGGTTGTCGTTGGGCCGGCCCTTGGCCTCGAATATCTTATTTACCGCCTCACCGTCAAGGCCGTTGGCGCCGAGGCCGTAGACGGTCTCGGTAGGGAAGGCCACCAGGCCCCCTGAGCGTATTACGCTGCCTCCCAGCTTTGTGCCTGCCTCGGGCTGTTTGACGGCATTGAAGTATTGAGTCTCCAATTATTCCGCCTCCCCGGTGAGCTGGGCTGTGCGCTCCGCCAATATCAGCGCGTCTATCATCTCGTCCATGTCCCCGTCAAGGAAGGACTCCAGCCGGTAGAGGGTCATGTTTATCCTGTGGTCCGTCACCCGGCCCTGGGGGAAGTTGTAGGTGCGTATGCGCTCGCTGCGGTCGCCGCTGCCCACCATGCTGCGGCGGGCGGAGGCCTCCGCGCTCTCCTTTTCCTTGAGGAAATGCTCGTATATGCGGGACTTGAGCACCTTCATGGCCTTGTCCTTATTCTTATGCTGGCTGCGCTCGTCCTGGCACTGGACCACTATACCGGTGGGTATGTGGGTGATGCGTATGGCGGATTCCGTCTTGTTTACGTGCTGTCCGCCCGCGCCGCCTGAGCGGTAGGTGTCTATCTGAAGATCCTTGGGGTCTATCTCCACCTCCACATCCTCAGCCTCCGGCATTACCGCCACGGTGGCGGCGCTGGTGTGTATGCGGCCCTGGGATTCAGTCTCCGGCACGCGCTGGACCCGGTGAACGCCGCTTTCGAACTTGAGCCTCGAATACGCGCCCCTGCCGATTATGTTCAGCACTACTTCCTTTACGCCCCCTGCCTCGGTGGTGTTTTCGTTCATGTATTCCATTTTATAGCCGTGGCGCTCTGCGTAGCGCTGGTACATGCGCAGCAGATCCGCGCCGAAAAGCGCCGCCTCGTCGCCGCCTATGCCTGCGCGTATTTCCAATATTACGTTTTTCTCGTCGTTGGGGTCCTTGGGCAGCAGCATTATCTTCATATCCTCTATGAGCTTCCGCTGCTTTTCCGCAAGCTCAGCCATCTCCATGTGCACCATTTCCTTCATCTCGGGGTCGAGGTGCTCCTCCAGCATGGCCTTGCAGTCCGCTTCGGACTGCACTGCGGCGGTATACTCGTCAAAGGCGTTGACTATCTCCTCAAGCTGGCTGTGCTCCTTTACCATCTCCCGCCAGGCGGCCTGATCGTTCATTGCGTCTGGGGCTGAGAGGGCTGCGGTCAGCTCCTCGTAGCGTCTTTTCAGTGCGTTAAGCTTGTTTATCATATTCCTCCGTCCATTCTATAAGCCCTGCGTTCTCAAGGCCGCATATTTTCACAACGTGGTCGAATGCCCTTTGTGTCTTTTTCAGCTCCCCCTCGCTCAGCGGCTCCAATCCGCCGCGCCTTTGCTCCTGCTCCCAGCAGGGTATGGGCTGATGCAGCCGCCTGCCGCCGGCCTTCTGTATTATGCAGGCGGTGGGCAGGTAGCTCATCTCGATGCTTACGCCCCTCTCGTCCCTTTTCACATCCAGCCGCAGAAACAGGCCGTACTCGGTGTTCTGCCCCGCCATGTTGGATATGAAGTTGCTCATGGAGTAGGCTACGGGTACCCTTCGCCCGTCCTCCGCCGTTATCCATTCAAAGGGCTCGGCGCAGTGGGGGTGGCTGCCTATGACAGCGTCGGCGCCCCAGTCCGCAAGCATTTGGGCGTATTCCCGCTGCCGCCTGACCGGGCTGTCCATATACTGCTCGCCCCAGTGGGGGAAGGCTATCACCACCTCCGCGCCGGCGCTCCTGCAGGCCTTTATCTCACCTTGTATGCGCTCCCGCTGGGATACCCGCCCCACGGCCCAGCTGTCGCCCCCCCAGCCTTGCGTCATAGCTGTTCACGCTCTCGGTCATGGCGACGAAGCCGAAGGCTATGCCGCCCGCCGTCATAATGCAGGGGTTTTCCCTCTCTTCCTCGGTTAAATAGGTTCCGGTCTGCACAAGCCCCGCGCCGCGAAGCGTCCTTGCCGTGCGGAAAAGCCCCTCCTTGCCCCTGTCCAGGCAGTGGTTGTTGGCGGTGGTGAGCAGGTCGAACCCGACTGCCCTTAGATCCGCCGCAAGCTCGTCCGGCGCATTGAAGGTCTGGTATGGCTGCTTGGGGTTGGGGTCATCCTCGGTTGGGGGCGGCGCGGCGGGCCGCCTTTGTGTATAACCCGCTGCCTCCCCCGCAAGGGTGCATTCGAAGTTGCCCGCCATTATATCCACGGAGGAGAACAGGGGCTCCATGGCGTAAAAGCTGGGCCTGAAGTCGTACCCTTCGGCGGTCTTGGCCCCCTGTATCTGGCTCGTCATCATCAGTATGTCCCCTACTATGCCCACGCTGGCCCGGTATACCTCCGGCTCCAGCGAGGGGGAGGGGGAAGGCGAGGGGGAGAAAGTGGGTGAAGGGGAGAGCGTTATCTCCGGCTCCGCCGGAAGCGCCGCGCCCACGGCGCAGCCCGCCATGAAAAGCAGCGGCAGCATGAGGAATATCAGCCTTTTCATCTCCTGACCGCCACCACCCTTTCTATTCCGCAAATATCCTTTATTATCTCCGCTTTCGGGAACATCGCCGCCACGTCCGCCGCCTGCCCCGCGCCCACCTCCATAAGGAGCGTGCCGCCGGGGGAGAGATGCGCGGCATGATCGCGGGCTATGGAGCGGTAAAAGTCCAGCCCGTCCGCGCCGCCGTCCAGGGCCAGCCTTGGCTCCCGCTTCACCTCGGCCTGCAATGAGGCAAGCTCCGAGGTGGGTATATAGGGCGGGTTGACGCAGATCATATCGTAGCTTCCGGATATATCGCCGAACATGTCGGTCAATACGAAGCTGCCGGCGACGCCGTTCAGCGCGGCGTTTTCCCGGGCAAGGGCGAGGCAGTCCGGGCTTATATCCCCGAAGGTCACCTCAAAGCCCCCAAGCTTTGCCAGCGATACCCCTATGCAGCCGGTGCCGCAGCAGAGGTCAAGAAGCGTCTTGCCGCCTATCGACAGCGCCTCCTCGCACAGCGTCTCGGTATCCTGCCTCGGTATCAGCGCGCAGGGCCGCGTGTAAAAGGGCAGCCCCATAAATTCCCATTTGCCCAATATATATTGAAGGGGCTCGCCCCGCGCCCGCCTTTTGACTATGCCCTCTATGCGCTCCCTGAGGGCGGGGGAGAGGGGAGGGGCTTCTATATTTATGCGCCCTATGGGGAGGGCGGTAAGCTCGGATATAATTATCCGCGCCTCTGCTTCATGCTCCTCAGTAATGGGGGAAAGCAGCTCCTCCGCGTATTCCAGCGCGGTCATGCTTCCGCCTTATCCGCCGTTTCCTCGCGGTTTTTTCTGACCAGCTCCATCGCCTCCTTTGGCTCTGACATGGCAAGGTTGAAGGAAGCTATGGCCACCTCCAGCATGTCCGCCGTAGGCTCCTTTGTGGTTATGTACTGGAGCGCCATGCCGGGGGCGCGGATTATCCTTGTGAATATGTTTTCGTACTTCGCGGCGAGCTTCAGCACCTCATAGCTTATTCCTGCCACCAGCGGCAGGAACACTATGCGGGAAAGCAGCCTGAGCCAGAAGCTTTCGTTCCAGCCCACCACCGCGAAGAACACTATGGATACCGCCATAACGAGGAAGAGGTAGTTGGTGCCGCAGCGGGGGTGGAGGCGGCTGTGCTTCATGGCGTTTTCCGGGGTGAGGGGGTCGTCCGCCTCATAGCAGGCGATGGTCTTATGCTCCGCCCCGTGGTACATGAACACCCGCTTTATATCCTTCACGCTTGCGCAGAAGAATATGTAGCCTATAAATACGCAAAGGCGCACCAGCCCCTCGACAAGGCACTTCGTTGCGGAGGCGGCGTCGCTGCCGCGGAAGATAAGGCTGCTTATAAACTGGGGCAGCAGGAAGAACAGGCCTACGGACAGCGCCACGGCCAGTATCACCGCAAGGCCCATCACAACCTTTTCCACCGACTTGCCCAGCTTTTCCGACAGCCACTTCTCGAATTTTGTGGGCTCCTCGTCTATGGGGTCGCCTATGAGCTCGGCGGATTTCGTAAGGGTATTCATGCCTATGGTAAGGCTCTCCACGAAGGCCACCACGCCCCGCACTATGGGCAGGCCGTAGAAGGTACCCTTCTGAGCCTTTGTCTGATATTCTTTATAATCCAATATTATGCGGCCCTTTGCGTCCCGGACCGCCATGGCGATGCCGCCGGGGGCCTTCATCATGACGCCCTCCATAACGGCCTGACCGCCGACAGAACATTTCTTCATTAAATTACTCCTTCCGGCGCCTATTCCACGCCAAGATACATTATAACATAAGAGGTTTGAAATAGTGAAGTGGCAAGAGAATAAAAGCAGAACCGCCACCCTGCACGGTGACGGTTCTATAACTTAGAAACCTAAACCATCAGGCCGACCGCTTTGGTCTTGCCCTACTGTTATTATATCCCGGCCGCTCCCGCATGTCAATGCGGGGCGGCTTTTTTGTGCTGTTTTTAGCCTACCGCCTTGAGCAGCATGTAGAGCTTTGCGATGCTGTCGTTGTCGCCGCTGTCGCCGCAGGTGACGAGCATCATGTACTTGCCGTTATCGGTAAGGGCGGAGGTGTTCGCCCAGCTCTTGCTGGAGAAGGTGTTCACATAGGACTTCACGTTGGAGAGGTACTGGGCGGTGGTGTAGTTCCAGGGCTGAGCCATCTGGGGCAGTATGTTCTTATACGCCTTGTTCTTGGGTACCTCGAAGAAGGCTACAACCTCCCAGCTGCTGCTGCCCTCCCAGCTTGCGGAAATGCTCTTTCCGTAGCCGGAGCAGCTCGCCTTGCACTTTTCGCAACTGGACTTGCCCAGTATGGCGTTCTGGATGTGGTGCAGATTGTGGAAGTAGGACTTTGAGGTGCCTACCTTCTTGCGGTTGTTGTGGCCCATTACCACCGCTACCTGAGAGCCCTGGGCCGTGGTGGTGTGTACGTAGTAGTAGCTCTTGCGGAGCACATAGTCATAGTAATAGTATGTCTTGCCCTTCTTTTCGCCGATATAATTGCCGTAGATGGGGTAGTTGTCCGCGCCGGGTATGCTGATGCTGCCCCACTTTTCGGAGCTGGAGCCGGTGCCCTTGCCCGCGGGGGTGCCTATGGCGGCCATGCCGGTGTTGTTGGAGGTCACGTTGCCGCCGGTGGTGTTGTTATTGTTGTTGGGCTTCTGCTCAACCACGTTGCCGCTGGTGAAGGTGAAATCCTGGGCGCGCACAAAGCCGCGGGTGCCGTTATAGTCCGCATACAGGAAGCTGCCGGTGCTGTCTGTGCCCAGCACGGTGAAGGTCTTGCCCCGCATATTGCGCAGCTTGGTAGCGCCCTTGGTGGAGCTGGTGGCGGTAGAGCGGACGTAGATGTTGTTGTCCTTGGATACGGCGCTCTTGGCCTTGTCGTACATATTCACGCCGGAGGCCGTGCCGCCGGTGGAGCCGGCAGTGCCGCCGCTGGTGGGCAGGTTGGCTACGTTGATGGAGCCGGAGCTTGTGCTCCTGAGGTTAGAGATGGCGCTTGCGGGTACCCAGCCGGAGACGCTGCCTATGGTGACGTATACCTGGGAGCCGGATGCGTCGCGGTAGTTGACGTTGACGTTGCCCGCGTTCTGCACGATGCCTACCGTCTTGCCGTTATTGGTAATAGCAGTGCCCGCGGCGAGATTGGCTGAGAAGGTGCCGCTGGCGGTGTTCTGGTTCTGGTTTACATAGGGAGTGGGGGCGGGGGTGGGGCTGGTCGCGCCGCCGATGGTACCGCCGGTGGTTCCGCCGCTGGTGGGCAGGTCGGAAAGGCTTATGGAGGAGCCGTTCCTTCTAAAGCCGGAGAGGGAGGAGGCGGCTACCCAGCCGGTGACGTTGCCTACGGTCACGTTTACCTGAGTGCCGGCCGCGTCGCGGTAGTTGACGTTGATGCTGCCGCCTACGCTTACGGGGTAGTTGGTGCCGTTGACGTTTATGGCCGCCCCGGTGGCGATGGTGGCGGTATAGGTGCCGGTAACGCCGGAGGTCGTGCCGCCGGTGGTGCCGGAGGTGGAGCCGGAGGCAGAGCCGCCGCTGCTCTTGTCATAGCCTATGCCGGAGATGGCGGAGGGGTATACCCAGCCGGTGTAGGTCTTGCCGTCATAGCTGACGGTGACGTTGTACATGCCGGATTTGTTATCCTGCCTGTTTATGGTGACGGGGCCGCTGACATACAGCTCGACCTTCCTGCCCTTGGTGTCCTTGTAGACGGGGGTCTGGGCCGCCGCCGTGCCTACGATATTATAAGCGAAGGCGGGAAGTGCGGTCAGCACCATCAGTGCCAGCATGGCCACTGCTACGATGCGGATAATAGTCTTTTTCATAACGCTTTCCTTTCAGAGTGATTTCTTATTTTTCTTTCTTTTGGGATACGTCCTCATCATCGTCGAACACGAAGGCGGCGCGAAGAGGGTCGTAGTCCTTTTTTTCGGCGGACGCGGCGGTCTTATGCCCCGCCGCCGCAGCCTTTCTGTCGGTCTTTTTCGAGGAGTACACCATCATGACTATCAGGCTTGCAAAGCCCAGCGCCCAAAGCGCGATGGCTATGGGGGAGCCGTAGGCTATGACGCCAAGATACTCCAGAAGGTTGGATACCGTCAGCAGCACGCCTGATATGGCAGCCAGTATGCGCAGGCCCTTGACGTATTGCTCCCTCGGACAGTTCAGGTACTCGTTCTCATACAGCTTGCCGCGCCCGACTATGGCGGCATATATGAGGTACACGCCTATTATAAGGCTAAAGAGCGAAAGCATATCGCTTCCCAATGATTATTTCCTCCTGATTTTATCAACCAATATCCCTTATTTCAAGGCATATGGCAATGATTTAAAATATTGTTCAAAAATGTATTGGCTGAATCCGTGGATTTTTTAGCGGGCGCGCCCTTTACAGCCTCTTCAGCTTTGCGCCCTCCTTGCTGTCCTCCACCGCAAAGCCCATGGCCTTCAGCTCCTCGCGGATCTGGTCTGCCCGGGCCCAGTTTTTGGCCTTGCGGGCTTCTGCGCGCTCGTTTAGCAGAGCGACCGCCTCTTTGGGGAATTCCTCCGACTTACTGTGCTGGAGTATGCCCAGCACGTTGGTCATATCATCAAAGAGCTTTGCCGCCCTTTCCAGCGCTTCCTTACTTCTGGGCTCTGTTACGAAGGTGTTGACAGCCCGGGCGTAGTCGAACATTGCGCCCAGCGCGTCTGCGGTGTTCAGGTCGTCGTCCATGGCGTCGCAGAACCTCTTTTCATGCTCCGCAAGGGAGGCGATGAAGCTTTCGTCCTCTGCGGTAGCGGGGCCTTCCTTGGCTTCGGCAAGGCGTTCCCGGGCGGTGCGGATACGGGTGAGGGCGGTGTTGGCCTGCTCGATAAGCTCACGGGTGAAATTGATGGGGTTCCTGTACTGGGCGGAGAGCAGGAACAGGCGGACGGCCTCAAGGTCGAATTCCTGAGCTATGTCCCGCACCAGGCGGAAGTTGCCAAGGGACTTGGACATCTTCTGATTATCTACATTTATATAGCCGTTATGCATCCAGTACCTTGCGAAGGGCTTGCCTGTGGCCGCCTCGCTCTGGGCTATCTCGTTTTCATGATGGGGGAATATAAGGTCCTGGCCACCTGCGTGAATGTCAAAGGTGGGGCCCAAAAGCTCCATACTCATGGCGCTGCACTCTATATGCCAGCCCGGGCGTCCCTTTCCCCAGGGGCAGTCCCACGCCGGCTCGCCGGGCTTGGCGCCCTTCCAGAGGGCGAAGTCCAGAGGATCCCTCTTCAGGTCTCCCGGCTCTATGCGCGCGCCGGATTCAAGGTCGTCTATGGACTGGCCTGAAAGCTTGCCGTAGCCCGGGAAGGAGCGGACGGAGAAATATACATCGCCGTTTGCTACGGGATATGCATGGCCCTTTTCTATGAGGGTCTCCACCAGCTTGATTATCTGGGGTATGTGCTCGGTAGCCCGGGGATTGCAGGTGGCAGGCTCGGCGCAGAGGCCCTCCGCATCTGTTTTGTATTCCTTTATATACTTATCCGCAAGCTCCGGCACGGTGGTGTGCTCCTCGTTGGCCCGGCGGATGAGCTTGTCGTCTATATCTGTAAAGTTGGATATGAACCTTACCTTGTAGCCCTTATATTCAAGATACCGCCTGAGGGTATCGAACACCACCAGCGGCCTTGCGTTGCCTATGTGAATAAAGTTGTATACCGTTGGGCCGCATACGTACATGCTTATCTCGCCCGGCACCAGCGGCACCAGCTCCTCCTTTTTGCGGGTCATGGTGTTGTATATCTTCATAAGTATCCCTCCTTGAAAAATTGCGTTTGCTTACATTTTTCCGAATTATATTTTAGCATAGAGTTAAAGATATGGCAAAGAGTTTTGAGGTGAAAAAGCCGCCCCGCCGGGGCAGTGGTTTTTCACCCTCCTTCTTTCTCTTTTCTTTTCAGGAGAAAAGACACCATCAGTTGACAAGAGCGCACAAGCCCTAAAGGCTTGTTTTGGGGTGCTCCTGCGTTCTCGTCGCTTGTATTACATCCAGTAGTACTGCGCTCCTCGGCCTTGGATCGCCCTCAAAACAAGCTCTTTAGGGTCTTTGAGTTTTAGAAGCCAAGGAGTATGGCAGAACAAGGAGGACGAGTGCAGGAATACTGGTTGTATTTCAAATGAGGACGACGCAGTTATGCCGTGCTGTTTGGCTCCTAAAACCTTGTGTGCCTTTGTCAACTGATGGTGAGAAAGAAGCAAAGAGAAAAGAAAAGCCCAACGAAAATTATAAATAATATAATAGGCCGTATAAAAAAATAATAGGCCGTTTAAAAAGCTTCAGGGGCCGATGCCCAATGAGAAAGCCCGAAAAAGTGGCTGAGCGCCACTTTTTCGAAAGTTTCTGTATTACTCTTCCATCTCGCCCGCTATCATAAGCGCCCCGGTAACCGTAAGCCTTTCCCGGGCGTCCACCTGATAGTCCAGCGCCGCATTGTGTATGGCCTGCGCGTCCGAATACTTTCCCTCAGCCTCAAGGAATTCGGATATCATGCCTGTAAATTCTTTAAGGGCCGGGTAGCGGAAGGTTATACGCCCCGGCAGCGGGCCGCCCTCCTCCCGGGAGGTGGCGTATATGAGTATGTTGGGCGGAATCGCCCGAAAGCCCGCCGTGGCGGAGGATATGAGCCTTATGCCATCGCCGTCCGCATCTATATCGTCCAGCAGCAGTATGAATTTAAGCGGCTGGCCCGAAAGCCTCTGCAAAAGCCCGGGGATATGTGCCGTCTCCCCCTCGGGGACAATTATCAGCCGCACTTCAGGCAGCTCCTGAAGCAGTGACACCGCCTGAGCCGTTTTGCCGGTCCCCATGCCGCCCAGCAGCAGCATATTCACCGCCTTCTCCCCCCGCATGAAGCGTATGGTGTTTTCCATCAGCCGGCTGTGCTGCTCCTCATAGGCGGAAAGCGGAACTATCGCCTCCGGCTCCTCCATAGGCGCCAAGCGGCCATCTTCAATTCTGAAGAAGCGATGCTGCAAAAATTTCCCCGTACCGTAGGATGCGAAAAAGTTCCATATATCTTCGGTAAGCTCGCCCCAATCAGCCGTCTCGAGAAAGCGGCGATACATCTCCTCCAGCGCCTCATCTGATACGAAGCTGTCCGTAAGCCCGGCCTGGCCGTATTTCCATGGGGTAAACTCCAGCGGCAGCTGCGCCGCCTGCTCTTCCTCGCTATTCCGGCGCGGAAGGTTTGATATGCTGCCTCCCGACCATATGGCGGTGGACTTCATGGCCACAGCGTCGTTTGCCCTTGAGCTTCTGCCCCTTTCACTTATGAGCTGGGCTATGCGCTGGGACGTTAAGGTAGAAAGCTCGCCCATTATCTCAAGCCGCTCCCTCATAGCCATGAGCTGCGCCTCATCACGTATGCCCCTGGCAGCAGAGAGGGCAAAAGGGTGTTCCTCCTGTATTATTTCGTATAAAAGCTGATCCCGCCACAGGTCCCCTGTGACCCTCCTGGCGGGGGAGGACAGCATATATTCCGTGAGCCTGTGATATGCGCCGAGAGCGCCAGGGAAATTCGTTGTCCAGGTATCCATGAGCAGCTCCCCCATGAGCTCCGCCGCCTTCGAAAAGCCCCCGAGCCTTAGGGTCATGGCAGCCGCGGCCGCCAGCGCCTCGCCTGGATTCATATCCCTCAGTCTCATACACGCCTCTCCTTTGCGCCGTTTATAATATCATAGGGCCGCAGCCCCTTTAATAATACCACAGCATACGCCTTGCGGCAATCGCGACAGGGTGATATAATTTCAGAAACAATAATCGTTTTCGTGGCATAATAATGAAAATGAGATGGGTTCTTCTCGCCGGCTCTCGCTGTAACGGCAATACGGCGGTGCTGATTAGTGCGCTGTTTGATTTTATATAATATAAAGGAAATATAACCATGTCAAAGAAGATTATCCTAACGGGCGGCGGAACTGCCGGCCACGTCACACCCAATCTGGCGCTGCTGCCAAGACTCAGGGCGGAGGGCTACGAGATACACTACATAGGCACTGCCGAGGGAATAGAAAAAAGCCTTGTGGGCGGCCTTGAGGGCGTGACCTATCACACCATATCCGCCGGCAAGCTGCGCAGGTACTTTTCGCTGAAGAACCTTACCGACCCATTCAAGGTTGTAGGCGGCATATTCCAGGCCAAGCGCATCATTAACAAGGTAAAGCCGGACGTGGTGTTTTCAAAGGGGGGCTTCGTATCGGTGCCCGTAGTCATAGCGGCAAAGGGCATGGCGCCAATAGTCGCCCACGAGAGCGACTATACTCCCGGCCTGGCCAATAAGATAACCGCCAAGTTTGCAGACAGGGTATGCGTCACCTTCGAAGATACTCTAAAATACGTCGGCGCAAAGGGCGTCCATACCGGCACCCCCATACGGCCCGAGCTTTACCGGGGCGACAGGCAGAGGGGGCTGGACTTTACCGGCTTTTCCGGCGAAAAGCCCATACTCCTTACCATGGGCGGCAGCCAGGGCGCCCAGGCCATAAACGACGCGCTGCGATCGGCGCTGCCCCGGCTGACCCGCTCCTTCGACATTATCCACCTCTGCGGCAAGGGCAAGAAGGATGCTTCCATAGCCGAACCGGGCTATGTCCAGTACGAGTACATCTCAAAGGAGCTGCCCGACCTTTTCGCCGCGGCGGATATAATACTCTCCCGTGCCGGCGCCAACGCCATATTCGAGTTTCTGGCACTTGCAAAGCCCGCCCTGCTTATACCGCTGCCCCTTTCCGCCTCCCGGGGCGACCAGATACTCAACGCCGGCTATTTTGCCCGCAAGGGCTACGCCATGACGCTGGATCAGGCCTGCCTTACGCCGGACACCCTGTTCGACAGCATACACGACCTTTACGACAGAAGGCTCAGCTTTATTTCCGCCATGAGCGGCGACTCCACGGCGGACGGCACCGATGAAGTGCTGGACGTCATACGGTCCGAATCGGAGGGGAGTAAAAGATGAACTGCCACAAAAGAAGCAACGGCAAAAACAGGGACAGCTACGGTTCCTCTGTGGCGCACAAGGCGCTTACCAAAGAGGTAGTGGCCCAGAGGCTTGCGCTGCCCAACGGCCCCGAGCACATGATGCACTACGCCTCCGAGGCGTTCCCCTTCGCTTACGAGCTGTTTTCGGAGGGCAACTCCGCCGCGTGCGCTTTTCTCTGCCGCTGCGCAAAGCAGGAAAAATACGCAAGGCAGCTTAACGATATCATGGGCAGCGAGCGCGAGGCCCTTCGAAACGCCCTGCTTTCCAATCAACCCAAGCTCCGCAAGAATGCCGCGGTTCTCATGGGTCAGCTGAAGGTCCCCTCGGACGTGAAATACCTGAAACAGGCCCTTTCAGTAGAGGATACCCGCTTCGTGCGGCCTTCGATGCTGCTGTCCTTAGGCTCCATAGGAGGGGATGAGGCCAAGGCAGCTCTCGCCTCATATACTATACAGCCGGCAAACAGCGAGGATGAAAAGGTGCATTTCGAGGCGGAAACAGAGGCCTACAAAACCGCCATGCGAAGCTTTCTCACCTTCGAAAAGCACGAATTTACCGCGCTTAATAGGCCCTGCGAAATAGAGCTGCGTTCCCCGGATAAGCTATCCGACCCTTTGGCCCGGGAGCTTGCCGAGCATGGTTTCAGGGTGTCCGCCGTACACCGCAGCGACGTACACGTGCATACGGAGGACATGATGGGGCTTTTCGCCTGCCGCTGCTTTACCGAGGCGCTCATCGAGATATCCGCCAACTCAAACCCCGACCCAAAGTCCATGGGCATAAAGGCAAAGAGCTTTCTCGAAAAGCTGCTGCCCGCCTGCCATACCGGCAAGCCTCCCTTCGGCTACAGGCTGGAGATAAGGGGGGAGGGCAATATAGACAGGCTGGCCATAGCCCGCAGGATGATAGCGGTCATGGACGGCGAGACGCTGCTCAACTGCCCCAACAACTATGAGGTGGAGATAAGGGTGGAGATAGGCGGCAACGGCGGCGCGTTCATGTACGCAAAGCTGCTCACCATAAAGGACGAAAGGTTCAGCTACCGGGTTTCGGCTCTGCCCGCCAGCATGCACCCCGCGACGGCGGCCGCCATACTGAAATACGCGGAGTTCTTCCTGGGCGGAAAGGACGCCAGGGTGCTGGACCCCTGCTGCGGCAGCGGCACATTTCTCATTGAGCGGGAAAAGCTTTACCCCTGTGCCGGCCTTACCGGGGTGGATATATCAAGCAAGGCCATAGACATAGCCCGCGGCAATGCAGAGGCCGCCGGCAGCATTGCCAAATTCGTGCACAACGACTGTATGCGCTTCACTGCGGAGCGGCCATATGACGAGCTGGTGGCAAATCTCCCCTTTGGCAATCGCGTCGGCAGCCATAAGTCAAACGAAAAGCTTTACGCCGGCATACTGGAAAACCTTCCCAAATGGCTCCGCCGGGGCGGCGTGGCAATACTGTACACCATGGAATATACCCTGCTCAAGAAGCTGATTCGCGAGCATCCCGGCTTAAGGCTCGTCACGGAGGTCAGAACGGAGGCGGGCGGGCTAATGCCTGCCATATTCGTGATAAAGATAGGACAATAAATAATAATACTGTCGAAAAAGTGGCTCTCAGCCACTTTTTTTGACGCTCCGATATGATATAATTAAATAAATAATAAAACCAAAAAGGAGGGATACCTATGGAAAAAACTGTAGAGCTGCTGATGAAAAATGCCTCTCTTCTCGATGTTGAACTGGTAGCCGGCGCCCTTAAACAGGAAGGCATACCTCATTTTATAAAGGAAAAAGGGCCGGGCGGGATATATTGCGGCGGCGCCATTATGGGAGCAGATCTGTACGTGCCGGGAGAATGCCTGGAAACAGCCATGGATATAGCGGAAGACGTGCTTCTTAAGCAACCCGATACCCGTGCGTAGAGCAATATGATACAAAGGGCCGCAAGGCCCTTTGTGTCTGTCGAAAAACCCCGGGGTTGATAAGGGGCCGCAGCCCCTTATGTTTAATCCGGCTCTGACGACACAAGGTGAATTGCCCCGCAGGGGCAAGAGAAGGCCCCCTGGGGGGTGTGCGTCAGAACGGATGAAAACCCAGAGGTTTTCGTACTTTGCATTCGGTGCTGACCGCGCCATAGGCGCAAGCACCGGATGAAAAAAACTCGAAAAAGTGGCTGAACGCCACTTTTTCGACAGTCTCAAAGGGCCGCAAGGCCCTTTTTTATTCTCTGCGCGACTGTTCCACGTAGAACATTTTTCGGCTTTTATTTATTTGTTCTACGTGGAACATTAACCAATTATTGTTTATTCCACACGAATGCATTATAATCAATAAAGAAAATCCGGTACTGATCTTTCAAATGGCACAGCCATTTATGAAAAAAAGGAGGATACATGGCTAAAATAATCGCCGTAGCTAACCAGAAAGGCGGGGTAGGCAAAACCACCACCACCGTCAACCTTTCGGCATGCATTGCCCAGCAGGGCAAGCGGGTGCTGTGCGTGGATATCGACCCTCAGGGCAACAGCACCAGCGGCCTTGGCATAGATAAGGAGGCCGTACAGTACAGCGTATACGACGTGCTGATAAACGGCGTGGACCCAAAGGAGGCCATAGAGCACAGCGTGGTGGAGGACCTGGACATGCTCACCGCCCGCAAGGAGCTTTCCGGCGCTGAGGTGGAGCTGGTCAACGCAATGGCCAGGGAGACTGTTCTCAAGCGTGAGCTGGATACCCTTCGGGACAGCTATGACTATATATTCATAGACTGCCCGCCCAGCCTTGGCCTGCTCACCATAAACGCCCTTACCGCGGCGGACACGCTGCTGGCCCCCATACAGTGCGAGTACTTTGCCCTGGAGGGACTGTCCGACCTGATGAACACAGTAAAGCTTGTCAAGCAGCGGCTGAATACCGATCTTCAGGTAGAAGGCGTAGTCCTTACCATGTTCGACGCCCGCACCAACCTTTCGGGGCAGGTTGTGAACGAGGTAAAGAAGTTCTTTAAAAATAAGGTTTACGACACCATAATACCACGCTCGGTGCGGCTAAGCGAGGCTCCCAGCTTTGGCCTTCCCATCACCCTGTACGACCCCCGTTGCTCGGGAGCCAGGGCATATAAGGCGCTTGCCAACGAGCTTATAGGTAAGGAGAATTAAAATATGGCTATAAAAAAAGGACTCGGAAAGGGACTGGACGCACTTTTAGGGGACTATCAGCAGCCCCCGGAGGAAAGCGTTAAGGAGATAGACGTAAACCTCATCGACACAAATTCATCCCAGCCCCGCAAGAGCTTTGATAAGGAAAAGCTGGACGAGCTGGCCAATTCCATAAAAAACCACGGCATAGTACAGCCCATCGTCGTGCGCAGGACAGGGGAGAGGTACACCATAGTAGCCGGCGAACGCCGCTACCGTGCCGCCCGCATAGCGGGCCTTAATAAGGTACCTGTAGTTGTAAAGGATATGGACGACTATCAGGTGATGGAGGTGGCCCTCATAGAAAATATACAGCGGGAGGACCTGAACCCTATCGAGGAAGCCACTGCTATACGCTTCCTTATGGTTCAGAACGACCTGACACAGGAGGAGGTGGCGGAGAGGCTCGCAAAGAGCCGTCCGTCCATCGCCAACACCCTGCGCCTTCTCAACCTGCCCGAGGAGATACAGCAGTACCTCAAGGATGGCAAGCTCCAGTCCGGCCATGCAAAGGTCATACTCAGCCTGCCTGAAAAGCCAATGCAGTTCCGGCTGGCCGACAGGATAGCGGAGGGCGGGGTATCCGTCCGTGAGGCGGAAAGGCTTGCAAAGGCAATGCTTCAGCCCGGGCGCGAAAAGAAAAAGCCTGAACAGCCGGCGGACACCGACCTTAAGTTCGCGGAGGACAGGCTGCGGGACAGGCTGGGCACAAAGGTGAGCATACAGGGCAGCCAGAGTAAAGGAAAGGTAATTATAGAATACTATTCCCGTGACGAACTTAACGGTATATACGATATTCTCATAAGGGAGTGAACCGGATGAAATACCATGGTATAAAGCCTGTGTATAACGTATGGCTGAGCAAGGACGATGGCAAGTACTTCGGTCCGGGCGTAGCCATGCTTATAGAAGGTGTAAAGCGCACCGGCTCGCTGTCGTCGGCAGCCAAGGAAATAGGCATGGCCTATTCCAAGGCGTGGCGCATTATAAAGCGCAGCGAGGAGCTTACGGGCTGCAAGCTGCTTTTATCCCGCACAGGCGGCGCACACGGCGGCGGCGCCTGCCTCACACAGGACGCCGAGCAGATACTTTCGGACTTTACCGCCTTCCGCAAAGAGGTGGATACTGAGATAGAAAAGGCTTTTAAGAAGTACTTTGCCAATTAAAAATATGAAAAATAACAAAACCACTTACATGGACCTCTTCACCTCTTTCTTCCGCATAGGTCTTTTTACCTTCGGCGGCGGCTATGCCATGCTGCCAATGCTGGAGAGGGAGTGCGTGGAAAACCACAGCTGGGCTACCCGTTACGAGCTTCTGGACTATTTCGCCATTGCCCAATGCACCCCCGGCGTCATCGCCGTGAACACCGCTACTTTTATAGGCTCCAAGGAGAAGGGATCTCTGGGCGCGGCGATAGCCACCCTGGGCGTCATATGCCCCAGCATAATCATAATACTCATAATAGCGGCCATACTTACTAATTTCGCCAGCCTTCCCGCCGTAGGGTACGCCTTCAACGGCATAAGGGTGGCCGTTGCCGTGCTCATACTCAACGCAGTGATAAAGCTCATAAGGAGCAATCTTAAACAGCCTGTTTCCATTCTGATATGCGTGCTTGCCTTTGCTGCGAGCCTGTTTAGCCTGTCCCCCGTCATAATAGTGCTGTCTGCGGGGGCCGTTGGCATAGCGTACGGATATTTCGGGAGGCAGAAATGATATACCTTCAGCTTTTTTATGAATTCTTCAAGACCGGGCTTTTTGCCGTAGGCGGCGGCCTTGCCACCATACCCTTCCTTTCCGCCATGACCGATAAATACACATGGTTCACCAAGGCGCAGCTTGCGGATATGATAGCCGTGGCGGAATCCACCCCCGGGCCCATCGGCGTAAATACCGCCACCTTCGCGGGGTATAACGCGGCAGGCATACCCGGTGCGATAGTTGCCACATTGAGCCTTGTATTGCCGAGCTATATTATAATACTTGCAATATCAAAGGCGCTGCAAAAATTCCGGGACAATAAATACGTGAACGATGCCTTTACGGGTCTTCGCCCTGCGGCGACGGGGCTTATTGGGGCGGCCTGCTATTCCGTGACAGCTATAGCCCTCTCCGGCAGCACGCTTTTCGGCTGTATCGACCTCAGGCGGCTCATATTCTTCGCGCTGCTGCTTGCCGTTACAAACATAAAGCGGCTGAAGGGCCTGCACCCAATAATATTCATAGCCATAGCCGCCGTCGTTGGCATAGTTTTCAGGCTGTAAAGGGGGATATATGTAGCATATGTATATAAACCCCTTGTTCAGCGGCTCCTCCGGCAACTGCACTCTTATAGGCGCGGACGGCGGCCTTTTCATGGTAGACGCGGGCAAAAGCGCCCGCGCCGTATCAGCTGCCCTTGCCCTTGCGGGGGAAAGAACAGAGGACATATCCGCAATATTCATCACCCATGAGCATACAGACCACATAGCGGGCGTCGGTGTGCTTTGCAGGCGTTACGGCATACCGGTATACGCCAACGCCGCCACATGGCAGGCCATGGAGCCGCTTATAGGCGAGGTGCCGCCGAAATGCATACGTGTATTCGAGAGCGGGCGTGATTTCTTCATAGGCGGCGTATCGGTGCTGCCCTTTTGCATACCCCACGACGCGGCGGAGCCGGTAGGCTATTCTTTTTTTGGCGGCGATGGCAAAAAGATCACCGTAATGACCGACATAGGGCATATGGACAGCCGCCTTATATCCTGCGCCGCCGGGTCGGACATACTTTTGATAGAATCAAACCACGACGAGGAGCTGGTAAGCTCCTGCCGTTATCCCTACCCTACCAAGCGGCGCATACTTTCAGACGTCGGCCATCTTTCCAACGCCGGCTGCGGCCGGGCGCTGTGCGGCCTGTATTCGGCCGGTGTGCGGCGGGCGATACTCGGCCACCTGAGCCGCGACAACAATTTCGAGAGCCTTGCCCTTGAGACGGTGCGCTCCGAGCTTTTAAATCAGGACATACCGGAGTCTGAATTCGCCCTTGCCGTGGCCCACAGGGACAGGATTACCGGGAGGTTTGACGTATGACGGTAAAGCTTATATGCGTAGGCAGGCTGAAGGAAAAATTTTATGGCGATGCCTGCGCCGAATTCAAAAAGCGCATATCCCGCTTTGCTGACGTCAATATCATTGAGGTATCAGACGAAAGGGCGCCGGAGCAGCTGTCAAAAGCTGAGATGGATCAGGTGAAGCGTGCGGAGGGGGAGAGGATACTCGCAAAGGTTGCCCCCGGGGACTATCTCATCGCCATGGACCTGAAGGGGGAACAGCTCACATCCCCTGAAATGGCGTCGCGGCTTCAGGGCATAATGAATTCCGGCGGCAGCAGGATCGACTTCGTCATCGGCGGCTCTCTGGGCCTGTCTTACGAGGTGCTTCAAAGGGCAGACCTCAGGCTCTGCTTCGGCAAGCCCACCTTCTCACACCAGATATTCCGGATAATGCTCCTGGAGCAGATCTACCGCTGCTTCAAGATCATAAACAACGAGCCTTATCATAAGTAGAGTATTTATGCCTTCTTTTCTTTCTCTTTTCAGGAGAAAATAGAAAGAAAAAGAAGCAAAAGAAAGAGAAAAGCCCAACCCTTTTATTATGAAAAAGAAACAGGGAAAAGGGAAGAGCCCAACTTTAACTTATATATTTTTGAAAGGATACCGTAAATGCAGATCAGAAAAAGCACCATACAGGATGTCAATGATATAATGAGGATCATAGCTTCCGCGAGGCAGTATATGGTCAGCCACGGAAATGCGACCCAATGGGTAGACGGCTATCCGGGAGAGGACATAATAATATCCGATATTAAAGACAACAACAGCTATGTAATTACCCATAACGATATAATAGCGGGGACCTTTTCATTTATTATAGGAAAGGAGCCCACCTATCAGGTCATTAAAAACGGGGAATGGCATTATGACAGGCCATACGGTACTATTCACCGCCTGGCTTCAGGGGGGATAATCCGGGGTATCTCAAGGGCGTGCTTTGAATATTGCCTCCATCAGATGGATTATATCCGCATAGATACCCATAAGGATAATATTTCCATGCAGGCCGCCATTGAAAAATTCGGATTCAAAAGATGCGGCAATGTATATATGCTGAACGGCACTGAGCGTATAGCATATGATTATTTGAGATTATAATATCCATTTCCATTCTATTTTTTTCTCCGGTCGTTTTCTATGTCCTTTTATCTTTTCCTGTTTTCGTTTGGCTTTTCTTTTCTCCTGAAAAGAAAAGAGAAAGAAGGTGGAAAGCACTATATCTGATTCTCTGATTCTCCGATTCTCCGATATGCTCATTATTATATAAATATATAGTAGTATCCGTAATAGTCGTGTCAGCAGCGTTGAAAATGCCAAAAAATTCAGCTGCCGCCTGAAAAACCGATATTGACAACCAGTTGGCAACACGTGGAAAAACACCCGCCTTATCAACGCTTTCAACAGCGCAAATGTTTCCACATTCCGTCAACAGCATATCAACAGGGTTTATCAACGATTTGCAAATTGTTTTCCGCCTCGGCTGCGCCTGAAACGGCATAAAAAAGCGCGGTTTGTGCCGGTCAACATTTTGCCAACACAATATCAACTGAGGTTGTCAATGTTTTGGTAGTTTAATGCTGCACCAAATTTATCTGTTTTGTCATAAAGTCGCTTGAATTTTCCTTAAAGTCAAGTATTTAAATTATTTTGTAAAATATACTTGACATAAAAGCGGGTAAGTGATAACATGTTCCCATAAGAGAGAGATCAGAGATAAATCAGAAGGGAATCATGATATGTCTAATAGCTATGTGCTTGGAATCGCCGTAGGGATAGCCTTCGGAATAATGCTTATAGCCTTTATATTTTCTTATTTAAAAAAGAAGGGAAAGGATATATGCGAATACGACGAGAGGCAGAAGCTGGCCCAGCTCAAGGGCTGGAAGGCGGCTTTTATCGCTGCCGTATGCTTCGATATAATAAACGCCATGGCGGTAGATATATTTGGCCCCTGGGCCAGTATGATCACCATGTCCTGCTGCTCGCTTTTTATAGGGGTAGGGGCATACGGCATAGTTTGCATTATAAAGGACGCCTACACCCCGCTGCATAAGAGGGCAGGCAGATACATGCTGCTGTTTCTTGTCATAGCTGCGTTCAATGCCGTAACAGGGATTATGAACTGCAAAAGAATTGGCTTCTTTGATGAGGGAAGGCTTACCGTAGGCTGGATAAACCTCTTTGCCGCCGCCCTTTTGATAATTATCGACATAGTATACGCCATAGATGTTATCATAAAAAGGAGCAGGGCAGTTGAGCCGGACGAGGAAGATTAACGGAGGAATAAAATAATGAAGAATCTCCGCATGAAGGCAGCCCGGGCGGCAATGGATATGTCCCAGCAGCAGCTGGCCGACGCCGTAGGCGTTTCACGCCAGACCGTCAACGCCATAGAGAAGGGTGATTACAACCCTACTATAAACCTCTGCATCGCCATCTGTCGCGCCCTCGGCCGTACACTGGACGAACTGTTCTGGGAAGAAGGGTAGAGAAACTGATAAGCAATGAATACGAGGAGCGGCTTATGCCGCTCTCAGTCTGTCAAAAAACCCCAGGGTTGATAAGGGGCCGCAGCCCCTTATGTTTAATCCGGCTCTGACGACATGTGCGTCAGAACGGATGAAAACCCAGAGGTTTTCGTACTTTGCGGATTTTGCCGCCCGGGAGCGAATGCGAGAGGCAAAACCCGTAAAACTCAAAAAAGTGGCATTCAGCCACTTTTTTGACACTCTGAGAGCGGCTTATGTCCGCTCTTATTTATATTTCGTTAAAAATGAATCAACAAAAATATAATCCGTCAATATTTGACAATAGCTAAATATAGTCGTTAAGTCTTTAATGAGCCTTAATATATTGTGGGAAAAGGGTGATTTTGATAAAAATCCAACAAAATAAGGATTTTTTCGCAATAATATATGAACTGAATGTGAAGAAATATATTGACTATTTTTATATGACATGCTAAAATCTTAGCGTGGATAGAAACTTTATTTACACATTTTTAAGGTTTTTGAATTTAAAAGCCTTTTATCTTGCAGAAAAAGCGAATCGATAAGCAATAATATGTTTTCAATAAAAAAAGAAAGGACTAATTTTGATGGAACTTATCGTAAAAGTAAACTCCTTCCTTAACGGCATCGTAATGGGCTGGCCGGGCATGATCCTTCTGGTAGGCACCGGCGTGTATTACACGATTCGCTGCGGCGGGGTACAGTTCAAGTGGTTCGGCTACATAATGAAGACCACCATCGGCAAGATCTTCGAAAAGAAGGAAGCCGGCGAGGGCGCCGTAACTCCCTTCCAGGCCGTTTGCACCGCTCTGGCGGCTACCGTCGGTACCGGCAATATCGCCGGCGTAACCGGCGCTATCGCCCTCGGCGGCCCCGGCGCGGTGTTCTGGATGTGGGTATCCGCCCTGTTCGGAATGTGCACCAAGTTCGCTGAAGTTACTCTGGCTATCCATTTCCGCGAGCGCAACGACAAGGGCGACTGGGTAGGCGGCCCCATGTACTACATCAAGAACGGCCTCGGCAAAAACTGGGCCTGGCTGGGCACGCTGTTTGCACTGTTCGGAATGCTTGCGGCCTTCGGCATAGGCAACATGACCCAGATCAACTCCATAGTTACCTCTATCTCCGGCACCATCAACTCCTTCACCCCCATCAACGTCAACGCTGCGAACCTCATAATCGGCATCATAGTGGCGGCGTTCTGCGCGCTGGTGCTGCTGGGCGGCCTCAAGCGCATAGGCCAGGTCACTGAAAGGCTGGTCCCCTTCATGGCGGTGATCTACATAGTCTCCGCATTGATAATCTTCTTTGCACACATAGGCAACATAGGCAACGTGCTCCGCGGCATCTTCGTAGGCGCCTTCACTCCCTCCGCAGTTGTCGGCGGCGTTGCCGGCGTAACCATCTCCGCCGCTATCAAGCGAGGCGTCGGACGCGGCGTGTTCTCCAACGAGGCCGGTCTTGGCTCCGCTCCTATCGCCCATGCCGCTGCGGATAACGACTCCGCTGTGCATCAGGGCTGCTTCGGCGTGTTCGAGGTATTTGCGGATACCATCGTCATCTGCACCCTCACCGCCTTCGCCGTGCTCATGTCCGGCACTCCCATAGAGTACGGCCAGGCCGCGGGCGCTCCCCTCACCATAGCTGCGTTTTCAACCACCTTCGGCAGGGCGGGCGGCGTCATAATCTCCGTTGGCCTCACCCTCTTCGCCACCTCCACCATACTGTCCTGGTGCCTGTACGGTACCCGCTGCGCCGAGTTCCTGTTCAAGTCCACCAAGGTCATCAAGCCCTATCAGATCATATTCTGCCTCGTGATAATCCTGGGCGCCGTCACCGAGCTTTCCCTGGTATGGGATATCGCCGACACCCTCAACGGCTTCATGGCTATCCCGAACCTTGTGGGCCTGTTAGGATTGTCGCCCATAGTCATCAAGCTCACCCGCGAGTATTTCAACGGCGTGCGCCTGGGCGAGAGCAACAGAAAGTAATAACAACAGAGTTTCGCAGAAGTGGCAAGTCCACTTCTGCGAGTTTTTTTCGGGTTTTGCCTCTCACATTCGTTCCCGGGCGGCAAAACCCGCAGAGAAGAAAAACCTCCGGTTTTTATCCGTTTTGACGTACACGCCGTCAAAGCCGGAATTAACTTAAGGGGCTGCGGCCCCTTAACAACCCTGAGTTTTCTCGAAGCGGCGCCCGCAGCAAAACGCGGGGGCCGCTTCCCGGTTTATTTACACAATTTTTTATCGCAAAAAATCTTTTACAGCGGAAAACACTCAAAAAAATTTTGCCTGTCCGCTTATTACGGACTTAAAAAGAAAGGATGAACTTAATATATTTGACAAAAGTGTTGCAAAAGCATAATTTGTGTAGTAACATTAAGGCATTGAAATAACTTATTAGCCATCTGTCCGGTAAAAAACATATGTCCGCATTTTAAGGACATATAAAAAATAAAATAATTTTATTTTCTTTAAAAACATCGATATAAACCACTGCTGTCCGCAAAGCGCGGACATTTGTTTCCGGATAACAAACTTTTCATCTTGCAAAAGGCAAGAAGCTACCTTATAATCTTTCTATCGTTTCGTGCCGTCGGCAAAAAACCGATGGTTCAGGCATATAGCATATATGCCATAAACAAAAAAGAAATATAAATGGAGGAAAAAATCATGAAGAAGCTCATAGCCCTGCTCCTTATCGCAGTGCTGGCACTTTCCGCAGCAGCATGTTCTTCCCAGCCCGCGGGCACCGAAGCGCCCGCTGAGGGTACCGAGGCCGCCGCTCCCGCAGACGGCGCAAAGGTCGTAAAGATAGGCGTATTCGAGCCCGCTTCCGGCGACAACGGCGCAGGCGGCAAGCAGGAGACCCTTGGCGTTCAGTACGCCAATAAGGTACAGCCCACCGTCGAGATCGGCGGCGAGACCTACAACGTAGAGCTGGTCATAGTGGATAACGAGAGCTCCAACGACAAGGCCCCCACCGCGGCCGCCAACCTGGTTGCCCAGAACGTATCCATAGTCCTCGGCTCCTACGGCTCCGGCGTATCCATCGCCGCGGGCGACGTATTCAACAAGGCCGGCATCCCCGCCATGGGCATCACCTGCACCAATCCCCAGGTCACCAACGGCGTGGACTGCTACTTCCGCATCTGCTTCCTCGATCCCTTCCAGGGCACCGTTCTCGCTAACTTCGCAAGCAAGGAGTTCGGCGCTAAGAAGGCATACTGCCTCTCCAAGCTGGGCGACGATTACTCCGGCGGCCTGTGCCATTACTTCGTAGAGGCCTTCAAGGCTCTCGGCGGCGAAGTAGTTGAGGAGACCTTCCCCGAGGGCAACTCCGACTTCACCTCCTACATCACCACCGCCCAGAACAGCGGTGCTGAGGTATTCTTCTCCCCCGTATCCACCGAGGCTGCGGCGCTGATAATCGACCAGGCCGCGGGCAACGGCATGACCATGCCTATCCTGGCCGGCGACACCTGGGATTCCAACGTCATAACCGGCGCTGCCAAGGGCAAGAACGTAAAGGTCTGCGTTACCACCTTCTTCGATGAGGGCGCAGAGAGCGAGGCCGCCCAGGCCTTCGTATCCGGCATCAAGGAGTGGATCAACAGCGACGCTACCGCCAAGGCCAACAACGGCGGCAACGACATGATCTCCGCCGTGACCGCCATGGGCTATGACTCCTACTTCACCGCCCTCGAGGCGCTCAAGAACGCCGGCTCCACCAACCCCGCCGACGTGCTCAAGGCTCTGCCCACCACCACCTATGAGGGCGTGACCGGCGCCATCGCCTTCGACGAGATCGGCGACGCCATCCGCGACTCGGCCTTCGTTAAGGAAGTTGACACCGCCACCGGCGAGTGGAAGTTCGTGGCTATCCAGGGCGTAAACTAAATTAAAGGACTAAACCCAAGCGTAAGCACCGGGCGGCGGGTAACCGCCGCCCGGATAGTATAAAAACATTTCTCTTTTCCTTCCGCAAAACTCCACCACCCCCGGAGGTATCTTAAATGGATTTTATCAATACTAACCTGCCGTATCTGCTGGCAGGCATATCCGTAGGCGGACAGTACGCCCTTATAGCTATAGGCTATACCATGGTTTACGGCATACTGCGCCTGATCAACTTTGCACACGGCGACGTTTTCATGTGCGCCGGCCTCATAATGATATACGCTGTAACGTGGATGCCGCTGTATATTGCCATCCCCTTCACGCTGCTTGTGACGGTGCTCATAGGCTTCCTCATAGAGCGTGTAGCGTATAAGCCACTGCGCACCGCTCCCAGAATGTCCGTAATGATAAGCGCCATAGGCGTGAGCTACCTTCTCCAGAACGTGGCGCTGTACGTTACCGGCGGCCTGGCCAAGATGTACCCCACCATACCCTGGATAAGCAATACGGTGACCATAGGCACCGCTACCACCAAGGTAGTTACCATAATCACTCCTATACTTACCCTTGTGCTCGTAATAGCTCTGGTAACCTTCATTCAGAAGACAAAGATCGGCATGGCCATGCGCGCCGTGTCCAAGGACTTTGAGACCAGCCAGCTTATGGGCATAAAGATAAACAACGTAATCAGCGCTACCTTTATAATCGGCTCCTTCCTGGCTGCCGTAGGCTCGCTGCTGTATTTTACAAACTACGCGGCGGTAATACCCACCTCCGGCGCCATGCCCGGCCTTAAGGCCTTCGTGGCGGCGGTGTTCGGCGGCATAGGCAGCATACCCGGCGCGGTAATAGGCGCGTTTATAATAGGTATTTGCGAAAACATAATAAAGGGCCTGGGCTGGACCACCTTCTCAGACGCCTTTACCTTCGCCCTGCTCATAATAATACTCATCGTCAAGCCTACCGGCCTCTTCGGTGAGAAGGCCAACGAAAAGGTATAAGGGAGGGGGAGAGTATAATGAAAAAGCTCAGCAAAAACAACATAATCACCATCGCCCTTATAATAGCCATATACGCCATTGTGTTCGTGCTGGAAAAGGTAATAGATTCCAACTCCATGCTGTTCATAGTGCTCAAAAAGGGCGCCATATACGCCCTGGTGGCGGTTTCCATGAACCTGCTTAACGGCTTTACCGGCCTTTTCAGCCTTGGCCAGGCGGGCTTCATGCTCATAGGCGCATACGCTTACGCAATATTCACTATACCCGTGGAGTACAGGGACGCCGTATATCAGTACTTTGACGGCGGCATAGTCCAGTTCTCAATACCCGTCATACCTGCGCTTATACTTGCGGGCCTCGCGGCGGCGCTCTTCGCCTTCCTCATCGGCCTTCCGGTGCTGCGCCTCAAGAGCGACTATCTCGCGATAGCCACACTGGGCTTTGCAGAGATTATCCGCGCCTTCTTCCAGTGGGATACTCTTGGCCCCGTCACCAACGGCTCAAACCTGCTTAGAAAATTCCCTACCTTCGATTCCACTTTGTTCCCCTTCACAGTAGCCGGAATTTGCATACTGCTCATAGTGCTGCTTATCAACTCCTCCTACGGCCGCGCCTTCAAGGCAATAAGGGATGACGAGATAGCGGCGGAGGCAATGGGCATAAACCTGTTTAAGCATAAGGAGATGTCCTTCGTGATAAGCTCCTTCTTCGCCGGCGTAGGCGGCGCGCTGCTGGCCATGTTCCAGACAACAGTTCAGGCAATGGCCTTCAAGTCGGCCATGACCTATGAGATACTGCTCATAGTCGTCATAGGCGGCATAGGCTCCGTTACCGGCTCGGTGCTGGCCTCCTTCCTGTTCATTGCCTGCTCCGAATGGTGGCTCCGCTTCCTGGATGCCGAAACCTACATAGGCGCGTTCAAGGTGCCTCTCCTTCGCGCCGGCTTCCGCAAGGTGGTGTTCTCCATCATCATAATGGCTGTCGTGCTGTTCTACCGTCAGGGCATAATGGGCGACCGGGAGCTGAACTTTGACAGGATACTGAGGAAACGCCAGAAATTCATCGAAAAAACGCAGAGGGGGGGCAAGTAATATGTCAGAAAACGTACTTCGCCTTGACCATGTTACCATGCAGTTCGGCGGCGTAGTCGCCGTGAACGACCTCTCAATGGAGGTAAACGACAAGGAGATAGTTGCCCTCATAGGTCCCAACGGCGCAGGAAAGACTACGGCTTTCAACTGCATAACCGGCGTATATGAGCCTACCAACGGCATGGTGAGCTTCATGGGTAAGACCATGGTATGCAACCATCCCCAGGGCAAGATGAAAAAGCTGTACACGGGCGACCTTTATCCAGAGTTCAGCCATGTGGTCAGCCCAACTCCGGACCAGATAACAAAGCTGGGCATAGCCCGTACCTTCCAGAATATCCGCCTGTTCAGGAGCCTTACGGTATTCGATAACGTGCTTATCGCAAAGCATATGAGGGCAAAGCAGAACGTATTCACCGCCACGCTGCGCCTCAACGCCAAGGAAGAGAAGCGCATGAGGGATGAGGCAATGGCTCTGCTGAAGGAGCAGCATCTGGAGCACCTGAAGGACGACATAGCGGGCAGCCTGCCTTACGGCCTCCAGCGCAGGCTGGAGATAGCCCGCGCTCTTGCTACCGATCCAAAGCTATTGCTCCTCGACGAGCCCGCAGCAGGCATGAACCCGCAGGAGACAAAGGAGCTCACCGAGTTCATCAGCCAGATAAGGCACGAATACAACATACCCATACTGATGATAGAGCATCACATGGATCTTGTTATGGCCATAGCCGAGCGCATATACGTGCTGGATTTCGGCCGGCTGATCGCCTCCGGCACCGCCGCCGAGGTACAGGACAATCCCGACGTCATAAACGCTTACCTGGGGGTGGATGAAGATGAGTAGCCTGCTTGAAATACGCGATCTTAAAGTAAACTACGGCGGCATAGAGGCGCTAAAGGGCGTTTCCTTCGACGTGAAGGAGGGGGAGATAGTCACCCTCATAGGCGCGAACGGCGCGGGCAAATCCACCACGCTGCGGGCTATAATGAGCGTCGTCAACCCCGCCTCCGGAACCATCAGCTACGAAGGCAAGGACATCACCCACGCCGCTACCCACGATATAGTTCAGCGCGGCATAGTGCTGGTGCCTGAGGGCCGCCGGGTGTTCCCGAACCTGACCGTCCTTGAAAACCTGCGCATAGGAGCCTATCTCCGGGAGGACAAGGACGCCATAGAGCACGACATAGAGCACGTTTACAGCCTGTTCCCCAGGCTGAATGAGCGTCACTGGCAGCAGGCCGGCACCCTCTCCGGCGGCGAGCAGCAGATGCTGGCCGTTGGCCGGGCGCTCATGGCAAAGCCAAAGGTTATGATGATGGACGAACCCAGCCTTGGCCTGGCGCCTCTGGTGGTAAAGGATATATTCTCCATAATCCGCCGCATAAACGACGACGGCGTGACCGTCCTCCTCATAGAGCAGAACGCCAACGCGGCGTTGAAGATAGCCGACCGGGGCTACGTCCTCCAGACCGGCAATGTGACCATGACCGGCACCGGCATGGAGCTGCTCAACGATGAGAGCATAAAAGAGGCCTACCTCGGCAAGAAATAAGACACAACACACAAAAGAGCGGCATAAAAACGGATGTCTTCGTAAAACAGTTTTAGTCCCGGCAGTAATGTCTGCCGGGACTGTTCTTGTATAAATTGAAGCCGCATGATATGATGAACAAACCGATAAATCGGGATTTGAGGAGGTGTTCATATGAAGAGAGCATTGCTTTTTATTTTCATGACGGTTTGTGTATTAGGAATGTCCGCCTGCAGCAGCAAAGACGCCATGCCAGAAACATCAGATTCTGCCAGCAATCCGGTTCAGAATACAGATATCAGTAATCTGAATGGAGGAAAAATCTGGTCTGAACAAGATATTGTGTCTATGTTCTCTCTTGTGCAAGAAACAGATTGGGAATACATAGACTGTGTTTTAATTCCAGATCATGCCAGTGACCGTGTTGGTGCAGTACTCTTCCGGAACGATAAGGAGCAAACAAGCAATGTTGCGTTCTTTGATGCAGACGGATACTTTCAACAGTGTGGCACATATGCAAGAATGTCTGACGAACCTGATTTTCAGTATCTCGGAGGTGGTGCGGTAACATTTAAGCTGGAAACAGAAGATGGTATAATCTATAACTACACGATCACAATCTCGATCGATGGCAGTAATGTGAATTTTAAAGCGGAAGATGATTTGCCAAAATAAATTCCAGTTCTTCGAGCAGAAACAAGTGTGCGCACTTCTATACGGAATGCCTCCGTATGTGCGCTCTGCGAACCAAAATGCTTAGCTACCTCCAAATGTTCGGCGCGTTATATTTCACTGCGTTCCAAACAAGGGACTGTATCCCTTGCGCCGCCTGGCGGCTGCCCTCTTAAGGCAAAAGGCGTGACCTCGAAAGTCCGCCTTTTGCTTATTTTACCGTCTTACGAACACAGCCCTAAACCGCTCTTTTTTATCGTTTTCTAATTTTTTATTTATGGCTTTTCTTTTCTCTTTGCTTCTTTCTCTTTTCTTTTCTCCTGAAAAGAAAAGAGAAAGAAGAGAGAAAGAAAAGAGAAAGAAGAGAAAGACAGGTAAAACCCATCAATTCCCCTTTATGCGCTTTTTGAGATCCTTGAACACCTTTGAAAGCTCGGGGTCGAACCGCATGTCGTCCTCAATCTTGTTGCAGGCTGAGATAATGGTGGAATAGTTCCTGCCGCCGAACTGCTCGCCTATGGCCTTCAGGGAAAGGTCGGTCATTTCCCGGGAGAGGTACATGGCAACCTGGCGGGGATATGTGACGTCCGCCGTGCGGCGGGAGGAGGTCATGGCGTCTACGGATACGCTGTAGAAATCCGCCACCACCTGCTGCACCATGGGCACGGTGACGCGGCGCTCCTGCACGTCCTCGATTATGTCCTTCAATGCGGAATCCGCCATGGAAAGGGTAATGGGGGTGCCGAGGAGCTTTGAGAAGGCCACCACCCGGGTGAAGGCGCCTTCCAGCTGGCGTATGTTGGCGTTGGCCTTTGTGGCGATGAGGGAAAGCACCCGTGGGTCGATGATTATATTCTCCTGATCCGCCTTTTTTTGCAGTATTGCCATGCGGGTCTCGTAGTCCGGGGACTGTATGTCGGTTATGAGGCCGCCCTCAAAGCGGCTCCTCAGGCGCTCCTCAAGGGCGGGTATCTCCTTGGGGGGCTTATCGGAGGATATGACTATCTGCCTGCCGCTGGTGTGGAGGGTATTGAAGGTGTTGAAGAACTCCTCCTGGGTGGTGTTCTTGCCGGCGATGAACTGCACATCGTCTATCATGAGCACGTCCACATTGCGGTACTTGTTGCGGAACTGGGCGTTGGTGTTGTCCTGAATGGACTGTATCAGCTCGTTGGTAAAGGTCTCGCTGGTGACGTAGGTTATGCGGGCGGAGGGGTTGTCCTCCTTTATTTTGTTGCCAATGGCGTGCATAAGGTGGGTCTTGCCAAGGCCAACGTCACCGTAAATGTAGAGAGGGTTAAATGCCTTCGCCGGCTGGGCCGCCACGGCCTTTGCCGCGGCGTAGGCTATATTGTTGCTGCCGCCTATTACGAAGGTATCGAAGGTGAAGCGGGGGTCCAGCAGGGACTCGCTGCGGCGCTTTTTTTCCGCCATGAGCTTCTCATACTTGGGGCGCTCGTCCCCGCATATGAACATGGGCCGGAGGTTCACGCCTGAGGCGTGGGACAGGGCGTCAGCTATCTGGTCGGAATAAAGGCTCTTGAGGGTGTCCAGAGTCACCTCGTTCATGGATTGCAGTATCAGCATATCGCTGAGTATGCAGACCGGCTCCAGGCCGGATATCCACAGGCTGTAGCTCATTTCGGTCATTCCTTCTTTTATTTCGGGCTGCGCCTTTTCCCAAATAAGCTTGCAATCTAATAATTCGTCCATGATTTCCCCCGAAAACAAATAATTGATAACAACACGTTGATAAATTTGTCAACGTGTTGATAAGTACGTTGATAAACCCCTTAAAGACAGCAAAAAGCCGTGTGCCGGCTTTTTTATAGAGAAAAATATACCGTTAAGGGGAACGCGGGCAGGCCGCACACCCTTGCGCCTATCAATAATATCAAATCCCGCGTGGTTTATCAATATACCAAAAATACCAATTTTTTACCCTTTGTGATAAGGGAGGGCGCGAATACACAATATGTTGTGTAGCGCCAGAATAATTATTTTTAATGCCCCGAATATTCAAAAAAGCGGCCTTTTTCCTTGACAGATGGGACATATTTCTTATATAATCTAAAACTGACGGTTTGCGTAATGGCCTGGGCGCCATAGGCGTTCCGGCTTAATATGCCACTGCTGTGGTATAAATACCTTAAAACGGAAAGAGGTGCAAAAGATGCTCCAGACTTATCAGCCCAAGAAGAGGCAGCGCAAGAAGGTTCACGGCTTCCGCTCTCGCATGTCCACTAAGAACGGCCGCAACGTGTTGGCCCGCAGGAGGCTCAAGGGCAGGAAAAGGCTGTCCGCGTAATAAATACGCTTTGACAAGTGTCACGGCAAGCTGAGCTTGCCGTGAGTTTTTTCTCGACGACACGATCCTTCGGATCTACTGCTAAGGACGCACAAGGGTGAAACGCTGTTTTTCTTTGAAACGGAATAAGACCTTCCGGTATGTCTACCGCAAGGGCAAGTCGGTGCCCTCCAGAATGCTTGTCATGATATACAATAAGTCAAAGACGGGCATGGTAAAGGTGGGCTTTTCCGTAAGCAAACGGATAGGCAACAGCGTCACCCGCAACCGCATCAAGCGCAGGCTCAGGGAAGCCTTTCGTCCCTTTATACCCGACATAACGCCGGGCTATGACATTATCTTCATTGCGCGGGACGCGGTTAAAGAAGCCGATTTCGGCCACATTTCAGCCACGATGCAAAACATGCTAACAAAATCCGGCCTTATGGGCAACAATAAGAATGCCGATAAGGCGGCCAGGGTACGGCAATGATAAAGGAAAGGGTGCAGCGCCTGATGGAGAGCCTCATAATAGGCTACCAGAGGGCCATATCCCCGAGATTCCCCCCATGCTGCCGTTACCGGCCTACCTGCTCCGCCTACGCCCTTGAGGCTATACGGGTGCACGGCCCATGGAAGGGCCTGGGCCTGGCTCTATGGCGGGTGCTGAGGTGCAACCCATTCTCCAAGGGAGGGGTAGATCCCGTACCGCCCAAGAAGATGGAGTATAAGGGCAAATAACTACTATTTTACGAAAGCGAGGAAATTCGATGCAAGGCGATTTCTTTTTGACTACATGGTTCCTGGAAGCTATGAAATGGGTATACTCCAACGTAAACAGCGTGTTCCTTACCATACTGATATGCACTGTGGTATTGAGGGGCATTACCATATTCTCGGATATAGCCACCCGTAAATCCCAGGCCAAGATGAACGGCATTCAGCCGGAGCTGGCAAAAATACAGAAAAAATACGCCAATGACCCCCAGAAGGCCCAGATGATGAGCCAAAAGCTCATGAAGGAGAGGGGCGTCTCCATGTGGGGAAGCTGCCTGCCGCTGCTCATAACCATGCCGCTGTTTTTCTGCTTTATAGCCGCCTTCCGCTTCTGGGGCTATGAGGAAACAATCAAGCTGCTGGTTTCTGACAATGCCGAGGAGCTCCTCAGGAGCTTCAAGTTCCTCTGGGTAAACAACATATGGCAGCCCGACAACGGCCTTTCCCCCGTCATACAGGAGGGCAGCAAATTCCTTGCCAACGTAAAGGATCTGGATAGGCTGCTCTATTTGCAGAATAACCCGGAGGTATGGGAAAAGCTGGTACAGCTTGGAATAGCGGTGAACGAGGGCGGCGCCTTCCGCTTCCTCAACACCCAGGCCGCCATCGACGCCTACAACGCCGCCGTGCAGCCACTGCTGCAGGTATATGCCGGCCATAACAACGGCTGGTTCATACTGCCCCTGATAGCCGGCGGCACCCAGTTCCTTGCCAACTGGATAATGCAGAAGGGTCAGCCCGCGCCGGATCCAAACAATCCAGCCGCCTCCACCAATAAGATGATGATGTGGCTGTTCCCGCTCATGTCGCTGTGGTTCTGCCTGAGCTACAACGCGGCTTTCGCCATATACTGGATACTCACCAGCGTATCCATGGTGCTGGTGAACCTTGTACTGAATAAGAAGTTCCCCCGGGCCGCCGTTGCCCAGGAAGGAGGTAAGAGGTAATGCCAAGGACAATCGAAGCCTCCGGCCGTTCAATCGATGAAGCCATCTTCAAAGGCCTGAAGGAGCTGGAGATCTCCATAGACGAGGTGGAGATAGACATAATACAGCATGAAAGCAAGGGCATACTGGGCATAGGCGCCAAGCCCGCCATAGTAAAGCTCATAGAGAGGGAGCCTGAGGATATATCGCTGCCCGAATATCTCCGGCCCGAATATCAGGAACGGGAACGCCGGGAGCGCCGTGACCGCAGGGAGCCGAGGCAGGACAATCGGGACAGGCGCGGCCGCCGGGACCGTGGGCTGCGTGAGGATAGGGAAGAAGGCAGCAGTGAGGCTCCCGTAGCAGAGGGGATCGCCAAGGAGGACGAGGCATCCGAAATAGCGGCTCAGGCCGTATGCGAGAAGCCCGCCGAGAGCCGGGAACGCAGGGACAGGCGGGGCCGCAGCCGCCGCGACCGTGACAACCGTCCCCGCTATCAGGCCAAGGAGCCCCCGGAGGGCTTCACCGAGGAAGCGGCGGAGGGCAATCAGGCGGCGGATTTCGTGAAAGGCCTGCTGGAGCGCATGCACGTGGACGGTACAGTGCTGGCAAATGTAGGCGAGGATGGCGTCCGCCTGTACATCGATAAGTCCACCATGGGCATGCTCATAGGCCACAGAGGAGAGACTCTGGACGCCATGCAGTACCTGACCAGCCTTGCGGTGAACCGCAACCGCAAGCAGGATGGCTACACCCGCATATCCATAGATACCGAGGGATACCGGGAGAAGCGGGAGGAAACCCTTGCCCGCCTGGCCCGGAAGATAGCCAATCAGGTAAAGGCCACCGGCCGTCCCCGCACCCTTGAGCCCATGAACCCCTACGAGCGCCGGGTGCTCCACGCCACACTCCAGAACAACCCCTACGTGGCAACCCGCAGCGAGGGCGAGGAGCCCAACAGGAGAGTAGTCATCTACCCCAAAAACATGGACGAATAACTGATAACAACAAAAGGACGGCAGAAGCCGTCCTTTTACTATGCCCGCTTTCTATTTTCTATTATGTTCCCGTTGGGCTTTTATTTTCTCTTTGCTTCTTTCTGCTTTTCTTTTCGTCCGAAAAGAAAAGAGAAAGAAGAAGAAAACAACCCTTAAAACTACTTCCCCACGCAGAACCTGGAGAATATCCTGTCCACCACGTCTGCGTCCACGCTCTTTCCGGTTATCTCGCCCAAGGCGATGAGCGCCGAGCGAAGGTCGGTGGCGATGCAGTCCGCCTCCTCTGTTTGGAGGGCGGAGGAGAGCGCCGCGGAGCATTCCCTAAGGGCTGCGATATGGCGGCTGTTTGTGACGAGGGCGCTTTCGCACTCCGGGGCGATAAGCTCCGCTATGCGGTCTATCAGCGCGTCAACTCCCTCGCCCGTGACCGCGCTCACGCCTATGGCCTCTACGCCGTACTCCTTTGCAAGAGCGAAGGCCTCCGCGCCCTCCGCAAGGTCGCTTTTGCATATTACCGCCAGCTTTCGTCCGGGGGAGGCCAGCAGCCGCCGCTCCTCGTGGGACACCGCATCTCCGCCGTCCATGGCGATGATCAGCAGGTCGGCCCTGTCCACTATATCCCTTGCCCGGGATATGCCTATGCTTTCCGCGGCGGAGTCCGCCTGCCGCAGGCCCGCCGTGTCGAAAAGGCGGGCGGTTATGCCGTTTATGAGCAGAGTCCCCTCCAGTATGTCCCGGGTGGTTCCAGCCTCCGGGGTAACTATGGCTCGATCCTCGCCCAGCATGGCGTTGAAAAGGGAGCTTTTGCCGGCGTTGGGCCTGCCCAGTATGGCTATGCGCGCACCTTCCCGCACCATTCGGGAGGCCATACCGCCGGATATGAGGGAATCTATCTCCGCCCTTGCGGCACGTATACCCTCGGGGAGGGCAGAGAATACGTCCTCCTCCAATTCCTCCGGGTAGTCTATGGCCGCGTCTATGCCGGAGAGCAGGTCAAGTATTTCCTCCTCCACCTTTTCTATGCGGCGGGATAGGGAGCCCTGAAGCTGTTCCAGCGCCGAGGCGGCCCCCCGGCTGGAGGAGGCGTTGATAAGGTCCATTACCGCCTCCGACCTGGCCAGATCCAGCTTGCCGTTGATAAATGCCCGCCGGGTGAACTCCCCGGGGCCTGCGGGGCGGAGGGGCAGCTCGGAAAGCCGGGAAAGCACCCGCCTCGATACGGCGTAGCCTCCGTGAATGTACAGCTCAGCCATGTCTTCGCCGGTGTAGCTTTTAGGCCCCTGAAAATAAACCGCCATAACGTCGTCGATAGGCGAACCGTCCGCCCCGGTGATGCTGCCGTGGGCAACGTACCGGTGCTCTATTTTGCCGGAAAATGCCGCACGAAGGGCGCAGAGCGTATCCGCCCCGCTTATGCGTATTACAGCTATCGCCCCGCCAACGGGGGTGGAAAGTGCGTAAATGGTGTCTGTCATGGTTCTCTCCTAAATATGCGGATAAACATCACACATATATTATACTATAAACATCGGGAAATAAAAATATTTCCCACACGCCCATTTTCTGCTATAATGTAGCTTGGAAGAAAATCAGAGGTAAATAACGCATGAACACATATTTGGGCGGAATATACGACGTGGCGGTGCTGGGCGCCGGCCACGCGGGCTGCGAGGCGGCATTGGCCTGCGCCCGCATGGGCCTGAGGACCCTCTGCCTTACCATGAACCTGGACAGCGTAGCCCTTATGGCCTGCAACCCGGCAATAGGCGGCACCTCAAAGGGGCACCTTGTGCGGGAGCTGGATGCGCTGGGGGGCGAGATGGGGGCCGCGGCGGACGATACCTTTATACAGATACGCATGCTGAACACGGGCAAGGGCCCGGCGGTGCATTCCCTCCGCGCCCAGATGGACAAGCGCCGGTATCACGAGCGCATGAAGCGGGCCCTGGAGCGGGAGCCGCTGCTTGACCTGCGCATGGGCGAATGCGAGAGGATACTGCTGGAGAAGGGCAGAGTTTCCGGCATCATCGCCGGGGGCGGCATAGAGTACCGCTGCCGGGGAATAGTCGTGGCTACAGGAGTGTACCTAAAGAGCCGCATATTGATAGGCGACTACGTTACGGAATCGGGGCCTTCGGGTATGCTCAGGGCAAATTTCCTCTCGTCGTGCCTTACGGATATGGGCTTTAAGCTCCGCCGCTTCAAGACGGGTACCCCCCCAAGAGTAAACAGGCGCAGCCTTGATTTTGAAAGGATGGAGCCCCAGTACGGCGACGTGCCCTCACCCCGGTTCTCATTTATGAGCGGGAAGGGGGAAAGGCCGCAGCAGCCCTGCTATCTCACCTATACCAACCCCCGAACCCACGAGATAATACTGAACAATATCCACAGAAGCAGCATGTATTCCGGCCTTGTGACCGGCACAGGCACCAGGTACTGCCCCAGCATAGAGGATAAGATAAAGCGGTTTGCGGATAAGGACAGGCACCAGCTTTTCATAGAGCCGGAGGGGCTTTCCACAGAGGAGATGTACGTGCAGGGCATGAGCACCAGCCTGCCCTACGACGTGCAGGTGGAAATGCTGCGCACCATACCCGGCCTGGAGCGCTCGGAGATAATGCGGGCGGGGTACGCCATAGAGTACGACTGCATAGACCCCAACACGCTGGACACTACCCTTGGCAGCAAGGATATACCGGGGCTGTACTTTGCGGGGCAGATAAACGGAAGCTCCGGCTATGAGGAGGCCGCTGCCCAGGGCATTTACGCCGGCATAAACTGCGGGCTGTACCTCAAGGGGGAGGAGCCGCTCATACTCTCCCGTGGAGACGCATATATTGGTGTACTGGTGGACGACCTTGCCACAAAGGGCACCAACGAGCCATACAGGATGATGACCTCAAGGGCGGAATACCGGCTGCTGCTGCGGCAGGACAATGCCGATCTGCGCCTTACCGAAAAGGCCCGCAGGACCGGGCTGATATCCGAGGAGCGGTACGCGAAGCTCATGGAAAAGGAAAGCCACATGGCAAAGGCCATGGCCGCCCTGAACAAGACGGTCCACCCCAGCCGGGAATTGACGGCGCTGCTGGAGGCAAAGGACGGGGGAGGGCTCAAGAGCGGCGCAAAGCTCATGGACGTGCTGCGCCGGGAGGGCATAAGCTATACGGAGCTTATGCGGGTATCCGGGCTTCCGGAAATTTCAGAGGAGGCCCGGGAGCAGGTGGAGATATCCGCCCATTACGAGGGCTATATAGACAAACAAAAGAAGCAGGTTGAGCGGCTGCAGCAGCAGGAGGGCATGCTCATACCCGACGGGGTGGATTTTGCCCATATGGAGGGCCTGCGCCTTGAGGCAAGGCAGAAGCTTTCCGCCATACGCCCAAAAAATATAGGCCAGGCCAGCCGCATAAGCGGCGTATCCCCGGCGGATATAGGTGTGCTGCTGATACAGCTAAAGCTCCTGGAGGAAAAATAGATGGATATACAGACCGTCATAAAAGCCATACCCGGCGTGACAGAGCCTCAGGCGGAAAAGCTCTGCCGCTATTATGAGATGCTCATGGACTGGAACAGCCGCATGAACCTTACCGCCATAACCGGGGAGGATGAGGTGCTTAAAAAGCACTTTGCAGACAGCCTGCTGCCGCTGGAGCTTATTCCGGAGGGGGCAAGCCTTATAGACGTGGGCACCGGCGCGGGCTTCCCCGGATTGCCCATAGCCATCGCCCGGCCCGATGTGAGGGTGACGCTGCTGGACTCCCTCAATAAGCGCATAGGCTTCCTCAGGGAGGTGTGCAAAGAGCTGGATATAAATGCGGACTGCATACACGATAGGGCAGAGGATGGGGGCAGGAACCCCGCCCTTAGGGAGAAGTTCGATATAGCCGTATCCAGGGCGGTAGCCCGGGTGTCCCCGCTTGCGGAGTACACCGTACCCTTCCTCAGGGTAGGGGGCAAATCCCTCATGTATAAGGGCCCCCAGGCCGCCGCGGAGCTGAAGGAGGGCGAAAGGGCGCTGGAGCTTTTATGCTGCACAGGCGAGATAAGGTCATACCCGGCGGAGTGGGGAGAGCGCAGCGTGATAATCCTCACAAAGCAGAAGCCCACTGCTAAAGCTTACCCGAGAAAGGCCGGAACGGCGGAGAAGAAGCCGCTTTAGCGAAAAACTTATTTTTCAGGAGAAATAAAGATGTCCTTTGAATTTACCCTTCGTCCCCGGACTACAGAAAGCCAGCGCAGGCTGCTGGAGATACCCGTTGAAAAGATAGTGCCAAACCCCAACCAGCCCAGGGTCACATTCGACGACGATACTATAGCCGAGCTTGCCCAGAGCATAAGCCAGGTAGGCCTCATACAGCCGCTGGTGGTGAGAAGGAGCGGCTCCGGATATGAGCTGGTAGCCGGCGAACGCCGCCTGCGCGCCTGCAAGTCTCTGGGAATGGAGACCGTCACCTGCATAGTAGAGGACTCAATGCAGGAGGAATCCTCCGCCATGGTGGCACTCATAGAAAACCTTCAGCGGGAGGACCTGCACTACATGGAGGAGGCACAGTGCTACTACGCCCTGCTCAATAACTACAACCTCACCCAGGAGGAGCTTGCAAAACGACTTGGCAGGAGCCAGTCCTCCATAGCAAACAAGCTGCGGCTTTTGCGGCTCTCGCCCGATGTGGTGTCCGCCATTCGTGAGAACGGCCTTTCAGAGCGCCATGCCCGGGCGGTGCTCAAGCTAAAGGACGAGGAGGTACAGCTGGCCGTCATAAAGCGCACGGCGGAAAAGAACCTCTCCGTCAAGGACACTGAGCGGCTGGTGGAAAAGACCCTGGATAAAATGTACGACGAAAAGCGCCCCGGCGCGGCCCCCCGCCCTGCCATAATACGCCAGGTGCGGGACTACCGTCTGTTTATGAACACCGTCAATTCGGCTATCGCCGTGCTGCGGGAATCCGGCATGAACGTGGAGGTGGAGCAGGAGGATCTTCAAAACGGCGTGGATATACACATAAAGGTGACTAATGAGTAAAGCAAAAGGAAAGGTTCAGCCGTTCCTTTCAGAGTGTCAAAAAAGTGGCTGAATGCCACTTTTTTGAGTTTTACGGGTTTTGCCTCTCGCATTCGCTCCCGGGCGGCAAAATCCGCAAAGTACGAAAACCTCTGGGTTTTCATCCGTTCTGACGCACATGTCGTCAGAGCCGGATTAAACATAAGGGGCTGCGGCCCCTTATCAACCCTGGGGTTTTTTGACAGACTGAAAGGAACGGTTTAGCCGTTCCTTTATTTTATTTATTTAAGGTTGGCTTTTCTTTTCTCTTTGCTTCTTTCTGCTTTTCTTTTCAACGAAAAGAAAAGAGAAAGAAGAAGTAAAGAAGAAAAACGTCTTAATTTCCCGAAAACAGCCTTACGGGGAGGATGAGGTAGTAATATTCGTCGCCGGTTTCGGGCTTTACCACGCAGGGGCTTATGTTGGTGTTCATATCCAGGCAGACGTATTCGTCGTCCAGCACCTTCAGCACGTCGCTGAAATACCTGGCGTTGAAGGCGATGTCTATATCGTTGCCCATGCGGTCGATATTGACTATTTCCTTGCTGGCGCCTATCTCGCTGTTGGCGGTGATGGTCACCTGACCGTCCTCAAAGGAGAACTTTACGTGGTTCTTCTTGCTCTCCCGCGCCATGAGGGATACACGTTCTATGCTGTCCAGCAGCTCCGTGCGGTTCACCCGCACATGGGTGGTGTGGCTGTCCGGCAGTATCTGGCGGTAGCGTATGAACTCGCCGTCCATAAGGCGGGTGATTATGCGGGTATGGCCCATGTCTATCATGACGTGGGTGGCAGAGAATACCATGTTGATCATCTCGTCGCTGTCGTCCAGTATGCGGCTTATCTCCAGCAGGCCCCGGGCGGGAATGACCGCGTTTTTGGCGGCGCCGGATACCGTTACGGCTTCGGTGCGCATGGCCAGACGGTATCCGTCCAGAGCTACCATGCTCATCTTGCCGTCGGCAAGCTCTATGAGCACTCCACGGAGTATGGGCTTGGAATCGTCCTGTGCCGTTGCGAATATGCACTGGCGTATCATGTTCTTTAAAGCCGCCTTGGATATGGCGATAGAGAACTCCCGGTTGACGTCGGGCATGGAGATGTAATCCTTGGCGTTTTCCACCTGCATGGTGGTGGTGGCCCGGCCGCTCTCTATGAGCAGCGTGTTCTTATCAGCGGAAAGCAGGGTCTCCTCTGCGGGCAGCCTGCGGACAAGCTCCGAAAACAGCCGCCCGGGCAGCACACAGGCTCCCTGCTTTTGGATATCTACATTAAGCGTAGCTTCTATCTGGAGCGAAAGGTCTGTACACCTTAGCAGCAGCGTATCGCCTATGGCTTCGGCATATATGCCCTCGAGTATGCCTACCGAGGACCTTACTCCCAGCGCCTTTGAGACCGTAGCCACGGCGGCGTTGAGCTCAGCCGTATCAACTGTAAAGCGCATATGCGTCCCTCCTTGGAATGGTTAATAAAGAATGTCGAAAAAGTGGCGAAAGCCACTTTTTCGAGCTTTTACGGGTTTTGCCTCTCACGTCCGTTCCCGGGCGGCAAAACCCGCAAAGTACGAAAACCTTCGGGTTTTCATCCGTTCTGACGTACATGCCGTCAGAGCCGGATTGAGCATAAGGGGCCGCGGCCCCTTATCAACCCCGAGGCTGTTGGTAAACTGAATGGTTAATATCATTATACTATATTTCGGCGGCGGCGCAAGGCTTTTGTAAGGGGACGGCTTTATACACTCCACGCATATTTATACATTTCTGCAATGCTTTCTTCTTATTATAATAAAAGCCATTGAAAAATCCCTGATTTTATGTTAAAATTAATAAGTAAAATTTTGTATTACAGGCGTGTAAAACAGATGGAAATTAACCGCTTGCGCTTAAACCAGTACCGCAGCTATGCTGCACTCGATCTGCGGCCCGGCCCCGGCATAAACGCCATAGTGGGAGACAACGCAGAGGGGAAGACCAACAGTGTCGAGGCGGTTTTTCTTTGCGCCTTCGGAAGGTCCCACAGGACCTCCCGGGACGCCGAGCTTATTATGCGGGGCTGCGCCGGCGGATACGTGGGGGCGGAGCTTACCAACAATACGGGCTCCCATCTTATAGAGATAAAGCTTCGGGACGGGGAGCGCAAAAAGATATTCATAGACCGGCAGATGGCCTCCCGCTCAGGGGAGCTAATGGGGATGCTGAATGTTGTGATGTTCGCCCCGGAGGATCTTTCCATAGTAAAAGAAGGCCCGGCGGAGCGGCGGCGCTTCATGGATATGGAGCTTTCCCAGACCCACCCCGCCTATTATTACAGCCTGCAAAGGTACAACTCGGCGCTGAAGCAGCGGAACGCCCTCTTAAAAGAGCCTGACAGGATAGGCCCCGGCATGCTGGAGACCTGGGACGAGCAGCTCGCGGCGCTGGGCGAGGAAATCGTAATGGACAGGTGCGAATTCATAGACGGCCTTTCCACAATAGCCTACGACCTGCATAAAAGCATCACGGGGGGCAGGGAGAGGCTGGAGATAGTGTACGAGCCGGACATAGACCCGGAGGACCCGGAGGGCATTTACGGCGCCATGCTCAAGGCGCTGGACAGGAGCAGGGCGGAGGATCTCCGCCGGGGCTTTACCACCGCAGGCCCCCACCGGGACGATATAGGCATAGCCCTGTCCGGCATAGACGTGCGCACCTTCGGCTCCCAGGGCCAGAAGCGCACCGCGGCGCTGTCACTTAAGCTTTCGGAGCTGGCCTTTATAAGGGAGATAAAGGAGGAAGCCCCGGTGCTCATACTGGACGACGTGCTCTCTGAGCTGGACGAGGGCCGGCAGCAGCTTTTGATGGAAAGCATGAAGGACTGCCAGTGCTTTCTGACCTGCACCAGCCTTGAGGGCTTAAAGCGGGCGGGCTTGGGAAATATGAAGGTGTTCCGCTGCAAGGGCGGCGAGATGCGCCCGGAATGATTCCGGGGGCGAAAACCGGAGGAATATATGTATCTGCATATAGGCGGGGATAAGGTAGTGGACGATGAGGAAATACTCCTTATATTGCCCCGTGAAACAGTAATGCATTCATACGACAACCGCCGCTTCATGGAGACCGCCATAGGCTCCGGCCGCGTGGACGACGTATCCGGCGGCGAGCGGGACACATACATAATCACCGCCGTCCCCGAGGGAATAAGGGTATACGCCTCGGCGGTAGGGGCAGCTACAATAGCTAAGAGATAATTTACAGAAGGGCATAAACCATGGAACAGAACAACCACACAAACTACAACGCAAACGAAATACAGGTCCTTGAGGGATTGGAGGCGGTAAAGCGCCGCCCCGGCATGTATATAGGTTCTACGGACGTGCGGGGACTGCACCATCTGGTCAAAGAGCTGGTGGATAACGCCATAGACGAGGCGATGGGCGGCTACTGCACCCATATAGAGGTAACAATACACCCCGACAATTCCGTATCCGTCCGGGATAACGGCCGCGGCATACCCGTGGGCTACCATGAGAAGATGCACAAGTCCGCGCTGGAGGTGGCACTTACCGTGCTGCACGCGGGGGGCAAGTTCGGCGGCAGCGGCTATAAGGTGTCCGGCGGCCTGCACGGCGTGGGCCTTTCCGTGGTGAACGCCCTTTCAAGCAGGCTCACCGCCGAGGTGCGGCGGGACGGCATAATATACCGCCAGGAATACGTAAACGGCGACCCGGTGACGGGAGTAGAGCAGGTGGGCACGTACGGCGATGACACGGGCTCCGGCACTACCATAACCTTCCTCGCCAACGACCAGATATTCGACACCCTTGATTACAACTACGATACCCTGCGGGGGCGCATGAGGGAGCTTGCGTTTTTGAACAAGGGCGTAGCCATAACCGTCACGGATGAGCGCACAGACCCCGTACAGAGCAAAAAATACTGCTATGAGGGGGGCATAATCTCCTTCGTGGAGCACCTGAACAAGAGCAAGGACGTGCTCCATGAGGACGTTATGTACTTCGAGGGCAGTAAGGACGATCCCGCCAAGCAGCAGGTGGCCTCCGTTGAGGTGGCCATGCAGTACAACACCGACTACAACGAGAGCGTGTTTACCTTTGCCAACAACATAAACACCGCAGAGGGCGGCACCCACCTTCAGGGCTTCCGCAGCGCCCTTGCCCGCAGCATAAACGACTACGCCCGCAAGTATAAGCTGCTCAAGGACAACGAAGCGAACCTCTCCGGCGACGACGTCCGGGAAGGCCTTACCGCCATAGTCAGCGTAAAGCTGGTGGAGCCCCAGTTCGAGGGCCAGACAAAGACAAAGCTGGGCAATTCCTATATGAAATCCCTTGTGGACAACGTGGTGGGCAACGGGCTTGGCTTTTACCTTGAGGAGCACCCCCAGACCGCAAGGCTGATAATAGATAAGTGCATAACCGCATCCAGGGCGAGGGAGGCCGCAAGAAGGGCCAGGGACCTTACCAGAAAAAAGACCGGCCTGGAGAACATATCCCTCCCCGGCAAGCTCGCGGACTGCAACAGCAACGAGCCGGAAAAGTGCGAGATATTCTTAGTGGAGGGCGACTCCGCAGGCGGCTCCGCCAAGATGGGCCGCAACCCGGAGTTTCAGGCAATACTGCCCCTTCGCGGCAAGATACTCAACGTGGAAAAGACCCGCTTGGATAAAATGCTTGCCAACAACGAGATACGCTCCATGATAACCGCCTTCGGCACAGGCATAGACACCGAGTTTGACGAGAGCAAGCTCCGTTACCACAAGATAGTCTGCATGACGGATGCGGACGTGGACGGCGCGCATATACGCATACTGCTTTTGACCTTCTTCTACAGGCACATGCGGCCTCTGATAGAGCACGGCCACATTTACGCCGCCCAGCCGCCGCTTTATAGAATTACAAGGGGCAAGAACATATGGTATGCCTATGACGACGAGCAGCTGGGAAGGATACTCAACGAGATAGGCCGGGACCCCAAGCCGCTTATCAACCGCTATAAGGGCCTTGGCGAGATGAACCCGGATCAGCTTTGGGAGACCACCATGGACCCGGACAACCGCATGATGTACCGGGTACACCTTGAGGACGCCATACGGGCGGACGAGATATTCTCCACCTTAATGGGCGACAAGGTAGAGCCCCGCAAGGAGTTCATAGAGCAGAACAGCAAGCTGGTAGTGGATCTGGACGTATAAAGGAGCAATAAATGGACGACATCACCAACAACCCCCGCATAACGCCGCTTGATATAGAGCAGGAGATGAAGAAATCCTTCATTTCCTACGCCATGGCGGTAATAATAAACCGCGCCCTGCCCGATGTGCGGGACGGCCTCAAGCCTGTGCACCGGCGCATACTGTACTCTATGGGAGAGCAGGGCTTCACCCCGGATAAGCCCTTCCATAAGTCCGCCCGCATAGTGGGCGACGTGCTGGGCAAATACCACCCCCACGGGGACAGCTCGGTCTACGACGCCATGGTGCGCCTTGCACAGGACTTCAACACCCGCTACCTGCTGGTGGAGGGCCAGGGCAACTTCGGCAGCGTGGACGGGGACGGCGCGGCGGCAATGCGCTACACCGAGGCCCGCCTTTCAAAGATGAGCCTTGAGATGCTTGCGGATATAGACAAAAATACCGTGGACTTCATGCCCAACTTCGACGAGACGCTGGTGCAGCCCACGGTGCTGCCCAGCCGCTTCCCGAATTTACTGGTAAACGGCAGCAACGGCATAGCAGTAGGCATGGCCACAAACGTGCCGCCCCATAACCTCGGGGAGGTCATAGACGCATACGTGGCCCTCATAGACAACAGGGACATATCCATCGAGGAGCTTATGGCATACCTGCCGGGGCCGGATTTCCCAACGGGAGCCACCATAATGGGAACCGCGGGCATAAGGCAGGCATACAGGACGGGCAGGGGCAAGATACTGGTACGGGCAAAGACCGAGATAGAGCCAATGGCCAACGGCAAGAGCCGCATAGTGGTAACGGAGCTGCCCTATCAGGTGAACAAGGCCCGATTGGTGGAAAAGATAGCGGAGCTGGTGCATGAAAAGCGGGTGGAGGGCATAACCGCCCTTCGGGACGAGAGCAACCGCAACGGCATGAAGGTGGTAATAGAGATAAAAAAGGACGTGAACGCCAACGTCGTTTTAAATCAGCTCTATAAGCACACCCAGCTTCAGGATACCTTCGGCGTGATAATGCTGGCTCTTGTGGATGGGGAGCCAAAGGTGCTCAACATAAAGGAGATGCTGTACCACTACCTCAGGTTCCAGGAGGAAGTGGTGACCCGCCGCACAAAGCACGATCTGGAAAAGGCCAAAGAGCGGCTTCATATATTGGAGGGCCTGCTCATAGCCATGGCCAATATAGACGAGGTCGTGGACATAATCAAGACCTCCAAGACCCAGAGCGAGGCCAAGGAACGGCTGAACGTCCGGTTCGGATTGACGGATAAGCAGAGCCAGGCCATACTGGATATGCGCTTAGGCCGCCTTACAGGGCTGGAGCACGACAAGATACAGGCGGAGAGGGACGGCCTTGTGGAGACCATCGCCTATTACGAAAGCGTCCTTGCGGACGAAAACAAGCTGCTGGGCATAATCCGGGAGGAAATACTGGAGGTCCGCCGCAAATACGCCGACCCCAGAAGGACCGAGATAGCCCAGATAACAGAGGATATAGAGCTGGACGACATAATACAGCCCGAGGAGATGACGGTAACCCTTACCCACTTCGGCTTCGCAAAGCGCACCAGCATGGATACCTATAAGGCCCAGAACCGGGGCGGCAGGGGCATAACCGGCCAGACCACCCGGGAGGAGGATTTTGTTGAGCACCTGTTCGGCTGCAACACCCACGACGAGATAATGTTCTTCACCAACATGGGCCGGGTGTTCCGCATGAAGTGCTACCGGATACCCGAGGCGGGCCGCACCGCCAAGGGCACCGCCATAGTAAACCTCCTCAATCTGAAGGAGGGGGAGAAGGTGACCACGCTGTTCCCACTGTGGGAGGAGGGAAAATACCTGAACCTCATCACCAAGGCGGGCATAATCAAGAAGACACCCATAGAGGAGTTCGACAATATCCGAAAGGGCGGAATGATCGCCCAGAACCTCAGGGACGGGGACGAGCTGATAGCCGCCATAATGACGGACGGCAGCGACGAGATAATAGTGGGCACCAAAAAGGGCAAGAGCATACGCTTCAGCGAGGAGGACGTGCGCCCCATGGGCAGAAGCGCCACCGGCGTAAAGGCCATAACGCTAGAGGAAAACGACAGCGTGGTGGGGGCCGAGAAGGTACGCCCCGGCGCCTCCATACTCTCCATATCCGAAAACGGCATGGGCAAGCGCACCCCGGAGGAGGATTACCGAACCCAGACCCGGGGCGGCAAGGGCATAATAGCCATGGCCCTCACCGAAAAGACCGGCGATCTGGTCTGCATGAAGGCGGTAGGAGCCTCCGATATAGAGGAGGACGTAATGATAATAAGCTCCGAAGGCACCATAATAAGGCTGCCCGTGGAGCAGATATCCGAGATATCCCGCAATACCCAGGGAGTGCGCCTTATGCGCACCGAGGACAGGGTGGCCTCCGTTGCCATAGTTCCCCACGTGGAGCCTGACGGGGAGTAATAAAAAAGAGGGGACGGCAAGCTGTCCCCTTTATATGTCTGTAAAGGAACATGGTATATGCCGCTTATACGCCTCGCACAGCTTTTCGCCGCCGCGGGACATACCCTCTACGGAGTAGGGGGCATGGTGCGCAACCCGCTTCTGGGCCTGCCGGTCACGGATAACGACGTTACCTCCTCCATGACGCCGGGGGAGGTAATGGCCATGTGCCGGGATAAGGGCATAAAGTATCTGGACATAGGCGCGGCCTTCGGAATGGTGGAGCTGCACTATATGGGCGGGGTATTCCAGCACACCACCTTCAGGCGTGATACATACCCAACAGGCGGCGGGCACAGGCCCCAGACGGTAAGCTACTCCGGGGACATAAACGAGGACGCCTTCCGCCGGGACTTTACTGTGAACGCCATATATAAAAACATACTGACAGGCAGGATCACCGACCCTACCGGCGGCATGCAAGACCTTAAAAAAAGGCTGCTCAGAGCTACCTCAAAGGATCCCTCCGTCATAATGGGAGACGACGCCCTTCGCATAATGCGCATGGCGCGCTTTGCCTCGGAGCTGGGCTTTGAGGCGGAGCGGGGCACATTGGAGGCCGCAAGGGCCTGCGCGGCGGGGCTTGCGGACATATCCCCGGAGCGCATACGGGAGGAGCTGGACAGGATACTGCTCTCCGACGCCAAATACGGCATTCCCGGGGGGCCGTACAGGGGACTTGAGCTGCTGGACAATCTGGAGGCCCTGGACGTTATACTGCCCGAGCTGGCCAAGGGCCGGGGAGTGGCCCAGAAGCCCCAGTACCACAAGTACGACGTGCTTCACCACTGCTTTCACGCGGTGGACTGCATAGAGCCAAGCCTTACCCTGCGCCTTGCCGCTCTGCTCCACGACGTGGGCAAGCCGGCGGCGCTTCAGGCCACGGGCTGCATGTACACCCACGACAGGCTGGGCGCGGATATTGCCCGGGGAATACTGGAAAGGCTGAGGTACCCCTCCGGCGTCATACGGGACGTTACGGCGCTCATACGCAACCACATGTTTGACCTTCGTACCGAGGCAAAGGAGAATACCATACGGCTATGGCTTCAGGAGATGGGTATAGAGCGCTCGCGCCAGCTCATAGCTCTCCGCCGGGCGGACGTTCACGGCAGCGGAAGGATAGAGGGGCCGGTGGAGTCCGCGGACAGGTGGGAGCGCATACTGGAAAGCATGATAGCGGCGGATACGCCCTTTGAGGAGAGGCAGCTTGCCGTCACAGGGGCGGACATAGCCGGTTACCTTGGCATACCCCCTTCTCCCAGGATAGGGTACATAAAGGCGGGGCTTTTGAGGCACTGCGCAAAACGCCCGGAGGACAACAATAAAACCGTGCTGCTTCGGCTCAGCCGGGATTTGGTAAACAATTCGTGACAGTTTGGCGGATTGTTTACATATACACTTGCAATGGTCTCAGGAAAAATGTAAAATAAACTGATTAAGTTTAAAATTATAAGGGTGCGTATGCACATACGGCAACCCTGACCCTGAACGGAGGATATAAGTGGCTATTTCGCTGGAAGTTAAAAAATTCGTAAACACCGAATACGTAGGCAAATTTGCGGAGATCGAGCTGCCCATAGCCCAGCCCGAAGACGAGGAGCCCCCAAGGAAGGCCAGAAAGAAGCCGGACAAGAAGGATAAGAAGGAAAAAAAGGCTTCCTTTATTCGCAAAAGGGCGGATTATGACGGCGATGAGGACGATTATGACGATATAGACAGCGAGATCGAGGCGGAGCTGGACGCGGAGGAAGAGGAGGAGCGCAGAAAGTCCCGCAGGGGAGGCCTGTTCGGCAGGAGGCGCGCCGACGATCTTGACGACGAGCTGGACGATGAACTGGACGACGAGCTTGACGAGGAAGAGGACGAGGCCGCCAAGGCCCTGGCCCGCCGTAAGGCAGCCGCTCAGGAAGCCCGCCGCGTAGCCGCCATGTTTGACGATGCTCCCAAGGCATCCCGTACTTCCCAGCCCGTAGAGGCAGAGGAAGAAGAATATCAGGAGCCGGAGCCTGAAGGCCCCCGGACAGAGCGCGCCCGGATACACTACATCGAAGAGGGCAACGGGGAGCCGCTGATACTCGTACACAGCGTAGGCCAGTCCTTCTATACCTGGCGCAACATGTTTTCCCGCCTCAGCCTTAATTACCGGGTGATAGCCATAGACCTGCTGGGTCACGGCTATTCCTCAAGGCCTGAGAACTTCAACTATACCGTTGAGGAGCAGGCCATGACGCTGGGCCTGTTCATGGACGCAATAGGCGTGCAGTCCGCCCACATAATGGCATTTTCCATGGGTTCCGCCTACGCCCTGCGCTTTGCGCTGGACAACCCGGAGCGGGTAGGCAAGATGATGCTCATAGCTCCCGGTGGCATTTCCCCCGAGATGCCGCTGGCCATAAAGCTCATGGACAGCAGCATACTGGGCGGCGTGGCCTCCATGCTCTACGGCATGCGCACGGTGGAAAAGGTGCTTTCCGAGTGCTATTTCGACCTTGCCCAGATGATGAGCCCCGAGGTAGTGGGCGAATACTACAAGACCATATCCGACCGTGAGTCCCGCTGGGCGCTGCGGGCCTCCTTCCACAACTTTGACGATGAGAGCGTGGTATCCAGGCTCCGCTCCCTTGAGGCCCCCGTGCTGATGCTTCAGGGCAGCGAGGATAAATGGCGTCAGGGGGACGACTCCGAGCTGTACCACACAGCGATGCCTTACGCCGGCTTTGCCACCATGCGCAACGCAGGCCACCTGCTCCATGAGGAAAAGGCGGAAAAGGTCATCGCGGCCACGCTGGAGTATATACCGGCCATACAGCCGGAGGCTTAGAACGGCAAACCGCCCGCAAGCCTGCCTCCCTTTTAATAAAATAAAGGGAGGCTTTCTTATGTTCGCTTGCCAACTATTCACCATTCCTTCATAGCATTATCCGCTCTTTTATGATACAATAACCATGGCTATATGCCGATACAGATAATAAAGAGGAAAACGAATTGAGAAAGAGACGGCTCGGGTCGATACTGATAAGCGCCGCGCTTATCGTCATATTGGCCGTATTTTTGATAAACCTGAAGGAAGGCAGCTCAAGGGCCCCGGCGGACGCCGTTGCGCTGAGCGAGATAATGATTTCCAACAAAGGCTCCGTGCCGGACAACCTGGGCGGCTACCCCGACTATATAGAGCTGCACAACGGCTCGTCAGAAAAGGCGGACATATCCGGCTACGGCCTGTCCGACAGCCTGCTGGAGGGCGCAAAGTATGTGTTCCCCGCAGGTACGGTGCTGGAGCCCGGCGCTTATGTGGTGGTATGGTGCGGCGGCGAGGCGGAGGACGGCATGCATGCCCCCTTCAAGCTCAGCGCGGGTGAGGAGGCGGTGCTGTTCGACGCTTCCGGAAGGCCCCTTGATACGGCTGTGCTCAACTCGGTGGACTCAGGAATGGTGCTGCGCCGAGAGGGCGAAGTATGGACACAGGCAAAGCCCTGCCCCGGATATCCCAAGACAGAGGAGGGCATGGCGGAGTATGAGAAAAGCCTTAAGGAGACGGAGAATATAGGCCTCTACATCAACGAGTTCATGGCCAGCAACGCCACCACTATCTGCGACAGCTTCGGCAGCTATTCCGACTGGATAGAGCTATACAATTCAACGGATACGGACATGGACATATCCGGCTTCGGCATATCGGATAACCTGTCCCAGCCCATGAAGTACAGGTTCCCGGATGGGACCACCATAGCCGCCAAGGGCTACCTGGTGGTATTCTGCTCCGGAAACGAGGGAATGCAGAACGGGGAGCTGCACGCGCCCTTCGGCCTTCGCTCCTATGGGGAGGACGTGGTGATTGCCAACAGGGCCGGAAGGATAATCGACAGCTATTCCTTCAAGAATCAGGAGACTGACGTTTCCATGGCCCGCATGCCCGACGGCGCCGGCGAGCTCCAGTCCAATTCCCAGCCCAGCCCCGGCTACCCAAATACGGGCGCAGGCTACTCCGCCTTTGACGCCGCCAACAGGCTGCCACTGAGCGGCGTGTACATAAGCGAGTTCGGCGGCTCCACGGGCAGCGTGGCTTCCGACTGGGTGGAGCTGCACAACTCCACGGGCAGCGCCGTGAGCCTTGCGGGCTACGGCCTGTCCAACAACCCTAAGAACCCCGCAAAGTGGGTATTTCCGGATATATCCATAGAGCCGGGCGAATACCTGCTGCTTTACGCTACCGGCAGCGCCGACAAGGCTCAAAAAAAAAATCTCAAGCTTAATTTCTGCATAAGCTCCACAGGCGAGGCGCTGTTTTTTTTCGACCCCAACGGAAAGCTCATAGACAAGCTCTCCGCAGGGCGTATGAGGTCCGGCAAGAGCTACGGCAGGGACGGCTCGGACAACCGCTTTTACTATGCGGAGCCTACCCCCGGCGCCCAGAACGGCAAGGGCTATGAGGGCATAACCCAGATCCCGGCCTTCAGCGTCACTCCCGGCATATACGATAATGCCGTCACAGTGGCCATTACCGCGGGGGAGGGGGAGACCATACGCTACACCACCGACTGTACCACTCCAAACGCAAGCTCAGAGGTGTACAGCGGCGAGCTTTCCATCAGCAAAAACTCCGTCATACGAGCCGCAGCCTTCAGGGACGGGTATCTCTCGGGGGACGTGGCTACCGCAACCTATCTTTTCAGGAGCGACGGCGTGAACCATGCCCTGCCGGTGGTGACCCTCGTTACAGATCCGGACAATCTCTGGAACAGCAAGACCGGCATATACGCCACCGGCGACCAGTTTGACCCGGACGCCGCCTCCTACGCGGACACCCTGCAATCCGCCACCTACTATCAGGCGAAGTTCGCCACCGAGGAGCAGGTGGATGCCATATGGGAAAAGCCCGCGGCGTTTTCGCTCTTTGACGATAACGGGAAGCAGGTGTTTACCCAGAACGTGGGCATAAGGATAGCAGGCAGCTTTGGCCGCGGCAGGGCCCAGAAGGGCTTTAACGTAATAGCCCGCAAGGAATACGGCAAGGGCTCCATGGAGTACCCCTTCTTCGAGAACCGCCCCTATAAGGAATACAAGGCGGTGGTGCTGCGGGCCGGCGCGCAGGATCAGAACCGCAGCAAGATAAGGGACGAGCTGGCCAGCGGGCTTTTAGAGGGAACTGACATAAATATACTCTATCAGGCCTACCGCCCCACGGTGCTTTACCTCAACGGCGAATACTGGGGCGTGTACTTCATGAAGGAAAAGCGCAACCGCTTTTTTGTGGCCCAGCATGAAAACACGGAAAACAATGTGGACTTGGCCATAGGCAAGGGCTTCAAGCAGCGCACCTACGGCGATAATTCGGACTGGGTGAGCCTTTACGAATACGCCACCAGCCACGACCTTTCCTCCGCCGAGGCGTATGCCTACGTTTCCGAGCGCATGGACGTGGACAGCTTCCGGGATTACATGATAGCCGAGATATACAACGGCAACACGGACACCTACAATTTCCAGTATTACCGCCTCAAGGGCGGCAAGTGGAAGTTCATATTCTACGACTTCTGCTGGGGCTTCCAGAGCCCAGGCCACGAGACGCTGGCCTTCCGCATGGGCAAGACGCCCAGCGACGTATGCTCTGCAAAGCTGTTTGCCGCCATGCTCCAGAACAAGGGCTGGAGGGACAGCTTCTGCCGCCGCTTCGGGGAGCTTCTCAACACCGCCTTTGCCCCGGAGCGGGTGAGTGCGCTCATAGAAGAGCTTTACGGCTATGTGGAGCCGGAGATAAAGCGGGAGCGGGAAAAGTTCAATAAGGATACGTTTATGGGAGTGAAGCAGCCCAATACAAACCTGGGAACCTACGAGGGCTTCCAGAGCGAGATAAGCAAGCTGAAGGATTTCGCCCAGAGGCGGCCCGAGGAGCTGAAGCGGCAGCTTCAAAGCAACCTGGGCCTCAGCGATTCCTACATGAAGGAGGTGTTCGGCTAAAATGGAAAAGGCCAGAAGGCCGGCGCGCCCGAAAAAGCGGCCGGTACAGTACCGCCACGAGCTGAAATACTACATCAACCGGGGAGACTACGAGATACTCTCAAGAAGGCTGCGCTCCTGCATACAGCAGGACGAGAACGCCCAAAGAAACGGCGGGGAATACTTTATAAGGAGCTTATATTTCGACAGCCCCTTTGATGACGCCCTATGGGAAAAGCTGGCAGGCGTCAATGACCGGGACAAGTTCCGCATACGGGCATACAACGGCTGCGACGACGTCATCAAGCTCGAGTGCAAGCACAAGGAGGGAAGCTTTATAGCAAAGCAGTCGGTGCGGCTCAGCAGGGCCGAGTGCGACAGCCTTATCGGCGGGGACTACGCCTTTCTCATCTCCCGCCCAGAGCCCTTCGCCCGGCGCATGTTTGTGGAGTTTGCCACCAAGGGCCTGCGCCCCTGCGTAATAGTTGACTATACACGGGAGGCCTACGTTTACCCCGTTGAGGACGTTCGCATAACCTTCGATAAGGATATACGCACCGCTTACAGGGGGACGGACATGTTCGACATGGCCCAGCCCACCTATCCCGTGATAACCGACGGCGACATGGTGCTGGAGATAAAGTTCAACAACTACCTGCCCAGCTATATAAGGGAGCTTTTGCAGATAGATTCCCATACCCGCAGTGCCGTGAGCAAGTACTGCATATGCAGAAAGTTTGAGTTTTAGGAGGACCACATGATAAGCTTTTCCGACCTTTTCACCATCACAATGAACCCCGTTCAGGTAATACTGACCCTGATAGTTGGCCTGCTCGTGGGCCTTTACGTATGGTTCATATATAAAAAGACCTTCAGCGGCGTCATGTATTCCCGCACCTACGGCATGACGCTGGTGATGATGACCATAGTTACGGCGCTGATGCTGATGCTCATCAACAACAGCCTGACCCTCAGCCTTGGCATGGTGGGCGCCCTGTCCATCGTCCGCTACCGCACTGCCATAAAGGATCCCCTTGACACCGCCTTCATATTCTGGGCAGTGGGCGAGGGTATAGCCGTGGGCACAAAGTTCTACGACGTGGCCATAATCGCCGGCATAATAATAGGCATATTCGTGCTGCTGATCTCAGGCTCAAGGGGCAAGGGTGGCGCTCAGAGCTACCTCCTTATAATCCACTACAGCGAGGCCGCGGCAGACGCCATACGCAAGATGACCAAGCAGCTTCCCGGCGCCCGGCTCAAGAGCAAGGTAGTGCGCCCCGGCAGCATAGAGCTTACCATGGAGCTGCGCCTCAAGGAGAACGAGACGGGCTTCGTAGAGAAGTTCACCCGGGTGGAGGGCGTGTACGATGCAAGCCTTATCACTCATCAGGGAGACATAGTGGCGTAGCCCCCTCTTTTGAAATCGAAAGGGAGAGATCATGCTCAAACGGTTTGCGTCCTACTACAAGCCCCATAGAAGGCTTTTCTATATAGACATGTTTTGCGCGCTGATAATATCGGCGTGCAATATGTTTTATCCCATAATAGCCAAGGATATAATAAACGTCTATGTGCCGGAGAGGGATATGCGGCGGCTGGTGCTGTGGTGCTGCGTGCTACTGGGCATATACCTGCTCAAGGCCGTTATGAAGTTCATAGTGGATTACTGGGGGCATATCGTAGGCGTGCGGATACAGGCGGATATGCGCCGGGAGATGTTCGGCCACCTGGAAAAGCTGCCCATAAGCTTCTTTGACGAAAACAAGAGCGGCGTGCTCATGAGCCGCATGACCAACGATCTTCAGGAGATATCCGAGCTTGCCCATCACGGCCCGGAGGACATATTCCTATCGGTGGTGATGCTCATAGGGGCGGTGGCGTGGCTCTCGACCATATGCCCGCCGCTGGCGCTCATACTGCTCATAATGCTGCCCTGCACCGTGTTCATAACCACAAGGGCTCGCCTTGGGCTGAACAGGGCATCCCAGGAGACACGGGTAAAGATGGGCGAGATAAACGCCAATGTGGGCACCGCCATATCAGGCGTAAGGGTATCACGGGCCTACACCGGAGAGGATCACGAGCTGAAGCTCTTTGACGTGCTCAACCGCCAGCTCACCGGCATACGTAGCAAATACTATTGGGCCATGGCGCGGTTCTTTACAGAGGCGGAGCTGCTGATGGACCTTACCTATCTGGCAATACTCTTTTTTGGCGGCCTTTTCTTCTTCAGGGGCAGCATAAACGCCGGCGAATACACCGCTTTTTTACTCATGGTGTCCAACTTCTTTACTCCCGTCCGAAAGATGGTCAACATGTTCGAGCAGCTTCAGGCGGGTACGACGGGCTTTAAGCGGTTTACGGAAATTATGGACGAGCCCCCGGAGGAGGACGCCCCAGACGCCATAGACGCAGGCAGGCTGGTGGGGGACATCGCCTTTGAGGACGTATCCTTCCGGTATAAAAACAGCGACGCCAAGGGGGCGGAGAAGGTGATAAAGCACCTGAACCTCCGCATACCCGCAGGGGAGACGGTGGCTCTGGTAGGCCCCTCCGGCGGCGGCAAGACCACCCTCTGTAACCTCATACCGCGGTTTTACGACCCGGAGGAGGGCCGCATAACCATAGACGGCACCGACATAAGGGATTTCACAAGGGTATCCCTCCGGCGCAACGTGGGAATAGTGGCCCAGGACGTATTCCTCTTTGACGGCAGCATAGCGGACAACATACGCTACGGCAACCTTGACGCCACGGAGGAGGAGGTCATAGAGGCCGCGAAAAAGGCGCGCATTCACGACTACGTCATGACGCTGGAGGAGGGCTACGACACCCAGGTGGGCGAGCGGGGGGTGAAGCTTTCCGGCGGCCAGAAGCAGCGCATATCCATAGCCCGGGTATTTCTGAAGGATCCCGGCATACTCATACTGGACGAGGCCACATCGGCTCTTGATAACCAGACCGAAATGGAGATACAGCAGGAGCTTTTCGAGCTTGCGAAGGGGCGCACCTGCATAATAGTGGCACACAGGCTTTCCACCATAAAGAGCGCAAACGAGATAGTGGTGTTGACGCCCTCCGGCATAGCCGAGCGGGGCAGCCACAGGGAGCTTATGGCCCTTGGCGGCATATACGCCAACCTCTATAATTATCAGATAATAGACGTATAAAGGAACGAACAAGGTATGAAGATTACGGTCATAGGCTGCGGCCGCTGGGGCTCGTTCATAGCATGGTATCTCGACAAAACGGGACACGGCGTAAGCCTTTACGGACGGGAAGGCTCGCCCCACATGAAACAGTTCAGGGAGAGCCGCACCAACGGCATAGTGACGCTGCCAAACAGCATACGGCTCATATCCGCCATGGAGGAGGCCGCAAAGGCGGAGCTGATAGTGGTATCCGTGGGAGCCCAGTCCTTTAGGGAAGTGGCTGCGGACATAGCGGCGCATGGCTATAGAGGCGACCTTGTGCTGTGCATGAAGGGCATAGAGCAGGGCAGCGGCAAAAGACTTTCGGAGATAGCTCTTGAATACCTGCCTCAAAGCGGAGTGGCCGTATGGATAGGCCCGGGCCACGTTCAGGAGTTCGTGGCGGGAATACCCAACTGTATGGTGATAGACGGCACATCGGAGGAGCTGAAGGAGCGTCTGGTGACACAGTTCAGCTCCAGCCTCATACGCTTCTATTACGGCCGGGATCTCATAGGCAACGAGGTAGGGGCCGCCGCAAAGAACGTCATAGGCATAGCGGCGGGAATACTGGACGGCATGGGCCTCACCAACCTTAAGGGGGCGCTCATGGCGCGGGGCACCCGGGAGGTTGCCCGGCTCATAGTGGCTATGGGGGGGATAGAGCATTCCGCCTACGGCCTCTGCCACTTGGGGGACTATCAGGCCACTGTGTTTTCCCAGTTCAGCCATAACCGCGCCTTCGGCGAGGCCTTCGCCAGGGGGGAGAAGTTCGGGAAGCTTGCCGAGGGATACTATACCGTGGAGGCACTCATGGAGCTTTCGAAAAAGTACGGGGTGGATATGCCCATATCCCGCGCGGTGCATAAAGTGCTGTACGACGGCGCAAGCCCCAGAGACGAGCTCACCGCCCTGTTCATGCGGAGCCTTAAAAAGGAGTTTTAGATGTACATAGACACCCATGCCCACCTGACGGACGGCGCCTTTGACCATGACAGGCAGGAGCTTATAAAGGGTCTTGCCGCCGGGGGTATAGGCAAAATAATAGAGATATCCTGCGACCCGAAGGATTTTCCGGTCTCCGCGGCCCTTGCGGAAAAAAATCCCGGCATATACCTTGCCTTAGGCATTCACCCGGAATTCGCGGAGACATATACGGAGGGCGACATGGCCGCATTGGGCGAATACCTGAAGCACCCCAAGTGCGTTGCGCTGGGGGAGACGGGGCTGGACTACTACTGGAAGCCCTACAACAGGGAAAAGCAGCTTGAGCTGTTCCGCCGCCAGCTCGATATGGCCATAGAGCGGGACATGCCGGTTTCCATGCATATCCGGGAGGCATACGGGGACTGCATGGAGGTGCTGGAAAGCTACGGGGGAAGGATAAAAGGCGTTATGCACTGCTTTTCCGGCAGCGCCGAGATTGCGGAGCGCTGCGCAGGGCTGGGGCTGTACATAGCCTTCGGCGGTGCGCTTACCTTCAGGTCAAACAAAAAAGGCCCGGCGGCCTGCGCCGCCACTCCCATTGACAGGCTTCTCACCGAAACCGATTGTCCCTACATGGCCCCGGAGCCCCACCGGGGAGAGCGCAACGACCCCGGGTATATACCCCTCATCTGCGGTAAAATGGCCGAGATAAAGGGAGTAAGCGAGGGGGAGATGGAAAGAGCGGTGGAGGAAAACGCAGAGCGGCTCTTCGGCGTTTGAAGGTATTATAAAAAAATAAATCAATGCTTGACAAAGGCCGCTTATCCATGTTATGATTCCGAAAAATGATATATCCGGCAGGGCAAACGGCCCATGCAAAAGGGAAAGGAGAGCACTTATGATAAACACCGCTATTACCATGTACGGCATGATGATGTGCTGCTCCATGTCCCTCGGGCATGGAGAGCGCTTGCGTTGCCTGCAATAAAGCCTTTTGTACTTAAAGGGCGGTGTTTTGATTTATAGGCCGTAAGCGCAGAGCTTGCGGCTTTTTTAATGCAATACTTCGGATTGGAGAAAAAGATGGAAGCACGTGAAATGATAGCCATAAGGGGCCTTACAAAGACCTTCGGCACCGGATCGGACGCCGTGACCGCCCTCAGGGATATAGACCTTTCCGTAAGGGCGGGGGAGATATTCGGCATAATCGGCCTCTCCGGGGCGGGCAAGAGCACGCTGGTACGCTGTATGAACTACCTTGAACACCCCACCGAGGGCAGCGTAACGGTGGACGGAAAAAAGCTGGGCGCGCTGAACAAGAAAGAGCTACTCAACGCCAGAAGGGGCATAGGAATGATATTCCAGCAGTTCAACCTGCTCATGCAAAAGACCGCCCTCGATAACATCTGCTTCCCGCTGGAGATAGCGGGGGTAAGCAGAAAGGACGCCATAGACCGGGCAAGGGAGCTTCTGAAGCTGGTGGATCTTGAGGACAGGGAAAAGGCCTATCCCGCCCAGCTATCCGGCGGGCAGAAGCAGAGGGTAGCCATAGCCCGGGCTCTTGCGCCCAGCCCGAAGGTGCTGCTTTGCGACGAGGCCACCTCCGCCCTCGACCCCACCACCACCCGCTCCATACTGTCGCTGCTGAAGGAAATAAACAGGACCCTTGGCATAACCATAGTAGTTATAACCCACGAGATGAGCGTTATAGAGGAGATATGCGACAGGGTGGCCATCATAGACCACAGCCGCATAGCGGAGGCCGGGGACGTATCCGATATATTCATGAACCCAAAGACGGAGATAGCGAAAAGGCTGCTGTACGCCAGCGGCCGCCTGGGGGAGGAGGTGCTGGGAGAAAGGTGCCTGCGCATCATATTCGACGGAACCCAGACCTCCAGCCCCGTCATATGCGACATGGTGCTGGAGTGTGGCGCCCCGGTAAACATACTCTTTGCGGACACAAAGACGATTGAGGGCAAGATGCACGGCTACACCCTCATACAGCTCCCGGAAAACCGGGAGCTTGGAGATAAGATGAAGAAGTACCTCGATCTCCACGGGGTACAGTACCTTGAGGAGGCATACCATGTTTGATCCGCAGCTTGTGAAACTCTTTTGCGACGGCATACTGGAGACCTTATACATGACCCTCGTATCCACCGCCATATCCTACCTGCTGGGCCTGCCCATAGGCGTACTGCTGACCACCTCCGCCCCCGACGGCATAAGCCCGCGGCCTGTGTTGTACAGGACGCTGGACGTGGTGGTGAACATACTCCGCTCGGTGCCCTTTCTGATACTCATGGTGTGCGTGCTGGGCCTCACCCGCTTCTTAGTCGGCACCACCATAGGCTCCACGGCGGTAATCCCTCCGCTGGTAATAGCGGCGGCGCCATATGTGGGCCGCATGGTGGAGGGGTCGCTCAAGGAGGTGGACCACGGCGTGATAGAGGCGGCTCAAAGCATGGGCGCGTCGGTGTTCCAGATAATCACCCGGGTGCTGCTGCCCGAGAGCACCCCCTCACTCCTCAACGGCGCGGCGATAGTCACCACCACCATACTTTCCTACTCCGCCATGGCGGGCGCGCTGGGGGGCGGCGGCCTTGGGGCCATAGCCATAAACTACGGCTACCACCGCTTCCAGCCTGACATGATGTGGATCGCCGTGGTGCTGCTGGTGCTGCTGGTGCAGCTCATTCAGCTCATCGGCGACAGGCTGGTGATAAAGTCGGATAAGAGAAGAAGATAGATAATTGAGCCGTCAGGCTTGATATATAAAAATTTTTATAATTTTTCAGGAGGAAAACAAAATGAAAAAGCTGATCGCAATCGTACTGACCCTTGTACTGGCGCTGTCCTTCGCGGCCTGCGCCCAGCCTGAGGCGGCCCCTGCCGAGACCGCAGCCCCCGAAACGACCGAGAGCGCCGCTCCCTCCGAGCTTGTAAAGGTCAAGGTAGGCGCTTCCGTCACCCCCCATGCGGAGATACTCAATGCTGTAAAGGATGAGCTCAAGGCGGCGGGTTATGACCTTGAGGTGGTAGAGTTCACCGACTATGTGCTGCCCAACACCGCACTGGAGCAGGGGGATCTGGACGCTAATTACTTCCAGCATACGCCGTATCTTGAAAACTTCAACGAGGAAAAAGGCACCCATCTGGCAGCCGTGGGCAAAATACACTACGAGCCCTTCGGCATCTACGCAGGCAAGACCTCTGACCTTTCCGCTATCCCCGACGGCGGCTCCATCGCCATACCCAACGACGGCACAAACGAAGCCCGCGCGCTGCTTCTGCTGGAGGCTCAGGGCCTCATCAAGCTCAAGGAGGGCATCACCTTTACCGCTACCGTGCTGGATATAGCCGAGAACCCCAAGAATCTCAGCATCAAGGAGATTGAGGCAGCCCAGCTGGCCCGCTCCCTTCAGGACGTGGACGCGGCGGTCATCAATGGCAACTACGCCATTCAGGCAGGCCTCAAGGTAAAGGACGCCCTGGCCATAGAGGATAAGGACTCCATCGCCGCCGACACCTACGCAAACGTGCTGGTAGTAAAGGAAGGCCATGAGAACGACGAAGCCACAAAGGCGCTGCTTGCCGCCCTCCAGAGCGACACCGCCAAGAAGTTCATGGAGGAAAAGTACGAGGGCGCTGTCATAGCGGCGTTCTAAGGCATACAGCCATATAAATTTATTGGAGCCCCGGCAGGGGCTCTTTTTTTTGTTTATAATAAACGATAATATATTATTTAAGGTGTTATTTTTAATGACGCAGGAATTGCACCGGTATCGTATAAAAAATGGCGGCGCGGTGGCAAAAGCGGCGCAAATAGGGCATAAAGGCCGAAGGATTTACTGTTAAGATAATAAAGAAACAAGATTGACAAAATCTATACAAAAGTTTATTATTTTAATGCAGGAATAACTGCATAAAATAAGTAAGGGAGAAGGAAAAGAATGGATAATCTGCTGCATTTTGTTCAGACGGTGAACAGCTATCTTTCGGACTATATTCTGGTGATACTTCTTATCGGCGTAGGCCTCTGGTACTCCATCAAGACCAACTTCGTTCAGGTGCGCTGCTTTAAGGAGGGCATGAAGAAGGTATTCGGCAACCTCAAGCTCAACGGCGAAAAGCATGAGAGCGGCATGAGCTCCTTCCAGGCCCTCGCCACGGCTATCGCCGCCCAGGTCGGCACGGGCAACATCGTGGGCGCCTCCGGCGCGATACTCACCGGCGGCCCCGGCGCGATATTCTGGATGTGGGTAATAGCCTTCTTCGGCATGGCGACGATATACGCGGAAGCCGTGCTGGCGCAGAAGACCCGCATAAAGGGCGAGGACGGCCAGATAAAGGGCGGCCCCGTCTACTACATAACCACGGCCTTTAAGGGCGGCTTCGGCAAGTTCCTCGCGGGCTTCTTCGCCATAGCCATAATACTTGCGCTGGGCTTCTTCGGCTGCATGGTGCAGTCCAACTCCATAGGCTCCACCTGCTCCACCGCCTTCGGCATACCCAGCTGGATAATGGGCGCCGTGCTGGTGGCTATCTGCGGCTTCATATTCCTCGGCGGCGTGCAGCGCCTTGCCTCCGTCACCGAGAAGATAGTGCCCATAATGGCGGCCATATTCCTCTTAGGCGGCCTTGCGATACTCATAGCGCGCATCAAGTACGTCCCCGCCACCTTCGGCATGATATTCAAGTATGCCTTTAAGCCCCAGGCCATAATCGGCGGCGGCTTCGGCGCGGCGCTGAAGATCGCCCTCAGCCAGGGCGCAAAGCGCGGCCTGTTCTCCAATGAAGCCGGTATGGGCTCCACCCCCCACGCACACGCCCTCGCCAACGTCGCTGAGCCCCACGATCAGGGCTGCGTAGCCATGATAGGCGTGTTCATCGATACCTTCGTGGTGCTGACCCTCAACTCCCTGGTGATAATCTCCACCATGTACACCCCCGACGGCGTGCTGGCTAACGGCTATATGGGCGCTGTTGTGGATACCATAGGCAAGGCAAATCTGGCTCAGACCGCCTTCGGCACCGTGTTCGGCGCCGGCTTCGGCAATATGTTCGTGGCTATCTGCCTGTTCTTCTTCGCCTTCTCCACCATACTGGGCTGGAACCTCTTCGGCAAGATCAATATGCAGTACCTCTTCGGCGATAAGTCCTATAAGATCTACACCGTGATAGCGCTGGTGTTCATCTTCCTCGGCACCCTCGCCTCCAACGACCTGGTCTGGGAGCTTTCCGACATGTTCAATCAGCTCATGGTCATCCCCAACGTCATAGCCCTCTTCGCCCTCACAAAGATGGTTCAGGGCTGCACCAAGGGGCTCAAGAAGTAGGAAACAGAATAAGAGAAGCAAAAAAAGAGCCCTGCGGGGCTCTTTTTGAGACTGGCGAAAAACCCAGGGGTTGATAAGGGGCCGCAGCCCCTTATGTTTAATCCGGCTCTGACGACATGTGCGTCAGAACGGATGAAAACCCAGAGGTTTTCGTACTTTGCGGATTTTGCCGCCCGGGAGCGAATGCGAGAGGCAAAACCCGTAAAACTCAAAAAAGTGGCGTTTAGCCACTTTTTTGACACTCTGAAAAGAGCCCTGCGGGGCTCTTTTTGCGTACCGTTTATTTGTTTAACGTTATCTCCGAGGGCAGCCAAAGCTCAAAGCCGGGGTCGAAGTAATAGCTCGCGGTGCAGGAAAGCTCGCCCTCGCTGCCGCTCCATTTCCATTGGGAGGTATCCTCGGGCGGGGTCGTGAAATATTCGGCGCAGTCCTTTTGCAGCCTTTCCACCGCCTCCGGCGCTTCAAGGGCTATGCCCGCCAGCCTCCAGAAAAGTGGGTAGTCGTCTGAAACAAAGGCGCTCAGCTGCTCCTCGTCCCCCGGCTTCTGATTATAGCCGAAGCTGATGCCGCACTGCCGCTCCACGCCGCCAAAAAGCCGCATATTGACCATTACGACCGTATTGCAGCCGTCTTTCGTGAGCCGCATTATGGCGATGTCGTCCGGAACCTTGTCGGTGGTCATGCGGGCGTCCTCGGCCTTGTAGCCCTCAAGCCCGGCCTCATCCAGCGCCCATTCCATCTCCCGCACGTCCTCCGGCGGGAAGGTATAGTCCCCGGGGTCGAGCTTTTCGGCGCTTTTGCAGGCGGTGAGCAGGAGCAGGGGAAGGATAAGGGTTGTTATCAGGCGCTTCATTCTTTACTCTCCGTTTATTTATTTTATTATTTTCGCGGCCTTCAGCACCATGCACGCCAGCAGCAGGAAGCCCAGATAGCCTATGAGCACGTAAACTATGTTCATAAGGCGGTTGAAGGGCAGCAGCAGGCTTGCCGCTATGCCAAGGGCGGCAAGGAGTACGGATATGCGGCGGAAGCGGAGGGAGCCCTCCTCCGCGAGGCGGAAGGCGGTCTGCCAGAGCAGCGGCACCGAGGCCGTGTATATGCCGGTGACTATCAGTATAGAGAATACCCCGCTCGTCACGGGGCTTATGCGCCCCGCCAATATGAGCATGGGTATCTGCGCCCCCGCAAGCTCGTCTATGTTCAGCATTATCGCGAAGTATATGAGCAGCATACCTATGTAAAAGGCGATAACGCCCCCCGCCGCGCCCATGGAGGCGCTCGCTATGCTCTTAGCCCGCCTGCCTATGGAGGTCAGGTAGCTTGCAAGCCATACCACGCTTATGCCCACATAGCTGACCGAGGCCAGCACCCAGCTCGGAGAGGCGCGCAGCAGCTTCATTTCGGGTATTCTGGCGATGGTCTCCGCCGCCGCGGTGAGGTTCGAGCGGCATATGGTTATCACGCCCATGAGTATCACCATGAGTATCATAAAGGGCCCGATATGGCCTAAGATGCTTACGAGGCTATTCAGCCCCAGCATCACCGTGGCGCAGGCCAACGCGCCTATGGCTAACGCGCCGGCTATGCGGGATATGCCGAAATGCTGCTCCACCGCCGCGCCCGCCGCCACCATGACTATGAAGCAGAGGTAAATGGATACCGTGGTGAAATAGTGATACGCCCTGCCCAGCCTTTTGCCGCAGTAATATATGTATACGTCCTCAGGCTTATTGAACTGCTCCCGGTAGCCTGCACGGATGAAGGACACCGCGGCGAATATCAAAAGGCCCATGCAAAGGAGTATGCTGAAAAGCCCCGCCATGCCGTAGCAGGCGAAGTATTGAAGTATCTCCTGACCTGTGGAAAAGCCGGAGCCCATCATGTATGCCACGTAAGCCCCGGTTATGCCCGCGGCGGCCCTGATATCTAATTTTTCCGAAGCTCCGGCCCTGCCCGCGGCGGCCCTGATATTTAAATTTTCCGAGCGCATATATTGACCCCTCTTGTCAACTGATGGTATTAAAATAACAAATAAGAGGGTAAATAGCAATACCGATTTTACTGGACAACCGTCCCCATTTCCTATAGACTCTTATATGGCCCTGGCCGCAAAGAAAGCGTAAATATTATAATTTACATATAAGGAGAACCAAAATGCGTATAACTACGCCGGAAAACGACATTCAGAGTGTGCTTTTCACAAGGGAGCAGATAGAGGCGCGGGTGAGGGAGCTGGGGGCGGAGCTTGCGGAGGAATACCGGGGCAAGCAGCCGCTTATGGTGTGCATACTCAAGGGCGCGTCGGTGTTCTACGCGGACCTTTGCAGGGCGATGGACTGCCACCTTTTCATGGACTTCATAGCGGTATCCAGCTACGGCGCAAGCTCCAAGTCCACGGGCGTGGTGCGGATAATTAAGGATCTGGATTCCAACATAACCGGCCGCCACGTGGTGATCGTGGAAGACATAATAGACAGCGGCCTTACACTCCAGTACCTGAAGGAGCTGTTCGCCTCAAGAAAGCCCGCTTCCATGAAGACGGTATGCCTTCTTGATAAGCCCTGCCATGGGGGCGGGATAGGCGCGGACGCGGTGGGCTTTGACATACCTGACGAGTTCGTGGTGGGATACGGCCTGGACTATGCGGGCCATTACCGCAACCTGCCCTATATAGGCGTGCTAAAGAAAGAGGTGTATGAATAGGGCGGGGGAGAACCCCCGCCCAAAGCGGTATGAATGTCATGAATTTTTTCAGTCTATGCCGAGCAGGACCCTAAGCCAGCCGAAGAACGTGATGTCTCCGGTCTTAGGGGGGAGAACCAGCACCGGCTGTACCGGGCCATGGTATGATGGATAATAGCTGTCGCCGGTGCTGCCGGGCGTGTCGGCGCCTTCTGTGCCGCCCGCAGGGAGCTTGTAGCTGAGGAGGAAGGGGGAGAAGGACTCTACCTCAAACCAGAAGCCGAGGTTTAGAGGGGCTATGTGAAGCTTTACCTTTTCATCTTTCAGCATATTGCCCTCAGCGTTTATGTAATGCTTGAGATTTATTTCGTAATCCTTGATAGTATCTTCGTTTATGTTAGTTATGAGCAGCGGGCGGGGCCAGAAAATATAGACCTTGCTGACATTATATTTTTTCTTTAGCTCGCCGACCTTCATTTCATTGCCTTTGCCGTCCACTATGGAAAGCTCCTTCAGCTCATAGTAGCCCTCCGCGCTGCCCTGCGAGAGCATATCCTTGCTGCGAAGGTAAAACAGCTTGGCAAAGCCGTCTTGTGTCGTCATCAGGACCACAGGCTCGGTCTTGCCCTTTAGCTGGTTCCAACCTTCCCAGTTAGGGTCATCGAGTCTGTCGTCCTTGATATTTATCTTTATCATATCGGTATCCACCTTTGCGCCGTATGGCTTCAGCTCAAGGCCGAAATACTCGGTGTCATCATTATTTTCCAAGGTTATTGGTTGTTTGCTTTCATCGAACCATTGAACGAATCTGACGCATACTATGCCGCTGCTCATCGAGTTTACGGTGTATACTTTGATATCAGTTCCATCAAGAGTGGTTTCGCTGAGGAACGAGCCGTAGGGTATGATTACCTTCCCGTCCCTATAAAATTCGCTCGTGACGATCTCAACGGGAGTCATATTATTAAGGCTGGTTTTTACTGTCTCGGTCTTGTCATGATAGCGGGGGCATTCCCAGTCCACAAATTTAAAATACTTGGCGTTTGCAGGCGGCGTGAGGGCAACGAAATCCTTCTCTGTTGCGAGCTTTTTCAGGTCGTACTCATTAGAAGCCGAGCCTTTTGGTATTTCAAAGCACCACAAACCGGTTTTTTGATCGTATTTCAGCAGGGATCTTTCCTTTTCGCTGAGCAGCCGTACAGCGGTGCGCGAGGCGGGGGCGGGCTGGAAGTTCTTCTCCATCCAAGTCTCTGTTCCGTCCATGGGGTCAAGTGTCCAGTAAAGCACCTCCGTCAGAACGACATTGTTATTATTATCCTTCCATTCTATCTTCCAATGGCCGCGGAATAAACCGCTTCCGGCGTTGCTGAGGGTTTCGTGAAGCTCAATGGATTTGTTTGTGATATTATCATATCCTTCCGGCTTGTTCACCGTCACCGATATATTGACATTTGATTCCGCATCCGTCTGCTTAAATGCGATAGTGCCGGCGGAATATTCCCATGTTGCGTTGGGGCAGGTAACGGTAAGCCTTCCCTTTTCAACGGCGGGCTGCTTGTAAACGTAGGTTTTGGCTGTATTGGTAAGGCCGTTCCCGGAGGGGGTGAACTCGGCATCAAACCTTCCGTAGCGGATGGTGTCGCTGGCATCCTTCCAGCTTATGCAAAAGGTGTGAACGGTTTTGGTAGGAGTAAACTCATATTCCGGGCCATTAGATCGTACAGTCGCGATTTCATAGACAAATTCTACTCCCCATTGTTCGCCGCGCTTGCTGAGCTCTTTATTATTACCAACGCTTTTCCGAAGAGAATCAAGCTCGTTGATGACCCATTTATCCGTTTGAAACGGATTTGTTCCCATGGCTATTATTTCCTTGGCGCCTTTGTCCATAGGTACGAAAAAGCCCGCCAGCGCGGAATTGTCATCCGGGCTTTGCGAATATATCTCAAACCACTCTTCGACCGAATTTACGGTGTAGGTAAGGCGGTTGAGTAGGGGAATAGAATTTCGTTCATCGTCTCCGGTGCCTGTAAGGGGACGATCATAGTGATGGCTAAGGCTCGTATATTGTCTGGGCATAGTTTGTACTGCACACAGGTATTCTATGGAATCTACGTCTCCATTTTCCGCATAGACGCCCCCGCCCATGGCAAAAATAAACAGCATGACCAACAGGAGCGAAAGTATCTTCTTCATTAGCTTTGTTCCTCTTTTACGTATTATATGGGCATTTTAGCATAAAAGGGGTATAGCTTCCTTCGACTGCGAGTGTAAAAATCATAGCTATCATAGCAAAAGGACACCGTGGGGGTGTCCTTTTGCTGTTGGCGGAGCAGGTGAGATTCGCCCGGCGGCACTGGGGCAGTGCCGCAGTGAAGCAGGTATAAGCGGCACACCTCTCAGTTCGGTATAGTCGGTCAGCGTCGCGTGCGCTCCTCGACCTCCTTACCTCACTGGCAAGGCTTTTCGCTTATTCGTCCACCGGGCGCGCTCAAACCCTCGCCCCTTCGAATCCCACCCGCTCTTCATCATAACAACAAAAGACCCCCGCAGGGAGGTCTTTTGTTATTGGCGGAGCAGGTGAGATTCGAACTCACGGACGGCTTTCGACCGTCACACGATTTCCAGTCGTGCCCGTTATGACCACTTCGATACTGCTCCGCGATCAGTGCGGACGAGCCTACGTCGCCGCACTTGATTATGATACAATACTTTTCGTATAATTGCAAGAGGAATATGCTAATTTTCTGCCGTGCAAGCTATTCCTTTATGGATTCCAGCCGCTCCCGGAAGCACCTGGCAACTATCTCATACCCTTTTTCGGTGGGGTGCAGGCCGTCGCCGGATATGAGCTGGCTAAAGGGGCTGCCTATGCACTCGAGAAATGCGGAGCGCACGTCAACAAAGGGCAGCTCCTCCGACCGGGCCAGCTTTGATATGGCGACGGAATACAGCTCCTGATAGCGGTATATGGAAAGAGGCGTACCGAGGAATTTCAACAGGCTGCACCTGTCAACACCTTTGGATATTATGTATTCATAGTACTTATCGGAATCCACCGGCGGCAGCGACATTAGTACCGGTGTTATGCCTGCGCCGCGCAGCAGTCCTATGCATTCCCGCATGGTGGCTTCAAAATCGGCAAGGGCTGTGACGGGCTGATGGGGGTAGTCCGGATCCCGGCCTATGGCCGGCCAGTCGAAGTTGCAGTCGTTGCCGCCGTATTCCACCAGGGCGTAATCCGGCTTTTCCCCGGCGGCGATGGCCTTTTTAATGAGCCCCAGCCCGCGTTCTGCGGTGTAGCCGAAGCGGGAGCGGTTATCAAGAGCTATGTCCAGCCCCTCCATCTGGGGCAGAAAAACCTCGGTATAGCAGGAGCGGTACCTTCCGCCCTCATACACCGTGCCCTTCATTATAGAATCCCCGAATATTATGGCGGTCTTTTCCGGCATGTGAACCTCCCATATGAAGTATGAAACACAAAAATCATACAATAATTTTAAGTATATTATAATGGGGCAAGGTTAAAGGGCGGTTAAAGGAATGTGAATTAAAAGGAAACACCGCCCTGGGCAGCGGGACGGTGTTTTATTTGCATGCTGCAAAATCAGTCGTCTCAGGTGTCGCAGTCCTCGTCGGGATTCGGAGTGACCGCGGGAGGCGTTATGATCTTTGAGCTGTCCACGGGCTTGGCTACGACCACACAGCGCTGGTTGCGTGTGCCCAGGCCGCTGTTCCAGCTTTCGCCGTAGCAGGTGATCAGCGTCATGCGGGAATCGCCGGTGTCGTAGGCCATCACGGTTTCCGGTACGTCGTCTATGCCGTAAATGTCAACGTTGGTAACGGTGAAGGTCATGGTGCTGCCGTCGTCGTATTCCACTATTATCTCCTCGCCCTCCTCCATCTTGGGGAGCACGGAGAAAACGCCCGCTACCTTTTTCCAGGATACATGGCCGTTGAATATGGCGTTGCCGTATTCCCCGGGGGAGGCGCTGGCATCCAGCCATGCGGCTACCTTCTCGGAATCCACCGTACCCATGGTGTACACCGTGCTGCCGTCCTCGGCCTTGACCTCCCTGCCCTTGCTGTCGGTATAGGGCACTATGCCCACCGTCTCTACCGGGAAGCTTATTTCCCTGCCGGTAAAGTACATCATCACGGGTATCTTTTTTACATAGGGGGTAGGCTCCGGCGTGGCCACGGGGGCCTCTGTAACGGCGGGGGTGGGGGGCGCCTCGTACTTGCCGGGCAGGTATACGTACTGGCGCAGAACTATTATGGCCGCAAATAATACCAGAGCGATGCTTATGCAGTTGAGTATCAGGTTGCGCGGGCTTTTTTTGCCGCCGCTTTGCCCGGGCGCGCCGCTTCCGGCGGGCTTTTCCTCGGGGGAGGTATCCGGGGTGTTGAGTTTATTTTCGTCCATTGTATTCTCCAGGGGTTTTTGTTTGATTATATCATTGGAGAAAAGACGGTACAAGGCGGGATTTGTGAATAATATAGGCATAAATGGGGCTTTATGCCGCCGCAATATATTGTATGGGCAGGGCGGCGCGCCCACAAGTTTATTGATCGTTAACAAATTCTTAAAGATAAACACGACATTTTTTCTTGATTATTGGCTATAATAAGGGTACACAAAGGGCGAGCGAAAAGAGCATCGCCGGACTATTCTATCGGGAGGTATGAATAAAATGAAAAGAAACGTTTCTAAGGTCCTTTCGGTCCTGCTGATAGCGGCGCTCATGCTTAGCTTTACCGCGGTCGCTTCCGCAGAGACCAGAATGTACGCCACCCGTGCGGTGAATGTCCGCAGCGGCCCCAGCACAAGCTATTACATCTTAGGTTCCCTGGAGCAGAATGAGATGGTAATGGCTACCGGGCGCGTATACGACGGATGGTATGAGATACAGTGGGGCAGCTACGGCTACGCCTATGTAGCGGGCAACTATCTCTCCTATTCCAAGTATGAGCCCGGCTACAACCCCAACTACAACTGCTACCCCGGCAACCGCGGCGTCACCCTCAAGGTATGCCCGGATTGCGGCGACACCTACTACTCCACCACCGCGCTGAACGTGCGCCGCGGCCCCAGCACCAAGTACTCCATCGTGGGCTCTTTGAACAGGGGTCAGAAATGCACCGTCATAGGCAAGAGCGGCAACTGGTATAAGCTGCTCACCGCCGACGGCTCCGACGCTTACGCAAGCGCAAAGTACCTGAAGCTCTATTCCTCCGGCAGCGGCTCCACCCCCAGCGTGCCCAGCTACCCCAACGGCAACTACGGCACCTATTACGCCACCACCGGCCTTAACGTCCGCCAGGGCCCCAGCACCAAGTACCGCGTGGTATACACCCTTGACAGGGGCGAGGCTGTGACCTTCACCGGCCAGACCAGCGGCAAGTGGATCTCCGTAAAGACCCGCACCGGCGTGCAGGGCTATTGCAGCAGCCTGTACCTCACCCAGAAGGGCGGCAGCTACAATCCCGGCGGCAGCAGCCAGGGCAATAAGTACTACTGCGGCAGGTGCGGCAAGCAGATAACCTACGGCAACGCCTACTGCCCCAACTGCGGCGCGAGGATCGACTACAGCGGCGGAAGCTGCCTCCCCAACGCGGAGCTTAACGTGGGCGGCCAGTATTCACCCAACTACAAGACGTGGATCTACTCCTCTCCCAGCACCTCCAGCACACAGATCTTGGACCTGTATCCCGGCGACAGGGTGATGGTTAGGAGCTACACTCCCGGCAGCTCCTGGGCATACGTTCAGGTGCTGAGGAGCGACATCTCCTACAACATCGGATATGTGCTTGTAGACGCAATCAAATAACTTCGTTTCGCGGAAGTGACTTCGGTCACTTCCGCGAGTTTTTTTCGGTTTTTGCCTATGATATAAACATGAGGTTCCGCCCCGGGAAACGGGCCGGAACTGACCCGCTGCGGCGGGCCTCCGGGCGGCAAAATCCGCAAAGTACGAAAACCTCTGGGTTTTCATCCGTTCTGACGCACATGTCGTCAGAGCCGGATTAAACATAAGGGGCTGCGGCCCCTTATCAACCCCGGGGTTTTTTGACAGACTGAGGGGCGGCTGCTGCCGCCCCTTTGTATACCTTTAGTTTTATACTAACCTACCTCGCTGCCGCCGGGGATGCTTTCCGGCTCCATTACGGTGAGCATGGAGAGGGTCTCCCCCTCGCCATCATCGGTTATGGAGGAAAGTATCATGCCCTGGCTTTCTATGCCGGCTATCTTCCGGGGGGCAAGGTTCGCGGCGATGATTACCGTGCGGCCTATGAGCTTTTCAGACTCCGGGTACCACTTGCGAATGCCGGAAAGTATGGTGCGGGGCTGGGCTTCGCCGCAGTCCAGCGTGAACTGCAGAAGCTTCCTGCTCTTCTCGACGAACTTGCAGTCTATGACCCTGGCGGTCTTCATCTTTACCTTGCAGAAGGTGTCAAAGTCTATAAGCTCCTGAGGCTCCTGGTCCTTGGCCTCCTCTGCCTTGGGCGCGGGGGCTGCGCTGGCGGAGGCTTCGGCGGCGTGGGAGGCTGCGTTCTCCTTTTCCAGCTCCTCAAGCTCCTTCTTAACGTCTATGCGGGGGAACAGGGCCTCGCCCCTGTGAACCTTAGTGCCTGCGGGCAGCTTGCCGAACCCGCGGGCTTCGTAGGCGGTGAGTTCGCCGGAAACGCCAAGCTGCTCAAAGAGCTTAGGCGCGGTGTTGGGCAGGTAAGGCTGAAGGAATATGCCAACTATGCGGAGGCTTTCCGCAAGGTTGTACATGACGGTGGCCAGCCTGTCCTTTTTGGCCTCGTCCTTTGCCAGTATCCAGGGGGCGGTCACGTCTATGTATTTGTTGCAGGCGCCTATGAGGGCCCATATAGCCTCCAGCGCCTCGGGGGCCTTGAATTCCGTCATGTACCGCTCCACCTTTTCAGGCAGGCCGTCGGCAAGGGCGATTATGGGCTCGTCCTCCTCCGGCACGGGGCGGGAGGGGGCGGGGACAACGCCGCCGAAGTACTTGTCTATCATGCTCACCGTGCGGGAGAGCAGGTTGCCAAGGTCGTTTGCAAGGTCGGAATTTATGCGGTAAATAAGCGCCTCGTTGGAGAATACGCCGTCGCTGCCGAAGGGCACTTCCCGAAGCAGGAAGTAGCGTATGGCGTCCACGCCGTAGCGGTTACAGAGCTTGACGGGGTCCACCACGTTGCCCTTGGACTTGCTCATCTTGCCGCCCTCAAGTATCAGCCAGCCGTGGCCGAACACCTGCTTTGGCAGGGGCTCGCCCAGCGCCATGAGCATTATGGGCCATATTATTGTATGGAACCTGACTATCTCCTTGCCGACCAGGTGGACGTCCGCCGGCCAGTATTTTTTATACAGGCTGTCGTCGTCCGAGCCGTAGCCCAGCTTTGTTATGTAGTTGGAGAGGGCGTCCAGCCATACGTATACCACGTGCTTCTCGTCAAAGTCCACGGGTATGCCCCAGGTGAAGCTGGTGCGGGATACGCAAAGGTCCTCAAGGCCCGGCAGCAGGAAGTTGTTCAGCATCTCGTTGGTGCGGGCGGGGGGCTGTATGAAGTCCGGGTGATCCTTTATGTACTGTATAAGGCGGGGGGCGTACTTGCTCATCTTGAAGAAGTAGCTCTCCTCCTTGACCTTCTCCACCGGCCTGCCGCAATCCGGGCAGCAGCCGTCCTTGAGCTGGCGCTCCAGCCAGAAGCTCTCGCAGGGGGTGCAGTACCAGCCCTCGTAGGCGGACTTGTAAATATCGCCCTGCTCGTACAGCTTGCGGAATATCTTCTGCACGGCCTTTACGTGGTAATCGTCGGTGGTGCGGACAAAGCCGTCGTTGGATATGCACATGAGCTTCCAGAGATCCTTGAAGGAAGCTACTATCTCGTCCACGTACTGCTTGGGGGTAATGCCCTTGGCCTTTGCCTTGCGCTCTATCTTCTGGCCGTGCTCGTCGCTCCCGGTGAGGAAGTACACGTCGTAGCCCGTCATGCGCTTATAGCGGGCGATGGCGTCCGCCGCCACGGTGGTGTAGCTGTGGCCTATGTGCAGCTTGTCGCTGGGGTAGTATATGGGGGTGGTGATGTAGAAGGTCTTTTTCTCTTGCTCTGCCATGTATCTTCTCCTTAGCGGGTCGCCTGATTTTTCTTATTTATATAGCCGGTTGCCCCATTATCCTTTATAGTTTATTTACTTGGGCCGGCTTTGTCAATATTTCGGGATAAAACCGGCCCAAAATGCCGCAAAGCCCTTTTCGCTTTTATCTTTGCCCTTATTATGGTAGAATATCCTTAATACTGTACGTTTTTTTGAAGGAGACCCCTGTTATGGATAAAAACCGTTTTTTCAGAGCCATACCCAAGGTAGATACGTTGATAGAGCAGTGCGATTCGGCGGGGCTCTTTGACCGCTACGGCCGGGAGATCACCGTTGACTGCATTCGCGAGCGCACCGAGGCCCTCAGAGAGTTCATAGGAAAGTCCGAGGACGAGACGGAGATTATCCGCCGCACGGAAAGCCTCCTGCCCGACATAGCGTCGGCGGCGGAAAAGCTGTTTTCCCCCAACCTGAAGCCCGTCGTCAACGCCACGGGAACCGTGCTGCACACCAACCTTGGGCGTGCACTCATATCCAGAAAGCACGCCGAACACCTCATGGCGATAGTCTCCGGCTATTCCAATCTGGAATACGACCTTGAGGCGGGGGCGAGGGGGGAGAGGTATTCCCACTTTGAAAAGCTGCTCTGTAAAATAACCGGCGCGGAGGCGGCCATGGCGGTAAACAACAACGCGGCGGCCGTAATGCTCACCCTGTCCGCCCTCTGCCGCGGCGGCGAGGTGCCGGTATCCCGGGGGGAGCTGGTGGAGATAGGCGGCAAGTTCCGGGTGCCGGACGTCATGGCCCAAAGCGGCGCAATAATGGTAGACCTTGGCACCACCAACAAGACCCACCTTTCCGATTACGAGGATGCAATAAACGAGAACACCGCGGCACTGCTGAAGGTGCATACCAGCAATTTCCGGGTGGTGGGCTTTACCGAGAGCGTAAGCGTGGCGGAGCTTGTGGAGCTGGGCGATAAGCACGGCCTGCCGGTGATAGAGGACATAGGCAGCGGCGTACTGATAGACCTTTCCAAATACGGCCTCACCTATGAGCCTACTGTGCAGGAATCCATAAGGGCGGGGGCGGCCATAGTCTGCTTCTCCGGCGACAAGCTGCTGGGCGGGCCTCAGGCGGGCATAATAGTGGGCAGGAAGGAATACATCAAAAAGATAAAGAAGCACCCACTGACCCGGGCGTTTCGGATAGACAAGTTCACGGCAGCCGCATTGGAGCTTACCCTTCAGGAGTACCTGTCGGAGGAAAATGCCATACGGAACATACCCGTGCTGCGCATGCTCACACAGCCGCCCATGGAAATTCGGGAGCGGGCGGAAAAGCTTGCCGCCATGCTGAAAAACGTCAATGCCCGGGTGGAGGTCGTGAATTGCGAATCACAGGTGGGGGGCGGCTCCATGCCCCTTGAAAGGCTTCGGAGCAGCGCCGTTGCCATAAAGCCCAACGGCATGACCACCGCGGCCTTTGAGGAGGCGCTCAGGCGTGCGGAAAGGCCGGTTATATGCCGGGTACAGGAGGACAGGGCGCTAATGGATATGCGCACGGTGCAGCCGGGCGAGACAGAGCTTATCGCGGCGGAGGTCGCCGGGATACTGGGGGTAAAATAAAATATGAAGAATATAATAGTAGGCACAGCCGGACACATAGACCACGGCAAGACCACCCTCATAAGGGCGCTCACCGGCCGCAATACCGACCGCTGGGAGGAGGAGCAGCGCAGGGGCATCACCATAGACCTGGGCTTTACCTGGTTCGACCTGCCCAGCGGCAACAGGGTGGGCATAATAGACGTGCCGGGGCATGAGAAGTTCGTAAACAACATGGTGGCGGGAGTAGTGGGCATGGATCTTGTGCTGCTGGTCATCGCCGCGGACGAGGGCATAATGCCCCAGACCCGGGAGCACGTTGATATACTCGGCCTGCTGGGAATAGAGAAGTGCATAATCGTATTGAACAAGTGCGACCTTGTGGACGAGGACTGGTTAGAGATGGTAAAGGAGGACATACGGGAGGAGCTGAAGGGCAGCTTCTGCGAAGGCGCGCCCATGGCGGAGGTTTCCAGCGTCACCGGGGCGGGTCTGGATAGCCTGGTGAGCCTGATCGAGCACATGGCAGAGGAGGAGGTCACCCCCAAGGACATAGACACCATACCCCGGCTGCCCATAGACAGGGCATTCTCCATATCCGGATTCGGCACCATAGTTACAGGCACACTTATTTCCGGCCGAATACGCAAGGAGGATCAGCTTGAAATATACCCGGTGGACAAAACCTGCAAGATACGCAGCATACAGGTACACGGCAAAGATGCGGAGGAGTGCTTTGCCGGCCAGCGGGTAGCCATAAACCTTTCCAATATCAAGAAGAACGAAATACACCGGGGCTGCGTGCTGGCCCCCGTCAACAGCATGAAGAACACAATGATGCTGGACGTGCGGCTGCGGGTGCTGCCCTCCTCAAACAGGGTAATAGACAACCGCACCCGCCTGCACCTTTTTACCGGCACCAGCGAGGTGCTCTGCCGGGCGGTGCTTCTCGATAAGGACGAGATAGGCCCGGGCGAGAGCGGCCTTGCCCAGCTCCGCCTTGAGGGGGAGATAGCCGTGCGCCGTGGGGACAGGTTCATAGTGCGCTTTTATTCGCCCATGGAGACCATCGGCGGCGGCGTAGTCATAGAGGCCAACCCCGCAAAGAAGAAGCGGTTTGACGAAAGGGCCATATCCGAGATGACCGTCAAGGAAGAGGGCGGCCACGGGGATATGATAGAGCTGATAATCAAGCAGCACAGCGATTCCGCCATAACCGCGGCGGAGGTGGCGAAGCTCACCGGCCTCACCGCCGAGGAGACCATGGCGGAGGTGGAAAAGCTCGCGGAGCAGGGGCTTGTCGCTACATTCCCCATGAAGAAGGATATCTATCTTATGCACGCATCCTATCGGGATAAGGTGGCTGACGATATGGTGGCATACCTTGAGGATTTCCATAAAAAGAACCCGTACAGGCTGGGCAGCCGCAAGGCGGAGCTTAGGGTGCGGTTTTTGAGCAAGCTCAAGCAGAACGTATTTGACGAATTCATGCAGCGCCTTGAGGACACGGGGCGCATAAAGCGCAGCGGCGAGTTCATCTGCGAGGGGGGCTACGAGATACCCCACGACGAGGTATATAAGCAATTCGAAAGCGCCCTGACTGCCATGCTGGACAAGGCGGGGTTTGAGTTTATAAGGCTTGCCGACATACAGCTGCCCGGCATACAGCTCGCCATGGCGGAGGATCTTTTGCAGCTTTTAGCCGCCGAGGGAAAGGTGGTGCTGCTGTCTGACGACCTTATTACCCTGCCCAAGTATACCGACATGGTTGCGGAAAAGGCAAGGGAAATACTGGCCGCCGAGGGCAAGATCTCCATCGCCATGATACGCGACATGATAGGCACCAGCCGCAAGAGCGCCAAGCCGCTCCTCGAGTACCTGGACAATATACGCGTCACCAGGCGAAACGGCACCGAGAGCGAGAGGGTGGCGTATTAAAGAAAAGCCAGTTCTTCTTTCTCTTTTCTTTTCAGGAGAAAAGCAAAGAGAAAAGAAGCAAAGAGAAAAGAAAAGCCTGACAAAAAATAAAAATGCAGATGAAAAACTCCCGCCGGAATCACTCCGGCGGGAGTTTTTACTAATGTTTGATTAAGACTGCCGCCGTTGGAATCCCGCCAGCCGGATTCTTTGATACGGCTGCGTAAGCGGGATAAAGCCGGAGCCGCTATCCCCTGGTTCTTTGGGAGCTTTCTTCCAAGAAAGCGGGGGCCTTTGGGTACTTTCGGCCCACGAAAGTACCGCGCCGCAGGCAAAAGGGGCGGTGGAAGCAATACGGGCGTTGGAGTTTAGCCGCTGCCGCCGGATTCCAAACCGCCCCCCAAAATCATTTATCATCCTCCGTCACAGCCCGGCTATGTCGTCGAGCAGGGCGTCTACCTCGGCTTGGGTGGTTGCCCAGCTCGTGCAGAAGCGCGCGACAGTACCCCGGGGCGTGGCCGCTCCCTCCTCGAAGTAGTAGCCCCGGGCCAGCGTTTCCCTTTGCTGCGGGGTCAGTATGACGAACTGCTGGTTGGTGGGGCTGTCCACCCAGAAGGGTATGCCCTTGGCCGCAAAGGCCCGCTTTATCTGCATGGCAAGCTCGTCGGCCCGCCTCGTCCTTTCAAAATACTCGCCGCTCTCCAGCATGAGCGCAAATTGCAGCCCCATCAGCCAGCCCTTTGCCAACACCGCGCCGTGCTGCTTCATGTACGCCTTGAAGCGGTATTGGAGGCGGGGCTCCGTGATGATGAGGGCCTCGCCGAAAAGTGCGCCGCACTTTGTCCCGCCGATATAGAACACGTCCGTAAGCTCCGCAAAGTCCTTCAGGGTAAGGTCGTTATCCTCTGCCCCCAGGCCGTACCCCATCCTGGCCCCGTCCACGAACAGGTACATGCCGTATTTTTTGCAGACCTCGCTGATGGCGCGAAGCTCCCCCTTGGAATACAGGGTGCCCTGCTCGGTGGGGAAGGAAATATATACCAGCTTGGGCTCCGTAAGGTACTCCGGGGCGCCGCCCTCGTAATACTCCGCCGCGCAGGCGGCGATCTGCTGCGAGGTGAGCTTGCCGTCGGTATTGGGGAGCCCGAGTATCTTGTGGCCGGTGCTCTCGATGGAGGCCGCCTCGTGGCAGTTGATATGCCCGGTGTCGGCCGCGATAACGCTCTGTACCGGGGAAAGCGCCGCCGCAATCGCGACGATATTCGCCTGCGTCGCGCCGGGGACGAATTTTATCATGGCGTCCTCCCTGGCGATCAGCTTCTTTATGACCGCCTCCGCCCTGCCGCACCACTGGTCCTCACCGTAGCCCGCATAGCTGGCGGCGTTGGTCTCCGTAAGCCCGTCGAGTATGGACTCAAGGGCCCCCCGGTTATAGTCGTTGTTAAATCTTATCATTTCAAATACCTCCTCGTCATTCCACAGCCCGCGGCAAGCCCTTATCGTATACTGTCGCGTGAATTTATTATACAACCATTTATGCCTTTATAAAATATACCATCAGTTGACAAGAGCACACAAGCCCGAAAGGCTTGTTTTGGGACGCTCCTGCGTTCTCGTCGCTTGTATTACATCCAGTAG
>OGXT01000011.1_pt1 | contig 192886 bp, 206 predicted proteins | sample 1576361 | NCBI WGS metagenome assembly OGXT01 (sample SAMEA3541514, study PRJEB24748) | human gut metagenome | biome: human gut; feature: human-associated habitat; material: faeces | place: China | collected 2012 | reverse complement strand
CCCGTGGCCTCCCCGTTTTGCGAAAGTGCTGCAAAGATACTGCCTTTCTCTATTATAATCCAAATTTTTTCCAATGTTTTTTTTGAATTATTTTTAAATAAAATATAACCATATAATATTCTGCATTTTACAGAATTATCTTTTTATTGAATATTTTATTCCTCGCCTCTATTTTTATTATATAAATTCCTCGATCGACATTTATCGCTATTTGGTTTTTCCCCTTAGCAGCCACTGCATACAACACTTGCCCGGATAGATTGTAAACCGATATTCGTTCGGAACCACAAAGAGTCGCTATTATAATTTGCCGTCCCGACACATATACGAGCGGATCACATGATCGAACAGATGTAACAGCCGAGATATCGGCCGTAACGGCTCTCTGTACCGAAGACCAATTTGAAACAACATCTTTACATACCGAACGGACTTGATAGCCATACTCTGTCTGAGGAGAAAGCCCCTCTATAACATGGGTCGTAATATTCCCGACCTTTTCCTGAGAGAAAATATCCTTAACATAAGCTCCATAAGTAATCGAAGCATCATCGACAGCTACGTTTCCTTTTTCTTTATGTACATAAACGACTTTTACCGAAGTTACCTGCTCATCGATCGAAAAGGTATATTCGGGATAATTCTTAGAAGTATCGACATATCGCAATGTATCAATAGCTGTCCAACTATTATCCGATTCTTTCTCAACAACAATGTAGGACCCCGTCCCGGAGGATGCAAAACGATACATAAACGAAACCTTTACTATACCCTCGTTGTACCGAGGGGTCTGTAAATATTCTCCCGTATTTTTCAATGCGACCGAAGGAGCCGACACTCCGCTACTTGCCGCAGATGTATAATTACCAGAAGCTGTTCCCTCCCAATTATCGGGCAGAGGTTTTCCGGACGAATCTACTTCGTCAAATCCCTCAGTATAAACATGTTGTTCACCGGTCTGTGTAAAACAAATTATCTCATAATTATCGGCTCCCTGAACTTCTTCCCAATTTATTCGGAAAGCACTATCGGTTATATCCGAAGCATCGAGCAACTGCGGCACAGCCAGAGAATCTGTCTCAAATTGCATGCTGTATGCGGCCTTTACTATACCCGAAGGTACAACAGCGCTCACTTGATAGGTGTAGCGAGTCAACGGTCGCAATTCGGTAAAACGATAGTTTTGTACGAGCCCGATTGACTTATCGGTCTGTATATATTCCCGTTCGTCATCAAACTGCATACGAAAAAGCCCTATCCTCGAAAAATCATCTTTCGGAGACGATATCCACTCTTTCCCATTATATCGCGATGTAGGGTGTGTTATCTCGGAACGGCGATACAACGTTTTATCTTGCCCCCAATAAGCTATTTCCCCGGCAACCCCCACTACATCAATTATTATACCATCGCGACAAAGCGCAACAGCATCATTCCCATTGAAATTGAGAGGCGAAGTTTCTCCCCCGGGAATAATCTGCGAAGCCTTAGCGATTAACTCCCCATCAGTCGATAGCGAATTTAATAATAAATAGGTCTCTCCGTTATTTAATATAGAAGGTCCTAACGGAGTATCGTTCACGAAAGAACCACTGCCATTAACCTCCATTCGCAAACTGTATGCAGAAAGGTCGACCGGGACTCCTGTTCCGTTATAGATTTCAATCGCTTTATTATACCCCGATCCCTCGACATAAGCCGAAATAATCAAATCTCCGGCAGAGGTATTCCCCGACCAAAGAGAAACTTGGTAATCGATAGCTTCGGGGTAATTGATCCAATGTATCAAAGCCTCGGTGGCCGTAACATCGGATGCCGAGGTTTCTATAAACGAAGGGACTGAAACTACTTGTACCGGTATACGGTACGGGGTCTCAATGCCCCCTCCCGAAATAATCACCGTATCGCGATATTCTCCTTTCCTCAGCTCTCGACACGATATTTCAACTGTACAACCATCGTGCACTTCTTGTGCCGACACTTCGTAATCGGAGAGTTCAAATATGCCTCCTATCGCCCATGAGAGAGACAAAGAAGAGGTGAGGTTGTTTCCCAATATATCAAGTTGTTCGCTTTTACTGTCACCCAACATAATCACCCCCATATCCATGATTTGATCCCGACGAGGCAAAGCCAAGAAAGGGAGAGTCTCTGCGGGGAACCTGAACGGGTCTTCCCGATGAGCTCCCCATATATACTCGACCAAATCGGGATAATCTATATAAGGATTTCGATTCCCCTGTATGGTATAAACCGAATCGTTCCTCGCCAACTCTCTTTCGCTCGGAGGGTCTTGCGAATGCCACTCCAACAGCATGTCCAACGCCCACTCTTTCCATACCGGATAAGTATTGTTATCGAGCATAGGCGACTGCCAATAGTCACACAAGTTTTCATAGGCCGTCACGACATAGAAATAGGCACGGGCAAAATCGCCCTTATACTCGTCGGCAGGTTCGAAGCAACGGTCGGTATAATCTACTCCCCAACCATTCTTTCCTACCTTCGAGACCCCATTGTCAAAGCCGGAAACTCCCCTGACCTCACCCAACGGCAAATTGTTTTTAGCGGAATTGGCCGATCCGTCTGCCGGGAACAAATGATGCAAATCCCTATAAGCATTATTTTCATAAGCGCCCCACCAACTTTTCGGGAAAGAGTGCTCTATATGCATGCCCCCGACGGCATTAAAGCCATCGAAATAGCGTATTTCATCGGAATACCTGTCCCACACACTGCCATCTTCTTTACGGTCTGTTCGGGAGAAGCCCTCCCACGTGGCATCTTCCCCACTGCCGTAACCGAGTGTATGCATCGAACTTATTATCTCGTATAATGCAGTTTTCAACTCAGCTCCATGTTTTCCATCGGCCGCATAATAATAGCCCGCAGGAACTGTAGCATCAAGCCGAAATCCCAGAAACGAAACGCCCAATATCCCGAAAATTATCCGGGCACAATTTTTCATAGTACTCATAATACAGATTTTTAATCTCAACGCGAGCTATGCACTCTCACCGTATTTTGTAACGACGGAGATACAACCCTCACGATATAAATTCCTTCGGGCAACTCCCATTCGACCTCCTCGCTATGCAAAATCCGCGAGCCACACAAACGCCCGTCCATCGTATACCACGAGGCAACGGCATTCATCGGGGCATTGAGTATATGCAACACATTCCCAGAGGTAAATATCAAAACACGATCTGCCTCCATATCATCGACAGCAGCCGACCACGTAGAGACTGAAATCGTATTAGACACCGACTGAGCCTCTTCCCCGATATAGGGAGTCACCGTATAATGATACTGCACAGCGGGAGCTAAATCGGATACCATATATTCGTTTACATCTCCTACTCGACGGGGATATCCATCTAAAACAACAGGGGTAGAACCTCCGCCGCTTTTCACTTTAACGCTGTGCAAATAGACACGATGGTCTTTTTCTGCTTTGAACGTAATCTTCGATGGCTTCGTCCCTCCTTTGAAAGGAATTGTTTTCGTCACCGTCCCTTCCGGCAACGATATTTCATCGACAGGTTCATCATCTACCAGAATATACAAAACCGAATTATCGGTTGTTCTGTAAGGCGATGCCTCCACTGTTATAGACACATCGTCTGCCGACAAATCGACCACCGGAGAAATGGCGCTACCATCATCACTACCCGAACCTAATCGTAATTTTCCCGATTCAACAGCAGTATATCCCTCATAGGTCCACGAACCGGGCTTCGACGAAAACGTCACGTCCAATATGTCCTTCTCAGGAGCACTCGACGAATAGTCGTCGTACCACACATTCAATTCATAATCGGTTGCTTCCGATTTCGGAGTCCAAACCGCCACAAAAGAATTTTTCGTAATATCCTTCGCCGGCAATGCGACAAAATCATCGATAGCCTGTCCTTTCAAATTAACGATAATCGGAGACTTTAATCCACCTCCCGATATTTCCAAAACAGCTTCGTGCGAGCCTACTACCGAAGAACGATAGGCTAACTCGACAGTCGTTCCATTATTAACCTCATCGGCTGTAAGTTCCCGACGATTCACCGAAAAGCACTCACTATCATCGCCTCCTACTTCAACCGAAACAGCACTCTCGATATTACGTCCTCTAACAGACAGTTGAACCGTTACCGGTGAAGAACTATTCACCGAAGCGATTCCCATATCGACAGTCGATCCGTTTCGAGGAGCCTCGATATACGGAGCATCTCCTCCATCTGGCATAAAGGGGATATTACGACTGTCTCCAAAGATGAGATCGACCAATTCGGGATAATCGATAAACGGGTTCCGATTTCCTTGACGCGACTCATAGACAGCTTCATTTCTATCCAATTCTTTTTGGCTAACGGGGTCTTGTTCGTGCCAACGAAGTAACATATTGAGTTGCCAATCGATAATATGAGGATAATTAGAAACAAATATACTTCCCCAATTCGTTATACGGTTTTGATACCGAGTAGCAAAGTAGAAATAAGTACGCGCAAAATCTCCTTTATATTCATCGTTCGGCTCGAATACCGTACCCGAATAACCGGGAGTCACACATTTCCCCCATTTGGAAAATCCATTTTTCGAGCTCGATGCGCCAGAGCCTACCTCTCCAAACGGATTATTACTACGCATTCCATTTATTTTTCCATCGGTTGGATAGACATGCCACACATCGGACTTCATAGGCGACTGCTCACTAAACCAGCTTTTAGGAACCGAGTGCTCCCTGTTATAGCAATCGCCTTCAACCCCATATGTGCCACATTGATCGGTTCCAAAAGTATAGTTCGTTATATCGGAATACATATCCCACACTTTCCCATCGGAACGTCTGTCTGTCGTTTTATAAAGATTCCACAAGCCATTATAACCTACATCGGTTGCATCGTTTAAGATGGTAGACAAACTTTTTTGCAAATCCTCACCGCTTTTTCCAACAGCATCATCATAATATCCGGCAGGAATCTCTGCAAATACAAAGAACGGAAACAAGCAAGTCAAAACGACAAGCAACAAACAGTTACGTGAAATACAGTTCATTATCTATTATTTAAGTTATATTTTTAGAAAAGGGACGTAAAGATAATAATAAAATATCAAAACCGTTTTAAAATCGATGGATTTCACAAAAAACAACAAAGCCGACTATCTATTAAGATGTCGGTTTCTATCTATATAACTAACCTGTTCTTTCAATCTATCCCTGAATCGAGCACTCCCGAAAAGCCTCGTTTTTTATCTTTCCAAATCTGATACCTATAAACCAAGCAAGTCGTCACAAAATAAACTCCTGTTAGAATCCATAACATCGTATAGGCATGACGCACATCATAAATACCAGCCCCGGCCGTATTCATACGTACAAAGCCTTCTATTCCCCAAGTAGACGGAATGAGAGCACCCAACCACTTCCAGTACTCCGGCATGGCATAACGAGGCCATGTAATACCCGATATGAACAAAAATATAACCGAAGTAAAGACAAACAACAAGAAAGAACTTTCGCGTTCTCGAACAAATATAGATAGCGTCATTCCAAAAAATATAGAAGATAACAAGAACGGAACGGCAAAAGAATAAATTTCTACCTGACTACCTATCTGCGGATATTTAAAAAGCCACGGAATAAAATGTAATATGTATGCCGTACATAAAATATACAAGCTAAAATAGCACAATGATTTGCCTATCACCAAATGCAATACATTATTGTGCATATGTTCTCGTCCACTGTAAAACAGGTGTAACTGTCGATGTTCATAAATTCCCCCAGCCATCATACCAATTCCCAAAATAAGGCTCTGCTGTAAAATCAACACCAATATGGCAGGCAACAAAAACGATGCCAAACCCGACTCTGGATTATACAAATTAATAGAGCTATACGGAATGGGTTGTGTCGCTACATTGATTTGTTCCTGCGTGGCTCCACCCAAAGCCTGAGTCTGTAACTTTCCTCCGAGGTTCATCGTCACATCGGTCAACGCAATTAAAAAACCTTTGTAATTCAAGAGAATACTCATATCCGAATAGAACGAAACGACACTTTGTTCACCTCGCTCTATTTTTCGACTGAAATCTTCCGGAATAAACAATATTCCATAACAATGCTTTTCATACATCATGTGCTTCGCCTCGTCCATATCGGCACAATACGAAACGATATGCGCATTCGGTGTCGCGTCCATCTCACGAGCGAGCTCCCGGCTCAAAGGGGTACGGGCATTATCCACGACGACCATAGGCACTTCCCTCACTACCTCAGGGTTATACACTGCGGCATATACAATCGGATAAGCGAATGGTAAAGCAAAGAAAAACAGCACGATTCCCAAATCATGAAAAACAGCACGGTATTCCCGCCGCCAAATGTAATAAATGTCGGACAAACCTATTTTTATAGAATGAAACAATTTCATATCATTTTATTTTTACATCACGGTACATATACTTGACGCATCAAAGCCTTTTTCAACCGGGGTAACAACGGAGTGGATGCCACCGCAAACAAAATCAATGCGACATAATGTACACGCGAATAATAAAGAGGTATTCCATTCAATGCCTGATCTACATAAATCAAAAAATAATGCCGTACAGGCAATACATACGAGATAGCTTGGAACGGCAAATACATAGCCGGCACAGGGAAAGAAAATCCCGCGATAGAAAGAGACAAGACTCCCACCAAACCACCGACACTCAACCCAATTCTTAACGAAGGCGCAAAACACATAATAATTACCGCAAAACTCTGTGAAGCGACAACCAACAAGAACATCGCGAAAATCATGTGCCAAATGCTGTTATGCATCGGGAAATGCAAATAACCGTATAGCAACGACAAGTATAAAAGCCCCATCGAAAAAAATATGATCGTTTGGGGAATGAGTTTACCTGTAATAGCAATAATAATCGAATCGTCGGCAGTCCGCAACCATTCTCTCGACGTGGCTCGTTTCATCTCAGATCCGATACTGAAAACCGTAACCAACAGAATCATCAATTGCAATAACCCGGGAAGAAAAGAATTATTCAGATAAACCGAATAGCTAATCCACGGATTGCCCAACGCATGCATATCCGTCGCTATCGGCTGCAACTTAGCCATAATCTGTGACTCCTCGGCTCCCGCAGAAAGTAATACTTGGCGCACGACTGCACCCGAAGCTAACACCGACATGGTTTTGAAACTTTTATATAGCAGCGACGCAGGAATGTAATAGGCATCATTCGTATAAAAAGAAATTTCGGGTTGACGACCGGCGATAGCCTTCGCTTCAAAATCCTCAGGAATAATCAAAAATCCGAAAATATCACCCGACTGCATCAACTCCCGAGCCTCGGTAAAGCTATTCAACTTATAGGCAACATCGACCGACTCCTGAGATCCAAGTTGTTGAATAAAATTCCTAGACGTAGAGGTATGGTCGTGATCGACAATCGCTACCGGAATCTTATGAGGTAACCCTTCGTGCATCAAGGAAAGCAGGAATATGCAACTGAATAGCGGCGCTCCTACCATACAAAGTACATAGATAGGACGCGAAACCAGTTGTTTCAATTCCCGGACAATAGTAGCCCAAAGCCCCGTTTGATATTCCATTCGTTCTGACATATAGACATTCTCGAAGTTACAGAACTTCCATTTTATTTTTTATCTCTTTTCAACAATACCGACATTCCCGGACGTAGATTATCGACCGGTTCGACCGGACGGGCTTTCACTTGGAAAGTTTTGGCATCGTATTGCCCGGTAACTTTCGTAGCGCGCCATACCGCATAAGATCCCATATCCCGAATATAAAATACTTTCAAAGTCACTTCCTTATTTTCCAATGCCGGAATTATGGCCTGTACTTCGGCTCCCATAGTCAAATTTTCTAACAAGTCTTCCCGAACATTGAACGAAACCCACATATCGTCGAGTTTCAATACATTCATAATCGGGGCTCCTAAACTCACCAATTCCCCCACATTCGGAAAAATATCGGAAATTTCCCCGTCGGTAGGAGCCGTCAGATAAGAATCCGACAAAATAGACTCGACCTCTGCGACACTACCTTGTGCGGCGGCGACCATAGCGGCAGCGGCAGCCTTATCCTCGGCCTGCGCACCGGCCTTTGCCATTTCATATTGCGATTTAGCCGCACTTTCAGTAGCGACCATTGCTTTATAAGCAGCCTCGGCTTCATCGCGTTTTTGTTCCGAAACTACTCCTTTCTTATACAACGACTGCATACGCTCATACGTCTTCTTGGCGATCGTTAAGCCGGCTTGAGCCTGTTGCCACATATCATAGGCAGAATTCAACAGTTCCACGCGCGTACCACTGTCCACCTTTTTATTCTGAGCCTTAGCTACGGTTTCCATAGCCTCGGCCTGTGAGAGTTTCGCCTCTACCAACGAAGAATGAATATGTACCAATGTATCCCCCGCCAGAACATGCTGTCCCTCCTCTACCATGAACTCGACCACTCGGCCGGGCAACTTTCCTGAAACCCGTACTTGTGTCGCTTCGGCTTGCCCTTGAATAATTTGGGGCTCCGGTTTAAGCAAGAATAATCCGATCAAGGCCAAAACAACTATAATGACAATCAAAGCAATGAGGCCTACGACCAAACTGCGCTCTTTCTTTTCTCTTAGATTTTCCATTGTAAATCTGTTTTGCTATTTTTTATATTTTCTATTTTCAATATTTCATAGTGCCCAAAGCCTTAGCCAAATAAACCTCGCAAAGTCGGGTATCGATTTCGGCATCTATTTTTTCCGATTGGGCTTCGAGCCATGCTGTTTGAGCTTCAAGAACATTTGTCGTCGTAAGTACTCCCTCTTGAAATCCAAGTTGCGCATTCCTCAAATTTTCATCGGCTTTCTCCAAATTTTTCACAGCCATTTTATAAGTTCTATAAGCCTCCGAAGTTTTAAAAGCCGCTTGACTTACCTGCAATTCTATCTTTTCTTTCACGTCGGCCAATTCCAACTTGGCAACAACCGCTTCACTCTTAGCGGCACGAATCTTATTGTAGTTCTTTCCCCAATGAAGGATTGGAATATTGAGCATTACTCCCACGCTGAACATACCGTCGAACTCGTTTTTAAATCCGTTAAATACGTTGGGATTGGTAAAAGAATAAGTCCCTACCAAAGCCAACTTGGGTAACATATCGGAAAGAGCCAAGTTTTTCTTCTTTTCATAGATTTTCGCCGCATAATTAAGACTCAACACTTCGTTCCGATTTTTAAAAACCTCCTCCATATTATACGACAACGGAGCCTCCTGCGGAGCTACACGCTCCAACGATTCATCTTCAAGCGTAAATATAGAATTGACCGGCAACCCGCAGATTTGAGCCAAAGCCATACGCGACAAAGCCAATCCGTTATCGACCTTAGCAAGGGTTATCTGAGCGGCATTCAACTTCACGGCTACGGTCAATCCGTCCGACTGAGTCGCAACTCCTTCGGCTATCATCTCTTGTACATGCCGGTTCAACGTATCGAGTAAAGCAGTATAACTCTCGGCCAGTTTTCTCTTATGAACGAGAGAGACCACTTGCCAATAAGCCTCATCTGTCTGATAAATAATTTCCTTCTCGGCCGTATTCTTCTGCGACACCGCCAACTTCTCGGCATATCCGGCAATATCGTTCAATGCCTTTATCTTACCCCCCATAAAAATAGGTTGCGTCAGTGTCACCAACCCAGCATACACATTATGTACATCGAACTCGAAAGCCTCCTTCGGGATCATGGCGACAGTCGACGGTATAGGCTGCCCGTTGTTCAATATAGGTTGCCCGGTCGCCGGGTTAGTTACCACATTATACTTGTATTCTTGACTGGCTAAATCGAATGTCTTTGTAGGCAAATATTGGTCGGACTCCAAAAGCGATATCGACTTTTGATTATACATATAAGACCCGGTAAAATCTATTCCCGGGAAATAAGCTCCCCTAGCCGATTTTTTTGTATAGCCTGCCCCTTTCACCTTTTCTTCGGCTATACGTAGTTGCTTATTATTCTTTAATGCCATCTGTCGGCAAGAATCGAGCGAAACCGGTTGTTGTGCCGAACCCATCAGAAAAGATAACAAGAAGGCTGCTAACAATGCCCTCCCTGCCCATATGCTTCCATTTATTTTCATACGCTTCTATTTATCTTTTACTTTGCTTTAACGAAACTAATACTTGCTTTGCTTATAGTTGCATAAACAATTTTTTTTCTTAAAAAAATAATGCACCCGGCATTACACCGCAAAAATACGCCGAGTTTAGCATTAAACAAATATTTAAAGATTTTAGTTTTCTATTTTTACTATTTTTTAAGAATCGGCTTTGAATTTTTCCACGCTGTATTCGAAAGCTATTTTCGAAAGCATTTTTCATGAACGAAAAAAACTCAATAACCAAACGATAGAATGCTACCGAAAATATACTTCATAAGATACATAGAAGAATCATCTCTCTACACAAAATATCGACTGAGTCGATATTTTCTCCTTTTATACCTCTAACCCCTCAATCAAAGATTATATGATTTTTTCAACCCCCTCGCCCTGCGGGCTCTTCCCCTATTGCTGCGCGACACAGGGGGAGAGGGCTAAAACTCACTTCGGAGATTTCAATAGAGGAGAGGAGTTGAATAATCTGGTACTAACTATGAAGTGAAATGTTTCCGGTTAGGTTCAACTTGTTCAATTTTTTGGGGCACTTCACAAATGAATAGAGGATCACTTTTAAAGTCCTCCTCTGTGTTTTGCACGGCAAAATATAGGGGAGGTGGCACGTAGTGACGGAGGGGTTAAATTTTTCAAGAATCTATTCGGCCGCTTTTTAACCATTCATCAAGAAGACAGGAATACACTTATCGACAAGAGATTCATCGCTAAAATTCAAGTCTGCCTCCCCACAAATTATCGACTGAACCACAGCTTTACCCATACTTTCACATCGGCCCGATTCTCCAAACAAATACAGAGGCGGAAGCTATTGTTTCAAAGTGAACGAACGAGTCCCTATCATATAGTTATCGGCAAAGATATCCACGCGATACTCCCCGGGATATAAAAATTCTTCCACAGCCCAATACATTGTCACGTCATTCAATTCTTCACCTGTATATTCAATCAATTTTCGGCAAGAATAATTTATTTCACGATCTTCAAAAGGAAATACATCGGCCCTATCCTTCACCAATACATCTCCATCGGGTTTTACAATACGGGCATAAATATATTTCTCACCGACTTCGGCCGTTACATTTTTGGCTATGGAGAATGTTATCTTTATTTTATCGGTTTTTTTAATTTTTTTTGCAGTCTTTCCTCTCGAATCTATCGGAGTCACCACAATACCTACGGCATCGAGCTTTGCCGCTAATGTTACCTTTTCGGTCAATTCCTCTCGTTCTTGTTTCAATTGACTTGCTGTTTGCGCTACCTCTCTATACCGCCGGGTCACCTTCGCATTCTCTTCCCGCAACTGCTTATTGGCGACATTCAACGAATCGATTTGCATCACATAATGACGCATAATTCCCCGCAGCGTAGTCAACTCCCGCTTTAATTCCTCAATACGAGCCGAACTCGTATTTTTCACAGTCCGCAACTCTTCCAACAATCGTTGAACTTTCACCTTCTCGGCATCGAGCTTTTCGATCAACGAGTCGTTATTGAACATCATCTTCTGCCCCTCGAACTGATCGTACTGGGCAGCCAAATCGCTATATTCTTTTTCGAGCTCGCTCCGCTGTTTGTCTATCTCCACTTGCTCCTTGAAATCGGACATTTCTTTATGTTGCATGTATATGAAAATCCCGGTTCCCAACAATGCGACGACCAGAACAGCGATAACAACCCATACCAAATTACTCCTTTTCATAATATACAGAAGCTTATTTTTTCTTGCAAAAGTAAATCATTATCGAATATCAATCAAGAACAGACAGATTATTTAAGTTATAAATGTTAAATTATATTCTTCCTCAAATTCGAAAAAGGAATCATGCAGCTCTTCATTTCACCAAAGAAATATTGGAAGGACAAAATCTTTTTGTCATAAAAATAATTAAGTTAACACCGTTGCAAGCTATTTTCCCTATCTTTGTGAAATCTTAGATAAGTTATGCACCTAAGCGATTATGGGAAAAATAATTGATTTTTTCAAAAAGCACCCGATAATCAAAACGTTAGTATTGATGATTATCGTTTTTTTTCTGCTGATAGCACTCACTCTATACGGGTTAAAGCTATATACACGGCACGGGAAAGCGGTCATTGTCCCCGAGGTCAAAACAATGATTTTACCCGATGCTCTACGCATTCTCGATCGGGAAGGATTTCGGTACGACATAATAGACTCTCTGTTTATCGACGGTGCGGTTCCGGGTAGTGTCATCGAACAGACCCCTGCTGGTGGCAGCAAAGTAAAAGACGGTCGAATTATTTATCTATCGATCAACGCTTACTCCCCCAGAATGATTTCTTGTCCAAAAGTCTCCGATATGTCTCTTCGCCAAGCTCTTTCCACCTTAGAAAGTGTAGGGTTGACAGATATTAAAACACAAAACGTACCATCGGAATACCCCGATCTCGTTATCGGTATACAATACAAAGGCGAAAACCTCGAACAAGGAGATAAAATTCCTGCGGGAAGTTCCTTAACTTTACTTGTGGGAGACGGCGTACCCGAAGAATATCCCGACTCGACGATCGACGAGATTCCACAAAATGCGGAAGAAGCACCTCTCACCGATGAAAGTTGGTTTAACTAAACAATTTCGAATGCAATGAACACTTGCGACGAAGACATAGAAGCCGATGACAAAATCATCGCAGAAGAAGGTGAGCGGGAATTGTATGAACACTTCCGGTTCGTGGCAGACAAAGGACAAAATCTATTACGAGTAGATAAATTTCTCGTAGCACGTCTCGAAAGTTCTTCCCGTAACCAGGTACAACAGGCAGCCGAAGCTGGCTGTATTCTCGTAAACGGGAAAGCGGTCAAGTCGAACTATCGCGTAAAGCCGCTCGATGTCGTGTCTGTCGTCATGGATCGACCCAGATACGAATTCGAGATCATACCCCAAAACATACCGCTCGATGTCGTATACGAAGACAAAACCGTCTTGGTTGTCAACAAACCGGCAGGATTGGTCGTACACCCCGGACACGGGAATTATAGCGGGACACTGGTAAACGCACTGGCGTACTATTTCCGGGATACCCCCGACTATGATGTAAGCGATCCCCGTTTGGGATTGGTACACCGTATCGACAAAGACACTTCCGGATTATTAGTCATAGCTAAGACTCCCGAAGCCAAAACAAACTTGGGATTACAGTTTTTCCATAAAACTACCCAAAGGCAATACGTAGCTTTGGTATGGGGTATTATGGAAAAAGACGAAGGAACGATAACCGGAAATATCGGTCGTAGCCTCAAAGACAGATTACAAATGACCGTATTTCCAGAGGGAGACTTCGGCAAACATGCGGTAACTCATTATAAAACCTTAGAAAGATTGGGATATGTTTCTATCGTCGAGTGTAAGCTCGAAACTGGGCGGACACACCAAATCAGGGTACACATGAAACATATCGGACACACTCTTTTTAACGACGAACGTTACGGGGGAGACCAAATTCTCAAAGGGACGACTTTTACCAAATACAAACAATTTGTACAAAACTGCTTTGAAATTTGCCCTCGGCAAGCCCTACACGCCAAAACTCTCGGATTCAAACACCCTGTAACAGGAGAAGAGATGTTTTTCGATTCCCCCATACCGCAAGATATGACTCTGCTGTTTGACAAATGGCGTAATTATACGGCCAATCGAGATATATAAAACATAAGAATAAAAACAATAGACGGTTCTATACCTTAAAAATATTAATGTTATGGAATGCCCAAAAGAATTTGACGATATTCGACCTTTTTACGACAGTGAATTTCACGACAAAATGAAAGTTCTGGTTACAGAACCCGGATTCGAGCACGCTGTTCGTTACGTACTCCGCGACATTAACTACGAACTATTCTGCCAAGAATTGTTGACTATCGACAACAAAAAAGACTTTCAATTACTGGTTATGCGCTCTTTCCTAGAAGGGCTAACTCAGAAAACCACCAAAGGACTTACCGGGAACAATCTCGATGTACTCGATAAGGCAAAAAGCTACACATTCATGTCCAACCATCGCGACATTGTGCTCGATGCCTCTCTACTCAATCTGCTACTCATTCGAAACGGAATAAAAACCAGTGAAATAGCCATCGGAAACAATCTGCTCATATACGACTGGATATCCGATTTAGTTCGGCTCAACAAGAGTTTTATCGTCAAACGAGACGTAGGCGTGCGCCAAATGCTCGATGCCGCCCGACAGCTATCGGGATACATACATTTCGCTATAACGAAAAAAAACGAATCGGTATGGATAGCCCAACGGGAAGGCCGTTCGAAAGATTCCGACGACCGCACACAAGAATCTCTCATTAAAATGTTAGGCATATCCGGAGAGGGAGACCTCATCAATAACTTAAAAGAAATAAACATTGTTCCGGTCTCCATATCCTACGAATATGACCCCTGCGACTATCTCAAAGCACACGAGTTCCTGCTCAAACGAGACAATCCCGATTTTAAAAAATCCCAAAGGGACGATTTGCACAGCATGGAAATAGGTCTGCTCGGCTTCAAGGGGCGTGTACATTTTCAAATATCCCCGTGCATCAACGACGAACTCGACAAATTATCGGCAATCGACGAAAAATCGGAATTACTGGCCAACATACTCAAAGTAATAGACAAGGCCATTCATACCAATTATAAAATATATCCCGGTAATTATATCGCTTACGATATTCTCGACGGACAGAAACGTTTCGCCGACCGTTACACAAATAAAGACCAAACCACTTTTGCCAATTACCTGAACTCACAATTGGCAAAAATCCCCAACGTAACGAGTAAAGACAAAGACTTCCTGACAGAGCGCATTCTCTCCATGTATGCCAATCCATTGAAAAATCAATTGATAGCATTAGGGCAAGAAGCCTGAATGACAACACAATAAGGGAACGATGAGTGTTGCGTTGAAAACACTCATCGTTTCTTTCTCAACATTCGATAAAATTATATGCGGTTACCCCTTCTTCTCATTTTACTTCCACTGTTGGCTCTATCGGCCGATTTCTATATCTTTCGACGCAACTTTCGTCATAAATCTAAATGGATAAAAATTCTTTGGTGGGGCCTTTCCTTAGTCACTCTCCTTCTCGTGTGTATAGGGGTGACGGGGCTATTCGCTTTTCCGGGGAAGCTCGATATAAATATCTCCATGTGGATATTCTATATTTTCTTCTTGGTCTACATGCCCAAATGGTTTTACTCCATATTTTCTTTATTCGATTACGTCCCTCGTCTATGGAAAAGGAAGAAAGGGAAATGGGGTCACATGATCGGTACGGCATTAGCCCTGTATGTCATCGGGTCCATGCTCTACGGCGCATTCTATGCCCGACAACACCCCATATATAATTACAGGACAATCTCTTTTCCCAATTTGCCGGAAGACTTCGACGGATACCGCATCGTCCAATTCTCCGACCTTCACCTCGAAACTTTGGGCTCCGCAGCCAATTACTTGCCCCGATGGATAAACCGCATTAATCAACTACACCCCGACCTTATCGTTTTTACGGGAGACCTCGTCAACCGCCGAGGAAACGAACTGCCTCCTTACATGAACGAACTTTCCCGTCTCTCCGCGCCCGATGGAGTATATTCTATCTTGGGGAATCACGATTACGGCGACTATTTCCATTGGGGAAACCCCGAAGAAAAAGAACAAACACTCCGTTCGCTCATCGTCGACGAGGAAAAAATGGGTTGGACGATGTTGAACAATCGTTCGGTATTTCTTCACCGGGGAAACGACAGCATCGCCCTTATCGGTGTTGAAAATTGGGGACTTCCACCTTTCCCGCAATACGGGAAATTGGATCAGGCATATTCCTCGTTGAACGATTCGGTTTTCAAAATACTGCTCTCTCACAACCCGCTGCATTGGAAACACGAAGTTATTCCACACTCAAACATCGACCTCACTTTATCGGGACACACCCACGCCATGCAGCTGAAATTAGGCTGGAAAGGATTTGAATATTCTTTTGCCGAACCCTTGTATCCCGAATGGAGCGGTCTATATACCGCCCCCGATAAACATCAAATGTTATACGTCAATGAAGGTATCGGTTGTGTATTCCTTCCCATGCGAATCGGCGCCCGCCCCGAAATCACGATTATAACATTAAAGAAAGAATCATGAATACATCGATATACAAGCTCCTGTCACAATCACTGGGTTTTACCGAGAAACAAATCGAAAAAACAATCGAACTGCTCGACAGCGGAGCCACTATTCCTTTCATCAGCCGTTACCGCAAAGAGGCTACCGGTTCCCTCGACGAGGTACAAATAGGTAATATCAAGGAAGCATACGATAAACTATGCGAAACCGAAAAACGAAAAAAATTTATCATTTCGACAATCGAGGAACAAGGAAAGTTGTCGGAAGAGTTGAAACAACGCATAGATTCTTGTTGGGACATTACCGAGCTCGAAGATATATACCTACCCTATAAACCCCGTAGAAGAACCCGTGCAGAGATAGCCCGGGAACACGGATTAGAGCCCCTCGCCAAAATCATCATGGCGCAAAAAAGCGAAAAGATAAAAACGAGTGCCGCCCGATTCGTTACTCCCGAAATCCCCGATGAGCAAACAGCGGTCGAAGGAGCTTGCGACATTATCGCCGAATGGGTCTCCGAGAACGAACGAGCCAGAAATACCATTCGGCGTTGTTTCGAGCACAGCGCTGTCGTCCATGCAAAAGTCATTAAAGGGAAAGAAATCGAAGGCGATAAATACCGCGATTACTTCGAATGGAGCGAACCGTTACGACGTTGTGCTTCCCATAAAATCTTAGCGGTGAGACGAGGAGAAAATGAAGGTATTCTCAGAGTTTCTATTACCCCCGACGACGATACAGCGATAGAACGGTTACAACAAATATTTATCAAAGGCTCAGGAGAAACGTCGAACCTTGTCGACAAAGCGATAAAAGATAGTTATAAAAGACTTCTGCGCCCTTCCATAGAAAGTGAATTCGCCGCCGCCTCAAAAGAAAAGGCAGACAACGAAGCTATCCGAATTTTTGCGGAAAACGTGCGACAATTACTTTTAGCACCACCATTAGGACAAAAACGAGTATTGGCCATAGACCCGGGATTTCGGACCGGCTGTAAAGTAGTTTGTCTCGACGCTCAGGGAAATCTACTACACAACGAAACCATATACCCTCACCCGCCTCGTCAAGATTCGGCAGGAGCGGCACGCAAACTCACACAGCTGGTAGAAAGCTACAAAATCGAAGCTATCGCCATCGGAAACGGAACTGCCGGACGGGAAACGGAACAATTCGTCACAAACCTCCGTTACGACCGCAAGATACAGGTCTTCGTCGTCAGCGAAAGCGGCGCATCTATCTATTCCGCCTCAAAAGTAGCTCGGGAAGAATTTCCCGAACACGATGTGACGGTGCGTGGTGCTGTATCTATCGGTCGCAGACTCATAGATCCGTTGGCCGAGTTAGTCAAAATCGACCCGAAATCTATCGGGGTAGGACAATATCAACACGATGTCGACCAAACCAAACTGAAAAAATCGCTCGACCGAACGATTGAATTTTGTGTAAACTCCGTGGGGGTAAACGTAAACACCGCCAGCAAGCACCTGCTCACTTATATATCGGGATTAGGTCCTCAACTCGCTCAAAACATAGTCGATTATCGCAAAGAGAACGGAGACTTCGCCCGAAGAACCGACTTGCTCAAAGTACCCCGCATGGGAGCCAAAGCGTTCGAACAAGCCGCCGGGTTCCTTCGTATTCCCCATGCACAAAATCCACTCGACAATTCTGCCGTCCACCCGGAACGATATCCCATCGTAGAAAAAATGGCGGACGATCTGAACTGCACCGTAAGCGATCTGATAGAAAACAAAGAGATGAAAAAACAACTCGACCTCAAAAACTACATATCCGGCGATGTGGGTATGCCCACTTTATCCGACATCATCGCCGAACTCGACAAGCCCGGCCGGGACCCCCGCCGTTATATCGAAATGATGGAATTCGACGCCAAAGTCAAAACGATAGACGACTTACAAGAAGGAATGATTCTCAACGGTATAGTCACCAACATTACCCAATTCGGCTGTTTCGTCGACATCGGTATCAAAGAAAACGGATTAGTACATATCTCGCAAATGGCCGACCGATATATCTCCAATCCGGCCGAGATCGTCTCTATGCACCAACCGGTTAAAGTCCGTGTCATCGGTATCGACCGAGAACGGAAACGTATACAACTCTCCCTAAAAGATGTGTCATGAATACAGTTTTGATCAGCCTAGCCTCAAACACGCCCGACAAACTGCGACAAATGAATAACGCATTTGCCGAATTACAGGAAATGGGACTCGTTGCCGCATCTTCTTCTATTTATGAAACGGTAGCTTGTGGAAGCATAAAAAGCCCCAACTACCTCAATGCCGTAGTTAAAATATTCACCGATACTGATCATCAAGAACTACATGATGTCTTAAAAACGATGGAGAAGACACACGGCCGTACCCCCGAATCGAAACTTTCCGGTAAAATTCCATTAGACATCGACATCGTTGTCTGGAACGGAGAAATAATCCGCCCTCAGGACTGGAAACAAGATTACTTCCAGACAGGACTTAAAGAACTGGAACAAATGACTTGAAAACCTTTCTATACACTTGATCGTTTAACTCAAAATATCATTCATTATGAAAACAATCGAAGAAACTTTACTGAACCGCACATCGGTCCGTCGCTACGAATACGATAAGATACCGTCCGAGACACTCGATTTCATCTATCGAGCCATCGCGAATACCCCGACAAGTTACAACGGGCAACAATTCTCGGTAATAGCTATCGACGATCAATCCATTAAAGAAGAGCTTTACGCCATTACAAACCAAAAACAAATTAAAACTTGCGCCACCTTACTGGTATTCTGCGCCGACTATCATAAAATTGACATCTTGGCACAAAAAAAGGGAATCGACAATCCTCATTTCGAGAATACGCTCGACGGCGTTATGGTAGGAATCATCGATGCTGCCCTAGCCATGCAGAATGCGGTAGTAGCAGCCCAAGCCGCCGGACTCGGTAGCTGCTGCGTAGGTTATGCTCGTACAGCCAATCCGGAGAAAATAGCCGAAATTCTAAAATTACCCGAAGGTACGTTTGTCGTTTGTGCACTCACATTGGGCATACCCAGAGAATCACCCGACTTAAAGCCCAAACAACCGCTATCATTAGTCATACACCACAATCATTACCGTACCGACGACATGGCTCCCGAGCTCGAACAATACGACCGAACCATATCCGAATATAATCGCCACCGCAGCGGAACGACCTCCGAAAACGACTGGTGCGCCCATATTTTAGATTATTACCGGATAGCTTTGGGCTACGACATGGAAGGCTATTTGAACAAACAAGGGTTCAAACTCCCGTTCTCCGATAAGAAATAATAATATTATATATACTATAATAGGGGGAAAGAGAAAATCACAATCAGATTTTTATGTATATCTTTGAAGCCGATTACAATAAAACGGTTTCAAAGATATACGAATCATCAAACCCATACTTACTATGAAAACCAAAGCCATTCTCAGTTCCTTATTAGTCTGCATAGTAACGACATTATCTGCCCAAATCAATCTCAACGATTCTACGGTACAAGTTGTAGCCTATTGGTCGAAAGGTGACAGTTACGATTATCTGTACGATTATTACAAATACAACATACAGGGCAAAGACACCATATCGTGGGAAAGAACCATATCCAAGATAAATATCACGGTTATCGACTCTACCGAAAACAGCTATACGCTACAAGCCGTTTATGATACTCCCAACGCCATTCGCTCTGGTTCGGACAGTATAAGCCGAGAACTCACCTCTCGAATAAGCCGTACTTTCGGCAACGACACAGTCATCGTCGAGACAAACGAATTGGGCACGATAAAACGGCTTGTCAATTTCGACAAACTGAGGTCTCGTTACCTGAAAGCCGCCGAAATGACGGCCGAAGCATTGAGCGCCCAACAAGGTTCCGAAGCGCAAAAAGATTCCCTCTTCCGGTTTCTCAAATCCACCCTGTCCAAACAGATGGGCGACACGACCGTCGTAGTATCCACCGCACTCGAAGAACTATCCTTTCTACTCTACTATCACGGTTGTAAAATGGATTTTGACGAAGAATATCAAATCGAAGAAAATTTCCCATCTCTTCTCGGTGGTGCACCCTGTAAAGGTATGAGAACATTTTGGATCGATGAAGTCGATCCCGAAAACGGGTCCTTTCGCATAGCCAGCGACGCAATAGTAAATACCGACCAAGCCATAAAGCAATTTATAGAACTCATACAGAGCAATCTACCCGAAGAAGACAGGAGAAAACCGATTGACAGTTCTCAAATTCCGATTATTATGGCCCAAGATCAAAACGACACTTATATACACGCCGATACCGGTTGGCCTCTCGTCGTCTATTACACCCGAACGACACAAGTAGGCGAAAATAGAAGCGGAATAGAAATTTCTTTGGAAATAGATATCCCCGAATAATATATGACATATAACGAAAAAAACGGGCGGTTAAGCGACATGTTTACGCTTTTTGTCGATACTGTTTTGGTTCTTTATAAAATTTAGATATATTTGTATCACAATTAATTAATCGCCCCATGTAAATATTACAGACTATTTTTTTCGATTAACTATTCTATATATTTTGGTTATGTAACAATTCCGCTGTGAAGCGGGGTTGTTACTTTTTTATCGCTTCACAAAAGAATCCCCAATTTCACAAAACCAAAATATCGGTTCAGTAGAAATTTAGTGGGGATAGACCTGAATTTTAGCAAATGAGATGGGTTGCGTTCCTCCTTTTCCCCTGCCGTATCCCGTAGCCTTACGGGAAGTCGTGTAGCAATATAGAGGAGAGGGGTTGGAAAGATTTCATAAACTTTTTAGCTATAAGAGTTAACCCCTCCGTCCGGCGGACACCTCCCCTATATTTTGCTGTGCAAAACACAGAGGAAGAGACTTAACACCAGTCTGTTACATCGTTTTAACGAATGAGATAATTGTATTTACACTTCTCCCCTGTGTGGCGGTAGCCATATAGGGGAGACACCGAAGAAACGGCAGTTTCTGAAAAGAGGGGTTGGAAAGATTTCATAGACTTTTTGGCTGTAAGGGTCACACCCCGTCACTGCGTGACACCTCCCCTATATGGCTAACAAAACACCTCGTAAGGCTACGGGACAAGGCAAAGGAGAAAGACGGACTAAGATGTCTCTGCGAATTTTTTTCCTCCCTACCTGCGAATATAAGAGTTAAAAGACAATCCCCACTAATTATAGACTGAGCCGGAGTATCTCGATGGGACTATCCACTAAATGACAAGCTCCGGCTTCAATCAATTCTTCACGGCTCCGAAATCCCCATGTTACACCGACCGATTCGACCCCGGCAGCCTTCGCGGTAAACATATCCACATCTGAATCTCCCACATACAGGGCTTTTTCCGCCTCAACCCCCGACTTATTTAGAATTTCATATACAATATCGGGAGCTGGCTTTACCGGAATACCGTCACGCTGTCCCAATACAGATACGAAATCGATTCCGGGGAAAAAATACTGTATTAACTTTTGGGTTCCTGCCTGATATTTATTCGACGCCACAGCTATTTTCACACCATGAGAATTTAAAACAGACAATAATTCCTCCACTTTATCGTAAGGGCGAGTATAATCGGTATTATGTACCGAGTAATATTCCAAAAAATAACGCCTCACACGAGATACATTATCCGACGAACGACACTCTTCCGGCAAAGCTCGCTCGAACAATTTAGTTATTCCGTTCCCTACAAAATGAAAATATTCCTCCTCCCTATGTTCTGGAAAACCGCAACGACGCAAAGCATAGTTCGTACTGATAGCCAAATCGGCAATCGTGTTTAACAAAGTCCCGTCCAAATCAAAAATAACCAACTCTTTCATCTTCTTTTATTTTACAAAATACAAAGGTAGTGTAAAGCAAACGCAGAAACAATCAAAATTCACAAATCCGAAATTTAGGACAATTATATGCCCATTACGACCTTGTAAAGAATCACCTCCCGAAATAACTTTGCTCCCATCTTCAAGAAAAAATAAAACGATGGAAAAGAGACACGACATAAAAGGTATTCTATTCAATTTCTCAGGTACAATCGATACCGAGGGGAGTGATTGGTTCGACCTCATTTGGAAAGAATACAGGGAAATCGGGATACCTATAACCAAGAGCGACTATCTGGCCGCCCATGAATTTGCAGAAAAGGAAATATCCGAAAAAGGACTAATCGAACCCTGGTTTAATTTTTATTTTACCTTACATACCAAACTATCGCTTCAAATCAAATATCTTATTTCAAAAGGATTATTATCCGACAATCGATGTACTCAAAAGTATGCCCAACAACTGGCCACGATTTGTTATAACATGGCGATCATGTATGTAAGACAAAACGAAAAAACACTCGAAAACTTGGTAAAACAGTATCGTTTGGGAATCGTCGCTCAATCATACGGAAACCTACCGGCTGTTTTGGTAGATTTCGGATTGGCCTCCTACTTCACCGATGTCATTGAATCCAGCATGGTGAACCTGAGCAAACCCGATAAAGAAATATTCCGATTATCGGTCAATGCATTACACATCGAGCCGGAAGAAACTCTATGCGTCAGCAATTCTCTAAACAGCGACTTATTGCCGGCAAAAGACATCGGCTGCAAAACAGCATGGCTCTGCCAACGAACGGTTCCCCAAGCTAAAAGAGTTTCGAACTACCACATAGCTTCTTTAAAAGAATTGAATAATCTACTATCCTAAAACTATAATAGTATACGCCGAAGATTATAACAGACTTGTTATTACGGCGCATTCTATTACATGAAGACAAATCTAACTGAAATATTCCGGAAACTGTGCGGGAGCATGGTCGAGGAAGGCTCTTAGCATAAAAAAGTGTATTGACTTGATGGAAAGCCACAGACGTGATGTCTGAGGCTTTTTTCGTTTCATACGCCAATAAATCGAACCGGCTCTCAAAATGCACAAACAAAATCTTCCTTTAAAGGATTGTTTATACAGATTATTGCTACCTTTGCAAAAAAATTAAAAAAATACTATTTATCTGCAATGGATTGGATTCAAAATCTATTATTCAATGACGCCTCGGTAGCCCACACCGTTATCTTGTATGCATTTGTCATCGCATTGGGAGTAGCCTTAGGAAAGATGAAATTCTTCGGCATTTCATTAGGAGTCACATTTGTACTTTTCGTCGGCTTGATTGCCGGGCACTTCGGTTTTTCCGCCGAAAAAAATATACTCCATTTCGTACAGGAGTTCGGACTCATTCTATTCATTTATTCCATTGGACTGCAAGTAGGACCGAGTTTTTTCTCTTCCTTTAAAAAAGGAGGACTAACCCTAAATATGCTGGCTGTCGGTATCGTCATACTCAACATAGCGGTCGCTCTCACCCTCTACTTTATACATCAGGGAGAAATAAGTATGCCCATGATGGTAGGTATTCTTTCGGGGGCTGTCACGAACACACCGGGATTAGGAGCGGCGCAGCAAACGCTTTCACAGCTCAAATTCGACGGGTCCATTTCCGAGGTTCCAGAAATCGCTCTCGGATATGCGGCCGCCTATCCGTTGGGAGTAATCGGAATCATCGCCTCCATGCTGGTTATCCGGGCGATTTTCAAAGTTAAAATGGAAAAAGAAAGTCGACAAATCGAAGAAGAAAACCAATCGAGCCAGCTCGTCCCGCATGTCGTTACTTATAAAGTAGAAAACAAACTTATCTTTGGCAGGACTCTCGACGATTTGACCAAACTCATCGATCGTAATTTTGTAGTATCGCGTATTAAACATAACGACGAAGTAATCATACCCAACTCAGATACGACACTCCAAGAAGGAGACTTGCTCCTCGTTGTCCTCTCTTTACATGACGAAAGCGCATTGGAAGCATTTATAGGTCGCCCCGTCGAAATGAACTGGGAAGCTATTCCTGCCCCTGTGGTTTCTCGTCGAATACTGGTTACCCGCCCCGAATTCAACGGACGCAAGATAGGAAGTCTACGTCTCAGAATGGGATATCGGTTGAATGCGACCCGTGTAAACCGAGCCGGTCTTGATCTTCTGGCCAATCCTAATCTGGAATTACAAATAGGAGACCGTCTTACCGTTGTAGGACGAATCGAAGACATCAATCGTCTGGCCGAGAAACTCGGTAACTCTACGAAACGCCTCCACGAGCCCAACATGGTAACGCTATTCGTAGGCATATTCCTCGGTATCATATTGGGAAGCATTCCTCTCGCCATTCCGGGAATGAGCGTACCCATGAAGTTGGGATTAGCCGGAGGACCGCTGGTCGTCGCAATTCTCTTGGGCCGTTTCGGTCATAAAATTCACCTCGTCACTTACACTTCGACCGGAGCCAGTCTCATGCTACGGGAAATAGGTATCTGTCTTTTCTTAGCCAGTGTAGGTATATCGGCAGGAGGCGAATTCGTCAACACGATTATGTCCGGCGGACTCATTTGGGTATGGTGGGGATTTCTCATCACCGTGATTCCTCTTCTCATCATCGGAATTATTGCCCGAGCACACTACAAGATCAACTATTGCTCTATCATGGGATTGCTTTCAGGAGCTTGTACCGATCCCCCCGCCCTCGCCTATGGCAACAAGGTCTCGGGGAACGATGCCCCATCGGTAGCTTACTCGACGGTTTACCCCCTCGCCATGTTCCTGCGAGTGCTTTCGGCTCAACTGCTCATTTTGCTTTTCTATTAAATTACATATATAAATAGTCTGCTACGAAAGGCAGACTATTTATGTTAACTAATTCGAGTATCTATACTCATTCGGTGTACAACCGGTCATTTTCTTGAACCAACGGCTGAAATGCTGTGGGTAGGGAAATCCTAATTCATAGGATATTTCGCTGATTGACTTCGACGTATCGAATATCCGTTCTTTTGCCACATCAAGCATCTTCTGTTGAATATGTTTTAATGCAGACATACCTGTTTGCGGCATAAGTCGCTGAAATAGTTGGCAGACAGGCAAAGTTTATCGGCGCAATATTGCACTGTCGGCATACCTCCCTTTTTGGCAGGAGCATCAGATGCAAAGTATTCCGCCAAGAGATGCTCAAAACGGGATAACAAGTCGTGATTGGCATTCTCCCGGGTAATAAACTGGCGGTCATAGAAACGTATACAGTAATCGAGCAACAGTTTGATATTATCCACAATCAGCGATTTGCTGTGTTTATCTATCGGATATTGCAACTCACAACGAATTTTCTCCATGCAATCAATGACGGTCTTTCGTTCCTGCTCGGACAAATGCAGAGCTTCATTGGCATTATATGAGAAATAAGAATACTCCCGCATGAGGCTTGCCAATGGTGTACCTCTTAAAAGTTCAGGATGAAAAGCCAAGACCCACCCCTCAGGCTGATGCAATTGCCCGTCATCTTCCGACCTCATTACCTGACCGGGAGCGAGGAAAAGCATTGCTCCTCGCTGATAATCGTATATACTGCGTCCATATTTCAGATTTCCGCAATCCGTATCTTTCAGCAAAATGGCATACACATTATATAGTTTCCGACAAAACCGTAATGGCATAGCTTTCTTCCCTTCGATTACACAGACTAACGGATGTAAAGTTTCCACACCGAAGTAGTCATTGTATTGCTGGACAATATCTATTTTCATTATTTCATTCATAACCTTTTATTTATGATTGCAAAATTACTTTTTCATTGCAAAATTATACGATTCTATCAACACAATCTGTTTCAAAATCATCGTAAATACTACCCATTTTACTGATGGCAAAATATTGTATCCCGGTTACAGATGAAATTGATATGTATATCCGTGAAATTGATACCTGACAGGCTGATTATTCCCGCTATTTTTGCATTACAAATGTATTAAATACAATGAATAGGAAAAGTTATTGGTATTATCGCTTGTGCCTCATTCTGTATAAGCAGCATGTATGTCCAAAATAAGGCGGCTAATCATGTGGATTTCTACAACCGAATGGATAAGTAACCAATAATGAATAAAATAACAGACATGAAAACAGAACAAAACAACGAAATGAGCCGTCGAGGTTTTCTGAAACGGACGGCATTGGCAGGAGCGGCAATCTGTATTGCACCGACATGGGGAAAAGTAACAGCGGCAGAAAAAGTCATTACAGGCGAATCCGCAATATCGCACACCACCATTCCGTCAGGTATGGCGGCAGTCCGTACACAAAGGACATTGGGCAGCGGTAAGGCTGCATTTACCGTATCGGCAATGGGTTATGGTTGTATGGGATTGAACCATAACCGCAGTCAATATCCAAGCAAAGAAAAGGAAATAGCACTGGTACGCGAAGCCGTAGAACGTGGAGTGACGCTGTTTGACACGGCGGAAAGCTACGGTTATCACGTCAATGAAAAGTTAGTCGGGGAAGCCCTGAAAGGTTATACCGACCGAGTATTCGTATCATCGAAGTTCGGACATAAGTTCGTGAATGGTGTGCAGGTGAAAACCGAAGAAGACAGCACTCCGGCAAACATTCGCCGTGTATGCGAAAATTCCCTGCGCAATCTTGGTGTGGAAACACTCGGCATGTTCTATCAACACCGCATAGACCCGAACACACCTATCGAAGTAGTAGCAGAAACATGCAGCGAGTTGATCAAGGAGGGCAAAATTCTGCATTGGGGAATGTGCGAAGTCAATACAGACACCATTCGCCGTGCGCACAAAATCTGCCCTATTACGGCTATCCAAAGCGAGTACCACTTTATGCACCGCACGGTCGAAGAAAATGGTGTGTTGGCTCTTTGCGAGGAATTGGACATCGGCTTCGTCCCTTACAGTCCGTTGAACAGAGGTTTTCTCGGTGGTATGATTAACGAATACACGCAATTCGACACCTCCAATGACAACCGCCAAACTTTACCCCGTTTTCAACCGAAAGCCATTCGTGCCAACTATCGCATCGTAGAAGTGTTGAATGCTTTCGGACGGACAAGAGGAATCACTCCGGCACAAGTGGCATTGGCTTGGTTGATGAACAAGAAGCCGTTTATCGTCCCCATTCCCGGAACGACCAAACTCTCGCACTTGGAAGAGAACCTTCGAGCTACCGAAATCATCTTCATGCCGCAGGAAATGAAAGAATTGGAAGATACAGTAGCTGCTATTCCGATTATAGGTAGCCGATACGATGCTTTGCAGGAATCGAAAATTCAAAAATGAAACCACTATGAAGAAGATATTTATCGCATTGGGCTTGTCTATGATATTGGCGTCCTGCCGCAATAGTGGTAATGTATTGCAGATTTCCGAACAAGGCAGCTTCGCCGTGGGAGGAACGATACTTACCGACTCGTTGGGACATACTTATCATGGCGACCATGCTTATGTATTTTATCAGAAACCCGTCCACGCACGAAAATATCCGCTCGTTTTCGCCCACGGCGTAGGACAGTTTTCCAAAACGTGGGAAACCACGCCCGATGGACGAGAGGGATTTCAAAATATCTTCTTGCGACGTAGTTTCTCGACCTACCTTGTCGACCAGCCTCGGCGTGGCAATGCAGGGCGTAGTACCGAAACCGTTACCCTATCTCCTGTCTTTGATGAAGAAGAATGGTTCAACCGTTTCCGGATAGGAATATACCCCGATTATTTCAAGGGTGTACAGTTCAGCCGTGACAAAGAGACCCTTAACCAATTCTTTCGCCAAATGACACCCAATATCGGCTCGGTAGATTTCGAAGTCTATTCCGACGCCTATGCCGCCTTATTCGATAAAATAGGTCCTGCAATCTTCGTCACTCATTCACAAGGCGGTCCGGTCGGGTGGCGCACGCTACTCAAAACCGACAATATCAAGGCGATTGTGGCTTACGAGCCGGGCGGAGGTATTCCTTTCCCGAAGGGACAAGTCCCCGAAGAGGGCAAGATACTGACCCTATCGAAAAAAACGGAGGGCATAGAAGTATCTATGTCCGACTTTATGAAATATATGGAAATCCCGATAATCGTTTATTACGGCGATAATCTGCCCGAAACAAATGAACGTCCCGAACTCTACGAATGGACACGACGCCTGCACCTGATGCGGAAATGGGCAGCTTTACTCAATAAACATGGTGGCGATGTGACAGTTATACATTTACCCGAAATAGGTCTGTACGGCAACACTCATTTCCCGTTCTCCGACCTGAACAATGTGGAGGTAGCAAACCATCTATCGAAGTGGCTGCATGAGAAAGGGCTGGATTGAAACCAGCCCACCTCCAAACCATCACCCGTTTATCGATAAAAGAAGATACTTTATCCTCAAAAAAAGGGACTCTTTCTATTACTTTTTTTTCATCATCGGCTAAATGTTAAATTTGAATCGAAATTTAACGTATCGATAATGAAAAAATTAATAATATCCACCGGAGTCCCCCTGCTTCTATGCAGTACCGCTTTATGGGCACAAGAAGAAATACCCTCCACATGGACATTACAAGATTGTTTCGAATACGCCCGTGACCACAGCATCACCCTGCAACAAAACCGACTGTCCGTAGAAGAAAGCGAGGTTAACACCAAAGAGGCAAAAGCTCAACTTTTTCCTTCGTTCGACTTCTCGACCTCCCATAATTACAATAACTATCCGATGGCCGACGGCAGCCGGTCGGGCAAAAACGTCTATACGGGAACTTACGGAATCGACGCATCATGGACAATTTTCGATGGGAAACGGCGAAACACGATTAAAGCCAACCGAATACAAGAGAAGCAACAACAATACGCATTCAAAGAAACACTCGATAATTTGCAAATAGAAATCCTCACCGACTACCTCCAAATACTCTATGCCGAGGAAGCCGTGAACATTTGCAAACAGACCGTAGAAGTTTCCCTTCGCCAAGTAGAACGATCTCGCGAATTACTGTCTGCCGGTTCTATTTCCAAAAGCGATTTGGCCCAGCTCGAAGCCCAATACAGTAACGACAAATACCAATTAGTCACAGCCGAAGCCAATCGAGACCAATTAAAACTCGAACTAAAACAATTACTCGAACTCGACATCAATCAAGAGATGAATCTGGCAACTCCCGAAATCGACGAAAGCAAAGTTCTCGTTCCCCTACCCGATAAAAGCACGGTCTACACTACGGCATTAGGGTTCGTCCCCTCCATACAGAGCGGAAAATTAGAGCTCGAAGTCGCCGAACTGAATATAGCGAATGCCAAAGCCGGCTACTACCCCAATCTCTCCTTGAATGCCGGTATAGGCAGCGGACACAATACAGGGAACAACGGGAGTTTCGGGACTCAAATGAAACAAGGATTCAACGAATCGGTCGGGCTGACGCTATCCGTCCCTATATATAGCCGCCGCTCTAACAAATCGGCTGTCGAACGGGCAAAAATTCAACAAAAAATCAGCCAATTGGATCTTAAAAATCAAGAAAAGGATTTGCTGAACCAAATAGAAAACGCATGGCTCGATGCTTCGTCTGCCCAATCGAAATACCTTGCGGCAAAAGAACAGCTCAACGCCACAAAGACCTCCTACGAACTCACCGAAGAACAGTTCTACCTCGGTATGAAAAATACGGTCGAGATGCTCACGGCGAAAAACAGCTGGCTGTCGGCTCAACAAGAAGAACTGCAATCCCGCTTCATGGCTTTGCTCAATTTGAGACTACTCGACTATTACGAAAACAAACCTCTTACCCTCGACTAACTCAAACTCGAATATAAACTGTCATCGAAATATGAAATCAAAAAAAATCATCATCGTTACCGTATCGACCGTTGTCGCCATCGCCATACTCTGGTTCTGTTTCGGCGGGAAGTCGAAGAGCGCGAACTATGTTATCGAAACGGCTCAGGCTGTACGAGGAGACGTCTCGGAAGCCGTCACGGCAACCGGGACAATCGAGCCGGTCACACAAGTCGAAGTCGGGACACAAGTATCGGGTATCATAGACAAACTGTATGCCGACTACAACTCCATCGTAACCAAAGGACAACTCATCGCCGAAATGGATAAAGTCACTTTGCAAAGCGAACTCACCTCCCAGCAGGCCACGTACGACGGAGCAAAAGCCGAATATGAATATCAAGAAAAAAACTTTTTCAGAAACAAGGCCCTGCACGAGAAACAACTCATCAGCGACACCGAATACGAAGAGTCGAAATACAACTACGCAAAAGCTAAAAGCACCTTCGAAAGCAGCGAGGCAAATCTGGCTAAGGCTAAACGAAATTTAGCTTATGCCACTATTACTTCGCCTATTGACGGCGTAGTCATCAGTCGGGCGGTCGAAGAAGGACAAACCGTAGCTGCCGGATTCGAAACGCCGACCCTCTTTACCATTGCTGCCGACCTGACCCAAATGCAGGTTATAGCCGATGTCGATGAAGCCGATATTGGCGGGGTGCAAGAGGGGCAAAGAGTCATATTCACCGTCGACGCTTACCCCAACGACACGTTTGAGGGAACAGTCACACAAGTGCGCTTAGAGGCCACGGAAGAAAGCAATGTAGTCACTTACGAAGTGGTTATCTCTGCCCATAATCCCGATTTGAAATTAAAACCGGGATTAACCGCCAACATCACCATTTACACCGCCGAACGCCGCAATGTCGTGAATATACCGCTCAAAGCCCTTCGATTCGTTCCCGATCCGCCATCGGGCAAAAAACGCCACGAACCGGAAGATTTGCCTCAACAAGAAATATCCGGAAACGACAGCTTAAAAATCGTCTGGGTACAAGACGGGCAAGAATGGAAACCTCGTAAGGTCGTCGTAGGCATGGACAATAGCGTAAACGTCGAAATTTGCTCCGGGTTGGAAGCCGGTGAAACCGTAGCCATAGACCGCAAAAGTAATATAAGCGCAACCAATCGACAATCATCGGAAGAGAAAGAAGAAAGCCCGTTCATGCCCAAACCGCCGGGAAAAAAGAAATAATCAGGAAACCGACATGACAACGAACGAAATCATTCGATTAGAAAACATAAGACGCAATTTTATCGTAGGGAGTGAAACCGTACATGCTCTGCGAGGCGTCAATTTCACCATAAATTCCGGTGAGTTCGTAACCATTATGGGAACCAGCGGCTCGGGAAAATCCACTCTGCTCAATATACTCGGCTGCCTCGACACCCCCACATCGGGAGAGTATTACCTCGATGGTATTTCGGTTCGGAGTATGGGTAAGAACGAACGGTCGGTTTTGCGAAATCGGAAAATCGGGTTCGTATTTCAATCCTACAACTTGTTGCCCAAAACGACCGCCCTCGAAAATGTGGAATTACCCCTCATGTACAACTCCTCCATCTCGGCCAAAGAAAGGCACAAACTGGCATCGAAAGCTCTTGATGCCGTTGGACTGTCCGAGCGCAAAAATCATAAATCCAACCAAATGTCGGGAGGGCAACAACAGCGGGTAGCGATAGCTCGCGCATTGGTTAACGACCCTGTAATCATTCTTGCCGACGAAGCCACAGGAAATCTCGACACCCGGACTTCATTCGAAATTTTGGTTCTCTTTCAGGAACTACATGCCCGGGGACGTACCATTATCTTTGTGACCCACAATCCTGAATTATCGGCATACAGTAGCCGAAACATCGTATTACGGGACGGGAAAGTAATCTCCGATATACGGAACGAAAAACAAGCATCGGCTTTGGAAATGCTGCAAAAACTACCGGTGGAAACCGACTAAGGAATAATATTATGAATCTGACCAATCTGACTAAAATAGCTCTAAAAGCGCTCAATAACAATAAGCTACGTTGCTTCCTCACCATGTTGGGTATCATCATCGGCGTGGCATCCGTCATCACGATGCTGGCCATCGGACAAGGTTCGAAACGAAGCATACGAGAACAAATCTCAGAAATGGGTTCAAACATGATCATGATACACCCCGGCAACATGGAAAGAGGAGGTGTAAGACAAGATGCATCGTCTATGCAAACACTCAAATTAAACGATTATAAATCCATCTCCGAACAAGCTGAATACGTGTCGGCTTGTTCCCCCTCGGTAAACAGCAGCGGACAATTCATATATGGAGCGAACAACTATCCCAGTACGATATACGGTATTACCGAAGATTATTTGGATATTCGTAAAATTTCTTTGGAAGAGGGAAGCATGTTCACTCCACAAGACGTCATCACTTCTGCCAAAGTCTGTTTAATCGGGAAAACCATTACCGACAATCTCTTCCCCAATGGAGAAAGCCCGATCGGAAAAGTAATCCGGTTCAATAAAATTCCCCTTAAAGTCATAGGTACTCTCACGCCCAAAGGATACAACAGCATGGGTATGGACCAAGACGATATGGTACTCGCACCGTATACTACGGTACAGAAACGCATTCTCGCCATTACCTACTTGCAAGGTATCTACTGTTCGGCATTGTCGGAAGAACTTACCCCTCAGGCAACCGAAGAAATCAGCGAGATTCTACGAAAAAATCATAAAATAAAAGAAGGAGAAGATGATGACTTCGAAATACGTTCACAAGAAGAACTAAGTTCCATGCTAAGCTCGACAACCGACATGATGACAATCTTGCTCGCCTGCATTGCAGGTATATCGTTATTAGTCGGAGGTATCGGAATCATGAATATCATGTATGTCTCCGTAACGGAACGCACTCGGGAAATAGGGTTGCGCATGTCCATCGGAGCCAGAGGTATCGATATCCTCGCCCAATTCCTTATCGAAGCTGTTCTCATCAGCGTTACCGGCGGCATTATCGGGGTCGTCTTCGGAGTAGGTGCATCGGTAATCGTCAACGTCCTGTTCAAATGGCCTGTCTACGTACAAGCCTATTCGGTCATACTTTCTTTCTTCGTTTGTACGATAACCGGGATATTCTTCGGTTGGTATCCGGCTCGTAAAGCCGCTAATCTCGATCCCATCGAAGCGATTCGCTACGAATAATTTCACTTTTACCTTTCAAATGAATATATTTGTACAATGGCATCCGATAAGCTACATCTAAGTAAAAAATGGAATACCGTCTTTATACATCTGGCGGCATGGAGTATCTTGTTTATTTTTCCACTCTTGTTTATCGAACGATTCGGGAACATCAACCGAATGCACAATTTCAGCCTGATAAAATTTTATATCCAACCGATTTGCATAGCCTGTATTTTTTACATCAACTACTTATGGCTCATCGATAAAGTCCTGTTTCGTAAAAAAACCATACGATTCATTCTCTATAATTTGTTACTGATAGTCATGGCCAATGTAGCCATCTATTTGGTGCACCGCATGGTCATTCCCGAGAGCATTCTGCATCAAAGACCCACTCCCATTCCCCCTCCTCGCCCAGGGTTCATGCAATGGCAAGATTCCATTACACTGGTTCTGGTCGTTGGGCTGAGTGCCGCTATTAAAGTCACTCAAAAATGGATCACAACCGAAAAAGAACGTAAGCAGTTGGAACAGGAACGTACCGAAGCAGAATTGAAAAATTTGAAAAATCAACTCAATCCTCATTTTCTATTCAATACGCTCAACAATATCTACTCGCTTATCGCTATCAGTCCCGAACGGGCCCAAAGCGCAGTTCTTGAACTGAGCAAGTTGTTGCGTTACGTCCTCTACGAAAATACACAGCCCTATGTTCCTATGGAAAAAGAACTGGAATTCAACCATAACTACATCGAGCTCATGCGATTGAGGCTCGCCCGCCACGTCCAAGTAGATGTAAATATTCCTACCGGCTTGTGTCGAGGGTATAAAATAGCACCGTTGCTTTTCATCACACTCATCGAGAATGCTTTCAAACACGGGACCAGCGCATCTACCCGATCTTTCGTAAAAATCAATATGTCCGAACCTTCACCGGGAGTTATCGAATGCGATATAGAAAACAGCAGCTTCCCGAAAAATGAAACCGACAAGAGCGGTTCGGGTATCGGACTAAAAAATCTATCCCGACAACTCGAGCTCTTATACCCGGGAAAATATAATCTGCATGCCGAGAGTGATTCGCACATCTACCGCTCCATGTTGACTATCGACCTGAATTAAACAAACACCGCGACTATGATATTGAAATGTTGTATTATCGACGATGAACCCCTTGCAATCGAGCTACTGGAAAGCTATGTCAAGAAAACACCTTTTCTACAATTGGAGGCTTCGTTTACCTCGGCCGTTCAAGCGATCGAAAGAATCTCGAAAGGAGATATAGATTTGATATTTCTCGATATACAAATGCCCGAGCTGGACGGTATGGAATTTTCTCGCATGATAGAAGGGAAAAGCCGTGTCATTTTCACTACGGCATTCGGACAATATGCCGTAGACAGTTATAAAGTCAACGCCGTCGATTATTTGTTGAAACCTTTTGCCTACACCGATTTCCTGAAAGCGGCACAAAAAGCGTTGCAATGGTTCGAATTATCGTCCGGGACGGGTGAAATGCATTCCCCAAACAAATCATATATCTTTGTAAAAAGCGATTATAAACTTAAACAGATTCCCCTCGATAAAGTACTCTATATCGAAGGGCTGAAAGATTATGTAAAAATTTACCTCGAAGACGAACCGCACCCCATTCTTTCCCTGCTTAGCTTGAAATCCCTCGAAGAGATGTTACCCGATAGTCGGTTTATTCGGGTGCACCGGTCGTTCATCGTGCAGGGCTGTAAAATCAAAATGATCGATCGCAACCGAATCGTATTTGGCAAAGAATACATTCCTATCTCAGATACTTACAAAGATTCTTTCGCCGAATTTATCTCCCGCCACACTCCGCTATCCAACAAATAGAACGAGAGACATAAGTCTTGTTCGACCCATGCCTCTCGCTCGTTACTTAAATTTATTTCAGTTTTAGGAAGCATCATAAATCCTGCGCAGAAAGGAACCCAACTGTCCGACACACAACCCGCAAGCCACAGACAATCCCATGTAAGCCAACCAAGTGTGTGCACAAGTCCAACAAGGATTGTAAATCATTTCTTTGGCAAATATCAAGCATAGAACCGTACAAATTGCAATAACAAGTACCGAAACGACAAATGAAATTTTGGCTTCTATGCTCCATCGCTTGCGAGGCAGTCTATTCAACACCCTACGAGTGAACCACTTATCTGTCCGAAGTTCCAACGAATGATCGCCGAAAAACTCCCGCCACTGATTGTCATTCCATTCATTCATATCCGTTTTTCTTTAAATATTCACCCAATTTTTGTTTTGCACGAAATAAATGCGACTTTACCGTACCTTCCGATATACTCATAATCTCTGCTATCTTTGCCACGGCAAGGTCCTCGACGAAGAATAAAGTTATCGCCGTTCGCTCCTCGGGGCGTAAAATAGACAAAGCTCGCGATATATCGATATTCCGGTCCACACACTCAGGAGGTTGCTCCAACAGATTGGCCGCCTCGTCCACAGAAGCATCTTCCCATTCCCGGCTCTTTCGTAACTCATCGTAAAACACATTGTAAGCTACTCGATAAATCCATGTCGAAAAAGAAGACAAGCCTTTATAACTACGCAAATTATAATAAACTTTGATAAAAGTCTCCTGCGCCAAATCATCGCTGAGCACTGGATCTCCACCGGTAAGATTCAGGAAAAAGCGTTTCAATCGCACCTGATACTTATCGACAAGGCAGGCAAAAGCCCGCCGATCGTCGAACAAAGCACAACGAGTCACCCACGCTATATCCTCGTTCTTATTCATCGCTCCGGCCTACTCGATTTCGGTAGTTTGCTCATCGGTATCACGAACTTCTTTTCGCGATTCTACCCGATAAAGAATCAGTTTCCCTATACCTATCAAAGTGAATATAGCCGCCAAACCAACCAAAAGAGCCCCGAAACCTTCGTCCAATTCATAAGCCCCACCTATACACCATATAAAAGACCCGATTCCGACAGCCGTACAAACAAGACCTTGATTCAGAGTGGAAAATTTACTGGGTCGCTTCGACTCCGGTTCGTCGAAAAAGCCTTCGGGCAATTCTCGACCCGACTCTATCGCTTTCTCCATCACCCGATAGCGGGATTGTACTTTTTTATTACGATAATAAATATAGAAAAAGACAATTAAAAAAGCGATAAGAAAAGGTGAAACAATAGCAAAAAGAGGAATCAAAGAATCTATTATATCCTCGGCATCCGACTCATCTTGAAAGAACGCTCTATCCCGTTCAAATTCGAGTTCCTTCATACGTATTTGAAAAGCCTCGCTCGGAGTCATACCGTTAAGTGTGTCGGCTACGACCGCTTCTTGTTGTGCCGCAGGGCCATTCGATTTCAGAGGAGCTGTTGCCTCGGCTGCTGTTACGGCTCCTGTCCACGATACGATAGACAAAAGCATCATCATAAACATCTTTTTCATATTCTCTTCTATTTTAATTTTATAGGTTATTCATAATCGTTCTCTTTCCGGAAATTCAATCATTAGACGTAACCAACCACTCGTTTGGTTGCAGAAACCTTGAATTTTTTTCAAAAATAGTCTAAATGAAGGAACGGCACACATTATCTGCATGAAAATGAGATTAAAGAATGTTCGCTCTTTCTGTTGCTCCCGTATCATCGCAAAATGGAATATCGACGACATAAAAGAGATGAAACCAATCGACAGAAAGATTCATTAAAAGAAGGCAAAGGAAGTACCCAAAAGAGAAGTCCATATTTTATAAGCGAACTTATAAAATACCCGGCATAAAGAAAATCGAAACAAAACGGACAACAAGCGGGTAAAAAAAGTAATTTTGCATACCTAAACCAAACAAAGGATTCATGAAACAAAAAGAAATCAATAAAGTCGAAATACGCAATCTTCAAAAAGAAGATTACGACCAACTGGCTAGCTCTTTCACCCGTGTCTATGCCGACGGTAGCGACGTATTTTGGACTCCCGAACAAATCGACAAACTCATTCGCATATTCCCCGAAGGACAAATCGTCACGGTCGTCGATGATAAAATCGTGGGCTGTGCCCTCTCTATCATCGTAAACTATAACGATGTAAAGAACGACCACACCTATGCCCAAGTCACAGGAAACGAAACATTCGACACTCACACGCGGAAGGGGAATATCCTGTATGGTATCGAAGTGTTCATACACCCCGATTATCGGGGCCTACGTCTCGCCCGACGTATGTACGAATATCGCAAAGAATTGTGTGAAAAGCTCAATTTGAAAGCGATCATGTTCGGCGGACGTTTGCCGAACTACCACAAATACGCCGACCGAATGCGCCCCAAAGAATACATCGACAAGGTGCGTCAACGCGAGATATTCGACCCGGTGCTATTGTTCCAACTCTCCAACGATTTCCACGTCCGTAAGGTAATGCGAAACTATTTGCCTAACGACGAGGAGTCGAAACACTTCGCCTGTCTGCTCCAATGGGACAACATCTACTATCAAGAGCCTACCGAAGAATATATATCTCCTAAGACCACCGTGCGGGTAGGCCTCGTACAATGGCAAATGCGTAGTTACAAAACGCTCGACGATCTTTTCGAGCAAGTGGAATTTTTCGTCGATTCCGTAAGCGGTTATCAAAGCGACTTCGTCCTCTTTCCAGAGTATTTCAACGCCCCGCTCATGGCTCGGTTCAACGATGCAAGCGAGTCTCAGGCTATCAGAGGATTAGCCCGATATACCGACGAAATACGAGAACGTTTCATCAATCTTGCAATTCGGTACAACATCAACATCATTACAGGAAGTATGCCGCTGATTAAAGAAGACGGACTGCTCTACAACGTAGGTTTCTTATGCCGTCGAGACGGTACTTACGAAATGTATGAAAAACTACATGTCACCCCCGACGAAATGAAATGCTGGGGATTGAGCGGAGGCAAAGCCATTCGGACTTTCGAGACCGATTGCGCCAAAATCGGAGTCTTGATTTGTTACGATGTCGAGTTCCCCGAACTCTCCCGAATCATGGCCAGCGAAGGTATGCAAATATTGTTCGTTCCGTTCCTCACCGATACCCAAAACGCCTATTCCCGTGTAAGAGTCTGCGCACATGCCCGTGCCATCGAGAACGAATGCTTCGTAGTCATAGCCGGTAGCGTAGGCAACCTGCCCAAAGTACACAACATGGATATTCAATATGCCCAGTCGGGAGTTTTTACCCCCTGTGATTTCGCATTCCCGACAGACGGACGCAGAGCCGAGGCTACCCCGAACACCGAAATGATTCTTATCTCGGACGTCGATTTGGATCTTTTGAACGAATTGCACACCTACGGTAGCGTGCGCAACCTCAAAGATCGCCGCAGCGATCTCTATGAAGTGAGAATGAAGAAATAACAGAAACAAAAAACGGTCTCTTGAATGTTCAAGAGACCGTTTTCATCGAGCGGCAAACGAGACTCGAACTCGCGACCCTCAGCTTGGGAAGCTGATTTCAGAAACATATATAAATATTTGATTTTCAGACAAAAGCAAAGGATTACGCACCATCAAAAGACAAGTTTTAGAATATTTATTCAAACATAGACCCCTCTCCGAATATTATCCATTCCAATGAAATCCCATAATCATAAACAAGATAATATATCCATTCGGGCTTCAAAACACTACGGTCTGGATTTTTTCTCACATTTGCTATATTAGTACGAGTTATATTGTGCTTCCTCGTGAATGTTTTAAGCCCACGAATGCGTTTCTGTGCTTTGAGCATATCAATAGCTTCAAAGAAACGTTTAGTTATAGCGATTCCTTCTTTAGAAATTTTCATGACTCAAATTTTAGTCTTTGAAATCAATAGATGATTACATATTTGTCTTTATAATCGCTTCATACATCCGAGTACATGGAATACATGTCTTATCATATTTTTCGGTAGTTCTTGTATTCCGTATTCAGGAGATCTGTTTGTTGGAATTAAAGAATAACTATCTGGGTTGGATGCAGGACCTATCCTTTTTATAGTTCTCATATTGTTGGTTGTGACAATAGCGTAAACCTCACCATAAGGTAGAAAAGAAGCATCCTCTATTTCCTTTAGAGCTATTATATCGCCATGTGTTATTTCGGGCTCCATTGAATGTCCAGTGACATTGCACCAACATGTAGCTTCGTTGTATTTCTTGAAATTAATAAGATATTCTGGATTTATAGTTTGGTCATTCATAACTAAATCAAAACCTCCGATAAAGTCCACATTATAATAAGGTACACCAATAGTGTAACTTATTTTAGGTTTTATTTTTTCAAATTCGTCTTCAATCAATTCTCTTGATTTTCCAGATAAATCGCCAAATAATCTTCTATTTTGAAAATGAATATAATCTTTATCATTTCCCATTGCCAAATCTTCTGATGTCGCTTTATGAGTAGCCCTTTCGTATGTATTATCATCTAAAAATGTCATAATAGGAATACGCAATATATTAGCCCACTTTTCGATGGTTTGGCTATCAACATTATCCATTTTATAATATTTATACACCATTCCTTCTGTTACACCTATCATTTCTGCAAATGATTTAGCAGAAATATTATGGTATTTTAAAAAACCCTTCAGCCGCTCTCCTATAATCATAGTATATCATTTTATAATTATTAACTATAATAGTAGTATAGTTTTACTATAATATTATTATATTTGCAATACCAAACCAATTAAACATTACAAATATAATGGAAAGTGACAATAAGACAAACACATTAAAGCCTAAAAGTAAAATAATGACACTGAAAGGCTATTACAAAAGTTTACCTGATCCGACATACCCCAAAAAAGATTTCATTAACACCATCGCCGAAAGATGTAATGTAACTCTTACCACAGCCAATAACTGGATTAAATATGGCATAAAGCCTAATAATCCAGAGCATGTACAAATATTATCAGAAATTACTGGTATTTCTCCAGAACACCTTTGGGATTAAATTCATAACAATGAAAGATTTAGAGTTTTACATATTTGAAAATGAACTTTGGTGTATTTCATCTGACAAAAAAAATAAAAGAATTTCTGAAAACGATACAGAGATTATAAATGAAATTCTTTCTATTGTCAGAGAACAATATCCCAATGCCTATAATGCCCTATCAGAATGTTATATAAAAAGCTCTAAAAACGTCCCTTATTATCAATATCTAATGGCTAGACGTTTTGCTAAATGCAATTTTGGTAATCTTGATAGCACTGTCGAAGACATAAATAACAATGGTAAAGTAAACTTTGAACATGTTCAATGTCCTTTAAGAGGAGAATGTAAATATGAAGACATTATTTGTAATCCTCAATTTAATAGCAGCTTATCCGATGCTGAAATGAGAGTTATGAAACTTGTCTATGATGGAAAGAGCAATGATGATATTGCTGATTCTTTATACCTATCTCCTCATACTGTGAAAAATCATATCAAATCTGTTTACAGAAAACTTTGTATTCACGAGAAATCGGAATTTATCCAGTATGCACACAATAACAACCTTTTTAATGATTAACTATGTTAAATGAAGCCATTTTAAAGATTGTACTAAACGACAAAACATTTAGTCAACGAGAAGCTGAAAAAATAGTAGGAAGCCGAAACCGACTATTTGAACTAGTTGGGAATGGGTCTATCCGTGCAGAGAAGAAACCGTCAGATAGACAAAACGGAAGATGGTATTGTAATGCTTACGATGTAATCAAATTCGCCTGTATAAAATAAGCCCCTTAATAACATGAACACAACCTGTATTATCCCACGGTCAACAATCGAGAAACGATACGACAAGGCAAGGGAAGATTTCAACGACCAATACGACAACTCCCCTTACAAATTGAAATGTAAGGAATTTTATCTGGGAGGCGGGGTAGAAAACTACGAGGTCGTCAGCCAGATACTATTGATGAACGAGGAAGAAATAGCCAAATCCTACCTCGAAGATTGTGACCCGAAAGACTGGAAGAGCATTCGTCGATACCGGGAAGACATCATGTGCGATGCCACGGACATCTACAAAACCGCTATCGCTATGGTAAAAGCCGATATTCAGAAACTAAAAACCATACAGGACGAGGTAGAAAGTTTTCTTGACGACCATATAGGAGAAAACATGGACGGTCACTATCTCGACGGAGATATAAACCATGAAATAGAGTTGATCGACAAATACGTCAATGTCCGCATTCATTACGACGCATACAATCACAAGGAGTGGGACAACGGCAACTATTTAACGCCACGTTCCGACAGTGGCTACATCGATACGGAATACACGGTAACCGTATTCGACGAATGCGGAAATGAAGAATTTGAGTTTAACAGTAATTTCCAAATATAACAGTCATGATATTCTACAAGTTATTTACCCTGCTCGCCATACTGCTTATGCTTTCCTCGATATTCGGGGTAGTCGCTTCGCTCATCAATACCAACCTTTGGCAACTAGTGATAAGTATATCCCTGTTCGCACTGTCGTCGATGGCTCTTGCAGGGCAACAACAAACCGATAAGAAATAAATTATAGTTCCATATAAATCAAGCATATTCACCGCCCGTCCGTGAGGATATGCGGTGTATAAAAAGAAACATAACCCTTTAAACAAAAAAAATATGTCAGAGTACGAAGTATTACAGGTTCAAGCACAGCCACAAGTCATGCAAATAGACGCTCTCGAAAGAGCAAATGTAGACACACAAGTAGCCACGGCGAAAAAATATCCTCGGGATATGCGTCGTAGTCTTGATGACTCTATCGTTATGGCTACCCTCGATAAAGAAACGGCACAATCGTGTGGATATGCGCTACCAAGAGGTAACAAACCTATTACTGGGCCATCTGTTCACTTGGCGAAAATAATCGTTTCAAACTGGGGGAATATGCGCACCGAGGCAAAGGTGGTTCAGATTACAGACACGCAAGTGGTAAGCCGTGGCACAGCTTGGGACTTGGAGAAAAACGTGGCAAGTGCTTTTGAGGTTCGTCGCTCTATCATTGACAAAAACGGGAAACGGTATCCAAACGACATGATAACCGTAACTGGCAATGCCGCAAACGCAATAGCCTATCGAAACGCCGTATTTTCGGTTATTCCAAAAAGCATCACCGATAAAGTCTACCAAGCAGCTCAAAGTTTCATTACTGGCGACCTGTCCGACGAAGATAAGCTCAAAAAGACAAGGGCGAAGTGGATTGCGTTTTTCAAAAACGAGTATGGTATTACCGAGGAAGAGGTAATCAAGTTGTGCGGAAAGCAGACAATTAACCAGATTCGAGGAAATGAGATTGCGTTGCTGTCCGGCATTGACCAGTCGCTCAAAGACGGTGACACAACGGTAGAAGAACTTATGAAGCCATACCGAGGCACGAAAAGCAGCAAATTCAAAGATATAGCCGGAGAAGCAGCCGGTGTCAAAGAGGGAATCAATCAGGAAGGAACTAAACAGACACTGTTCGACGATGGAAGCACAAAGGACTCTTGAATGGTACAGGAAACGCCTCGGCTGTTTCACGGGCAGCCGCATAGGCGACCTAATGAAAGCGAACCGAAGCGGAAACGGGTTCGGGGAATGCGCCATGAACTATATTTACCAAGTAGCGGGAGAGCGCATGCTCAACCCAGCTATGATAAACGACGATGGTTTTTTCTCCGACTATATCACCCAGACAGACATATCGACCAAGCAAATGCGATGGGGAACGGAGAACGAGCCCGATGCCCGGCGCATATACGAACTTAAAACAGGCCGCCGTGTCGTCGAGGTAGGACTGTGCAAACACCCCACCATCGCCCATTTCGCAGCCAGCCCCGACGGATATTATTACGATGAGAACAAGCGGGAGAAAGGGGTAATCGAGATAAAAAGCGTGGGAACAGCCACATATGCCAAATACTTCCACAAGATAAAGGATAACGATACCCTCCTGTCCACGGAGCCTAAGTACTATTACCAAATCATGTCCGAACTCATGTGCGTTGAAGCCGATTGGTGCGATTTCATCGTATATAACCCGTTCGAGAAGCCCTCCATGTTTATCAGAAGGATATATCCAGATGATAACATCTTCAAGAAGATAGCCGAAAGGATATGCGAAGCCGATGAATTAGTCAATGAAATAATCAATTCATGAAAGACTATGAAATACAGTCAATCGTCAGCCTGCTGGAAAGATCGGCAAAAGCGTTGGAAAAGTCCGACGACTACCGGCATAAAGAGCTGGAAAGATTGATGAGAAATAAAGTCAAACAATTAAATAAGAAATACAATGGACAAAAATGAAATTTTAAATAGCGACTGTGATGTCCGCAGGAATGTGGCAGGGAATCCCAACACACCCGTCGATGTGCTCACGGAACTGGCAAAGGATAGCGACTGGTGTGTCCGCCGTTATGCGGCAGGGAATCCCAACACTCCCGCCGATGTGCTCACGGAGTTGGCAAAGGATAGCGACTGTGATGTCCGCAGGAATGCGGCAGGGAATCCCAACACACCCGCCGATGTGCTCACGGAGTTGGCAAAGGATAGAGACTGTGATGTCCGCAGGAATGCGGCAGGGAATCCCAACACTCCCGTCGATGTGCTCACGGAGTTGGCAAAGGATAGCGACTGTGATGTCCGCCGTTATGCGGCAGGGAATCCCAACACACCCGTCGATGTGCTCACGGAACTGGCAAAGGATAGCGACTGGTGTGTCCGCCGTTATGCGGCAGGGAATCCCAACACTCCCGCCGATGTGCTCACGGAGTTGGCAAAGGATAGCGACTGTGATGTCCGCAGGAATGCGGCAGGGAATCCCAACACACCCGCCGATGTGCTCACGGAGTTGGCAAAGGATAGAGACTGTGATGTCCGCAGGAATGCGGCAGGGAATCCCAACACTCCCGTCGATGTGCTCACGGAGTTGGCAAAGGACAACAACTGTGATGTCCGCAGGAATGCAGCAAGAAACCCAAACATGCCCGGTTACGAAGCGGAAGAACTTCAATTTATGGTAAAAGATACCTATGTGTCAGTACAAGGTACTACTCATATCTGGTATAAACACAACTATCCCAATGTTGCTCCATTTTATACATGTGGCTGTTTTTATGGATCACGAGAGCAATTGTTAATGAGAATTTACACTACTGATAATCAAGGTAGAGCGGCTGAGCGAATGAGAATATTGAATGCCCTCGACGAGAAGTTCAAAGAAGTTTTTAACCGATAAGAATAAAAGCGATGTTTTACGAAATCAAATTGAAAGTAGAAAAAGAGAACAGCAAAGGAGAGATGAAAGAAGTCGTCGAACACTTCATCACCGATGTAGAACTGTTCGCCGAGGCCGAAGCCAACGGACTGGAACAATACAACGGAAATTGCGATGTAATCTCTATCACCCGCTCTAATGTCGTCGAGATAGTCAACGAGAAGGAAGAAGACAAGCCCTTCTACAAAGCCACGTTGATAGACATATTCATCGATGACAACGGCAATGAAAAGGAAACGAAGTACTACAACCTCGTTTGCGCCAAAGACATCACCGAAGCCAACCGCCTCATGCAAGAACACATGAGACAAGGTCTTAACGACATGCGGCTCGATGCGATTCAAAAGACAAAAATCATAGACCTGATATAGGAGCATAATGTTAGACATTCCCGCAAGCCGATCCGGGTACGAGGTCGAGCACCATACGGAGGAAGGAACTGCGGGGAGAAATTAGCCATAAGTGTTTTAGGTGGTATCGGCAGTGGCGGAATTGGCAGACGCTAATCAAGATGTAAGGTGAAAAATTCCAGGATAACAGTCACTATCCAAACCTGCAACCTGCGAGGCATCTTAGGAAGTACCGGACTGACCGGGAAAACGCAAAAACACCACTCATGCGGGTTCGAGTCCCGCCTGCCGAACAAAAAGAGAAAGATATGCAATTAAAAGTCTTTACAGCATTCAGCGGATATGACAGTCAGTGCATGGCACTCGACCGGCTCGGAATCGGTTACGATCTGGTCGGCTGGTCGGAAATCGACAAGTACGCCATACAAGCCCATAACGCCGTATATCCTCAATACCGAGACAGGAACTTCGGGGATATATGCCATATAGACTGGGCAAAAGTCCCCGACTTCGACCTGTTCACATATTCTTTCCCCTGCACGGACATTTCAACGGCCGGAAAGCAAGCGGGATTGGAGAAAGGCAGCGGGACACGCAGCAGCCTGTTATGGGAATGCGAGAAAGCGATAGAGACCAAGATGCCGAAATACCTGCTCATGGAAAATGTAAAGTCCCTTACCGGAAGGAAATACAAGTGTTTTTTATCGGCATGGGAACAATACCTTTCCCAATTAGGGTACACGAACCATACGAAGGTTCTGAATGCGAAAGACTACGGCATTCCCCATAACAGGGAAAGAGTATTCATGATTTCGATACGAGACTCGGAATCGTATTATTTTCCGGAACCCTTACCCATTGAAAAGAGATTGAGGGACATTCTCGAATGCGACGTGGACGAAAAGTATTTTTTGAGCGAGAAGATGATAAAAGGTTTCATAAGACACAACATCGCTCACGTAAAAAAAGGAACGGGCTTTTTATGGTTACCTAAAACAGGTGATGGCACAGCCAATTGTCTGAGAGCTAATGGAGCATTAAGTCCGACCGACAATTCGATAATCGTGGGGGAATATTCGGAACCCGAGATAATACAACGCAGCAGAGGATTTAACAAAGGAGGGACATACACGATATGCCCTGCGATAACAAGCAACTCATGGCAGGAAAATAACTTTCTGTGTCTGGAAAAGATAAGAAGGCTGACACCGAGAGAATGTTTCCGGTTAATGGGTGTCAGCGAATCGGATATAAACAAGATTCAAAATGCGGGAATAAGCGACAGCAGGCAATATGTGATGGCAGGTAACAGTATCGTCGTAGATGTCCTTTTCCACATATTCCGAAAACTGTTCACGGACAAATCATGCGAATCTATACAAAAGAAACTTTTCTGATAAAAAGACAAAATATAATGGAAGAACAGGCCACATACAACAGAAAACTCAAATACGATGTATTGATAGGGATAGACCCCGACGTGGAGCGTAGCGGCTACTCCGTATTGGACACAAGGAAAATGAAAATGGAGATGAGTGTTTGCCCATTCCCCTTGTTGGTAGAGGGCATAAAAAAACTTCATGAGCACTGCAAGAAAAACGATGAACGAGTGGCGGTATATGTCGAGGCAGGTTGGAAGAACAAATCCAACTGGCATTTGTCACCGAAAGACACACGGGCGAGCGCAGCCAAGAAAGGCGAGCATGTAGGTCGCAACCAAGAGACCGGTCGCAAGATAGTCGAAATGCTGAGTCATTACGGAATACAAGTCATGGAGCAATCCCCTTTGCGTAAGTGCTGGCAAGGGAAAGACGGCAAGATCACCCATGAAGAATTGAAGCGGTTGTGCCAGATGAGCGGGATAGAGTTTAACAGACCCCGCAGCAACCAAGAAGAAAGGGACTCTGCCCTGCTCGCCATCACCTGCTCCGGATTGCCCATTAAATACAAAGTCGTTGAATCTAAAATAAACAAATGATATGACAGCAGAAGAATTTATAAAATCGGTAAGCGTAGAAGATTGCGCAGGCGGGCATATATACCGTAGAGTTTCAGAAGATAATGCCTTAAAAGCTATTGAGATGACGAGACGCGAAAAAGCGCAGACATTTGTCGGTATGCAGGGCTGGATATGTCCTAAGTGCGGTAGGGTTTATTCGCCAATGACATCTATGTGCACATATTGCCACAACGAAAACATCATAAATTCACCTTATTGTGGAATGTAAATCAGTATTATGAGTACACAAGTATTATCAATAAAGCAGATGAAGCACTTGCAAGAACTTGGATTAAATACAAACTGTGCAAGTGCATGTTGGGTTAAAGTTACCAAAATTGACGGGAAAGAGGTGGAAAATTGTTGGAGTTTAGCTTTTGGTATTGTCCCAAACAAATTTGACAATATGGAGGCAGAAACCGCACCCACATTCACTTTGCAGGATATTTTGGATTTGTTGCCCAGACAAATGATTGATGAGTATGCAAGCCCTTTAATGATAAAATGCACATTCGATTTACTTGTACAGGTTTGTTATAAAGACATTTATGTCACTGCCGAACATGAAGATATTATCGATGCCGCCTACGAGATGTTATGCTGGTGCATAGAAAACGAAAATCTACACGGATTTCGTATTTGCAATTTATCCAATCAAAAATCAATAAATAAAAATACGCTATGAAAACGAACCAACTGATGAAAAGGCGAATGGGTAACATAGATGTGACCCAACGTACCAAAGACGGATTTTTCTGTGCATCCGAATTGTTGAAACAGTGGAACGAAGGCAACAACCATAAGAAAAATGTTAACCACTATCTCGAAAACAATAAGACAAAAGAGTTTATAAAAGCTCTTATAAATGACGACGATCAAATTCGGAATTCCGAAAAACCTATAAATCAAATACTTATAATAAATAAATCGAGAACCAACAAAGACGGGAGCAAAGAGGCAGGGGCTGTTTGGATGTCGCCCTTACTGTTCATCGATTTTGCAATGTGGATTAACCCGTCGTTTAAGGTTAAGGTGTTGAAATTCGTCTATGACGAAATGATAAAGTACCGCAACGAAGCCGGCGATGCCTACAACAAACTAGGCTCGGCTGTTTCAAAGATCGTTCGGAAAGACTTCATGCCCCAAGCCATGCAGAAAGTAGGCGAAGCGTTGAACTGGATTGTGTTCAACGAGCATGAAAGGAATATCCGCAACCAATACGGCGAAGAAAAGAAACAGCGGGAATTGTACGAGCTGGAAAGAAAAGTCGCCGACCTTATCAACGAGGGCTTTATCAAGAGCTACGACCAAATGATAACCTATCTGAAAAACGTTTACCGGCACAAGTACCTGCCGGCTGTATTCTCATAACCCAGAATTGTTAAAACAAAAATAGCCATGATTATAGCCAAGCAAGTTATATCCTCCATTATCGAGGAAAAGAAAAAGAATAACAAGGAGCCCTCCATAGCGAGCTTTACCGAAATACAGTCGGTGGTTATCCGGTCACTCAAATCCGAGATAAACGAGCTATGCAAAACCGGTGAGATTGACAAGCACAAGACCCTGAACGGGTGGGCATTTTCAATTACTGAAACTTAATATGGAATCGGAAGACAAATTAAACAGAGAAAAATTAGTTATATCTGATTTATGTTTGGAATACCTTTTTATAAAGTCTATTATCAACTATGATCAATATGTAGATATTCATAATAGAATAAAGAAATTCCAAGAAGATAATCATGTTATTGTTAATTTCAATCAATTATCGTCAGCTCGTTTTTATTATAATGACGATCCCGATAAATCAAAAACATTAAAGGTGAAATTAATAACATCGAGCATGAATACCTTTAAACGAGGAGACATCTATCTAAGAAGTTTAGAAGATTCATTGTTTGAGTCAAGATTGCCAGTTATAAGGGAAATGATAGATACCAATACCCTTAATCTCTATACTGAGATAGAAACCATAGAAGATTTGGATATATTGGTTCATGAGTTTGGCTGTCATATCGTTTACGGAGATAAAACAGAAGAAGGAATTATGATAATTGAAAAGTATGATACGAAAAGAGAATAACTATCAATATTAAGAATAAATGAAAGACAGCTTTTTGATTTATAAATCATTTTACAAACCCATATCGAGATTATCTGACAAACAACTGGGCAGGCTGTTTCGAGCAATATTCAAATATCAACTTGGCGAGGAGGTTACGGTAGAGGAGGACATTGAAATGGCATTTGAGTTTTTCAAGAATCAATTCGAGATAGATGAACTCAAATATCAGGGCATTGTCGAGAGAAACCGGAACAACGGGCGTAAAGGAGGTAATGATAAAAACTCTGAAACGGTTAAATCAAAGTCCAGTGGGAGCCAAACGAGCCACTCGACCCCAAATAACCCAGTGGGAGCCAAACGAGCCAGTGGGGGCTTAAATGATAATGATAATGAAAATGATAATGATTTAAAAGAAACTTCTCTATCGAGAAGCAAAGAAAAAGAAGAAGATTTTGGCAAAGACGTTGACAAGCCACTGACAGAACTGCGTGAAGAACTACTCTCAAATCAAACGTGGATAGAAACGCTATCGATGAACAACCACATCGACGAGAACGAATCGAGGTTATATATCGAGGCATATATCCGTAAACTTCAAAACGAGGGTATTGCAAGAAAAAGCGTCAGCGATGCACAACAACACTTTGCCCGCTGGTTAATAATCGAACTAAAACGAGCACGAGATGAGCAATCCGGAATCCATCAAAAACCTAATTCCAAGACCAAACAGGAGCGATATGCAGAGTTTGCAGAAGCCATCGCCGCCAAGCTGGCAGCAGGAGATACTAGCAGCCTACAAGACGGGGGAGAATCTGCTTTGCCTTTTTAGCCCTGACAAGCAGACGGAATACTGCAAAAACGAGGAGCGTTGTTTCACCGGACATGCACCGAGTATTGCAAGAGTTGCCCGGACATTTGGAGATAGCGTAGCTGAATCATGGCTATCTATACAGCTCTTTGAACTCGCTGAATTTTCAAAAGTTCGCAATGGCATGGACCCAGCAGATTTTATCGAACTGGCACGGACAATTATCTTAGGCTATGGCGGTTTTAAGCTTACCGAGTTCATGGTATTCTTCCAGCGGTTCAAGCAAGGTCTTTACGGGACGTTCTACGGAGTTTTCGACCCTATGGTGATAACAAGGTCTCTTCGAGAGTTCAGAGCCGACAGAGAGAAACTATTGCGGTTCTATGAGGACAAGAAACGGAAGGAGGAAAAGGAACGGGAATGGGAACGAATCAGAACCACCAGCCTCACGTTCGAGGAATGGGAAGAGCTCAAATGGCTGTTTAACATGGGATATGAAATGAATGATTTGAAGTAAAATTAAGAAAGGAGAAATGACATGGAAATAACATTGATAGCGGGATTAGCCATTCTTTTTATTACGCTTGTAATATTTATTTATCTTGACATAAGGAATGACCGAGTATATGTTTTCTCGAAGCATATTATCAACTGTTCCCATGAAGAAGTTCAGCGAGTTATCTATGAAGACATAGACAGAGCTAAGCAACTATATAGCCGATTAGACGAGATATACAATAGGAATAGCTACGACGAAATGCTTTACAGCATAAGGCCTCTCAAAGTCAAATATTGGTTCACCGAGGAGGAAATAAAAACTTTTAATCTCAGTGACTTATGAGGATAGGGTTGTTAGATGTAGATCATACAGTAATTAGGCTACGGGTAAGACTATTTCAACAATAAGTTATGAAAAAAGAATCAACCACGGCTCCCCTAGAAGACATCGTATCGGCGATACTGTCTCATAAGCCGACGAGCGGGTTGCACGACCTGTTAATCATTTTCGACAGCCGCAAGAAGGTATGGCAATGTTATTTCGAAAATGTTTCCGGCGTAGGCATAGATAGAGATTTGAGAAAGGCATTATTAGAGTTAATGGAAATAAGAGTAAAAAGTACACAAATATGAGAGAGATAGAGTACAGAGGTAAGGATATAGAAACAGGAGAATGGAGATACGGTTATATTGAGTTTAACCACGACCGATCGAAATGTCGAATCATAAGCCCTTTACGTTTGGGACAATATGATTTCCCTCACCAAGTTTTTGAGGTAGACCCCGAAACAGTCTGTCAGTTCACAGGAAAGACAGACAAGAACAAAAATAAAATATACGATAAAGACATCTTACGAGTTACCTCCCAAGAAAAGACTTTCAACATAGTTGTAAAATGGAGCAATGATGCAATGGCATTTATGGCTTGCTATGCAGATGGGAAACAATCCCCATTTTCTTGGTTTTCTGAGATAACCGTATATGAATTAGAAGTAATAGGAACATTAGACAACCCCGAACTTATGAAAGGAGGAGAGCAATGAAAGCAAAAATTAAGAAAACAGGTGAAGTCATAGAGGTATCACAGATAGAAGATATTATCACCAAAAGAGGAGTGGAGCATCAATATGTTGATAACAAGCGCAGTTGGTGTTACTATGTGCAATCAGAGCTTGAATTTATTAAAGAAGAACCACACAAGACCATTGATTGGGAGCAACGCAGGTATGAGATAGCCAAAGATATGATGACTTCTGCTGAACAACATAACAATGACACAACAGGATTCAAAAATACAATGGCACAAGCGCAATATGCAATAGAATGTGCCGATGCCCTCATTGCTGAATTGAAGAAAGGAGGAGAGCAATGAGAAAAACGATATTAGATGCCTGTTGTGGGGGAAAGATGTTCTACTTCGACAAACATGACGAAAGAGTTCTTTTTCAAGACATTCGAAAGGTATCTACTCATTTATGCGATGGTAGATTATTTGAAGTAAATCCCGACATACAAGCCGACTTTACAAATATGCCCTATGAGGATAAATCTTTTTCGATGGTAGTTTTCGATCCGCCTCACTTATTAAGGAATGCTGGAAAGTCAAAGATGGCAGATATGTACGGAAGTTTGAACGAAAAAGCATCGCCAACAGGCTACCAACAAATTAAATACGGAGCTCTGTATTCAGATTGGCGTGATATGCTGACAAAGGGATTTAAAGAATGTTTTAGAGTCCTGAAACCCGGAGGATTTTTAATTTTCAAATGGAACGAAACAGATATCAAGGTTTCTGAAATTTTGAAGCTCACACCTGAAAGACCAATATTCGGGCATATATCCGGCAAACGTTCTAATACACACTGGATTTGTTTCATGAAAGAAATTATAAAGGAGGAATAAGATATGAAGATTAAATTATTGAAAAGATTAAGGAATGATATTTTACAAAATTTTGAATATCATGATTGTGGATGGAGTGGATATTATAGAGTTATCTATAAAGGAACTAGGTATGAGTCAGAAATAGTAAGCGGTTTAGATTATTTTCTTACAGGTGGATACTGGTTTATTAGAAAAGTTATTATCGAAGAAATAAAAAAAATGAGAGAAAAGGCTGATATTAAATTTATGTATATAAAAAAAGATAGTTAGATGATTAAAGGAGGAATAGAGGTTGAAAGACTTAAAAAGAAAAGCGTATGACAGTACAAGAATTGATTGACGAACTTATGAAAGTTCCAGATAAGTCAGCCGAAGTGTTTTATCTTTCAGATAGTGGCGATTTCTTTAATAATTTAGAAGTCTATTCTATGGGTAAGATATATGGAGACGACGAGGTTACAGAAGTTTATCTAATTAATGGCGATTGAAATATGAAGAAAATAATGTTCAATGATAAAAACGGACTCACACAAGCCGTACTTGAAGGTATAAAAACTCAGACAAGGCGGATAATGAATCCACAACCGGAGGACTGTTCTACGGTACATCGTTGGTATAAATCAGCATATTGGAAGGACAAACCCATGAGTTTGGTTGTCAACGAAGATGGTAGTGTTTATTGTGAGTTCTGTGGTTATGGAGCAAAGCTGGAAGGTGGTAGCATATTCCGACTCCCGTATAAAGTAGGTGAAATCGTAGCCGTCGCTCAAAGCTACAATTCCTTTTACAATGATGAGTGCAATCCTAATTTATTCCCAAACGGTGCAGGCTGGACAAATAAAATGTATGTGAAGCCGGAGCTAATGCCACACCAAATCCGCATAACCAATGTACGTGTTGAACGGTTACAAGATATTTCAGATGAAGATTGTTTGAAAGAGGGAATAATAAAGGGGCAATGTGGTAGTGCAGATACTCATTTTATGGACGCATACTATGTTCCAAATGATATACAACCTTATTGTACGCCGCAAGATGCCTACGAAATTCTAATTGATAAAGTAAGCGGTAAAGGCACATGGGAGAGAAACCCTTATGTATTTGTGTATGATTTCGAACTGGTAAAGAAATGGAAATAGATAAAATAGAGGCATTTGATTATATGCTCCATCTTTTTGAGGAGTGGCGGGATAATTATGAAACGATTAAGGGCAAGCCGTTTCCTAAACTTACAGCCATGAAACTGCTGTTTTTGGCTGCTGCTCCTAAGAAAGATGGAGGCGATGACCTTTTAGACATATTCGATAATTTCTATGCTATGCCATATGGCCCGGTAGAGAGTGATGTATATAATGCAATGTGCGAAGATAAACTTCCTTCGTTTTCGGTTAAATATCGTAGTATTGAACCAAGAGAAGGTGCGGAACCATATAATGCAAAAAGATATAATGACAAATTTTATCACAGAGTAAGAAATGCGGTAAATGATCTGAAAGAGAAAAACGAAAAATTGGTATTACTAAATGCTTTTGAACTAGTAGAGATTACTCATAGATGGTCTAGTTGGGATCGGGCGATGAATTTTGCTGAATTTATGAAGCAAATGAGTGCCAAGATGTCTATTGATTCTATTAGGGATTCAAGCAAGATATTCGATTTAAAATGAAATATAATCATGGAAGGAAAAGAAGTAGGAGTATAGATGAAAGGGAATGCCTGTACATTCCCATAGAAAGCGAAATCACGCACTTTTCTTATCGCTCACCAAGAACGAAAAGTATTTAGACCTTTTAGGGTAAATCTTTTTACCGTTCTTGATGATATAACGGCAGAATATGCGGATTTTCCCACTTTCATTTTGAACTTGATCTTTCACATTAACACCTCCTTTCCGTTTTGCCTGCCGACCTGTATCGACAAGCTATAAGTTGCACCCTGTCAAGTGCAACTAAAAAAAGCCCAAAGTTACAGGACATTGGGCTTAATGTCTTTCTCACACGAGAATGGACAAGATGATGGCGAATGACAGTTCGCCGGATCGGAGGTGTTAATGTTCCGAATCAAGTTCGATGCAAATCGACTTCGATATTTAGTTATCAAATATCAAATTAACTCTTTTAATAGTTTAGTTAACATTGTTGTATTATGAGTAAAAAGAAAATCTACATCTCCCTACCCATTACCGGCAGGGACTTCGATGAAGTGGAAAGTGAAATACTATACGTTTCGGGAGTCCTCGAAATGAAAGGATACCGTGTCGTCACACCGATAGACTTCGATGTAAACCCCGATTTGGACAAACCCTATCATGAACTTCTGGGAAACGATATAAAGGCACTAATGGAATGCGATGCGATATGCCTTTGCCCCTGTTGGGAAAAATCCAAAGGCTGCCAGTTAGAACATTTTGCGGCCAAACTATGGGATAAAGAGATAATGGAATTTGAATAATTAAGCGTATGATTATGGAAAGAAAAGTAGGAGAAATATTTGAGTACAACGGTGAGTGGTATCAGTGCGTAGAGCAACCAAAACAATATGATTGTGCCACTGTTTGTGAATTATGTTCTTTTAATGTCATAGGTAATTGTGACCTTGATAAATGTAGTGGAACTTATAGAAGTGACAGTAAATCTGTAATCTTCAAGAAACTTAAAAAGGTAGGAGAACCTGAAATTATAAATGGAAAGAAAGTACAGTCAATTGTAACTGGATACGTAGGCTGTGCCTTCTGTATCTTCAAAAAAGGAGGAGCATGTTTAAGTGGTGGTACATGCAAAAATAGAGGCACAAGAATCTATGTAGAAATTAAACAAAACAAAGAAGATATGGAAGAAAAGAAATTGAATCTTAAACCCTTTGACCTTGAAGCAGCCAAAGCTGGCAAGCCAGTATGTACAAGAGACGGAAGAAAGGCGAGGATTATTTGCTTTGACGCAAAATGTAATAAACCAATTGTTGCTTTAATATACGATTGTAATAAAGAAACTGTTTTTCAATATCTTGAAAGTGGTAGATTTTTTGTCGACCAGATTGATAAATACGACCTCATGATGTTCACCCAGAAGAAAGAGGGGTGGTTGAATATCTATAAAGATTTCGAGGATACAGTTTGTTGTGTTTATCCAACAGAAAAAGAAGCTCTTGAAGATGGAGAAACAGAAAAAGATTACATCACAACTATTAAAATCGAGTGGGAGGAGTAAATATGAAGAAATTTTTATTGCTTTTATTAGTATCGCTTATACTAACAAGCTGCTATACAAATGGAGACTGTACAACTGCTGTAAAGGAAGCATACCCCGATAATGAGATATACCGGGTAGATGTAAATAGATTCATACTTATTGATTCCATAGGAATATGGTATGTGAATGCAAATATGGGTATAAAAGAACCATATACAGAAAAACAATTAGTTAAACTTTGGAATAATCATGAACATTGAAACATTGAAAGAGGAATACAGCCGCAAGATGGAGAAGGCTCTGAGAAGGGGCGACTTCGCTCTGTTTGACAACTTACGAAGGCAATACGACCGGCTACTGCAAACCCGTGAGCAAGTCACGGCAAAAACAATCACCGACACCATGAGCAAAGAGGACAAAGAGAAATGTAATCGCCTCCTGAGAAAAATCCCAGTGTTGGCGGACATTGCAGAATCCTCCGCCGTCGATTTACTTTCACTACTGAAAAAATATGACGGAACTGTTACCCTTCCTATGCTGGAAAAACTGAGAGCGTTCAACCACATTGCCCGTGACCTGCGATCCATCATAGACCGTGTAGGCGACGAATCTTTTGCCATTTCCTTTGGAGATACATGTGACAGGGTGAACGAAAAAATCGAAAGCATATTTGATGAAAATTAGGAGTAAAATATGAGTTATAAAAAATTATTTGAAACATGATTGAGAGTATATACAAGTCATATCCTTTCTGCGAGAATTGGGAGAAGAAACATTGCAAGAGTGTCATTGAGGAAGCCTATCAGTGGGGTGAACAACTCAAAAAGAAAAATATTAAGCAAAAAATTAATACAAGAATAAACATGATGAGATTTTATAATGGGACGAAGCAGGATATAAATGGGAACTGCAAAGTTACCAAAAGTTAAACTCTTGATTATGAGCAAAATAAGGCTGTAAATATCGCTGATTCTCTCACAGTAGAGTTTAAGAAATATATTTATATATTTCATTTCTTAAATCTTGCTACCTGAAAGGAGTGTCAGCGATATTACTGTATCTGTATCAAATTTGCCGCTCAACGGAGAATGCAGGAAAACACTAAAACTGGCGAATATAGTAGATTAAACAAATTTAGTCTTAAAAGTATATGAAATTCATTCACTTTTACTATTTTTGAAAAAAAATCGTATGAAGTAATGCGAAACATGCCTATGGACGAAATTAAAATTTTTGAGAATGAGCAATTCGGAAAAGTAAGAATTGCAATGAGTGAGAGTAACGAGCCATTGTTTTGCTTGGCAGATGTGTGCAGTATTATAGGCATTACTAACGCAAGAAATGTCAGGTCAAGACTTGAAGAAGATGATGTCCGCCAAATGGACACCATAGATTCGTTAGGTAGAAATCAACAAGTTACATTTATAACAGAAAGCGGTTTATATGATGTGATAATTCGTAGTGACAGCGAAAAAGCAAAGCCGTTTCGCAAATGGGTGACAAGTGAAGTTCTCCCTTCTATCCGAAAACATGGCGTATACCTGACAAACGAAACACTTGAAAAGGCTCTTTTATCTCCAGATTATTTAATTAAACTTGCTACCCAAATTAAAGAAGAACGCCAAAAGCGCATTGAAGCGGAAAAAAAAGTAGCTGAAGCCGCACCGTCAGTTGCATTTACGAATGCGGTTCAATCTTCTAATACTTCTTGCTTGATTGGAGAACTTGCTAAATTAATTGCTCAGAACGGTTATCCAATCGGAGAAAAGCGGTTATTCGCATGGCTGCGTGAAAACGGATATCTTGGGAAACATGGTGAACGGTACAATATCCCCAATCAGCAATATATTGAACAAGGATTATTTGAGTTGAAAAAAGGAGTACGGTCTGGTAATGGTGGCGTATTACATACCACTATAACACCGAAAATAACCGGTAAAGGACAAGTATATTTTGTAAACAAATTCCTTAGAAATCAATAATAAATACACAGTGTGAAGATGCACTGCACAATTATACAATCATGGACGAAATAACCGCTATATTAAACAGTGCCCGACCCGTTGATAATATTATCAATGACTTAAAAAGAAAATCCGTTTGTGTTCCTTCATGGGAATTTCTTATTAAAGCGTATGAACCATCATTCCATGAAATAGCCAAAGATACTATAACACGAAAAGATAAAATACGCAAAGACGGGACAAAAGAAGAAGCATCACGCATTTACATTGGCCTTGAAAAGCTACTTACAAAGCGTATGACTGAGTTCATGTTTGCCATTCCTGTAAAACGTATCTACCACAACACAGAAGGATTTGAAGTCCGCCAACAGATAGCAAAGGCTATAGAGGCAATTTACAAGTATGCCCGAATCGATACAGAAAATATTAAACGTGCAAATGCGTATTTCGCCTCATGCGAAATTTTCACAATTTGGTACGTAGTAGAAAAGACCAATACATTATATGGTTTTAATAGTAAGTATAAGCTAAAATGCAAGACATACTCGCCAATGGAGGGAGTAAAACTATATCCATTGATCGACGAACTTGACGATATGCTTGCAATGTCCTTTGAATACACCAAAAGGGTAAAGGACGAAGTAATTACTTATTTTGAGACATACACATCGGACAAACATTATAAATGGAAACAAAATGGTAAAGGTTGGGAACCTGTCGGAACTGTTGAACAAATACGATTAATGAAAATACCCGGTGCATACGCATTTAGACCTGTACCTATATACCACGGATTAACTCGTATTCGCAAAGAATTGGAATATACACTTTCTCGTAACTCCGACGTGATTGCCTATAATTCAGCACCAATTTTGAAAATAGCCGGTGGTATAAAAGGTGGAGAAGATAAAGGAGAAAGCCGTAGAGTTTACCGTGTGGAATATAATGGAGACGTATCGTACGTATCATGGTCGCAATCTATCGAAGCATTGAAGTATCACGTGGAAACCCTGCTTAAACTCTATTGGATGCAATCGCAGATGCCTGACGTTTCTTTTGACAACATGAAGTCTTTGGGTAACATAGGTTACGATGCCAGACAAATGCTTTTGACTGACGCACACTTAAAGGTTGGAGACGAAAGCGGCTCATGGATTGAGCTTTTCGAACGTGAGGCAAGTGTCATCAAAGAATTTTTGAAGCACATGAACACATCATGGGCAAGCGAAATTGATAATATAGAGATTGAACATATCATTACCCCCTTCATACAACAAGATGAAGATGCCACAGCAGATCGCTTATTGAAACTTAATGGCGGAAAACCAGTCATGTCTCAGCTTGAATCTATCCAACAGGCAGGTTATAGCAATGACGCGCAGGCTACATTGGAACAGATACGGCAAGAGGAGACTATCACTTCACAAAGCAGGGTCGACAATATATTCGGAGAGTCAGCAATTTAATTAGATAATTATGGGAAATATCAGTTTTCAAGACAAAGGTGGCGTGGGTATATTGCTTATGCCGCTGGCTTAAAATATATCTTAAAGCTATAAAACGGCATGTATGGCAAAGCCGAAAACTCCAAATCAGAAACGCAAGTACGGCGAGCTGAATAAACGGCTCGCCAAATACGTCATGCTTGTGGAATCCATATACGAGGATTTGAATTTAGAGGCGGCTAAAATAGTCGGAATCACCGATTTTACCATTGATAGTGATAGGCCGTTTATGTGGTCGGATTATCCCCAAACAAGAAAACGGATAAGAGACTTACAAGAAAGGTTCGTTGAGGACATCGGAGCCGTAATATATAGTGGCACTTCTGAAGAATGGAAAAACAGCAACGAAGTTCAAGATCTTCTTGCCAACAAAGTATTGCAAACTTATGGCGCAACCATAGGAAAAGAGAAATACGAAATCCTATACCAGCCCAATAATGATGCATTGAAAGCGTTTCAGCAACGTAAGGATAAAGGATTTACCATATCAGATAAGTTGTGGAATCAATCGACTCTGTATAAACAGGAACTTGAAGAAGCTATATCATGTGCCATTCAAAAAGGTACGAGTGCAATTACATTAAGTAAGCAAATCTCCAAATATCTGCTCGATTTCCCGCAACTACAAAAAGATTACAAGGAAAGGTTCGGAAAAGCATCACGGGCAATGGATTGTGAGTATCGTTCTATCCGTTTGGCTGCTTCCGAAATCAATATGGCATACCGCCAAGCTGAAAACCTTCGCTGGCAGCAGATGGACTTCGTGGTGGGGTATGAAATCAAACTCAGCGGAAGTCACCACATAGATGACATTTGTGACCAGTTGAAAGGTAAGTACCCAAAGACTTTTGTCTGGACCGGCTGGCATCCGAATGACATGTGCTACAAAATCCCCATTCTAAAAACCGAAGAAGAGTTTTGGGAATGGGACGGTCGGAGTGAAGCCACGACAGCAAGCGTGAACGAAGTTAAAGACGTACCGGACGCTTTCAAAAAGTGGGTATTAGATAATCAAGAGCGCATCAGCACAGCAAAAAAACGTAATACTTTACCATACTTTTTGCGTGATAATAAATCCGTTTATCAGAAAATAACAGTTGAAAGTTCCATTTCGGAAATTGTAAAACGAGCATCATCAGTGGGAGATGAAGTACAGTCCATAGCAGAACGGATCGCAATAAAAAATGGTGGTTATGTTACGCCTATTAATTTCAAGAGTACAACTTCTATCACAAGAAAAGTCATCACAGAAGGTATAACTCCATACGATATTAAAGATGCTGTAAGAACAACCATAATCGTTCCGAAGTCCCGAATAGAAGATGTGTTAGAAGAACTGTACAAAACGGAAGGCTTCTTACGCCTTAAAAGGCAAAAACCAGAATCATTCATGGGATATAGTGGAAACATCGTAAACATAAGAACCACAAATGGTCTTACTGCGGAAATACAGGTTAATACGGAACGTATGATTTTTGCAAAAGAAAGGCCGGAAGATGCGAAACGTATTCTTGGTAAAAAACGTTGGGAAGAAATACATAATGAGACAGGAATGGAAGGTGGTCTCGGACATAAATATTATGAGCAATGGCGCATACTCGATAAATCAAGTAATGAAGCACTAAAAATAGTAGAAAAATCTATTGAATATTATAGTCATTTCCGATAAAAATAATTATCTTTACATATAAATATGAACCCAAATATCCTACAAAAAAAATTACAAGCGGGTGAAGAAGTCTATATTTTAGACGATTTTGAAGAATCTGCAATACGTCTTGTTCTTGAAAATGGAAAGACAAATGCTTTCATTAAGCACAAAGGAAGACGCAATGAAAAGGAAATATCACAGTCAAATGAAACCGTTTGCGAGATAATATTAGGAGGTATAGAAATACCTAAATCAGAATATGACATGTACTAAAAATTCACTATTAGAAAAAGCCCTTCAAATCGCCGTCAAAGCCCATAGCGGACAAACCGATAAAGCTGGAGCAGCCTACATCTTCCACCCTATCCGTGTGGCAAACCGATGCAAAACAGATGAGGAGCGCATAGTAGCTTTATTGCATGACACGATAGAAGATACCGAAGTTACTGCTGAATATTTACTAATGGAAGGCTTTCCTCATAATATTGTGGATGCTATACTTTCTGTCACTCGTAACGATGATGAGATCTATGACGATTTCATAAAACGGTGTAGATTGAATCCTATTGGAAGACAAGTAAAGCTGCACGACTTGGAGGACAATTTGGACGTAACCCGTTTACCTCAAATAATAGAGGAAGACTTACCGAGATTGAACAAGTATCTTAAAGCGTATAAGTTTTTGCTGTCATTGTAGAGAAACGGTCATGAAGCAAATCAAGCTATCAAAACAGGAGAAGCAAGTGTTGCGTTTAATCAGCAGCGGGATTGTCTGCCCAAACACTTATCCGCACCATATATTCATTTCGTGCGTAGACTCGCTGGAAAGATTAGGTCTTGTCAAAGGTCTATGGAACGAGGGGCATGAACTTGAAGATGTCCGCATAACGAAATATGGAAAAATTTATTTTGCCACCAATCCTAACTTACGCAATCCCATAGACTGGAAATGGATTATAACTACCATCATCGCAGTAGCAAGTGCCATATTCGGCGCTATGGCCTTGTTTGTGGCTTGCTCGATAAAATACGGATAGTTCCTTTGATTTAAAGAATTGATGTTTATACAACTCTAATTTGGCATTTGTTTACACACGCCTATTTTGAGGCATATAAAAAGCGGTGAGATTAATTTTTCATCGCTTTCTTTTCATCTTTTCTGCTACAACTTTTGGGGAAACATCTTTCACCAATTTATCCGTTTAATATGTTAAAAACATACTTTTCACCTATTTATGCTTGTATATATGTCGTTTATAAAATACATTTGTGACACTAAATTGTTTCAAACATGAAAATGCATAAGAGCTTACAAAAAATTGATTCTGTGGTATTTTCAGATTATATTTTGAAGCACTACGGACCTATGTCGCATTTAAAACTACAAAAACTAATTTTTTACTGCGATGCGTATTGCCTTGCATACTTTGATAAAGAGCTTGTAACGGACCAATTCGAGGCTTGGGTACATGGTCCTGTTAGCCGTAAAGTGTATAATAGTTTAAAAGATAAGTCTATTTTATATAGTGACCTTATCTATTCTAAGAAGGAAGGAGAAGATGTAGATGTAGAATTTGGGAAGCTTACTCAAGATCAGCAAGATTTAATTTTATCTGTATTAGGCGACCTTTCTAAATGGACTGGTATAGAATTGGAAGCCGCCACTCACAAAGAAAAGCCTTGGCTAGAAGCTCGTAAGGGATATTCTGAAGCCGATAAATGCAACGAATTGATTTCAAAAGATACTACACGTTTGTTCTATAAAACAGAAATCAATGGCGGGATATAAAAGCAAACAAAAAACTACGTTTTTTGCTAAAAATAAACAAAGTGTAAATGACTCATACCGTGCTTCTAATTTTAAACTTTCTTTCCAATATCTCGATACCACTCAAAAATACGGTTCTTCTTTTAAGGATTGGCAGCAAGCAGGTCTATTAAGTCATGCAATGGAAACATTGAAAGGTTATTGTTGTTCCCCACTTATGGGGCAGGTTGACGGAGACAAATTTGCTATATATGGTTCTTTCCCTCCCAAAGATAAGACGATGTTCGAATATCCAAAACATGTTCCTGAAGATGCGAATTGGGCAAGAATACATATAAATGGTTCTGCGGTTATCATTGGACATATTGTTGGAGACACATTTCATGTGGTTTTTTTGGATAAAACACATAAGTTTTGGCTTACAAGAAAGGAAACTGGTAAATGAACACAAAGACATTAGACCAAATCAAAAATGAATATTACGGTCAAGTCGGTACACTAGAACGAGACCAGATAGAACGGGAACTTGAAGCCCTGCGAATCGGGTTTAAAATACGTAGTGTAAGAGAGAAAAAGTAAATGGTCCAAGCCGAACTTCCCAGCAAGATAGATAAGAAGTGCACCTTCATTTCAAAAGTGGAAAACGATGGCGAGAACATTACTCTGAAAACCTTATATGATGTTATGGAGCGTGGTCTCGGCGGAAAGTTGAAAATTGAAGTGATAATTTGATCCCTCAATAAATAGACATTAATCTCCATGTATTTATTTGTGAAGATATGGGGATTTTACTTTAAACTGAATTTCGCCTTACGATTCACTGCCTTAGGAAATCGTATAATAGCCCTCAAAGGTTAATAATATTGAATTATGTATGAAATTCATATACTTTCAAGATTCCATGCTCTAATTTTGTGCCCAATAATTAGCATTACCTCGTAAAATTCAATACTTTTGTAATGGTTACAGATGGTAATTGCATTTACCTCGCAGAGCAAGCGGTTAATTTGCTCAATAGAAGTTGGGCTTTTTTTATGCCTATACTTTTACATATTGGCGGTTGCCTATACGTAGATATTGTGTATGCTCTTCGAGGGTATTTCACCATCTGTAACCAGCGTATATGGCAGCCGCTTTTCGTTTGCCACAAACATATCTTTAAATGGTTACAGATATGAATGAATTAAAGCTATTCCAATCATCTGAATTCGGAAAAATCCGTGCCCTTGAAGTCAACAATCAACCCTATTTCGTTGGCAGAGATGTCGCAATTGCATTAGGATATTCAAATCCTGTTTCTGCAATCTCACAACACGTTGATAATGAGGATAGCGCAAAACACGCTATCCCTGACAATCAAGGATTTAAACAAAGTACAACAATTATCAATGAAAGTGGAGTATATTCTCTTGTATTTGGTAGCAAATTACCCACTGCAAAAGCATTCAAACGTTGGGTGACTTCCGAAGTTTTACCTGCTATCCGCACCACAGGCGGCTACATCTCCACCAAGCAAGAAGACACACCAGAAGAAATCATGGCACGTGCGCTAACCATTGCACAAGCCACTCTTGCCAAAAGAGAAGAACGATTAAAACAGCTCGAAGCTGAAAATGCCCAGAAACAAATTATCATCGAGAGAAAAGACGAGGAAATATCAATAAAGGACGATACTATAAAGGTCCTCGCCCCCAAAGGTAAATGTTACGATGAAATCATGTCGAGTGAAGGACTTGTGACGACAAACATGATAGCGGCATTCTTAGGTGTATCGGCTATAAAACTGAACAAACTACTCTGTGAATGGGGAGTTCAATACAGACAATCTTCTGTTTACTTCCTCACGGCCAAATACCGCAGTAAAGGATTTACCAAACATGTCCCCTACCCTTATATGGATAACGGAGTACAGAAATCAAGAGAACACATGTATTGGACCGAATCAGGCAGAAAGTTTGTCATTGAATTGTTCAATACCAAACTCTCGGCATAATATCAGCTATAACCATAAAGTTATTATAAATCCAAAGGGGCGGTTTATCCGCTCCGGGGTTACCCTACCCTAATAGGGTGCTTTTATATGTTTGTTAAATTATAGACGGGGCAGCCGCTTGTGAAAGTAAGCTATCCCACCGGTAGCGGACGTGTCCGGGAGGATTCCCGCTATTCCGAACATCGTTAAACAATAAACTTTTTTTATATGGAAACAACCGAATTAAAACAAGATGAGCAGACAGTAGAAGTAATCGAACATCGTAGCGTCGATACCATGCGTAACGCAGTCATCAGTGGACAGACAAGGGAGTTATTAATCATGTTGGCAGGATTGCGGGATATAGAGAACTCTTTTTGCAACTGGAAGAACAAGTACGGAATTGTATCAGATAATGATACAGATCACTTTATACAACTAACAACCCAATGCGGAACCTTGATACAGGAAAGTATCATTAAGTCTATAAATGACAATTTAGGCCGATTGGATTTTAAGGCGATATGAAACGTAATATTTTAAGCATTAATATAAAGATACCGATGTTTATAATATATCGGATCCCGATTTCCTGAACGTCTCCCTCTCCGAGCTTTCAGGCTAGGTGGAGTATCCAGACAAACGGCAAGCCAAGAGAGAAATTTTTCTAAAATAGAATAAAATAGATATGATTGTTTGCTAATTTGGAAACAAATTATTATCTTTGTAAATATAACAAGAAACGATATGGACGGGCATACGATAACCATAATACTAAGCGATGAGGCGAACAGTTTTGTAAGGCAGCAGCCATTCAAGGCACAGCAGAAGATAGCGTATAATATTCGTAGAGTGCAGAGTGGTCTAATAGAAAAGGACGTTTTCAAGAAATTGGAAAACTCTGATATATGGGAGTTACGGACGCTTTTCAACGGAATTTGTTACCGTCTGTTTGCTTTCTGGGACACCAAGAAAGGGGCTTTGGTAGTGGTTACTCACGGGATAGTGAAAAAGACGCAGAAAACCCCTAAAAAGGAGATAGAAAAGGCAGAGAGAATAAGGAAAGAATATTTTAATGATAAAAAGTAACAGATATGGCAAAGATGAATTTCACACCAGCAGACAAATTGATAGATGATGTATGGGGAAAGGTGGGCACTCCCGAAAGGGACGCTATGGAAGCTCAACTCAAAGATGATTTGCAGGCTTATTACATTGGAGAGGCTATCAAGGCAGAAAGGCTCAAACAGAACCTCACACAGGAGGAATTAGGCAAAAAAGTAGGCGTGAAACGCTCTCAAATTTGTAAGTTGGAGAGCGGTAAAAGTTCTATAACCCTTTCCACGATGAGTAGAGTATTCCAAGCTTTGGGAATTACAACGGCCACCCTTGATTTGGGAATAGGCGGAAAGGTTGCTTTGTGGTAAGCATATAAAGCAGGACCCATAATGAGGAGGACGCAAAACGCCCTCCTTTTTTGTCTCCTTATACTTTAAATTTAGGTCGTGATTAGGTAATAAATAAACTTAAACGAGTTACAAATGAAATCATTGCTTCATTCATAATCTTTAATTCAAATCCAGACAATACGTAGGATTTAATTACGACACCAATGAACACGAATATGTAATGTTATATTGGTCGATAAAAGAAGTTGTTAGATGCGGCAAAAGAGGTGTTGTTTATGTTTCAGACGGTATTAATCAATGGCGACCATCAGAGCTTTCAGAATCTGAATGTGAAGCTATAATGAAAGAAATAGCATAAGTTTAATCAGCAGGACTTTTTCCCTGCAAATACATAAGAGCAATGAACACATATTACAAGTTTGCGCCAAACGTATTTTTGGCAAAGTGCGAAGAAAAGCACGAAAGAGGTGAGGAAATTCTAGTTACAACCAAGTATGGAAAAGAGAATGAAAGTATCGTTTTTAATCTGATATTTGAGCGTGACGGATTCTATTATTACTCCATCGTAAGGGCTGACGGATTCAACGTACAAGAATGGGCAAAACGTAGAGCCGAACGTAGACGTGAATGGTCTGTATCAGCAAATAAAAAAAGTCATGAATATTTCGAAAAGTCAAATAAGGACAGAGATTTTCTTTCACTTGGAGAACCTATTAAAATAGGACATCATAGCGAAAGACGACACAGAAAAGCAATAGCGGATGCTTGGAGAAACATGGGTAAAAGCGTTGAATTTAGCGACAAAGCAACAGAACATGAAAGAGAAGCCGAATACTGGGACAAGCGTGCTACAACCATCAACCTATCTATGCCGGAAAGTATTGACTTTTATGCGCACAAGCTGGAAGAAGCCAAAGAATATCATGAAGGTGTAAAGTCAGGCAAATATCCACGTGAACACTCCTACACTCTTACTTATGCCAAAAAAGCAGTAAATGAAGCTCAAAAGAATTATGATCTTGCAGTAAAATTATGGGGGTAATAAGTGACGAATAATCATTGTTAAATCTAACGGATAAAAATCGTATGCTATCATTGATATTTTACAATCGAAAACTTTCCGCTCATATCTTGACAAGGACGATTTAAGGAATGAGTTAGAAGATATGATTAAACGATTCATTAAACGGACAGAAAAGAAAATCAACGAAAATCTATAAATCATCAGTTATGACACAAAAAGAAGCATTAAAACAATTAGAAAAGTACTGTCATGCTAATCGAATGCATCTAACCGCCTCGTCATTCTCTTATGGGTATTATGCGTTCGTAATACACGACGAATCATTTACCGGGGATAGAGTAATAGAAGGGAGCATTCCATGTCACAGGATAAGCGGGTATCTGAAACCCACAGAATTGTTGATATGGATTGATGGGTATCATGCAGGATTGCAAAATTCAAAACTAAATAAAGGGAATATAGAATGAAATACAAATTCAGAATAATCGAAACCTACTCGAAGGTAGTGGAGGTAGAAGCAGAAAACATGGATTCCGCTCATGAGAAAGTAGAAGAAATGATAAACACAGAAGAAATCGCCCTTACTGACGATGATTTTGAAGACATCGAAATTTACCCTTATGGAAACCAAAACAAGTAAAGCTATATCCCTACTCCACTCCGGCTATTTGAAAGAAGCATTAGCTATATTCTCTACTTTTCGAGTTGGTTTCTCCAAAGAAGAACGTAGAACATTGAAGATAGCACATGAATGTCTTTCAGGCAATGCCGGGTTTTATCGACAACTCGGAATTGATACCAGCGCAGAGGTGGAGAAAAGCAAGTCAATTTTGATTGCTAAATACCTGTAAATCAAAAAAGTTAAACAAAGTTTAAGCGCATGAAATAAAAGATATAACTCATTGGTATTCAATATATTATTTGTATCTTTATATATCCAAAATAACCACTTAAACAATAAGAGCAATGAAGGCTATTACAAAAGAAGAAACTTTAAATAATCGGTTTTGTAAGTTTAATAAACGTACTAATCAAGTAACTATAACTAAGCCTAAAAAGGAACAAGCGTTGAAAATGCACAAACGTACGATTTGCTTATATATTGCATCATCTGGATTAAAGTATAGAAGTGTTGAGAAAGCAACAGAGAATGCAAATAACTGGCTTAATTACCATACAAAAGAAGAGATAATTAATTTGTTTTTCTAATAATAACAAAATAGCAATGGAAAAGATAGAACAAATGACATCCGAACTTAACCAGATATTACACTCTGACACCTACCAGTTCGAAATCGATACCGAAGATTATGTTTTCGGATTCAAGAAAACCATAAGAAAGCGCACTAAAAATTTAGCAAAAGCTATTCAATTACAAGTTAAGCTAGCTAATGACTGCGGGCGTTTCCTATCCGATACGGTTAGAATAGTAGCCGTAAGAATATATAAGAACGGTGAGTTAAGAAAAGAACTCCGTGCAGAAGAAATAACATCAACGTATAACGGATAAAATACAGAGCAATGGAAATATCAAAGAAATTAACAAGCAAGGAGAGTTTTGCTATTCTACACGAAATAGAAAGTCGCAAATATCCCGGCGGTATAAAATTCTCAGATTGGCAAGAGCAAAAGGGAAAAGCGAAGTTGGACGCAATCAAAAATCTCGTACCCGAAGTTGGACTTGGCTGTACGGTCTGCTATTACTCGGATAAACGAGCGGCAACAGTTACTAAAATTATTTCTCCATGCAAGATTGAGGTTACTTTCAATCAAACCAAATGTATAGACTATTATTCCAGCGAATATGAAGTCCTACCAGAATTGGAAGGAGCACCAAAAGTGTTCACCAAAAGAAGGAATGGATATTGGGTAGCAGAAGGGCAGCATTACAAAGATGGAGTTCTGCTTATGTTGCATTATCAAAATCACTATATAGATCCGACATTTTAAAATTAAGAGCAATGAGAACAGCAACATTGAAAGAGCCATATAAAGGCTATAGAAACATAATTCTAATCGAATATTGGCCGAACATACATAAATGGGAAGTCGAGATTTGTGGAAGTGGTAAACATATTTTTGTATATGAAGAAGAATTTGAGGAGGATTAAGCCATGACATACGAAGATTTGAAAGAAGAAGATGTTAATAAGATGCGGAATCTTAATCGCAAGAATCACTACTGTCTATCTTGCAAAGAATTGGAATCACTTGCCAAGAAACATCAAAACCATCGCAAAATTGGTGATGAATATACCTGTTTACTTATAGAATATCGATTAACTGATATAAATTTCCATACCGAAGCGTCATTGTTACACGCTGGAGAATATGAAAAAGTCATAGAAATAATAAAAACGTGGTAGTTTAGACAATTTTAGCACTAAAAGTGCATGAATTTCATATACTTTTTATATATTTACACCGTAAAAAGAACAAAAAAAATGAAGATTTTTACATCGTATTTCGGGAATAGCCGAAAATTGAAAGAAGCTGGAATTAAAATTATTTGCGTAGCCATTGGTAAACCCAGATTTATAGCTGGTATTCCACAAATGCTGAATGTTTGCCCGACTCGTTATATGGTAAGTGGACCTTGTTCCCACGATGAATACCTAAAACTTTACGACAGAATATTGGCAAGCCAAGATGCGAACCAAGTCGTGAAACAAATTGAAATGTTAAGCGGAGGAAAAGACGTTGCTCTTTGTTGCTACGAAAAACCGGGTGATTTCTGCCATCGCCATATTTTGGCAAAATGGATCACAGAAAATACTGGTATTGAAATCACAGAATTTGGAGTTGTTGAGAAGAAAGAGCCCAATTATGAACAAGCGAGTTTGTTTTGAAAATAATGCCAACCATCAATAGCGTTTGATGGGATGCTGTCAGATTTGCCAAGCAAGCGGTGGTTTGACAGCATTGGTTTGGTTGAATGGCGAAGTGATTAACGCAACGGTCTGCAAAACCGTTATTCGTGGGTTTGAATCCCACTTCAACCTCAGAGATAAGAAATAACGACCAAAGTACAAGGAAGGGCAGTGAAAATTCTGATAAACGGTTTGCAGGCTGCCCATATTGCGGAAATAGCTCATCGGCAGAGCGTTGGCATTCCAGCCAAAGAGTGGGGTTCGATTCCCTGTTTCCGCTCAACCCTTATAGTAGCGATAAGCAAAAGCAAGAACATTAAAGCTTGTGCAGTTTACGGGGTGATAGTAATTGCTATCTGACACGACTGAAAGAAGCCGAAGAATTGCATAAGTGTTCTTGCAAGTAGCTTGAAAAATGATGGATTTGTGTTTAGTCTTGTCGGGAATACGCTTGGCAGACTTAGCACAAAATGTATATGAAGTTATATACAACTTAAATATATGGACGAAAAAACGATAACAAATCCTTTAAATCAAGGACAAGAGAACTCTAATGATCCTATCAAAATTACAGTGTTAGGGTGTGGTAATGTAGGTGTAGCCATAGCAGCAGATTTATCTATTGGCGGACACGACGTTTCTTTGATTAAAACCTCCCACTCGAAAGAATCAGTTTTTTACAAAATCCGTCAGAACAATAACCGTGTATTGCTGAAAGAGAACTGTAGTTATAGAACTGCTGTAATCAATGAAGTATCTCATGACATTAGCAAAGTAACAAAAGCTGATGTCGTCATTGTGACAATTCAAAGTACCTATCACGAAAATCTTATCGAGAGAATAAGCAAGTTTCTCAACGGGAGCCAGATTGTAATTTGCATTTGCAGTTATATGTCATCTTTCTACTTCAAAAAGCACTGTTCTTCAATGCCAGTCATAGTGGAAACTGCTGGCCCATATCTTGAAGGACGAATAGAAGAAGATGATGTCCCCGGAGAAGTCGTATTCCGGGTTGGGTGCAGGCTTACAAGAAGCCCATTGTCTATCTTCCAAAAAGAAATAGCAGGGGAGTGTATGGATAGAATCCGTCAACTATATAAAGGTTTCAGCAACGAATACTCAGTATTGGAATCCGCATTACTCAACCCTAATATGGTTTTGCATACCGTTGGATCCATAATGAGCATTCCAAGAATAGAATACAGCAAGGGAAACTTCTGTATGTATAGGGAAGCATACGCCCGTGGTAATGATGCGACCTTTAAGGTTATGCTGGATTTGGATAAAGAGAAACGCAAGGTTTTAGAACGATTAGGTTGTAATCCTATCGATATTTTTGTCGCAGGAGGTTTTCTCGGTGACCCTATAAAGAGTTTTTACGAATACTCTGAATCCAAAGATAGGGCGATAAGTCCTACTTCAGTGCGTTCAAGATACATCACGGAAGATGTTTCACAAGGTCTTATCCTGTTGGAAAGCATTGCCAAAAGAATAGGCGTAGACGTTCCCATTACAACATCTCTCATCAATATTTCAAGTGTAGCTTTAGGAGAAGATTTTAGAGAAAACGGAAGAACTATCCAGAGATTAGGTTGCGAAAAGTATATAGAAGAACTTTGCGAAACAAGATATGGATATTAGCACAGACATAAAAACACGTACATTTGGTGTCGAGATTGAGATGTGTAATCTTGACCGTAGTAAAGTGTCATTGCCAACAGGATATTCATGGAGTAAGGATGAGGATATTGTTAACACAGACGGGACGTGTAATAAGAGATTTGGTGGCGAAATTAATACTCCACCGCTAAGACTTTGCTTGAAAGATTTGCACGAATTGAAAAGTGTATATGAATCTATGGTAAATGCAGGAGGTGTAATCAAATGGAGCGTCTATACACATGTCCATATCTATGCTGGGGATTTGTCGGTGGAGCAATTAAAAAATATCTTTCTTTTCTTTTATGTATGCTATCCGTTCATCAAAAAGTATGCGAATATCTCAGAATGGGACGAAATGGTTTTCAATCTCATGCCGATTCCTACTGAAAAATATTATAATGGTGTTTTGCAATCCAAAACATTTGACGACATAAGAGAATTATTTACTAACAATTCAAAGAAAGGTTTTATCCGTCACGCAATTAACATATCATCATATTTTAAGACTAAGACTATAGAGTTTCGCACCTATCATGCTACAACAGATTTTTATATGGCGATGAATTGCGTTTACTCTACGTATAGAATGTTTTATTATGCCATAAATCATACGTTGAATGACTTTCAATTACTACATACCTACGAGGAGTTCAAAAAAGTTACCGGACTGAAATACGAAACACCTAAGGAGCTTATTCCGCTACTCTATCAAGGCAACCCATACAATGCGATAGAAACGTTTCAAACAAGACCGATAGCATTCAATTCCAAACAGGCTTCGGCTCTATATGAGGCAATGAAAGAACATGGGCACAAAGAGGTATGCATAGTAAACAGCTTTTTATATAACTATGAGTTGTTTTTCATGGATAAAATGGATGTGTCTATTTTTAGTCAAGACCCATATTGCCATTTGCTGTATTTGCTATCCAATGGAAAAATGTCGCTGACGTATAACAACAGTCTGGAATGGCTGGAGCAGTTCAACAACAAGACACCATCAAGGCAGCTTGCGTTGGCTCTGTATGCAAAGGGCTTGCAGAAGTTCTGTATGAGCCAGTCTGCAAGGAACGATGCTATTCTCGATGCGATAAAGTATAAGGCAAAAGAGTCCATTGAATACACGGAGAAGTCAAGTGAGAGGCTTATGTCGCTGCTTACTACCTGTGAATACCATCGAGGCTCTCTTCAAGAAGCAATTGATGGAAAGAAAGTCATCTATTTTAACTATGGTAAGGATAAGTTCTTAAAGAGGGCGTTCAAGCTGATACGGGAAAACAGTGATATGGAATCGGACATTCCCGTTATAAGGAATGACTATTACGAATTGGTGGAAAGGTTGCCAAAAGACACTTGGTTTTACTTCATCAGCAATAGTCCATACCTTAGTAATATGCACAAAGTTGCTATCTTCAATTCTTCAGGAGGCGAAAGGTGGTCGGCTGGTCGTTATCTTTATTGCAACAAACCTTGCATAAACAGTCAGTCAAACACTTCATACTCATCCAGTATTGATACCGTTGATGAGATAGTTCCGCCTGATGATTTGGGTATAGATAACCCGGATGCTCTAAGGATATTGAAGGTAAAACCGGGTTACTTGAAAGGATTGCAGAAGAAGTATGTCAAGAAAGTGGATTCTGTAAGTTCATCCACATATCCTTTTGTAGTCATGTACGGCAAGTACACGCTGGGTGGTTTTGGATTCACGTTACCACAACACAATGGGTATGATCTGTTTCAACTTACTGATTTTTGCACGAATAATGCAATTCCTAAACTTAGTAAGTTTATTTTGTACTGCATACAAACAAAAGAAGTACAAAGAATATTGAGCCGCTCTATGCACAAGTTAGTGGAGAAGGTTATCAGCTGTGCTTATACCCACAAACCGGTAAGTATGAAATATCGGGGTGTTTATACAAAAGTGAAAGAGCATTGCACATCATCATATCTTGCTTATAGCGGGCAACTTGGTGTGTATTCAAGCTATAAGGAAGTAATAGAAAAATACCATAAGCTATTAGAAAATGGACAACGAAAATAGATGGAAATACGATCAGGTGGCCATCAGCCTTATAGATGAGGCGGAAATGAACGCCAACGAAATGACTGGAGAGGATTTTGCCGCCCTATGCGATAATATTGGCAAATCCGGATTGAGTAGCGTCCCGTGTTGTTACAAAAAACAAGACGGAAGATTTGTGATGATAAGCGGGCATCACAGATTGAGGGCTTGTAAGAAACTGCGTTACTCCAAGATAGGCATTCTTTATTGCGATGAAGATGAGCTTACGAAAGATGAGATTATAGCAATCCAGCTTTCCCATAACTCCTTACATGGAGAAGATAACAGGAATATCTTGAAGAAATTATTTGAACAAATTCAGACCATCGAGTTCAAGAAGTTCGCCCACATCAACATTGACGAAATTACACCGGTTGATACGAACGGTATAGATATATCCGTGATGAAGGAGACTTTCACTTTCTCCATTATCCTTTACCCAAACTCGTTTGATGCACTAGACAGTCTGTTTGGGGACATAAGGGAGCAGGCGAAGAAAAGCGACATCGTATTGATTGCAGACCATGAACCTAATGAGGAGATGCTGCTTAAGTTGCAGAAAGAAATAGGAGACCAATTCAACATCAAGTCTCCTGCAATATGCTTTTCTAAGCTGCTTGATCTAGCAAAGGAACGTTTAACCGAAATACAGAAAGACAATGATTTGGGTAATAGCGAATCGTAAAGAGGAAGACGGCAGCTTTCCCACGTACAAGTATTATAAGAAAGCCTTTGCCGATGGTAAAATAGACATATTTTGTGCGGATAAGGATGATGATTTCTCTTTTCTCACGAAAGAGGATATTGCTTTTATTCGGGCAAGAGACGAGAACATCAATCAACATGTTAGAAAAGCTCAGGAAAGAATCGGATTTGCGTCCACGCTTGAATCTTCGCAGACTAACTATCTTACTCATGATAAGGAAGCTGTTAAATCCGAATTGTACAAATGTGGCATTCCGTTTCCTCTGACAGTTAGTCCCAATGATGTGGAAAGAGGTTTCGCATATTTCGTTAAACCAAAGTTTGGCGAGAATAGCGTCGGAATAGATTCAAACAGTATATGCTTTACTAAGTCGCAGGTCATAAATAAATGTCTATTTCTTCACAAACAAGGCATAGAACCGATGATAGAACGTTACATTGACGGGAGTGATATAACCACTTCTGTAATATACTCAAAGAAAGATAGCTCTTTAAAGACATACTCTGCTTTTACGAATGCCAATAACACGGATGGCATACAAACGGATGAAACAAAGCGAAATTACAGCTTCAGTGCATCTGCCTGCAAAGATGAATTACTTGACAGAATTGCGAAGAAAGTGTTTGAAGCGGTAGGTGCTAAACATTACCTTAGGATAGATTTCAGAATGTCCAACCAAGTACCATATGTGATAGATATTAATATGATTCCCGGACTTTCTCCCAATGGATATATGGCTAAGTGCATGAAAGAGCATGGCATAGAGTACAATGATTTTATACGAATGGTCGTAAACAGTGCGTTCTAACTGATAATTAAAAACAAATAGAAATAAGCAAATTCAACATTTAAAAACTGTGATATGGCACGATACAAGAAAATCCCGTATGAAAAGGTCGCTGAGGTTTATACTAAGAAAGCTGGTAATATATCATCTACGTGTACTTCTCTCGGCATAGACCGAAATACATTTACCGCATGGCGTAAAAAGTACCCTAAATTGAATCAACTACTGTCAGATGTTGATGAGAGTTTAATCGATTTTTCTGAAAGCAAATTGCTTGAACAGATTAACGCAGGCAACCTTACAGCCATCATATTCCATCTCAAGACAAAAGGCAAAAAACGTGGCTATGTGGAAAGCGTTGAGCAAAACGTGAATGTCAATCCATTTGAGAAACTGATGCAAGAATTGCCTGATGATGAGGAATGAGCCATGTACGCAAGGACATACGCTACTTAAAGTCATGGATAGAAGACTGGAATAGGTTTTGCCGTGATGTTTTGAAGGTTCGTTTAGACAGCGAGCAGCAATCTATCATATCCTCTGTCCAGCACAATCCTATGACAGCTGTTGCATCAGGTACAGCTCGTGGTAAGGACTTCGTTGCAGCATGTGCTGCTATGTGTTTTATGTACCTCACTCCACGTTGGAAAGATGGCAAATTATCCAAGAATACAAAAATTGCCATGACTGCACCAACAGCAAGGCAGGTATATAACATCATGATGCCTGAAATCTCACGACTATTTAGAAATGCAGAATTTTTACCCGGTCGACTTCTATCTGCCGGAATAAGGACTAATTATGAAGAATGGTTCCTGACGGGGTTTAAGGCTGGTGATGACAATACTGAAGCATGGTCTGGGTTCCACGCTGTGAATACAATGTTCGTCGTTACTGAAGCATCGGGTATTTCAGAAGCAACATATAATGCTATTGAAGGTAACTTACAGGGAAATTCCCGTTTACTCATCGTGTTTAATCCTAACATAACTACGGGTTATGCCGCACGAGCCATGAAATCCAATCGATTTGCGAAATTCCGGTTAAACTCACTCAATGCAGAGAATGTAGTCAAAAGGAAATTAGTCATTCCCGGTCAAGTAGATTATAAATGGGTAAAAGATAAAGTGATAAATTGGTGTTCTCCCATTCAGAAGGCAGATTTTAATGAAGGAGAAGGTGATTTTAAGTGGGAAGATGGTCTATACCGACCTAATGACCTTTTTCGTGTCAAGGTACTTGGTATGTTTCCAAAAGTCTCCGAAGATGTACTTATTCCGTATGAATGGATAGAGCTTGCAAATGATAATTGGAATCGTTTACAAGAAGAAGGTTTTACACCGTCTAAATCATGTAAGATTGGTTCTGATGTTGCTGGTATGGGTCGAGATGAAAGTGTACTTTGCCCTCGATACGGAAACTATGTCCCTAAATTTGAAGTTCACCAATCTGCTGGAAAAGCGGATCACATGCATGTCGCAGGAATGCACATCATATATCTTTCTGACAAAAAATCCAAAGCGTACATCGATACAATAGGAGAAGGAGCTGGAGTATATTCTCGACTGGAAGAACTCGGATATAGGAATGTTTATTCTTGCAAGTATTCCGAGAGTGCAAAAGGCTTGCATGACCTTACTGGACAATATGAATTTGCCAATATGCGAGCTTACTGCTATTGGTCTTTACGTGATTGGCTTAACCCTAAGAACGGTTTTGGGGCGGCTATTCCCCCTTGTGACAAACTCATGGAGGAAGCAACCGAAACACACTGGAAGTTCCAAAGCGATGGACGGATTATAATTGAACCGAAAGAAGAAATCAAGAAACGTATCAAACGTTCGCCAGACTATATGGATGCACTTGCTAATACATTTTATCCATTTGACTATGATTTTATTAGTGACGAAGAATTACTAAAAGACTTTTTATGATCGCTATAAACCTCTATCTTTGCATCGAAGACTGTCTTATTATTTATTAATAATTGCAGTTTTCATTGCTCTTATGTACGCCGGCTTGTGAAAGTCGGCGTTTTTGATATTACAATATCCAAGTTACCAAAAGTTAAACTCTTGATTATGAGCAAAATAACGCTGTAAATATTTGGTTAACTCGCTGATAATGAGTATCTTTACAATACTAAAACAAACAACATTACTAACAATTAAAAGACAAAGAGCAATGAGTACTGTAGATAAATCAAAAATTAAAGCATTTTTCTCTGACATCGAAAAAATGCTTACGGTAAATGGCGATTACATTTTAGTAGATGATAATATGGAGCTTCAAAGCTGGTGTATTTACACCGTAAAGAATGGTAAGCTCTATGATAACATATCTTTCGATATGGAGCCAAGAGCCTATAATAAAGATGATTTTAATGATCTTAAAGATTATTCAGAGGGTATGCAATTCGCTTTACTTACTAAACAATTTGAATCTTATTATCCTGATTAACAAGTAAAATAAGAGTAATGAAACATTCAGAAGAACAAATAAAAGAAATAATGTTAGCCTTATACGAACAACTTGGCAGACATAGATTTGTAGTTATGACAGGATCAAAATTTACCGGTTACATGGAGAATGAATCTGGTGACCTAGAGCAGGTTATTAAATTGAGCAAAAATAAATCTGGCGCAGATAAATTAATTATTACTTATGAAGAAGGTAAGGATACTTATTCTATGAGATTCATCAAATCCCCGAAATTAAATAAAAAGACTTTTTCTTTTTCCGAGGCCAAAGAGGTCTTCTTTTCGAGTGATATTTATGCTGAACAGTTGCAAGAAGTGTTCACACAAGTGACAGGCTTATATACTCATCTTTAAACATAAAATCGATGAAAGCAAACAATCCTAACTACAAATTCGAAATAGCATAACTATTTAATACATAAGAGCAATGAAAAAGAAAGCAGTAGAATACAGCATAACAGCAAAAAAACAAGATTTTGAAGTTGTCAAAGTTTATTCTTCTATAGACTCTGCTAATTTCGCAAGAAAGTTCTATCATGAAGATATTCTTATTTACGAAAGTGCATTCATTATATTGATGAACAAAGCCTGCAATATAACCGGGTATGCTAAAATCTCTCAAGGAGGAATATGCAGCGCATTAGCTGACAAAAGATTGATTGCCAAATATGCTATTGATACCCTCTCTACTAATGTCATATTCGTTCATAATCACCCAAGCGGTAACAAAAACCCTAGTAATGAGGATATAAAAATGACTCACTCCCTTAAAAATCTATTAGATATATTTGATATAAAATTATTAGACAGTATTATTCTAACTGAAAATGATTATCTTTCAATGAACGATGAATGCCTTATATAGTATCTCAGCTGCAACCTCACACGCAATTTTCAGATTCACTGATGAAACAATCTTTGCCATTCTCAATAGAATAACTGGATAATAACGCAAATTCACTTCCACTTGCCTTTGGTTACTTGATGATAAATCTCTCATTCCCAGCCATCTTGTTTTTGTCTTGCTTTGTCTTATTCTTTATTAACCTCTTTTCTTAAAAAAAAATAAAACTCGATCAATATTTTATTGAAAAGTATATGAAATTCATATACTTTACTGTATATTTGCAAAAAGCGTATGAAGATGTACGCCACCCGACTTGTCGTAAACACCTGTTTGTCCGTTTAGGCGGAGGCACATCTGAAAGAAGATGCGAATAGTCTGCTGGCTACATTGCTACGCAGACTATTTTTTTGTTTAAACCTAAATGAAATGAACAGACAACAGCAAGTTTTCGTAAGGTTGAAACTTAAAGCGAAGGCGTTAGGGTTCAACGCAAAGGAATTGAAGGGTATCGCCGCCAAGATTGCCGATAACCTGAAATCCGCAGAAGATGCCTCAGAAGAGGATGTAAACGCAGAAATCGACGAGCAGATAGAAGCGGTTCTCCCTTACCTCACTTTCGGCCAGTCGCAAGCCAACCGTTTGCTTGACGAATGGAAGAAAAAACACCCCGAATCAGAAGAAGAAGATGATGATGATGACGACGTTGACGATGACACGTCAAAAGGCGGCTCTCGTCCAGCTGGTTCAAACAAGAAAAATCCCAACAACAAAGGAAATGAACAAGACGAAGAACCCGCATGGTTTAAGTCTTTCAGAGAGCAACAGGAAGCCCGTTTTGCAGCATTGGAAGGTGAAAAAGTTTCTAACTTGCGTAAAGCAAAACTTGAAGCCCTGCTGAAAGACACTGGAACATTCGGTTCAAGTACCTTGAAAAGCTTCTCTAAGATGAACTTTGAAAGTGATGACGATTTCGAGGAGTTCTATTCAGATGTTGAGGAAGACCTGAAGAATTACAATCAAGAGCGTGCAGATGCAGGTTTGGCAACATTGGCAACCCCTCCTGCTGCCGGAAGTAAAGGTTCGGGTAAACAAGACGAAGTATTAACCGACAAAGAAGTTGAAGATTTAGTCAACACTTTCTAAGTCAAAAAAGAAATTGTAACAATGGGTGCAACAGCAAATTTATCAAGCGAAATGGAAGTTCTCAATGCCGGAATGGATTCTGTCGTAATCCGGCATTATGTAGCTGGCATTATCGGAGGTCGTACTCTTGACGTATCAAATTATAACCTTCCGGTTATTAAAGCCGGGCACGTTGTTATTCGTGATCCGTCAACAGACACGTACAAACCTATGCCCGTAAAATCATCTGGTGATGGATACGACTCACTTCCCAGTTCTCATGAATATGTAGGAGTAGTTGTATGTACAAAACCAACTAGTGAACCATTGGTTGGTATTATGTATAGTGGCGAAGTCAATGATTTGGCGAGTCCATACCCCATAGACGACATAAAAGCGGCTATGAAAACGGCATTGCCAACTCTTGTATTCTTACACGATTAATGTAGAAAGGAGGTAAAAAATGAAAGAATCACTATTTATTGAATACATCAGAAAGATTTTCCCGAAACTTCAAACCATCATCGAGAGAATCAATGGTAAGCGAGGCAATCAGCTTACATATCTTCACAAGACAATGCTTCGCAAAGAATATTCCGCAGACCAAAAGTGGGAAAGTGCATCAGTTAACACAACTTATGTTGCGGCCGACATGGTAGCAATGGACTCACCTCTCCCTCCTAAGATGAGAGACTCCATTGCTCACGCAAATGGTACATTGCCAAAGGTCGGAATGAAAAAAATTCTTCGTGAGACTCAGATCAACACAATCAACATCATGAAAGCTCAAGGAGCTGCGTTCACTAATATAGCTAACAAGCTAACCAACGATGCGGTAGCTTGCTCTGTTGGTATCGATGAAAAGAACGAAGCAAACTTTTTAACTGCTTTATCTGATGGAGTTGTAATCGTTGAAGATGAAAACAATACAGGAACTGGATTGCGCATAAATTTCAACTATTTACCGCAAAATAGCTTTGGTGTAGAAACAGCTGGAACTATTTCTTCTGATGACATAAAGCGTGTTATTGCAAAAGCTGACGCAGATGGTAACTCAATTACAACGATAGCAATCTCGTTATCGACTTACAATAAAATGAGACAAGAACAATGGGCAAAAGAATTGGTTGCCAACTATCGAGGTCAGACATTCGACAGCAACACTAAGTTACCTGTTCCTACTGCTACATTGTTTGACGAAGCATTTGCCGATGACAACAACGGAATTACATTCTTAAAGATTGACCGTACAGTCATTTCTGAGAAAAATGGTAAACGCATTCCGTACAAACCGTGGAATGCGAACAAACTAATATTCCTTACTACACAAGAAGTTGGCGCATTGGTTTGGGGCACACTTGCAGAAGTTACTAATCCCGTAGCAGGAGTAATTTATTCCACGGTAGATGAATACAAACTTATCAGCAAGTATTCTAAAAATGATCCTTTGCAGGAATTTACAAGTGGTCAAGCATTAGTTCTCCCTGTTATTGAAAACGTAGACCAAATCTACTCTCTTGACATCTCAGAGGCTCAAACGATTGACACTACCGAAGAGGGAAAAGATTCTACCGATAAGAACATCACCATTTGGGGACAAGCTTACATAAAAGCAAACTTCGTCGCAGAGTTCAATAAAATAACCGGTAAAAACTTATCGACGACTATTCCAGACGATAAGTTAATTGCTGCTGTAAACAAATTGAATGATGCCGATGAAGCTAAGCTCAAAAAAGCTGTTGAATCATATAAAACAACAAATGGAGATAGTTAAGCCATGAAGACAATTCAGCAAGCTCTTATAGACGAAATACATTACCCTATTCCAGAAGGTTTTGTAGAGAATGTGATGATAAAACGCAAACTCAATCCAGTTGGTGATTGCGATTCAGATACAATGAACTCAAAGGAGTATATGGGAGCTTTGGCTGATTGTCTTTGGTCTTTAGTTCAGGCTATCAATTTTTCTGAAGCAGACAAGTCTTTCGGTTCTTTATCAGATAAAGACAAAGAACGTATTCTGTTACGTGTTAACTCAATCTATAATGCCATTGGTGAACCTTCGGTAGAGTTGGAGGCAAAGCCAATGGTATATATAGGTGACTGCCTTTTGTAATATGTCAGTAATAAGACTATATCCACACAGATTGCAGTACCTCGTATCAAAAGATGGTTACGAGGATAGCAATGGTGATTATCATGAAGGAGAAACTAACTGGGAAGGCTGTATTGAATGCGACGCAGTTCCTGCTGGTAAAGCCTCTGAAAAAGAGTTTGACGATGGTATTGTAAGAAGCTATTCATATACAGTTTATCTACGTGCAAATTGTCGAACATTCATGATCGGTGACAGGATTAAGATACATCTGCTTGAAGGAATTGAAAGGGAGTTTAGTGTGAAAGGTTTCCATCGCTACCAGAAACAATGTAAACTATGGGTATAAGAATGACCACCAAGCTAAGCGAAGTGCATGACATGCTCATGAGAGAAGCAGAGCGTGTCGAGCGTCTTACTATTCGTGCTTTATCCAAACTTGGCGAACAATGCGTTACAAAAATTCGTGATAGAGCAGGTGATAAAAGTTGGTACGACCAAACAGGCAACTTGCGTAGTTCGGTTGGATATGTGATTGCTCATAATAAGAACATCATTCAATACTCAACTTTCAACCAAGTGAATCAAGGTTCAGAAGGTGTAAAAACAGGTAAAGACTTAGCGAAAGAACTTGCTAAAAGATATTCTAATAACTATGTACTTATCGTAGTCGCCGGAATGAACTATGCTGAATTTGTAGAAGCGATGGATAATAAAGACGTACTTGCATCAACCGAACTTTGGGCAAGAGAACAAGTTCCATTGATGCTTGAAAAACTTAAAAGACAGATTGCGAAATAATGAAATCCGATATTGAAATAGCTAAGTTCGTTTATCACAAAATTAAAGGTACAGAACTCGAACGTAATGTCTCCGGTAAATTGAGTGACAGAGGAAGGCCCAACAAATCTGATAAAGAAGATATAGTCATATCTGTTCTTGCAAATGAAGGTTGCGGGCAAATACAACGAGCCTATGTGAATGTCAATATATATGTCAAAGACTTATGGGACTCTGAAACCAAAACATGGGAAAAAGATTCAATCCGAATTCGTGAATTATGCGAACTATCGAAGTTTTTATTCTCTATACGAAAAGACGAATATCATACGGTTCCATCACAATGCAGTCAAAAAACTGATTCAACAGGAGTTTCATTTGAAGACGGACATACAGAGCATTTCATTAATAACAAACTGTACATAGAGATAAATAACGAATAAATTTTTAATATAAATTAGGTATATCATGGCAGTAATAGGATGGGGTAAGCCCCGTGTATTTATAAAAGATTTGGATGCTTCTGCTCCTAAATGGGAGGAATTACCTACCCCTGTGGAAGATTCTACACAGTTGACAACAACAAAAGGAGATAAACAAGAAGCAAAAATCGAAGGAGGCGAAAATGAGGATGTAAAGTATGGAAAGAATACCTATGCTTTGGCATTGAACATTCGTGCCGCAAAAGGACGTAAGCGTCCTGTAAGTGATAGCGATGGTGTTGTTGCACACAATTATGCTGTTGTTGTTCAACCGGAAGACCCAGAAGTTCAAGGTTTCTGCATGGAGAAAACGACAGTTTCCGTTGAAGACACTTTTACTTCTGCTGACGGTGGTGTTTGGGCATACACTTTTGATGCGTTGAAAGCAGCCGCCGATAAAAAACAAATTCAGTGGGGTAAAATCATCGTGACGGAATCCGGTGGAAACATCAGTAAAATTGAATGCGATCCTGAAGATGAGTCTGGAGACGGTGATAAATTCGAAGTAGCTCCTAATCCAAGTGTTGGTGGATAATTCAATAGGTTGTAGATAGAGCCAAACGTGGGGGCTTCGTACCCACGTGTTCTGCGTATCTAGTGTAACGGTAGCACATATACACTCCATGTATAAAGTTGTGGTTCGACCCCACAGTTGCGCTCAATATAATTTATTTTGCATGGACAAAGAAGGGAAAATAATAGAAATGGATATTGCAGATACTATCATGGAAAGACCTTATGAGTTCCATATAGGAGAAATGCAATTCTACTTATACCCTGCCACATTGGGTAAAATATACCTTTTATCACGTCTTACCGAAAATTTAGAAATAAATAAAGACTTCCTTTCTATAAATCCATATATGGAAGCATTACGATTATGCGATTCCAAAAGAGATATTATATGCAAAATATTGTCTTACCATACATTCGATAAAAAGGAAGAATTATTCAATAGCCACCTAATAAATGAAAGACGAAAGCTATTTGAAGACAACCTATCGAATGAAGAACTTGCTCAACTATTCATAATAGTGTTATCAAAGGATAACATTGACCAGTTTATTCAACACTTTAAGATTGATATTGAGAAAAAAGAACAAGAAAAAATATCAAGAATCAAGAAAAAGAAGTGTAACACTATAACCTTTGGAGGTAAAAGTATTTATGGAACTTTGATAGATATAGCCTGCGAACGCTATGGCTGGACTATTGACTATGTTGTATGGGGTATTAGTTATGCCAACCTGCATATGTTACTTAATGATTACATAACATCTATATACCTTACAGACGACGAGATAAAGAAATATCATATATCTACGGACCGAACATTTATAAACGGGGACGATCCTAAAAATATGGATAAAATAAAAGGCATGAAGTGGGACTAAAAATAATATTAATCCCCTTATCCATATCCAACGTTATTAAGCATTCTTCTATAAATTTATTTTAATGCATCCTATTAATAATGTTCCACAATGTACACTGTTTTCTTATAAAGGGATAGTATCAATATGAATGATTTCACCATTTGTACCAATATCTATCGTCCAACATATCACGTCATTATAATTAGTCCATGCCCCAATAGATGGCACTTGAATTGTGGCATTTTCAAGTATTTGATAATAAACCTTTTCTCCAATATATATATAAAAGAAATTCAGAGGATATTGTTTTGCGCTTCCTTTTGTAGCAGATTTTATTCCAGAATTATATGTATTAAATGACATTGTAATATTACCAAAATATGGAGCATTAAATGTATATGATTTTCCGCTCAAAGTATTGTTTTTAGTAGATGGAGTCTTTTTGACTTTTGTAAACGATATACTTTTTGTTTTTTTATTTCCATATAAATCTTTATAGTCGATATTCACTTTAAGCAAATCATCTGATACTTCTTCAACTGTATAAATTGTTGTCCTATTAAAATAGGAATTTTGACATGATACTATATTTTTGGATTGAGTATAATCACCGCTATCTATAAACTCATCTGCAATATATGCCGAATAGAATCCATCATTTCCAAATGACACTACATAATTTTCACTTTCCCAAACACCTATAATTAGTGATTTCGTATCATCACTCGTCGATCCGGGTTCTCCGTCCTCCGTTCGTGCACATGATTGTAAAATAATAATTGATAATAGAATCAATATATATAAAAATAATTTCTTCATATCTTTATTTTTTTATTTATCAGCACATTTTTTCGCCAAATCAAGACCCTCTTTAAGACCATCGGCATAATTAAAAATATCATCGATAGTCTCAATGTCAATCCATTCATTCGTCTTGTAGTTATCCTTTGGCAAGCATATTTTTTTACTCCGTTTCCCTATATAAATGCGGCAAATCCACCACCATGTACTACCATCTATGTTCACGGAAAAATAAGTCTTGTAGTCGTTATATTGAATACGAGATACATCTACATACTGCCTCAATATACTGCGCACAATGTTATAGGCATCTATCTCCTCTTGTGTAGTAACTATACCTTTTTCTCGGTCTTGAAATACTACACCATCGGGAAGTTTTTCTTCATTCATTTCGTTTGGCTGTTGATTTTCATTCTCAACCTCCTGTGGTATCTGTTTTTCCTCCTTATTCTCATTCTTCATAGCCACATTTAAACGGTCGGATATAATATCGTTAATCACCGAAGCAATGGATTTCTTAACAATAGGTCTATATTGGTCCACAAGTTTTGCCGTATATTTCCCATCATTAAGATTACGGACAAAATAACGTGTAAATTCATCGTCTGGCATTTGGAAATTACGATTAAGCATTTCTTTTACTTGTATCGTGATTTGTAACTCTTGTGCCGTACTCAATATATCTTGCTCATTATAATAAGACTTATGAAACTTTTTTAGTTGCTCAATATCGTTGTCCGATAAGTCGAGCATATTCACCACAAGGAACGGCTTTTCGTCCATTATGTTCACCTTTTCTAAATCTGTATAAAAGCGATATTCTATTCCATTCGTCAAGACCCCAAACCTAGCCTTTGAAGCGACAAAATATCTTTGTAACTGAGTGTCATGTAAATTCAAGTTTTGTTTACAATGCTTGCATTCTATAAGTAATATAGGATTTTCGTCCTTCATTATGGCATAGTCTATTTTTTCGCCTTTCCTCTTAACTAAGTCACAATCCATTTCTGGTACAACCTCAAAGGGATTGAATACATCATATCCCAATGCTGCTATCACAGGCATTACAAAAGAGGTTTTTGTCGCTTCTTCCGTTGCTATGCTATCCTTCTGTTTAGCAATTTTCTCTACAATCTGTTGAATTGTATCTTTGAAATCCATATCTTATGCTGTTAAGATTGTTTCGTCAAAAGTATAATACAATAATCATTTATTAAAATATTTATACCCACACATTAGTTAAACTTTATTAACTCTATTCTATTTTATCAAAAGTATATGAATTTCATACACTTTTGTATATTTGCAAATGATGTGATGTTACATCTACCCCTTTTAATCGAAAAGACTCATGGCCGGACTTCATTTTGATATAACAGGCGACAATTCTAATTTTCTTCGTAAACTACGAGAAGTAGAAACCGGAGTAACCAATACTTCTAAGGAAATAGAAAAAAATGGATTGGGCATAGAAGATATGTTCAACAAAATGACGAAAGCAGCTGCAGCTTTTGGGGCTGGCTTTACAGCAAAAGAACTTATCCAAAATATTATACAAGTAAGAGGTGAATTTCAACAATTAGAGGTCGCCTTTACCACTATGCTTGGAAGTAGTGAAAAGGCAAACGTCCTTATGGCTCAGCTCACAGAAACAGCCGCCAAAACTCCATTCGATTTACAAGGTGTTGCCAATGGAGCTCGTCAATTACTGGCTTACGGTACTTCTGCCGAAGATGTTAACGAGACTCTTATACGATTAGGGAACATTGCAGCCGGACTTTCACAACCTTTGGGAGACTTAGTATATCTCTATGGTACAACTATGACACAAGGTCGACTTTATACACAGGACCTAAACCAATTCACTGGACGAGGTATTCCAATGATAAAAGAACTTGCCAAAGAATTTGGAGTAGCTGAAAGTGAAATCAAAGGAATGGTAGAAGCTGGTATGATAGGGTTTCCAGAGGTTCAGAAAGTCATACAGAACCTTACCAACGAGGGTGGTATGTTCTTTAACTTAATGCAAGAACAAAGCAAAACCATTACCGGACAGATTTCTAACATAGGAGATAGTTTCTCGATGATGTTGAACGACATCGGCAAAGCGAATGAAGGTATTATCAATGATGCATTATCCAGCGTTTCTTATTTGATAGAAAACTATGAAAAAGTAGGAAAAATACTAATTGAATTGGTCGGTACATACGGAGCATACAGAACTGCGCTCATTACTATTTCCGCCATTGAGAATTTGCGCTATCAAGCCACTCTTGCTCACATGGCAGGATTGACAAAGATGCAAGCTATTATTACCGTCCTGAAAACGAAAACGGATGCTCTAAATGTAGCAATGGCAAAAAATCCATATGTTGCAGTAGCAGCGGCAGTAGCAGCACTAGGTTTGGGCATTTATAAATTAGTCACTTATCAAACAGAAGCAGAAAAGGCACTGGAAAGGCTGGATGCTGCGGGAAAGGAATCTGAGAAAGCAGCCTTATCTGAGCAAAGGGAACTTGCTAAGCTCAATGGAGAATTGTCTTCATTAAAAGAAGGTACAGATGAATATAATACCGTCAAAGAAAAAATTGTTGCAGGATATAGCAAGTATTATGATGGACTCGAAGAAGAAATAAATAAGGTTGGACTCACGGAAGAAGCTTATAAAAAACTCACAAAAGCAATCACAGATTCTTACGGGGCAAGACAATACCAGCAATTCAAGTCGCAGCAGGAAGATTGGTTGGACAACATAATGTCCGATAATCTCGGAAAGATACAAGACCGCCTATATAGCGAGTTAGGAGATAAAGAAGGTGCAAAACTCTATTCAGAAATCTACCATGCCATATTGGAACGAAGAGATTTGGATGCTGCGATCCAAGACAAACTAAATGAAATACAAGACAAAGGTACGATTTTTGCGGATTCACGTATTGATACATATATCTCCAATATCCGAGAAGCGCAAAAAATAACAGAGGATTTAGATGGAAAAGCCCGTGAAAAGTTTGGCGTTACAAGTATAAATACCTCTCAACAGACAGCAAATGAGCCATTTTCCACCGAAGGTAAATCCATCTCCCAACTTGAAGAAGAAATCAAGAAGGCTGAAACCTCACTTGCATCATTAAAAAAGGCTCTTGCAGACGGCAGCGGAACAAAAGAAGCAGTGGATCAACAAGAAGCTTATATCAAGTCGCTTCAAGACACTATACTTGAACGTGAGAAAGATTTGAGAGTAATCAATGAAGTCAAAACACAAATCTCAAAATTAGAGAAAGAGCAGGGAGAAACCGTAAGCGGAAGCAAGGAATACAATGCGTTACAATCACGAATTGACGCACTCCGTGCAAAGCTGCCTAAAACCAAATCTGATAAAGCGGCTGAAGATAAGCAAGCAAAAGAGCAAAAAGAGGCCGAGCAGAAACTTGTTGATGAACTTCTTGAGCTTCGTAAAAAAAATCAAGAGAAAGAAATCTCCCTCTGGGAAGAAGGTAAAGATAAGAAATTGAAGCAAATTAACTACTATTATGAAGAACAGAAAAAAGAAATTAAAAAGAAAGAGAAAGAGCTGGCCGAGTTAAACAAAGTAGCTAAGATTGAACCCTCCAAGCTTAATGAGAATGGACTAACAACTGAACAACAGGAAAATATTGATACCGCAAATAGGTTAAATGAAAAGAATAAGAATAAACAGACCAAAGAAATTCTCGATGATGAAATTAACGCAATGAACGATTATCTTGCCGCTTACGGGAACTATTATGAAAAGCGTAATGCTATTATTGAGCAAGGCGAATCTCGTAAGGTAGGCAAAAACGAATGGGAACAGAAGTCTATTGACGAAGAAACAAAAAGGGCACTATCTGATTTGGATATAGAGGCGAATAAATCTACGTCTGCCATAAGTAAATTGTTTGACGATATGCGTCAACACACAGTTGCAGATATGCGTCTCATTGCTAATGAAGCTGAACGAGCATTCCAATTCTTGCAATCAGGCGAATGGGACGAAAACAAAGGTCTTGAATTTGGTATGACAAAAGAGACCTTCGACACATTGCGTAAATCTCCCGAAGAATTAGAACGAATTAGAAAAGGTATAGATAATGTCCGTAATTCCGCAGATCAATCTGAAACGGGGTTTAACAAACTAGCTAATGGTCTTAAAAAAGTATTCGATGCCGGTTCAAATACAAAAAAATTGCAAGATGGACTTGAAGAAATAAGAAGTGGATTAAGTGAGGTATTAAGTGTAGCCCAATTCCTTTCCGACACATTTTCAAATCTCGGAGAGGCTTTCGGATCTGATACACTGTCAGGCATTGCCGAAGGTATCAATGTGGCTATGGACGGCCTCAATTCAGCTATGCAAGGAGCAGAGGCAGGTGCTATATTTGGACCGATAGGTTCTGCTGCTGGTGCTGCCATCGGTCTTGTCTCCTCTCTTGCTTCCTCTATCGCAAAAATCCACGACGCAAAAAATGAAAAACGGATTCAGAAATTACAAGATCAGGTAGATACACTTGACCGTTCGTATGAAAAGTTAGGCAAGTCCATTGAAGCTGCTTACGGAAAGAGTGCTTCCAGCTTGATTGAAGACCAAAATAAATTGCTAGAACAACAAAAAGTACTTATTCAAAATCAAATTAAAGAAGAACAAGATAAAAAGAATACAGATAGCGACAGAATAAAAGAATGGGAAAATCAAATTGACGAAATAAACAATCTCATTTCTGATAACAAAGAAAAAGCTATCGATGTCATATTTGGTGAAGACCTAAAAAGTGCTATTGACAACTTTGCAGAAGCTTATGCAGATGCATGGGCTTCTGGCGAGAATAGGGCTAAATCTGCAAAAGATGTTGTAAAGCAGATGATGCAACAAATGGTAACAGAGAGCATTAAGGCAGCAATTAAATCCTCAAATAAAATGGAGGAAATACGCACTAAGTTGCAACAATTTTATGCCGACAACGTGCTTTCTCAATGGGAACAAGATTACATCAACAACATGGCTGAACAGCTTCAACAAGAAATAGATGCTCAATTCGGTTGGGCTGATAGTCTCATGGGAGAAAGTTCTACCACCGAACAAAAGTCGACAGCCGAAGGTTTTGAAACCATGTCACAAGATACAGCAACGGAATTAAACGGCCGGTTTACAGCGTTGCAGCTTTCTGGTGAAGAAATCAAAAATCAAATGATTTCAGCCGTAATCTCTCTAAATTCTCTTTTATCTGTATCAACTAATAGCAATTCTATACTAAATAACATTCTTAATCAACATGTGATTACGAATAGCTACTTAGAAGACATTGCAAAATATACGAAATTATTAATTGATATAAAATCCGATATAGCACAAGTCAATAGGAATACTAAAGATTTATAGATATGAATACAGTAAAAGAAATAATGATGGCTGCTTTACAAAAAGGAGCTTGCGATAAGTCTTATGGTGTTAGTGACTGGAAAACTCTAGTATGGTTGTTCTTTACACCACAAGGCATAGAGTTTTGTGAGAAGAACAACTTCCCTCCTATTGAAACGTTCCGTGAGATGAGTAATGATATTGCTAATTATTGCGTGTTTGTTGACACTAAAAATGTAAAAAGAAGTAATGATACCAATATTGCTTTAATAGGCAATACCAATGCGGAACTAGTATTTGACGATAATACTAGAGTTCACAAAGTTATACTCATGCATGGAGCCAGAGCTATAATAGTTGCCCGTAATTACGCAGTTATTAGACTTATAAACATACGAAATTGTCCTGTAGAAATCAATAAAGACAAAACTTCAGTTATACTTAAATAAAATGGCATCGGGAGAGTTTTACATAAATGGGAAAGACTGCTATACAACTTGGGGTATAAGTATGGATACATCATCTCTTTCCTACTTAATGACACCGTCACCTTTAAAAGAGTTCATCGAAAACAAGTCTCGATTAGAAAATGGCAAACGAGTCCTGTCCTCTAATCCTAAAATCGATGAACGAAATATCACTTTAACTTTTAACCTGACGGCAAAAACGGAAGAAGAATTCTTTTCAAGATACAACAGCTTTTGTGAAGAATTGGCAACAGGCATAATAAATATAAAAACAAAGTATCAACCAAATATTACTTACAAAACAATCTATATTTCATGCAATCAATTTACGCAATTCATGAGAGGAATAGCACGATTTTCTCTAAAACTTGTCGAATATAATCCAGCAGATAGAAATTCATAAAAAAGAGCATGTTTTTCATACACTTTTATTATCTTTGACTGAAATCGTATGAAGATATACGAAACCATCATGATAGACATTAAAAACATACAAGGAGATACTATTTTATCAGTTCCTATAACAGAAGAATGTGTTCATGTAGAAGAATTGATGAAATCCGATTATGTAGAATTGTCGTGGAACTCGGACCAAAATGAAGAGATTCCGGTAGGGGCTTATATCATACTCGATGGTGAGAAATATTCTCTTTTGGATCCATATAATCCAGAACAAAAGAACGAGGTCGAATTTCAATACAAACCACAATTTCATTCGAAATTTATATCATGGGGTAAAGCGCCTTTTTTCATGTATTCTTATGATGAGAATAACGAGATAACTAATCGGGAGCCGGATTGGTCTCTTACCGATAACCCGGCCAATTTCATGAGTGTTATTTGTAAGTCTATCGAGAACGAAACCGGGGATACATGGACTTACGCCGTCGATTCTTCTCTTAACGCTTCCACTTCTTTGTCTTTCCAATCAATCGACATATTGTCTGCCTTGAACAGTATAGCATCTGCGTTTGATACAGAATGGTGGGTTGAGAAAGATTCCATGATTATTCATCTGTCGAAATCCGAACATGGAGCTGTTGTTTCTCTCGAAGTTGGTGAAAACATCAATACACCTTCGGTCACGGAGGGAAAAGATGGGTATTATACCCGATTTTACGCATTCGGGTCAACTCGAAACATCGTACAGGAATACAAAGGTGCTAATGTCAACAATTTGGTCAACAAACGGCTGACTCTTGACCCTAAAAAATATCCGAACGGATATAAAGATATAAGGCCAAACCTTCAACAGGGAGAGATATTTAGCAAAATCCTCCAGTTCGATGATATATACCCTTCATCGGAACTCTCCATATCAGATGTCAGATTCCGTCTTATGTGGCGTATAGACTCGGAAACGAATGATAAAATACAGATAGGCACAGATGAAAACGGAGACCCTATATACGACCAATATGCGATATGGTATTTTCAAATACCGGAATTTAACTTCGAAAATTCCACTTATGACGAAGAAAAAAATCCGAATGGTATGCTTATACCCAATAAAGTACCTTCGGTACATTTCCAATCGGGGGCTTTGCAAGGTATGGAATTTGAGCTTATATACCATGATGAGAGTAAAACAATAACAAGTGATGATGGCATAAGCTTCGAAGTCAAAAAAGGAGATTTCGAGATTAAATATAAAGAGGAAGAAGGTAACTATATTATCCCTGCTATTACGGGACTTATACCGTCGGAAAATGACGATATTATCCTATTCAACGTCAAAATGCCGGAAGAATATACAGATTCGGCGTACATACGTCTAGAAACGGCTATGAACGAAGAAATAGAACGGCTTTCTTCCGACCAAAACAATTACCAGTTTTCATCTAATCCTGTGGTGTTCAATGAAAACAATCCTGATTTATCCATAGGAAGAAAAGTCGAATACATAAACACAGGATATTCATATGTTACTCGTGTTATAAGCCTTACAACCAAACTCGACTATCCTTGCGAACAGACTATTACCATCGGGAACAACCTAATAAAAGGGAATACGCAAGAACTGAAAGAAGAGGTTGCATCTGCTAATAAGAATATCGACTTGATTTCTGCCATCAATGATATGACGGCTTCCCTGCAACAATCGTATCAACGGACTGTAAAACAAATGCAGGAAGGATTTGCCCGTATTAACGATATGTGGAAATTCGACACAGAGTTGGAAAATACGATATACTCGAAATTTAATGTGTATTCACAGGGTGGAATATCCGCTCTTGGTGTATGGCGTGGAGAAGGGGGTGGCGGTGGCGGAGGAGGGCTCATCAAGCTCGTTCATGGGTTCGACGATCTGGGCGGCGCATTCGACAACGCCACCCTTACCGATACCTTCAACGCCTACACCATCAACGAGATTTGGAAACTCGCCAACGCCGGCGCATCTACGATAGGTACAGGCAATGTGGTGACGGCGATCAGCAAAACGGGTGGTAATATCGTTGTCACCAAAGGCATAACCCTGTACGATTGGGTGCGGCAGCCGAACAAGCCTACCTATTCGCTCTCGGAGATAAACAACGTGAGCGGTACATATACGGGGCTGACAGTCGGACGTGCGGTCGAATCGGACAATGCGAAAAAGTTGAACGGACTTGACAACGGGGCTTTCCTGTATAAGAGGGGCGGCATGTATGAGACAGCCACCGGAAACGGGTGGTTGATTCACACGAAAGTCGAAGAGGCCGAGGCGGCTATGTTGACGTTGCATCTGATCGGAAATGGATATTATAGCCGACGAATTATCAATACGATCGTACAGGCGTATAATTATGCCCCGAACGATGTCGAGTTTACGGCTACGGCCGGTACGCATTTCGGTGACGATTTGGGTGACGTGAAGGTGTTCTTGTACGGGGGACACGTGTGTTTTTGGGTTTCGGCCAAGACGGATTACCAGACCTGCTCCATATTCGTCTATAACACATACGGGGCTTTGAACGGGACTTGCGAGAACTGTGTGGATAGTATATCGTTGTCTCCCATGCCGGCAGTCGGCGTGAGCAAGCTGACCGTGGTGACCCCGTCTGTCGCCTTGACGGATAACGATTCCATCGCCGCCGACAGGCTTAAAAATATCTGGACGATTTGGGGAAATCCGTTTGACGGATCGAACGATGTGTCCGGAAGTCTGTCGGGAGTCCGGGATATAACGATGGAGGGAGACATCGATGGAGCGAATGTAATCAGGGCTAAGAGTATAAACCTTTCGACCGGGAGTAAGTCTGTCTCCATTTCCGCCGGAAGGATTGTGGCGACGAATAACATAAGGTCAAAGGAGAGTGTCACATCGGACGGTAACATCACGGCCGGAGGGGATATATCGTCGCAAGGCAATATCTCGGCACAAGGCTCGGTCACCGCTCTAACAACTTCAGACGAGCGTTTGAAGTGGGATTTCGACTATACCCGAAGTTATACCGACAGGCTCTTGGCGATGGGCAGAGTATGCGATTTCCGATACACCGAAAAAGCACGGAAGCGTAACAAGGGCGGCGTGGACGGGGAAGCCCATACGGGGCTGTTGTACCAAAAGGTGAAAGAGGTATTGCCATCGATGGCCTACGAAACAGAGGACGGTTACGGGGCTCTGAACTACCTGTCGCCCGACTATATCAACACGATTGCCGGTGCAACGCAGGAGACCGCCCGTCTGGTTAAAGCCCTTAAAAAAGAGGTGGAACGATTGAAAAAGGAATTGTCCGAATTAAAAGAGAAAGGAGGAAAGTGAGCGTATGGCCATCGATAAAAACAAGATAGCAGCCCCGGTAGCGATAACCGACCCGTATAACCTGCTGGGAATATACCCGAAGAACGGGGTATGGGACGTGGCCGACATTGTTGCCCTCGAACGCCCCCTGTTGCAGGGTGGCCGTCCGGGACGTATCAACAAATGGAGCCGTCATAAACCCGTGCGCTATCCGCAGGCTGCGCCGCTATCCGACAACTATCCCCAACAGGCCGGCGGGGTCACGACATATATCGACCAGTGGGAAGGGAGCGACACCGACAAAAATCAGGGCATACGCTATGGGCTGAAAGCCACGATACCGCACGGAACGAATATCGTCGCTATCCATGACACCTCCTTCGACTATGTGGCCTATCCCCACCCGGGTACGGATTTTTGTCGCCTGAGCGATTTCGACGGCTACGACCATAACGCAAAACCCAATCTTACCGGAAGCAAAATTGATGAAATCAGTGCGGACGTGCCGTATCTTTTTGTCGACATCAACTATTACGACACTTCGGTGAATCCCACCGGTGTACCCGTCGAATCGTGGCTGTCGCTGGCCTCCGACAAGAGTATCGGCGATTATTACCCGGCTATTTTGGTAACCGATGGAAATGGAAGCAGTTTTGCCCGATTGCTGACAAATACCTCGACAAATACCGTAACCACCTTGCGGATGGGCAATGTGTGGTACTCTGCTTTCAAGGTGAAGTTTTTCAGTGACGATACTACTCCGCCGATACTTCCTGTCGGACAGAGCGACACATTTCCGGGGGAGGATTCGGTAGGGGCGAATTTGAAGGTGACATTGTTCCTTATCGATAAGAAGTCGTTCGAATATTGGACGGGTGTCGACAAACAGATTACCATGGCGGATTATTTCCCCATACCCACATCGATAGCCATGACAGCCGAGATAAACAGCACATATACCCCGATTAAAATCGTGGATTTCACTTTCCTTTCGAGTTACTTTCAGGTGCGTATCAGTTTTCCGAACGGAAATCCTCCGGTGGGTGAGAAATACACCTTCCGCATTTCGGGATCCGGATTCCTCGCAATCTATGATTACGAATACAAGGGAACTGGGATTCTCATTTTGAATATCCCTTTGGGGACGACACATCCGGACCTTCCACCGGGAACCCATACCTATTACTTAACCTGTTCCGTGTATGGGGTCTCCTCGTCGGGAGAGGCCGGCGTCCAACTCGACTCCCTATCCAAAAACGTGACATTCGACATTCCCGACAGCGGGATTATCAGTTAACCATAAATACAAAACATTATGATTGAGTTAGTAAAAATCAGCGAGAACATCAGCCGTCAATTCGACGGACAGGAAACGGTAGATAACCTGCAAGCGGTCAATTACCGAATTGTGGAGAATGGAGTGGAAAAAGGCCATGTCACTGTCGGGCAAGGCAGTTTTAACATGAATGTCTATTCCATGACCTCCACGGTTGAGGAAACGAAAGCTCTGGTGGAAAAAATGTTCAACACATTATCCGATGGCAGCGATGAGTGACAAAGATCCCATAGTGAAGTACTCGTGGGAGGATATTAAGTTTACCATTGGCTTTGAGGACAAGAACGGTAGCCCGATCGATGCCAAGACGAAGAAGTTTAAGTTCATCTACAAGGACGAGGCCGGTTGTTGTTGCGAAGTGAGCTACGACGGGAAGACACGTAAGAACTGTGTGTTCCGTGACGGCGTGCTGTACGGCATATTCAATTCCGGGACTTTCCGCTATGGCTTGCTCACGGTCGAGAGGCATTACTGGATAGAGGATGCCGATTTCGATGACGGCAAATGGGACTATGGAGGAGTCGACAAAACCAATATAATCATCAAGTGATATGGCAGATAGTGATTGCATAATTGTTCATGAGCAGGTGGTAGTGCCCGATGCCGCCGTGGTGGAGGAAATGGTTGCCCTGCCCGGTGAAAAAGGAGATAAAGGGGACAAGGGAGATAAAGGAGATCCATTCACTTACGAGGATTTTACACCCGAACAAATCAAGGAGTTGCAGAAGCCGGCTACCGATGCGGGTGCTGTTGCTTTGGCTGCTGCAAATAAGGCTAATGAGGCAGCCGATAAAGCAAACCAAGCGGCGGAGAGCATAGACAATAAAATCTCCGGGAAACAAGACAGATTGATTAGTGGAGAAAACATCGAAATAAAAGACAATGTTATTTCTGCGCAGGGGATAAACGGTAAATTATTCGAAGATACGAGTAAAACCTACCAGCTGTATTATTTTAAAAACGGTTTGTTCTTTTATTGCAACAAGGATAGCAGGCTTGCCTGTTGGAATGAACAGACAGGAGAAGATACAGTTTATGATGAAATCCCGTTAAATATACATTCATATCAATATACTAGAAACTCTTGCTTCGTTTATAAAGACGGTAAAATCATTGTACCTAACAGTAGTGCCATCACCTGCTGGGATTTAGATACACGAACTAAGATATGGACTTTATCAGAACCGTACTATAATTGCAACTTCATCGAATATAAGGACTTCGTTTATTTTTACAAAAATGATGGCGTTCTACGACTGATAGATTTTGAAACCGGTCTCACTGAAAAAGAATTCGATCTGAAAGAATTGTCCGGAGCCTCCATTTCAGATATTCAGAATTTCGGACAATGCGAATACAACGGATTCAATTATTTCCTGTCGTACAGTAATTTGTTTAAAATCGACAGTTCCAACGGCGATATTTCATTTGTAGGGAAAATAGAAGGTTCAGGATATAACATTATCGTCTATTTCAACAGTGCGGCTTATGTTATCAGCCATCAAAAGATTTGTACGATAGAGATGTCAAACATAGAGAACGGAACTCTTGCCAAGAAAAACGAAGCGGGATATACCATGAATACTTATGTCAATGTTTCCCCAAGCGATTCATTGATGGGCAATGCGATTTATGGTTATAGATATAAACTCACTTTCAACAGCTTGTACTATAATATTTATGTATATGCAGATATAAATATGGACGAATATGTCGGGAGAGTGATAAAAGGAGATTTCGGGTATATTCAGATACCTAACCCGAATTTGGGAAATGGAAAACTTCTGTATCCGAGGTATAAAAAATTCAATTGATATGATACAAGTTAAAATATGCGACGAAAGAGTCACTAATATTTATTATGGCGAAACCCTGATAGAAGGATTCATACGAATAGATTCTATCCCATCGCCCGAAGAGATACCCGGAAAAATACCCGTGATGTATTACCGGAACGGTGCGATAGTCTATGAGTACGAGGAAGCACCGGAAACGACGGAGGACGGCACGGAAACATCTACTGTACCAATGGACTACGGAGAAACGGTAAACGGATTGATCCGTCGGAAATATACCTTGTCGGAGGAGTTGGCGATACTTCGGCAAAGAGATACGAAAGCAGAGGAGTTCGAGGCTTATAACTCCTATGCGGAATCCTGCAAAGAGGAAGCCAGATTGTTAATCGAAAAACAGAAACATTGATATGGGAGGGATAAACGAGGCTACGGAGGTAGCCAGAGGGATAAGCGAACAGGGGTTCTTGGTGATGACCGCAGCATTCTTCTTGGTGTTGGCTGCAATGATGATGGTGGCCTGCTTCAAGTGGTTCAAATCGATTATCACCAAGAGCATGGAGGATTACGGAGAATCCCTGAAAGAGCTTATTGAAAAAACGAACGACCAGAATAACATGTTATCCGACATATCGGAAGGTCTTAGACCGGAAACGCAGCTTCGGATAAAGAACATATCGAACGTGTATTTCGATTTGGCCGTCGAAAGGGTTTGCAGAATCATCAAGAAGGTTAGGGACGAGAACCATATCGCCGACAAGGAGAAGACCTCCGGTAAGATACATACTTTGTTGACGAACCAGTACGAGGACAGGAACAGCCGTTTCGATTACTTTACATATCGTGGTAAACGTCTTTCATGTTATACCAATCCTGAATGGATAGAATGGGTGGCAGAGGTAGTTACAAGCGAGGTGTATTCTGGGAATGTGAATAACGGGCGGGCATATACGAATGTAGTTTCTGTCTATGACCGTATCAAGCTCGATTTTTATCACCGATTAAATAACGAATAATATGAAGAAAATTTTGGAAAGAATCAAAGGGTTGTTATTGTCTATTCCCCATGACAAGCTGCTGCATTTTATCGCAGGAGGTGTCATCGCCTCTTTCTTCGCCATCGTGATAGGTGCGACGGCGGAATATTGTGTGCTGTTCTCTGCCATAGCGGGCTGTATCAAGGAGGCTGTCGACGAGTGGAGGAAGCCGGGGGCTTGGTCGTATGCCGACTTGCTGGCTACCATACTGGGAGGGCTGGTGATTCAAATCGAGGTTTGGATTGCCTGACGAAAAAAAATGAATTTTTATAACCCGGCGACGGGAAAGCGTTCTTTGACTTCTTGGAATCACCGTTTGATTTATCGTAAAAAAGTATAAGAATTGGTTGCATGTTACGATATTTTTTGTTACTTTGCAACAAGATGATAAGCGATACCTATAAATACGATAGCGTTACGGTTGCAAACTATATCATTGCGTTTGCTAACCAGAATAAGTTTTTCATTAACATGACTAAGCTTCAAAAGTTGTTGTATATAGCTTATGGAGTATATCTTTACGTAAAGAACGAACGCTTGACAAACGAGCACCCTCAGGCTTGGCCGTATGGTCCGGTTTTCCCGACCACTCGAAATAAATTGATAAAAAAGGATTTTTCAGAAATTTCCCTTTCTGATGAAAACCTTGAAAAAATAGCCCGTGATTCCGAAATGGAATCTCTGATGAAACTGGTCTTTGGCAGCTATGGTTCTAAAACTGCCGCCTATCTGACGGAATGGTCTCACAAGCCCGGTTCTCCGTGGGATAGGACCGTTAAGCAGCCTTCATTCAGCTGGGGGGATAGAATCCCGGATAGTTATATCCAAGAGTATTTTAAGACACTAATTTCTCCCAAAGCATGACTAAACAGAAAGATTCTTTTAGCGGCTTGGATTTACGTAGTGAGAATGGTGTCCATATTTCTCCCGACTCAAATTTGGGCGATATAGATGACAAGAATTTATCCGAACAAATACGGGAGCGATATTCACAAGATACACAATTTCGTAAACATTTGGCCAGATGGGTCATGTGGATTATCCCCATATGGTTATTCATAGTAATTGCCATTCTTGTATTTTGCGGGATCGGATTATTTTCATTGGGCCCGGAAATATTGATAGCTCTACTGGCTACGACAACTATCAATGTATTAGGTTTAGCCAATATCGTATTAAAGGGTATTTTCCCGAACCGAAAAAAATAAACATTGTTCACATGGATACAAAAGGTTCATTCCCCTATGTCCAGAACTCGTCCGATACGGATTCTCAACCTCCGATACCGGCTGATTATTCTCCAAAATTCGATGAAAGTTATTTAAATTCTTTAATCGAAAAGGCTTATCCTCGTCTAAAAGATGTCGACCCTGTACAATGGCTCGATGAATTGAGGAGAGAGGATTGATAATGCCTTCGGCCTACGTTTGTCCCATTTTCAATAACGGATAAGCCTAACCCTAAGGCTACTCTCTCATACATTCGTTACAAGCGGTGATTCTAAAAAAGTCACCGCTTTTTTTGTCGCCAAAAATGAAGAAAGACATGAATAAGAATGTACAGGATTTTGTCATCGAGACGATTCAATCGATTGCCTCGAAAATACCAGGAATAAGGATCAGGTATGCCTACGACATACAGACCAACTTCCATATCGTGGAGGTCTCTCCTGAAAGCATAAGAAGAGGCAGTGAAGAATACATGGAAATGGAGTATCTGTTATGGAAAGAATTTCAAGAAAAATTTCCGGAAGAGGATTTGCTCGTATCTGAGCCGGACAGAATTAACAACATGGAAAACTTAATCTTCGAGATATGAAATACTTCACGATGAAAGAACTCACAAAGAGTTCGACGGCAGATAAACTGGGTATAGACAATACCCCGACGACCGAAGTATCGGTTGCGCTGTCGAACCTTGTCACCCATGTTTTAGACCCCTTGCGGGAGATGTACGGGAAGGCGATAACCGTCAATTCGGGCTATCGTTGTCCCAAACTCAATGCCGCCGTGGGTGGTGCGAAAAGCAGCCAGCACATGAGGGGTAATGCGGCGGATATAACGGCAGGGAGCAAGACGGAGAACAAGAAACTGTTCGAGTTGATTCGGGATAACCTTCCATTCGACCAGTTGATTGACGAGAGCAATTACAGTTGGGTACATGTATCTTATGTGTCGTCATCGAAGAACCGGAAACAAATACTGAGCTTATGAGACATATCGTATTCCTATTGTTGTTTTTGGCTATCTTGGCTGCGACGAGTTGTACCAGACATGTGTATGTTCCGGTGGAAACGACAAAGAGCGACACGGTGTATCTGAATCGTGTGCAGCTCGATTCCATATACATGCGGGACAGTGTTTTCATCGAGAAATCGGGAGACACGATACGTGAGTTCCAATACAAGCACATATACAGGTTCAAGGACAGAATCGATACGCTGTATATATCCAAGACGGACAGCATACAAGTACCCTACCCCGTCGAGGTAGTAAAGTACAAGACTCCCCGATGGTGCTGGTGGGCTCTCGGTGGCATTGTCTTGCTGCTTGTCCCTTACATCGTGAAATGGATAACAAAATTGAAAGGACTGGGTTTCTTGATATAATTTGATTTACGACTCCTTCCGAGGCTTCGGAGTATAAAGGAAAGCCTCAATCTCTTGCTGCTCTTCCAAAACTAACAAGAGACAACATCACGGGGAATGTTACGAGGCTTTCACAGCCTTTAAACAGGAACGTGATGTTTTTTATTGTGTCAACAATCTATAATTTAACAAATATTTAAAAAGCAAGAGATATGAAAACCAATGAAATCTTTGAACACGTCTTGCAAATCGTTTGCGAGGAATGTGAGCTGTGTTACGGCGAATTGATTAACGGTGCGAACAAAAATGCGGTAGACGCACGTTGCCTGCTCATCTGTGCGTTGGTATCGCTAGGCTTCTCCGAGGAGAATACCGCCGCTTATCTTTCCATGACCCGACAGGGAGTGAACAAATTGAAAAACAGCCTGAAACAGCGGTGTTCGGGAAGTTTTATTCTGACAACGACAAATCAACGGGTCTGCAACAGGATAGCCACCGAAATCCGAGGATAGCAACGGCAATAGCCATACGTTTGTATGCGGCCGATATTGGCCGTAACCATCAATTATATCTATATGGAAAGAACGTATGTTTTCAATCAAGAGCCCAATGGTGGCGGAAGCAAGTTCGACATCATGGCTTTATTGCCCAACCTGATGGGCGGTAAAGGGGTCGATCCCGGACTCTTGGCCCTTCTCAATCAGGGAAGGAACAATCAGGACGCTTGGGGCGGAGGCATGTGGTGGATTTGGATTATCCTGCTGTGGTTCTGCTGGGGCGGTAACGGATTCGGAGGTTTTGGCAACCGGGGCGGGCTTCCTGCCGAGCTGAACGGCGATGTCGGACGTGAATACCTGATGTCGGCCATTCAAGGGAACGGTAATGCCATCAACCAACTCGCCTCGTCCTTGAACTGCTCTACCCAACAGTTACAATCCGCCTTGTGCAACATTCAGGGCTTGATTCAGGGTGTCGGCAACCAAGTGGGCATGTCCGCACAACAGATCATCAACAGCATTCAATCGGGTAATTGTACGCTGGCTACCCAAATCGCAGATTGCTGCTGCAAGACGCAAAACGCAATCGAGAGACAAGGATACGAAACCCGTATCGCCACCTCGGAACAAACCCACTCCCTCGTGGACAGCGGCAATGAGAACACTCGTGCCATTTTGGCGAAGCTGGATTCTATCCAAACTCAGGCTTTACAGGACAAGATCACCGCTTTGACGGCAGAGAAGGCTACTTTGGCGGCTGAAATCTCCCAACGGAACCAGAATGCGACCATTCTCAATGCAGTAGGGCAACAGATTGCTCCCCTCGCTGCCGGTTTGCAGGCTCTCCAAAGCGACGTGGACGGCATCAAGTGTAAATTGCCCAATACCGTTCCCGTGGTATATCCGAACATTCAGGCTGTAAACACGGACTTGTACCGGGCTGCCGCTTATGGTGCTTATGCGGGCGATGTCGCATACAGGCGCAGCGGTTACGGATGCGGTTGCAACAACTACTGGGGTTAATTCCAGTAAGAAAGGAGGTATATATGTGGCCTAACTTTTTTACAGGGTTTCCCTTTCCATTCCCGACGCTGGGCAGGGCGAATTTCAACACGCTGCCCACGGTGGCGGTGACGGTCGGCACGGAGAACGTTACTTTGGAACTTCCAAACCATGCGTTCCGTAACAGGGACTATGTGGGAGGATTCTATATCAATCTCCGTCAGGCGATACCCGCCGGAACGACTGCAACGCTTCCCATTCTCATCGGGACGAACGGGGACACGAGACCTCTGCTGGCTTACAACAACGAGCCGGTGACGGTAGAGAATATCGCCGGTACGGGGATCTATGAAATCCATTACAACAAGTACACCAACGAAGTGTACCTTGTCAACGGTGGGTACAGACCTACTACGGCGACGGCGGCAACCAACGTCGCTGCCAAAAGCAAATAATTAACACGGGGCTGCCTTTTATCGGGCAGTCCCATTAAATCAAAAAAACTATGTTTCAGAATCTTCGAGCAAACAACCAGTTATTTATCCTTCATAAGGACGAAAATCCCTTAGTGGATATAGGCTCCGTCGTCAGCGTTTCGGCTGCGAAGCCCAAGTACCCCATGCCGACACCTATCGGTCAGATACCTCAGATGGAAATGGTGGTGGACGTGGTGGTCTGCGTGAACGGGCAGAACACGACGTTCCAGAACTTGCCGGCAGGGGCGGACATCGCTGACTTCGGGCAAAACGGCAACATAGTCATATCTTGTTCCAGAGAGGCCATGAACTCGGAAGTGTCGGCTATCCGGCAAAAGAGCTTGGACGAACTGAACCGGCGTAATTACCACGAGAACGTGATTGCCGGGTGCGACAAGATATTGACAGTTTTGAATCCCGAATTTGCGGAAAAGCAAAGGCAGGAGCAGGAGATTGCCACCCTCAAAGGGCAGATGTCCGAAATGAGCAGAAGCATGGCCGACCTAATGGCCATGAACAAAAAACTGATGGAACAGCTCGGTGTTGCTGAAACTAAAAACAAAAAGTAATATGGGAATGTGGTCAATATTAGAAGAAGGCCGTGGATATGAAGGATTCAATGAACGCGGCGGTAGAGAGCTCGAAATGGCCTACAAGGAAGGTTGCGAGCACGGCTACAAGAAAGGCTATGAAGCTGCCATGCGGGAAATGCAGGGCGGCGATATGGGCTTCCGTGGCAATAATGGCGGCAGTTACGGCGGCGGGAATTATGGCGGAGGTTCTTCCAGTGGAATGAACAACCGTTATGCTCCCGGTTATCCTCCTTCGTACTATGACGAAATGGGGGAACGCAGACGCAGACGGGCCAACGGCGAGTTCTATTAATCGGGAGGGGAGAAATCCCCTCTCTTTTCAAAAACATAAAAAAGCAGTGTTATGAACCAACGATTAGACATTTATGATATTTTCCCCTCCGGCATGACGGAGTACCTTTCCCGATACGGCTGGCACTTCTCCAAGAACATGTGCGAGTGGGCGGTTTCCAGAATGAAGGCCGAAAACAAGGCCACCGGAAAGAAGGAGGAGATAAAAGCCCTTTCGAAAGAAGATGTGGAGGTCATCTTGACACAGGCGGGCGTGAAGTTGGAAAAGTCCAAAGGGTACGACCATGTATTTGTCGCCAATATGGGGAAGGCCGACTATTTGAAATCATCGATTCCCGACGATACCCATTTGGCTCTGTTTGTAAAGGACTATATCGACGACCCTGACGGTTACGACGGGTTGCCCTTTACACGTTTCTATGCCGACTGTATAGGTTCGGGTACTCCGATCATGTGGGAAGATATGTTATAAAACATGATTGTTCAGGATTTCTACATAGCGAAATACGACTGGCACGTAAGGGTTTTTTACGCCGTTACCACCTACTGGACAAACACCATACTCCGGGAGCTGGAACGGATCGGTTGTACGGGGAGTAATCTGGAAAATGCTTTCAGAAGTTTGTCGTCCGGTAACTTGAATACAGGACTTACCTATTCCAATTTCGAGCATCGACGGACGGTGATGGTAATTGCCATGACGACGAGCCCCGAACAGTTCCAAAACTCTTGGGACCATGAAAAGGGGCATTTGTGCAGGCATATATCCCGGACGTTCGGCATTGACCCTTACGGGGAGGAAGAACAGTACCTTCGGGGATATATCGGGCAGAAGATGTTCCCCGTGGCGAAGAAGTTCCTATGTGAGTGTTGCAGAAAGAAATTAATTCGGGAAATACATGGAGATAGCTAAAATCATACAAGCCATCTGTTCCGGCAAGTCGAGGAAGGAGGTTTATAACCTGCTTTCGCCGGAAGAGAAGGATACCTTGAATCGGTTTGCCGATAACGGTCTCTTGAACAGGAGAATGAGGCGAAAATTTCAAAGGAATATTCGGAAATGCAAATGATGAACAGGGAAATGCCGGGGTAAGAAGCTCCGGCATTCGTGTTTAATTCTATGTCAATCATTTTTGCGGAAAATTTTCCACATCATTCGTTTTGTTAAATATTGATAAATCATAAAACATTTATACTTCAATATTTTGTATATACAATAAAATGAAGTATCTTTACCATGTAATCAAAAACAAACAGTAACCAATTAAAAAAACGATATGAAAACTCAAATTAAGGACTTAATCAGTGGCCGTAAAGATGTGATAATCGACGAAACGAATGCCAAGTATGACAATGCCAATAAATCTACCTCTCATAACGGGTTTGCAGGAACAAACAAAGAAGAACGCACAGAAATAGCACGGCGTGTGATAGAAGAAAATCCTGACGGGCTGAATATTGAGATTAAAGGTGTTTTATTGTCGTTAAATCGTATATCTTCTGAATCTGGCAAAACAGTCTGGTTTGAAAGCGAAATTACGGAGGACGAATACAAGCGAATATTGGGTTACGATTATCCGTCTACCCAATCACAATGGTCGGCAACATTTCTAGTAAACAACGATATGACGGTTGAAATTCAATTAGCAAAAAGGAAAAATGACAATAGCACATGGAAGTATAACCGTAATTTCAATATCGGAGAAGAATTTGTAACCATTCTATAAAATTATGAAGAGAGAGTTTCCACTATTCATTGTAGACCATAACCGGGCGCACAAGTTCGGAGAAGTCGACTTCATATACTGCTCGGACATAGACAATGGATTCATCGCCAAAGTCGAGTATATAGACGGTATTGTCGAGGAAGTCGGAGAGGATTACCGCATAGAGCCCGGATTGTCAGGATCTAATATTTCCGCAAAGATAAGCATTAAGCGTATTACAGGTAAAAATCCTGATAAGACTAAAATACGGGGCCTTTTAAAACAGGCTATGAAGTATTATACATCGCTATCGACATTCTCGGCAGACATCGGCAATATTACGGTTCGGCAAATGGTGTTGTTCATTGATACGCTGATTTTAGACGGTCGTAAGAATGCAATTACAGCCGGTAGTGATTATAATTATAGGAATACGGTATTAACATCTATCGCATTTTTAGAGGCGATAAAGAAGGAATTAATAGGAGTATGACAATAGAAGATTTATCGAAACAAGTGCGTAAGATTCGCGAAGAAAAGGGATTGACCCAATATAATATCTGGAAACAGGGTATGAACTTTGGAACTGTCAATGCCATTGAAAGTGGGAAGAATGTCAACTTGAACAACTTCCTTAAATATTGTGAGATCGTAGGAATTGATGTAACTTTGGAAGAGAAAAAACAAACAGATAATACATTCAACAAATATAAAAACAAGCGTAATATGAATAATTCAAATCAACAAATTTGCATTGGAAAAACGACCGATAGTTTCGAAGTGCTAAAAAAGTTATGCGAAGAAAAGGCTAAATCTTTATTGTTAACAATGGATTTTTCTTCTGAACCGACAAAATCTGTATCTTTTTGGACTTCAGATTTTCCTGAACTTATTTGTATTGGTAATTTTTTTAAAGAAAAAGAAGGTAACATACATTATGATTTAGATTTCTCACAAAGCACATTATAGCATTTGTAAGCTGATTGTATATAATAGGCTGTCCCAGATTCTATTTTGAGGCAGCCTATATTTTATTCTCCTTTAATTAACTTGATGTATTGTAAATTAGAGATGTCATATTTGTCTGGATTGTTTACATAATCAATAACAAGATTTATCACACATGAAGCTTGCTGTTTCCTTACTTTTGTATAATATCGTATTACACCTCTTGATGTATCAGAATGTCCCAAACAATAATCGATAATAGAATCTGGAACGCCTAATTCAGATGCCATTTGAGCAAATGTTTTCCTCGCTGAATAATAAACAACCTTTTCCTTTATCCCCAACTCCTCGCACATTTTTTGTATGCACTTTGACAAATAGCTCCTAAAATTATTATATGACAGTTTGTATCCGAAATCTAATTTCCCGGTTTTATTATTTATCCATCTTTTTATGATTGGTTTTGCGCATTCTGGAATATCAAAACTAGTAACAACTTGTTCATCTGTCATATTCTTTGCTTTTTGTCTTATATATGAAATTATATTCATATTTCGGAAATCTATATCTAATAAGTCTATAAGGTTTATCCCGCCCAAATAGAATGATAGGCAAAATAAATCACGAGCCATAACTAATTTTTTACTTGTTGGGTTCGATAATCTAATCATATTTATAGTTTCGACACTAACACATATATCTCTTACCCTTGATGCCGATATTTTAATAGAATTAAATGGATGCTCTTGTATTATAACATTATGCTCTTTAATAGCACGATTGATTATTGTTTTTATATTTCTTAATTCTATAGAAATCGAAGCTTTCGACAATGATTTTTTTCTCAAAAACTTATCATAATTACTGATAATATCCTTATTTATATCTGTGATAAGAAGATCTCCATTTGTAAATTCTGTAAATTTACGTAAACTCCTATCCATGATACCAGCATATCCTTTTTGGTTATTTTCTAACAAAGTTTTAATATACAGTTTACATATTTCAGCAAAAGTAGGAATCTCATCACTGGACGAATTTTCTAACATATTCTTCAGTTGAGCACTTGTATATAGACCTATGTTTCTTATATTATCTAGTTTTTCCTGATATAAATTAAGAAGATTTCTCAGCTTTGTATTAATGATAGCCGCATCATTTCGTTTAACAACTTGACCATTTTTAAATTGAGATTCAGAATCTATTACGAAACGGGTAACAATGTAGCTTGTCACTTGCTTATGACATATTGCGATTCTAATTTTATGAGAACCGTTTTTTAACTTCTTTGCAGGAATAATTGTTAATTTGATAGTAGCCATAATAGATTAATTAAAAGGACTCGTTTTCGACAAGTGATTTCGTCCACCACTGGACAGAAATACCTTTTTTTTAATCTTTTAATGGTACGGTGGATTTTATAATAGAGAGCCTAACTATCAGAATATTAAGCTCTCTATTCATCGAGCGGCAAACGAGACTCGAACTCGCGACCCTCAGCTTGGGAAGCTGATGCTCTACCAACTGAGCTACTACCGCAGTTTTTCATTTCTTATTACGGGGACAAATGTAGAAGTTTTTTTTCTACTTTACAAATTATTGCCGTATTTTTACCACATAGAAAAATCATAAAAACGATATGGTAAAAATTGGTTTGTTGTCCGATACCCATGCTTGGTGGGACGACCGTTACGAAAAATATTTTGCCGAATGTGACGAAATCTGGCATGCCGGAGATATAGGCTCAGTCCAAGTCGCCGACCGGTTCGAAGCCTTGAAACCATTTCGGGCGGTATACGGGAACATCGACGGTCAAGAGTTACGGATTCGCTATCCTCAGCACCAACGTTTCAGCATCGAAAATACCGATATATGGATAACACACATAGGGGGCTATCCGGGCCGATATGCACGCGAAGTGACCCCGGAAATATACATACACCCTCCCCAATTATTCATATCGGGTCACTCGCATATCTTGAAAGTTCTTTATGACAAAACCCTACACTGCCTGCACATCAATCCGGGAGCCGCAGGAATGTACGGATTCCACAAAAAACGTACATTGGTACGCTTCGCCATCGATAAGGGAGAATTTAAGGATTTGGAAGTTATCGAACTGGCTGATAATCGATAAGTACAAAAATCAAATATTCAACTCCTGACGAACGGTTTCGATAAATTCCCAAAATACCGAAGCGAAAGGTTCGATAATAGAGCGCTTCGGTTCACCCGAGGGAATGAGCGCATGCAATCCACCTTTGAAACAACGCACATCTATGCGGGTTCCCATCTCTATGGGCTCTCCGTCGAGATGTATTGCACCGGGCTTTTCTCTCTTAATCGTGAGCGATTCGGTCGTGAAGCTCTTGATATTGGAATCTTGATCGATATGTTTGGTAAATAGCAAAAGAGCCAATGCAGCCGTATCGAACGGGGTAAAGGGCATAAGCACCGTGACATCGATTTTCCCGTCCTGCATGCTGGCATGAGGGGCTATATAAGCATTATTACCATATTGCGAGGCATTGCCGCAGGCAATCAAGAAAGCCTTTTCGGTCACCGTCCCGTCAGGCATTTCGATTTGATAAGTTTCCGATTTATATTTGAGATACTCCGTAAGAGCCTTAGCCACATACGACAATTTTCCTCGGCGTTTTCCTTGTGCGAATTTCAAGCTCACCAATGCATCGAAGCCGACCCCGCAAGTGCAGAAAAAAGGGCGATCGTTTGCCGTACAATAATCCAAATCCACGATCTGCCCGTCGTTGATAATTTCGAGAGCTTTTCGCACGTCCATCGATATACCCAAATGGCGGGCAAGCCCATTGCCCGAACCTACCGGAACGATAGCCAATGCCGTGGAAGTATCGATAAGCTCCCGGGCTATTTCGTTGCAAGTCCCGTCTCCGCCTACGGACAGCACGATGTCCACACGTTCGTCCACGGCCCGGCGAGTCAATTCGGCTCCATGCCCCGCATACTGTGTAAAAACACATTCCACCCGATATTTCGAAGGGTCTATTACCTCCCTTATCAGAGCAGGGATTTCTTCCTTATCTTTTGTTCCCGATATAGGATTTATAATAGCTAAGAGTCTTTTCGGTGCAGACATAGAATTTTCTGTTTTCGAAAAAGCATAGGCAAAACCCGTACATGGAATGAATACAAGACATTCGAACAATCCCGATTCATTAAAACTTAACGGCCCGATTGCCATAGCGGGTGACAAAGGTACGAATTTTTCCCAAACTTTTACAAACCTATAACACGCTTCCGACTTTACGTTATAAACTAAATGATAAAATGGACAACAAAAAACTCGTATTTCTCAAACAACTTAGTACCTTTGTAGAAGATAGGAATCTTTGGGTAGAACCAAATCGGAAATACGATTTCCGTTTGTCTCCGAACCCACCTTTCACTATATTTGTAGAATATAGGCTGCGGTTCGGCAGAGTCAAGTTGGAAATAAAATTTCCTATTGACTTTGCACTAACCTTTCACTATATTTGTTGTTTATAATATAAAGCGAACATTAACTAAAAAAGATATATTCCATGAATGCTTTTCAAAACCCATTAATACGCATTATAGCCTCTATCGCCGTAGGCTTGTTACTCATTTTATATCCGAATGCCGCTCTGCCTACGATTCTTTTAATCATCGGTATTCTCATCGGATTACCCAGTCTATACGCTCTCCTCGTTTATCTATTGAGCGAGGATAGAAATAAGTTACCCTTCCCCGTTTTATCCTTAGTGATGTTGCTGTTCGGTTGTACGCTTATGCTGTTTCCCGGCTGGTATATAGGCATTACGGTATATGTTTTGGGTGGAGCGCTGGTATTGATAGGAGTTTATCAAATACTCTATCTGCTGACACTTAAAAAGAATCTGAGGAGCAAAGCGGGTTGGCTCTCCTATCTGTTACCGGCTATCGTTCTGCTCATCGGCATAGAAATTTTGGTCAATCCGTTCTCGGCGACCGAGAGGGTTATGGTGATTACTTTCGGAGCGGCAACACTTCTTTACGGTATCACTGACCTGATTTACTATATCCGGTTAAAATAAATTCCGTAAAAATTATTTCTCAAAAATCTATGGAAAGCCTCAGATTTATCTGACGGCGAGTAAGGTAATTGGGCACGGCATATTGCGCATTGGTAATATCCGTCACCCAATAGTACGAGTTCACATTACTTATATCGAACAGGTTAAAGACATCTATTCCTATCCACACGCTTTTCAAATGACGTAAAACGCCTTTCTGCAAAAGTTTATCTTCGCCTCCGACCAAAATACGGGAAGCTCCTATATCGACACGCTTATATGCCGGAGCGCGGAAATAACCTGCCTGTCGGCCTTTCCGGGGCGAACCCACCGGCAAACCGTCGGCAAAAATAGCCCGTAGACTGAATTTATACTTCGGGAACCGAGGTACATAATCTTGAAAATAAAGCCCTACACTATATCGTTGGTCGGTAGGTCGAGGTAATTTCACGCCATTGATTTCCTCCTGTGTCTTCATCAGAGAGAACGTAAGCCACGAGTCGACGCCGGGCACGAACTGCCCGAAGAGTTTCATATCCAATCCGGCGGCATACCCTTTCGCCTCGTTCTGCCCGCTGTACCACACCCGCAGATTATCTACTTCATAAGGAACAAGATGGTCGAGTTTCTTATAATACAACTCTGCCGTAAATTTGAAAGGTCTGTCCAATGCCCGGAACGAATAATCTCCACCCAGTACCACATGGATAGAACGTTGAGACTTGATATTCCGATTGAGCTGCACGACATAATTGTTAGCGGCATCACAAACCGTGTCGCGCAACTCCTTATAAAAAGGAGCTTGATAATAAAGCCCGCCGGCAAGACGAGTCGTTATCTGTTCGTTGGCAGCCGGAATAAAAGAAATCGACGCACGAGGACTGAAAAGGGTCTCCTTGTTGAATCCCCAATAAGAAGCCCTCAATCCGCCGGTAAAGATAAAGCGCCCCCACAAAGTCCGTAACCGGTAGGTATCTTGCAAATAGGCCGACAAACGATGGCTCTCCATATCTTGTCGGGAAAACAAGTTATAAATCATCTCGACCGATTGCCCCGTATGCGGCAAAGAATAACCAGCCGAATCTCGCATCTCCCATTCCCTCACCCGATCGTGTATCTTTTCGTATTGGTGGGTCAATCCCCACTTCAACTCATTCTGCCCCAATTTTGTAGCTCCTTTCAATGAAGTAGCCACCACCGATGCTCTCAACCGGTTACGAGCATGCTCGTGATAAGTCCCCACTCCGAGAGCTCCCTTATTCTCGGTCGACTCGCCGTCCTCGCCATTAGCCAAATCGTCCAACCAATACTGCCCGGCAATATCGTAAGTCACCAGTTCGTTCGTGACGAAAGCCGAGGTCATCAAAGCCCATTGAGTATATTTATCGGGGAAAAAATTCAACGAAAAAGCACCGAAATAAGTCTCGAACTTATCTTTTTCATAACCGTCGAAATAGACTTTAAACTGTTTGGCATCGGTCGCCGTACCGAATGACGTATTCCGCTCGTGGGGAGTAAATTTATAATTGTTAATGGAAATATTGCCCAGCAAAGAAGCCTCCCACTTCGGTGCGAATTTATAAGTAAGATAAGTTTGATAATCGAAAAAAGAAGGCTCGTACTCTCCTTTGGTATCGAGAGAACTCAACAAAGTAGAATTGGTTTTATAACGCACGCCGTGCAGTTGCGAGAATTTCTTGGTGCTCTGTCCTACCGAAGCGGTAGCCCCTAAAAAACTGGCGGACACCGATCCTTCGAACGCTTCGGGATGCTTGTAAATAATATCGAGCACCGACGACATCTTATCGCCATATTCGGCCGAAAATCCGCCCGACGAAAATCCTACGGCCCCTACCATATCAGGGTTGATGATACTCAACCCCTCCTGTTGCCCCGAACGGACAGTCAATGGCCGATAGACCTCTATACCGTTGATATACACGATATTTTCATCAAAATTACCCCCTCGCACGGAATATTGCGAACTCAGCTCGTTACTCGAATTGACACCGGCAAAAGTCGTCAACATAGCCTCGATACTTCCCCCCGTCGCATCGGGCATCAATTTCAAATCCTTCGTGTCGATCGTCTGCAACGTACTCGTCTGCCGACGATGAGTCGCCACGACAACCTCGTTCAACATCTTGGCGTTCTTGTTCAGACGCACCGACAAGGAAACATCTTTCGTGAGATTGAGCAACTGGCGGCGCTCCTCCCGATACCCCAAACAGGAATAAATCACCACGATGGAATCTCCCGCCGGAATGGAAAGCTGATACTCCCCTTTCAAATCGGTCATCGTCCCCATCGTCGTTCCTGCCACACGCACCGTAGCCAACTCTATGGGCTGATTGTCACTGTCATACACGCGTCCTGTCAGCTTCACACGCCCCTGTGCCGCCAACTGAAAAACCGCGCCTATCGTGATAAAAAGGAATAATATCTTGTATCTCATCGGGATTCTATACACACTGTGCCTCTTTCGTCGAAGGCACATTTATTAAACGGGAAAAAACTCCGTTCAGTATACGGCCGGACGAAAAGTATCAAAAAAAGTTTCTACCATTAACCGTAGAACAACAAGGTTATTGTATCTTTGCTATGTAAAGATGATTTGTATGGTGACAAAAAGGGTCTTTACTCTTTCAGACAAATCAAAATGGATAAATTTCATAACAAACTTAGAACCTCTATCCTTATGAAAAGCCTGCACGACTTGTTGATTCATCGGCGGAGTATCCGCAAATACACCCAAGAGGCGCTATCGCCCGAAGCCGTAAAAACCATTCTCGAAGCGGGATTGCTCGCTCCTTCGTCCAAACGCTGCACTCCGTGGGAGTTCATTGCGGTGGAAGACAATGAAACGCTCGCCCGTTTGTCCGAATGCAAGACTTCGGGAGCCAAACCCATTGCCGGAGCTGCGCTCGCTATCGTCGTCACCGCCGACATGACCCTTACCGATACATGGATCGAGGATGCTTCTATCGCTGCCATTCTCATGCAGTTGCAAGCCGCCGACCTCGGTTTGGGAAGCTGCTGGATACAGGTGCGGGGACGATTCGGAGCTATGGACGAACCTGCCGAAGATTTTGTGCGGGAGACATTGGGAATCCCCGAAGAGATGGGAGTGCTCTGCATTCTCTCCATTGGACATAAAGACGAAGAGCGCAAGCCTTTCGACGAAGAAAAAATGATGTGGGAAAAAGTTCACATCGGCAAATGGTAATCCCCTGCATCGACATGAAGATTATTCTCATCGGAGCCGGCAATTTAGCCACGCGATTAGCGGTCGCTTTACAAAAAAAGGGAATGACTCCGGCTTATATATACAGTCGTACCCGAGAATCGGCCGAACAACTGAGCGAACGATTGCGCGATGTACCCTGTTCCACCGACATCAGCCGAGTCCCCACCGACGGCGATCTCTATATCTTCGCCGTGAAAGACTCCGCTCTGCTCGATTTGGTTTCCCGTATGCCTGCCAATCGAGGCCTTTGGGTACACACAGCGGGAAGCATGGACATGGAAGTATTCGCCCCGTATACCGCGCGCTACGGTGTATTCTACCCCATGCAGACATTCAGTAAAGAACGGGAAACCGACTTCGACGATATTCCTATTTTTGTCGAAGCGAACCATACGAACGATACCGAACGTTTGCAAGAATTGGCAGGTCGGTTATCGACAAAGGTTTACGAAGCGACCTCCGAACAGCGCAAGTACCTGCATTTGGCTGCCGTGTTCGCCTGCAACTTCACCAATCACCTCTACGCCTTGTGCGACCGCATTCTGTCGGAACACGGGCTGCCGTTCGAAACCATGCTGCCGCTCATACGGGAGACTGCCGCGAAAGTAGCCGACATGCCGCCGGCACAAGCTCAGACCGGACCGGCAATCCGATACGACAAAAACGTCATAGACAAGCAAATGGCTCTGCTTTCAGACCCCATCATGCGGCAAATTTACGACCTGATGAGCCGGAGCATTCACGAAACCAATAAACATTAAAAACAACGACTATGAGCCGAACCGATTTCGACCTCTCACGAATAAAGGCTTTCGCCTTCGATGTGGACGGTGTCCTTTCTCCCGATACGATCCCCCTGCATCCATCGGGCGAACCCATGCGGATCGTCAACATCAAAGACGGGTACGCCTTGCAGTTCGCCGCCAAAATGGGCTACCCCATCGCCATTATTACCGGCGGACGCACCGAGGCTGTCCGCAAACGTTTTGAAGGATTAGGATTAAACCATGTCTATATGGGAGCCGCCGTAAAAATCGAAATTTTCAAAAAATGGCTGGACGAGTGCGGGCTGCGTCCCGACGAAGTCATGTATATGGGCGACGACATTCCCGACTACGAGGTCATGCAGATAGCCGGTCTGCCGGCTTGTCCCGCCGATGCCGCCCCCGAAATTAAACAGATAGCCCGCTACATCTCGCCGTTCGGCGGCGGACAAGGTTGTGGGCGGGACATCATCGAACAAATCCTGAGGACACAAGGCAAATGGATGTCCGATAAAACAGCCTTCGGCTGGTAACCACACAAAACAACGAAACACCATGCTATCGCATCTCAAAAAATACGAAATTCTGTTGGCGAGCAATTCACCCCGTCGCCGGGAACTTCTCGCCGGATTAGACATCGACTATCGGGTAACAGCCCTTCCCGAAGTAGACGAATCCTACCCCGACACCCTTTCGGGCGAAGAGATTCCCCTCTACATCTCGCAAGAAAAAGCAGCCGCCTACCGCCGCTTTATGAAGGATAATACGCTCCTTATTACTGCCGACACCATCGTCTGGCTCGATGGGAAAGTATACGGCAAGCCTCGCGATATAGCCGATGCCAAAGCCATGTTGCAAGCCCTGTCGGGAAAAACCCACACCGTCATCACCGGTGTCACGCTCACCTCTCTGCAAAAACAGATCTCCTTCGCCGTCTCCACCGAAGTCACTTTCGCCACCCTCGGTGACGATGAAATCGATTACTACGTGGAGAAGTACCGCCCCCTCGACAAAGCCGGAGCATACGGCGTACAGGAATGGATAGGCTACATCGGCGTGACCGGACTCAAAGGCAGCTATTACAACGTGATGGGATTGCCTATACAACGACTGTACACCGAATTAAAAAAATTTTAGAAGCTGTTTTAAATTTATTCCGAGACAGATTGAGACTTATGTTGAAGCTGATTGGAGTCCGAGATTTTTGTCAATAGCGAGCTATTGACAAAAATCTCGGGATTCAAAATGCAAGACAGGGGCTCAATATGGCCGGAACATACCTGCTTGAAATGATAATATTATTTCTCAATAAATTTAAAACAGTTTCTAAATTAATCTACGACTATACCGAAAGGTCGTAAAAGCCCGATTACTCCCACCAGAGAGAATCGGGCTTTTCTCAATGAATTATGACGAGGATCTATTTCATATCCGATCGCGGTAGAGAAATCGGCTTGTTCCAAATTCGTATGAAAAAATACGGTTCTATTTAATACGGCACGGTCGAAATTAGCCTCCGCAAGATTACATTCGGTAAAATCCGCTTCTTCCAAATTGCAATCGATAAAGTTACATGACTTCAACTTCATACCGATAAACGAAGAAAACTGCAACAGACATTTCTCAAAATCAAACGAAGAGAGCAATCCCTTACACCCGGTAAAATCGACCCCCAACATCTTACACCCCACGAATCTCACATCTTGAAAAGAAACTCCGTAAATTTTACATAAACTAAAATCACAACGAATAAACTCACACCGAGAAAATAATACGTTTGTCAGTTTTGCCCGTGCAAAACTGCATTCTTCGAATGTACACCCGTAAAACTACTCTCTATCCGATTCAATATCCGAAAAATCTACGCCTTTATATTTCAATCCCTCTTTCATTTTCTTACCTCTAATTTATTACTCTTCGCTTTTATGCAAAGATAAAAGGATTCTTCATCTCGAAAATAAAATTCAAGAAAATTTCGGGTCAATGTATTTCCCATTACAAAAGAATATATAAATTTGTAAGGTATAATTTCAGCAGACCTGATACCTATGAAATATATCGCCCTACCGGATAAGGCCGTACGCCGTCTGTCTTTCTATTTGGCTATGGAGGAATACATAGCCCATAATCGGCCCGGTGAAGATTGCTTTTTCATGTGGCAGGTCAATCCCACGGTCATTTTCGGAAGAAACCAATTGATGGAAAACGAAATCAATTTCGACTATGTCCGCTCTCACGGAATAGAATATTACCGTCGTAAATCGGGAGGAGGTTGTGTCTATGCCGATTTCAGCAACATCATGTTCTCGTATATTACCGACGATTTCAATGTCAGTTTCACATTCGACCGTTACCTGCAATTAATCGCTCACACACTCAACAAACTGGGGGTAAAAGCTGTCGCCTCAGGGAGAAACGATATTACCGTCGATGGTAAAAAAGTATCGGGAAACGCTTTCTATCGCACGTCGGGCAGAAGTATCGTCCACGGTACTATGCTCTTCGATACCAACCTCGAAGATTTGGTTCTATCCATTACCCCCAACAACGAGAAACTCATTACTAAGGGAATCGAATCCGTCAGAAAAAGAGTAACCAACCTTAAAGAATATCTCGACATCGACATCGAAGAATTCAAGAGATTCATACGCTCGTCACTTTGTGATCACGAAGAATGTCTGACTCAAAAAGATATCGTTCACATTGAAAAAATAGAAACGGAATACCTCCGGGACGAATGGATATTGGGAAACAATCCCCGCTACACATGGATACGGAAAGGTTACGTCCCTGCCGGCGAAATAGAAATACGATTGGAAATCAAAAACGGAATCATCAAATCGATGAATTTAGTAGGAGATTATTTTCTCGTCGGAGAAATCGACGAATTTTTGAACAAATTTCAAAACGTTCCTTTCACACCTCAGTCTGTCAACCGCATTCTCGATGACAATCCCATCGAGAATTATATACGCCAACTGAGCAGAAAAAATTTCATCGATATATTATTCAATAACAATTAAAAAATTCTATAACAAAAAACCTGTTGACTATGGAAGATATATTAAAAACATGCCTGCACCAAAAACATCTCGACTTGGGAGCCAAAATGATGCCATTCGGCGGATTCGACATGCCCATCGAATATACGACAATCATCGAAGAGCATAATGCCGTACGCCATGCCGCCGGAATATTCGACGTTTCTCACATGGGCGAAATTCTCATCACAGGCCCCGATAGCGAGCGATACATCAATCATATTTTCACCAACGATATTCGAAATGCCGAAATCGGTAAAATCTTTTACGGCATGATGCTGTATCCCGAAGGTGGAACGGTAGACGACTTGCTGGTTTACAAAATGGAAGAAGAGCGATTTTTCTTGGTAGTAAATGCATCGAACATTGCAAAAGATTTCCAATGGATTGTGGAACATAGCACCGGATATGATCTGAAAATAGAAAATTTGTCGGACTACTACGGAGAAGTTGCCGTACAAGGACCTCACGCCGAAGCCTGCATAGAAAAACTTCTGAACCTCGATGTGAAAGACCTGCTTTTCTATACCTGCAAAGAAATGAAATACGAGAACGAAACGATAATCGTATCGCGCACCGGATATACGGGAGAAGACGGCTTCGAACTATACGGTAGCCACGATTTCATCAATCGGGTATGGGATATATTGGTGGATTCCAAACAAGTTCTTCCCTGTGGATTAGGTTGCCGCGACACGCTGCGGTTCGAAGTAGGTCTTCCCCTGTATGGACATGAGCTCGAAAAAGACATTACTCCCATCGAAGCCGGGTTGGGTATGTTCGTAAAACTCGACAAGGAAGAATTCATCGGCAAAGAGGCCATCATTTTGCAAAAAGCAGAAGGCATAAAAAGAAAAATCGTAGGTATCGAATTAGCAGACAAAGCCATTCCGCGTAGCGGCTACGAAGTTTATGCCGATGGAAAAGTCATCGGACACGTCACCACGGGTTACAATTCAATCTCTACCGGGAAAAGTGTATGTATGGCTCTCATCGACAGTGCGCACGCCGCATTGGGGACCGAAGTGGAGATACACATTCGCAAAAAATTTTTCAAAGGAACGGTTGTTAAGAAACGCTTCTACGAAAAAAATTATAAAAAATGATTTATTGACAACTTAAAAACAAATAATTATGAGTACAGTATTAGACGGACTTTATTACTCCGAATCACACGAATGGTTAAAAGTAGAAGGCGAATTTGGATATATCGGTATCACGGATTATGCACAACATCAATTAGGTAATGTCGTTTACGTCGATCTTCCCGAAGTGGACGACGAACTGAATCAAGGAGAAGAGTTCGGTGCAGTCGAAAGCGTAAAGGCCGCCAGCGACCTGTTATCGCCCATCAGCGGTATCGTCGTGGAGATTAACGACAAACTGGAAGACAAGCCCGAATTATTGAACGAAGATGCTTTCGGGAACTGGATTTGCAAAGTTAAAATCAACGATAAGGCCGAACTGGACAGTCTGATGAATGCCGAAGCCTACAAAGCCATTTGCGAATAATCGACGGAGGAACACATCATGTACAAATATTTCCCGCATACCGAAGCCGATATTTCCGAAATGCTGGGGAAGATAGGGTTATCGTCTCTCGATGAGCTTTATGCCGAGATTCCCGAAAACATTCGCTTCGACAAAGATTATGATTTGAAAAAATCGATGTCCGAAGATGAAGTCAGAAACTACTTTCGGGAATTAGGAAAGACGAACAAAAAACTCATTCCCTTTGCCGGAGGCGGCGCTTACGACCATTATGCCCCTGCGGTTATCGGCCAACTTATCTCCCGTTCGGAATACCTCACGGCCTATACTCCCTATCAGCCCGAAATTTCTCAGGGAACACTACAATATATATTCGAGTTTCAAAGCATGATATGCGAGCTGACCGGTATGGAATGTTGCAATGCTTCCATGTACGACGGAGCTACGGCCGCAGCCGAAGCCATGCTCATGTCGATTGCCCATGCCAAGAAACGCAATAAAGTCATTGTTTCCCAAACACTGAATCCCAGAGTCATCGAGGTTATCGAAACCTACGCCCGTTTCCACGGGGTAAATCTGGAAATGATTCCCGAAAAAGAAGGTGTCACCGACAAAGCCGTCATGGAGAAACTGCTCGAAGCCGACGATGTGGCCGGTGTTATTGCAAGTACCCCGAACCGCTATGGAATCATCGAAGACTTTTCCGGATTCGCCGACAATGCTCATGCACACAAAGCGTTGTTTATCGTCTATGCCGACCCCTCGGCTATGGCCGTGCTGAAAACGCCCGGCGAATGGGGAGCCGACATCGCTTGCGGCGATGGACAGACATTGGGGATGCCTTTGAATTTCGGAGGCCCTTATGTCGGTTATCTCGCAGCCACCCGCGATTTAGTACGGAAATTACCAGGACGTATCGTCGGAGCCACAACCGATGTGGACGGTAAACGGGCGTTTGTACTTACCTTACAGGCAAGGGAACAACATATTCGTCGCCAAAAGGCGAACAGCAACATTTGTTCCAACCAATCCCTTATGGCTCTGTATGTAACGATATACATGGCTCTAATGGGAAAACAAGGAATGAAAGAAGTCAATGAGAAATCCTATGCGGGAGCGCACTACCTGTGCGACAAATTGCTGGAAACGGGTAAATTTTCGATCTGTTTCGACAAGCCGTTCTTAAAAGAGTTTGCCGTAAAAACGACATTGAATCGGGACACACTCTTGAAACATCTCGAAGAAAAAGGCTTCTTGGCCGGTATTCCTATCGAGGGAACCGACGATGCTCTCCTATTCTGCGTGACCGAAAAACGTACCCGAGAAGAAATAGACAATCTGGTATCATTAATCGAAAAGGAGGGATAAGTCATGAAATACTACGATAAGCTGATTTTTGAAATTTCAAAGCCGGGACGCATAGGGTATTCCCTGCAACAATCCGACTTCGGAAACTATTCCTTAACCGACCTCCCGCAATCTTTGCGCAGAGAGACGGAGACCGACCTCCCCGAAGCGAGCGAACTCGATGTCGTGCGTCATTATACCAACGTCTCCAATAAAAATTTCGGAGTTGAAACCGGGTTCTATCCATTGGGGTCTTGTACGATGAAATACAATCCCAAAATCAATGAGGAAATGGCTTCTATGGAATCGTTCACGGCATTGCACCCATTACAATCCGAGAATTCCATACAAGGGGCTTTACGTCTTTATTACGAATTAGCTCATGCTCTATCCGAGATTTCAGGTCTGGCAGAATTTACACTAAATCCATTTGCCGGAGCCCACGGTGAATTGACCGGTCTAATGTTGATGAGACAATACCACATCAAGCGAGGAGACTTGAAGCGCACCAAAGTAATCGTCCCCGACAGTGCCCACGGTACAAATCCCGCCAGTGCGGCAGTGTGTGGATTGGAGATTGTCGAAGTTCCTTCCACGCCCGAAGGTACGATAGATGTCACGAAACTCGAACCGTTGCTCGACGATACGATAGCCGGTATCATGATGACCAACCCCAACACATTGGGTATTTTCGAGAAAGAGATACCCCAAATTGCCGAATTGGTACATGGTTGCGGAGGCCTGCTCTACTACGACGGAGCGAACCTCAATCCCTTGTTGGGACGTTGCCGTCCCGGCGACATGGGTTTCGACATTATGCACATCAATTTGCATAAAACCTTTTCCACCCCTCACGGAGGAGGCGGTCCCGGCAGTGGTCCCGTAGGCGTTGCCCCTGCGCTCGTCGATTATTTGCCCCGCCCAAGAATCGTTAAAAAAGGCGATAAATACTCCATCGAAGGAGGGAACGACAGTGTGGGACGCATTTCGGGATTCTTCGGGAACTTCGGAGTGATGATGAGAGCATACGCCTATATCCTGTCACTGGGAAAAGAACAGATAAAACACGTGGGAGAGTTAGCGACATTAAATGCGAACTACGTAAAAGAATCGCTGAAAGACTGTTACTATCTGCCCATCGAAGGCATCTGTAAACATGAATTCGTATTCGACGGATTACTCGACAAGTCCACAGGAGTGACTACATTGGACATCGCCAAACGACTGCTCGACTACGGCTACCATGCGCCCACGATCTATTTCCCCTTGTTGTTCCATCAGTCGATTATGATCGAACCGACCGAAACGGAATCGAAAGAGACTCTCGACGAGTTCATAGAGGTGATGCGCACGGTCGCCCACGAAGCGATCGAAAACCCCGATTTGGTAAAAAGCGCGCCCCACTCCACTCCGGTGAGAAGGCTCGACGAAACCACAGCGGCGAAAAATCCGATTTTACGATTCAAAGATTTACAAAAACAATCATAATATTCAACTATCGGAGACCGAGAAAGAGACAAACCTCTTTCTCCTCTCCGATTTTTTATAAAATTCAAGTATGAACAGCGATGTCATCATCATCGGAGCCGGCCCCGGAGGTTACGAAACAGCCGTATATGCAGCGAAAAAGGGGCTGAGTGTAACCTTGTTCGAACAGCAGAAAGCAGGGGGAACCTGCCTCCACGAAGGCTGTATTCCTACAAAATGCCTTTGCCGTAGCGCCGAAATAGCCGATACAATAACCGATTGCGATACATGGGGATTCCATGTTTCTGCCCCGACGATCGATTTCCGACGTATCATGGAACGGAAAAACGAGGTTGTCGCCCAACTGACATCGGGCATAGAATTTCTATTGAAGCACAAACTTATCACCTACATTCCCGAACGTGCCGAACTGTTCGATGCACATACGGTAATATCGGAATCGGGTGAGAAATATACCGCCGAACACATACTCATCGCTACCGGCTCGACAGCCAAAAGACCTCCGATCGAAGGTTGTGACCTACCCGGCGTACTCACTTCGACCGAAATGCTCGACATCGACCATATCCCCCAAAAACTGTGTATCATTGGAGCCGGAGTCATCGGGCTCGAATTCGCCTCCATCTTCCGTAGTTTCGGCAGCACGGTCACCATGCTCGAATACGCCAAAGAAATTCTTCCCAACTTCGACAGCGACATCAGTAAGCGTCTGAAACAAGTACTATCCAAACGGGGTATCGAATTTTACAACCAAGCTGCCGTCGAATCGATTGAACGAAGGGGAGCACAACTGCTCGTGCACTACACCCACAAAGGTAAAGAATGCTCCACCGAGGCCGACATCGTCCTGATTGCCGTAGGTCGAAGCCCAAGAGTAGAGAGTATAGGGCTGGATAATGCCGGTGTACGATATTCGCCCAAAGGAATCGAAACCGACGATACGCTCCGAACCAATATCCCCGGGATCTATGCCATAGGAGATGTAAACGGTCATTGCATGCTTGCCCACGCCGCATCTTTTCAAGGCCGCAAAGTAATCGACCACATTCTCGGTATCGACAAGAGAATAAAGCTCGATACCATTCCTGCGGCTGTCTTCACTCGTCCAGAAGCCGGTATGGTGGGACTCACCGAGGAGGAATGCAAACAACGCGGCATACCGTTCACGGCTAAAAAAACTTTGTTCCGAGCCAATGGAAAAGCCATCAGTATGGGAGAGCCTGACGGTCTGTGCAAACTCATAACCGATGAAAACGGAAAAATCATAGGAGCACATATATTCGGAGCTCATGCAGCCGATTTAGTGCAGGAAATATCTGCCCTCATGAACAGAGAAACGACCGTAGAACAATTAAAAGAAATGATACATGCACACCCCACCCTTTCGGAAATTCTGCAAGAGTGTGCCCGGGAATTCTAAACACCATCTACCATAAAGAAAGGCTTCCCGTAACGCAGGAAGCCTTTCTTTATATTTAATCAAACTCAATCTTACTTCATTACTTTGGCAATCGTATTACCGGCCTTTACGATATAGACTCCGGAAGCGGACAACGAAAACTCATTGTCGCCTTCGCCCCCCTCATAAGAAGCAACCAATACACCAGCCATATTATATACACTCACCGTTTCCGGTTTATCCAATACGACGTGCAACTTGTCGTGTATAAAGATCTTTTCTCTGCTGGCCTTCAATCCCTCAACAGCGCTGGATTCACCAACGAAAATAATTTCGGACGGATCTGAGTTGTCATTAACATTTCCGGTTTGCATATTTACATCAAGAGCTATCACAGCATATGCAAACTCATCGACAACACCTTCTGTCTCGATATCTTTTTCTATGGTAAAGAAAGTGGCAGAAGTCTCGGGAGTTCGTCGATAATCATACACCTCCATAAATTCAGTACCCGCAGTGAGATCTCGCGATACCAAAAAAGTCTTTAATTTCACATCGCCTGTATTCTGCATTGCCCCAACAGTATACAAATAAAATCCGGCAGACTCGCTTGACGGCACTTCTACCTCATACATAGCATCCAAAGTCGACTCTTCGAAAGGAATTGTTCCCAATGACATAGATTGATCATTCCCATCAGCATCTATATAGTAATAGCCAATCCCTATTTTATCACCCACAGCACCTTCGGCCGTGATACCGAAATAAACAGTTTCATTTTCACCCTCACCGCTAAGATCCATCTCCAGAGTTTGCAATTCAGTCTGCCCCTTAGAAGAAGTTTGAGGGAATATAATAGACTGATCCCCTATCTTTCCATACAAAAGAATCCAGTTCCGACGGTAGGTATAGCCATCAAGATAATTGGTAAACTCCTCCGGAGCAGCTTCTGCAAAATAAAAATCCTCATACAAGGAAATATAATCAACATCTTGCGTAGTCGTAAAATGCCTGTAAGTTTGTACCGAATAATAATTCGCCCCGGAAACCGTGTTCCAGTTCGCTACAAATCCGACATCCGATACATTCGTTGCAGGTAGAGCTTCCGGTGCTGTCAATGCTGCAATCTGTGCATCTTTTTTCATCAGATGTTTTCGATTCTCTTTTACAAAATCAAATTTCAAGGCAGAAGCCGGTTTGGAGATAGCTCTGTTCATCATAGGCATATCCACCTTTTCCATCGACATGCACTCCGCAGGAACTGCATCACTCAACACAAATGGCGACCGAGCCAGCCCTGCACTTACCGATAAAGCCGCAAAGGCCACACAAAAAGTAAATTTTTTCACACTGTTTTCTTTAAAATTATTACTTCCATTGAATAAACTCTTTACAAATATAATAATATTAAAGAACTAGTACAACTTTATAATAAAAAATATATATTTATATTCAATAAAAACAAAATAAGTCGAGGGGCATAAGGATTCTTGAAATCCTAATTCTTCTTATACAACGAATAACATACGTCTCTCGCCAGCTATTCGTATACACCGACAACACCTATTAAATATCAACAAAGGAATAAAGAAAAACGAAAGGGTTTAAAAAAGGAAAGGTTGTCTCACGACAACCAATCTTCATTAACCTTAAATCTAATACTATGAAAAACACATTGCAAATGTATGAATTTTCTAATACGACAGCAAGTTTCTCCATCGAAAAAATTCAAATAATAACATTATTTAGTTATTAAATAAATATTTTTAGCAAAATTCATTCAATAAAAAACATTTTGTTTCTATAATTTACTCCTGTTTGAAAAATATAAATCACCCCAATTATTATCGCAAAGAAATAACTATCTTCGTGGAGAAAAAGAAAAAAGGAATGATAGACCAAGCAACCATCGATAGAATTATGGCCGCTACCGATATCGTAGAGGTAGTATCAGACTTCGTAAGTCTACGTAAGAGAGGGGCTAATTATTGGGGGTTGTGTCCGTTTCATGATGATAAAACCCCTTCGTTCAGCGTATCTCAATCCAAAGGTGTTTGTAAATGTTTCAGTTGCGGCAAAGGAGGTAGTGCTATCCATTTCATTATGGAACATGAGCAACTATCGTATTACGAAGCACTGAAATATTTAGCGAAAAAATACAATATCGAAATTCATGAAAAAGAGTTGACCGATGAGGAAAAACAGAAAAGAAGCGACCGCGAAAGTATGTTTATCATCAACGCTTTCGCTCAAAATTTTTTCAGTAAATCGCTATTAGAAACCGAAGAGGGACGCACCGTGGGGCTAGCCTATTTCAGAGAAAGAGGCTTCAATGAAGATATTATTCGAAAATTCGGATTAGGCTACTCTCCTGAAAAGCGAGATGCACTTGCACAAGAAGCTAATAAACAAGGTTACAAAACCGATTATTTATTAAAAACAGGGCTTTGCCGTGAAGGTCAAAACAACCTTATTTACGACCTGTTTGCCGGAAGAGTGATGTTTCCGGTATACAGTGTGTCGGGGAAAGTCGTCGCATTCGGAGGCCGAATACTCAAATCGGGTGTAAAAATCAGTAAATATTTCAATTCTCCCGAATCGGACATTTATCACAAGAGCAATGAACTATATGGTATTTTCCAAGCCAAACGAGCTATCGAAAAAGAGAAATGCTGTTATCTGGTAGAAGGGTATACCGACGTATTATCCATGCATCAATCCGGCATTGAAAATGTCGTAGCCTCCTCAGGAACCGCATTGACACCCGGACAAATACGATTGATACATCGATTTACCGAAAACATCACAGTTCTATACGACGGTGATGCTCCGGGCATAAAAGCGTCACTGCGAGGTATAGACCTGATACTTCAAGAGGGACTTAACATCAAGGTCGTCTTACTTCCCGATGGCGAAGACCCCGACTCTTTCTCCAAAAGCCAAAGCGCCGAATCATTTACCCAATATATAAAATCACATGAAACGGACTTTATCCGATTCAAAACCCAATTGTTATTGGAAGATGCCGGAGAAGACCCTATAAAACGGGCGGGTATCATCTCGAATATCGTACAAAGCATTTCGCTCATACCCGATACCATCGTAAGATCGGTTTACGTGCAAGAATGCAGTCGGTTATTACAAATCGACGAACATGTCCTTTTGTTCGAATTGAACAAAATGCGACAACAACGGGCAGAACAGCAATCTACCCGAGACCGATACCAATCTCCCCAATCGCAGACGGTAAGACCGTCTGTCATTCAGGACTCTTTTGGAAATAACATATCTGTAAATCAAGTCTCCGACGCAGAGGTTGCAACACCTGCTCCATCAGAAATACCGGAAACAGATAAAAATATCCCCCTCCCTACCCCTTTATCGTCAAAAAGAGGAAACAGATCACCCTTAGACAAATATGAACGGGAATTAATCCGTTACGTCGTACGATATGGTTACCGTGACTTATTCGAAACGGCCACAGGTACTTGGCAAAAAGTATGGGAGTATATTGTCGAAGAACTCGCGATCGATAATATCGTATTCAACAACCCTCTCTATAAACATATTCTAGAACTGGCTTCCCAACAGCGCGAACACGTTGTGCAGCAAGTCTCTTCTTTGCGACAAGAGCTATTGCCGAAAGCCCAAGACCAAATAAATGAGATAATCGAACAAATTCGCTTAGAAAACGGCGATATTACCGACAAACAAAGAAAAGAAGCCGAAGCGCGAGAAAATATAACCCGACAAATGGAAGAAGAGTTACAAACCTTCGAAAGCAATTTTCTCGAACGTTATTTTACGACCTACCCCGACACTCAAATAAGTTTATTAGCCGTAGATTTAGTCAGCGATAAATACCAATTGAGTAAAGTACACACCAAATATCAAAAAGTAGAGACCGAATCCGACAGGCTGTGGGAACTCATTCCGCGAGCTATTTATGAATTAAAAAATGCTATTCTCGAACAGACTATCAAACAAATACAGAAAAAAATAAAAGAAGCCACACAAAATAAAGATAATGAAAAGATAATCGAACTAATGGAACAGAATGTCGAATTAAATCAATTGAGAACCACTTTGGCCAAACAAATAGGAGATCGCATTATTTCGCCTAAATAATATATACAATTCAATATTTATTTATCGAGAAACAATAAAATTTTATCATTTTTATTGTATAATTAAAATTTTATATATTCCTTTGTTCCGTCAATAACACACCTATTATTCAAATTAAAGCTATGTATTACCTCGAAGCCAACCACATTGTTAAACAATATGCTTCTCATCGGGCTCTCGACAATGTTACCGTACATGTTCCCGAAAACGGCATTTACGGACTATTAGGCCCCAATGGAGCCGGGAAAACAACGTTAATCCGTATTATCAACCAAATTACAGCACCCGATGAAGGCGAAGTTTTAATAAAAGGGCGTCCTTTACACCCCTCAGATGTGGAACACATCGGTTACCTACCCGAAGAACGTGGACTCTACAAAAAGATGAAGGTAGGAGAACAGATTTTATACTTGGCTCAATTGAAAGGATTATCGAAAAACGATGCCAAAGAAGGCATGAAATATTGGCTGAACAAATTCGACATAAAAGGTTGGGAAAAGAAAAAAATAGAAGAGCTCTCAAAAGGTATGCAACAGAAGATACAATTTATCACTACCGTTATGCATAACCCCAAACTACTGATTTTTGACGAGCCGTTCAGTGGTTTCGACCCCGTCAATGCCAATCTGCTGAAACAAGAAATTCTCGAAATGAGAGACAAAGGCGCTACGATCATATTCTCTACCCACAATATGGGATCTGTCGAAGAGCTCTGTGACGAGATCAGCCTCATCAATCGTTCGCATGTTGTCTTACAAGGCGAAATAAACAGTATTCGCGAACAGCACAAAAAACATCTCTTCAAAATCGAAGTACAACAAGGGAATCTGCAAAGCAACGATCTATATGAAATATTGGAGACAAAAGAACGACACGCCAATTTTACATATACACTGCGCAAACGAAATGCCCAAATGAGCAACAACGAACTCATCTCCCTGCTCACGCAACAATGCCAGTTATCGGGATTTGAAGAGATTCTGCCCACCATGAACGAAATTTTTATTGAAACCGTGGGAGAATCGGCTCTCAAAGAAAATACAAACATCAAGTAAATCTGTATATTATGAGTAAAATATCTCTTATTATAGAACGCGAATATCTGACTCGCGTCCAAAAAAAATCGTTCATCTTAATGACGATACTCTCACCGATTGTCATGGTCGCCTTGATATTCGCACCTATTTGGCTCGCACAACTATCGAGCGATGAAGTCAGACAAATAGCCATTATAGACCAAACCGGTCTTTACAAGAATATTTACGAAAACTCCGAAGAATACCAGTTCACCTATACGCAGGGAATACTCAACCCGGCGGAAATGCGTGCCGAAGAATCCCAACCCTATGCTTATGTTATCATCAAAGATAATCTGTTGAACAATCCCAAAGGTATGACCATCTACTCTCAAAAGCAAATAACGAACAGCTGCGAGTCGATGATCACGTCGCAAATGGAAGAGTTTTTGAAAAACGAGAAATTATTGTCATATAATATTCCTAATATCAAACAAATCATAGACGATTCCGACATAAACCTACATGTCGACACTATACGCTTGGAAGAAGACGGCGCCGAAACACAAACCTCATCAGAAATGGTCATGGTTATCGGTATGGCCATGACATTGATTATATATATGTTTCTCATGCTCTACGGAGGCCAAGTCATGTCAAGTGTCATGCAGGAAAAAACCAACCGAATTGTGGAAGTAATGGTTTCATCGGTAAAACCTTTCGAGCTGATGATCGGCAAAATCACCAGTATCGGACTGGTAGGCCTCACCCAACTGGGCATTTGGATTCTTTTTATCATCGGGATATTTTTGTCTGTGGGAGCGATTTTCTCTTTTAGCGGTGGTATGGATACGGCCAATATCGAAAACATGACCGCCGTCGCAGGGAGCATGAACGGTGTAGATGCAGCTCAACTCACAGGGAAAATGGGAGCCATGCAAGAAATCCAAAACATGCTGGGAAGTATCAATCTCACCCAGTTGCTCATATGTTTCGTATTATTCTTTATCGGAGGTTATATTCTGTATGCTTCCTTATTCGCAGCCATAGGATCGGCAGTCGACAATGAGTCGGATACGCAACAATTTATGGTTCCCATTACCTTTATTATCATCTTCGCCCTATATGCAGGCATATTCAGTGCCGAGAATCCCGACGGACCGTTAGCCATGTGGTGTTCGATGATACCGTTTACCTCCCCCATCGTAATGATGGTAAGAATCCCCTTTGGGGTATCTACATGGGAGTTGATAGTATCGATGATTATTCTCTACGGTTCTGCCATTGGACTGGCGTGGGTAGCCGGAAGAATATACCGGGTGGGAATACTCATGTATGGCAAAAAGCCCAGCTACAAAGAAATGATAAAGTGGATACGTTATAAGGCATAAAAACCATTATGAAAAACTCTCGATACCTCATTCTTGTCTTTTGTGGGCTATTACTATTTTCCTGTACCGGTAATAAATATATTGTGGAAAGAACCCCAAAACACAACAATCCGGTCGATGAAATATCGTGGCTGAAAAAACGGAAAAAAGAATTCGAGAAAAGAGAATGCCAAATAACTCTTTATGAAAAAGACGGGAAAAACTACTACGCCGTTTTTGCGACTACTCCCGGAGCGTTCGACAAAAACACGACCGTCGTTTACGACCAAGAAGGTAACATTTGTTTAAAATTCGGAGGACTGATGCCTCCGCCCAAACGAGAAGCCGTAAAAAAGTTTTTTGAAAATGCAGAAAACAAAGGTACTATTTGGGAATGTAAACAACGACATAAAAAGGAGTAAAACCTCTATTCAGCTTTCATAAATTACACACGATAATTCTGGCAGTGGCTCGGGAGAGTCTCTGCCTTTCTTTTTTTGTATTAAAAAAATAATTCATTATTTTTTCAACACAAATTCATCGGCATCTTTCCAAACCGGGAACTTTTCCCGAAAAGACTTTAATTTAGATAAATCCAATTCTACATTTACAACTTGTGGCACAAACGGTTCTGATTCTGCGATAACTTCGCCTTTAACCCCTATTGCCATCGTATCTCCTCTATAAACCATCGATGTTTCATCTTGCCCGATTCTGTTCACGCCACAAACATAAGCCGCATTTTCGATAGCCCGGGCTATTAACAAATTTCTCCAAGCATACGAACGGGATTGAGGCCAATTTGCCACAAATAACAGCAAATCATATTCATTCCCTACATTTCTACACCAAACGGGAAAACGCAAATCATAACAAACGAGCAAACAAATATTCCAGCCTCTATAATTTACTATAAGCTTTTCCGACCCTGAGACAAAATGACGACCTTCTTCTCCCATTCGGAATAAATGTCTCTTATCATAATAGTGTTCCGATCCATCGGGCTCGATAAAAAATCCCCTATTAAAACAAACATTACCAGCCCGAGCAATAAAACTACCGGCTATCGCCACATTATAATTTCGAGACCATTTCTTTACCTCGGTAATAGTTTCTCCATCGATACACTCTGCCAAATCTTCCGCACGCATGGAAAAACCGGTCGTAAACATCTCGGGAAAAACCACCAAATCGCAGTCTCCCGTTATATGGGAAAGGATTGCGGCATACTTGTTTAAATTAGCTCTTTTATCCTCCCAAACAACATCGGTCTGTATCAACGAAACTCTCAAAACATCACCCATACTACTGAAACTAAAAAAGGGCAGAATAAACGAATTCTGCCCCTTATATATGAATACTACAATCCGGTAACAAAATTTTCGGGTCGTCGTGCGTGAAAACTTTTATAATAAGACTTTATCATGCGCATGTCTTTTTCCACATCTCCCGTCGGCATAAAAACTTTCTTTATGCCCACCTCCTTATCCTTATAATCGATATAGGCCAATACAATAGGAACCTCGGCATCTCTCGCTATATAATAAAAGCCTTTCTTCCAATCGGCATTCGCCTTACGGGTAGCCTCCGGGGTTATCGCTATGGAAAAACGCTTTCGAGATTTGAAAATCTCAACAAGTTGCGACACCATATCGGTACGCCTATCCCTACTTACAGGAACCCCGCCCATCGACGTCAAAAGACTTCCCAAAGGAGGGAAAAACCACTCTTTTTTCATCATGAATCCAGCGTAACGGCCGATAGAAAGATAAGCCAATTTCCCTATGAAAAAGTCCCAATTACTGGTATGGGGAGCCACACAGATAACACACTTCGGATAATCGGGGACATCAACCTCCACCGTCCACCCGAAAAGTCTTAATATAAAAGAGCTGATTGCCCTCTTCATATTATTTATCAAGCATTTAGAGACGCCAAATCTTCAAAAATCTCATCTATTGCTTTATCGAAGTCAGCACGGAGCTTTCGGTAATAAACTTTTACTTTCTTGGGATCTTTATCTCCATTAGCCCCTACTCGACATAAAAAATCATCTTGGATACCGATAATCTTTCCCATCAATGCATCTACCTTTTCGGCATCAGTACCCGGTATAAGATATTTATTACACAGACATTCCGATAACAATTCTCCGGCAACGTAATTAATCTCTTTCTTCAAAGTTCTTTTATTAGCCATAACTTTTTCTTTTTAAGTTTGTCAGACAAATATAATCCTATTTCTCGAAGTTTCCCAAAAAGATTCCCTTTTTTACCTAAGAAATATACAATCTCAATTCACTAAATATGACAAATCACCCGATTCTAAAAAACATTTTTTATCACTGAGTTACAAAATATTTGTTGTAACTTTGTTCGCTCTATTGCAAAACAATAGTATAATATTATTATAGTAATCATGGAAAAGCAACTTATACCTGATTATATATTTGAAGTAAGTTGGGAGGTTTGCAATAAAGTGGGCGGCATATATACCGTTCTTTCCACAAAAGCAAGAACGCTCCAAAAACTATATAAAGATAGAATTATTTTCATAGGACCGGATATCTGGGGAGATAAACCGTGTCCCTATTTTATCAGATCCAAAACTCTTCTGAAAGACTGGCATAAACAAGCCTCTTTACCCCAAAATATGAAAGTAAAGATAGGTCGGTGGGATATACCGGGCAGACCTATCGTCATATTAGTCGATTTCAAATCATTATATCCTTATAAAAACGATTTATATGGTGAAATGTGGAACCGGTATGGGGTAAACTCTTTACCAGCTTACGGAGACTATGACGAATCGTGTATATTCTCCTATGCGTCGGCTGTGGTTATCGAAAGTTTTTACAAGTTCATACAGGGTGAAAAATTTAAGGTCGTCGCCCATTTCGACGAATGGACCACAGGTATGGGACTACTTCACGTAAAGTACACTTTACCGCAAATCGCGACGCTTTTCACAACTCATGCGACATCTATCGGTCGTTCTATTGCAGGAAATGGGAAACCTCTATATGACTATTTAGCCGGTTACAACGGAGATCAGATGGCCGAAGAGTTGAACATGGTATCGAAACACTCCTTAGAAAAAAGTGCAGCCCACGAAGCAGATTGTTTCACAACAGTAAGCGACATTACGGCAAAAGAATGTTCTCAATTACTAGAACGAACACCCGACATCGTCACCCCGAATGGATTTGAGAGGGATTTTGTTCCGGCGGAAGAATCATACTCAACAAAACGTAACCTATCCCGTAAACGGTTATGTGATATTGTCGAAGCATTGACAGGGGAGCGACCGAAAAAAAATGCTTTCTTGATCGCCACATCGGGACGTTACGAATATAAAAACAAAGGGATAGACCTCTTTATCGATGCGGTTAAAAGAGTCTCAAAAAGTCCTGATTTAGAAAGAGAAATAGTAGCGTTTATTTTAGTCCCGGCTTGGGTGGAAGGTCCGAGAATTGACTTACAAAATAGGCTTCAATCCGCTACCTATGAGGCAACGCCCCTTCCCGCTCCCTTCATCACCCACACGCTTCACAATTACGATCAAGACAGTGTGGTTAATCAGATACATTATTTAAATTTAGATAACGAAGCTGGAAGCCGATTGAAAGTTATCTTCCTGCCGTCCTACCTCACCGGGAAAGACGGAATTGCCAACCTTTCGTACTACGATTTGTTAATAGGATTAGATGCTACGGCTTTTCCATCATATTACGAACCGTGGGGATATACACCTTTGGAAAGCATTGCGTTCGGAATACCCACGATCACTACCGATTTATCAGGGTTCGGGCAATGGATAAACAGCCGAAAGGAACAGGGTTTAGAGAAATCGGGTGTAAAAGTTTTGCATCGGGGAGATTTGAATTTTGTAGAAGTATCGGAAGATTTAGCCGACTCTATCCTCGCCCTCAGCCACTGCGGGAAAGCTCAACGAGCAAAAATAGGACAAGCGGCCACAAACGTTTCACTCGAAGCCGAATGGAAACATTTTATAGAATATTATACACAAGCATTCCACTTGGCTCTGAAAAAAGCAGCATTACGAAAATAATAAACTTATAATATATTTCAATTATGAAAGTACAAGTAAGCAATACAAACACTCCTAATTGGCGGGATATAACTGTTAAATCACAAGTCCCGACAGATTTGAAATGCTTAGAAATATTAGCTAAAAACTTATGGTGGTCATGGAATAATGAAGCCATAAACCTTTTCAAATCGATCGATAAAGATTTATGGAAATCGGTTCATGAAAACCCCGTTTTATTCCTACAACGCATTGGTTACGAAAAGCTCGAAGAAATAACCAAAGACAAACAAATCATGCGCAACATTCAAGATGTGTATGACAAGTTCGAGAAATATCTACAAGTAGAAAAACGCAAAGACGTTCCTTCCATTTCTTATTTCAGTATGGAGTATGGATTGAGCCACGTTTTGAAAATCTATTCGGGAGGGTTAGGTATCTTAGCAGGAGACTACTTAAAAGAAGCAAGTGACAGTAATATCGATATGACAGCCGTAGGATTCCTATACCGATACGGATATTTCACTCAAACTCTGTCGATGGACGGGCAGCAAATCGCCAACTATGAAGCCCAGAATTTCAATCAACTACCCATCGAGCAATTAACCGAACAAGACGGCAAACCGATGGTTCTCGAAGTTCCCTACCCGGGACGAATCGTCTATGCCCACATTTGGAGAGTAAATGTCGGTCGAATCAAATTATACCTGCTCGACACCGACCTCGATACGAATAGCGAATGGGATCGTCCTATTACTTACCAGCTCTACGGCGGCGACTGGGAAAACCGCATGAAACAAGAATATTTGCTAGGAATCGGCGGTATCTTAATGTTGAATAAATTGGGAATCAAAACCGACCTATACCATTGTAACGAAGGCCATGCGGCATTACTGAACGTACAGAGATTGGTAGACTACGTACAAAACGACCACTTAAAATTTAACGAAGCTCTCGAAGTAGTACGGTCGTCTTCTCTTTATACCGTACACACCCCTGTTCCCGCAGGTCATGACTATTTCGATGAATCTCTTTTCGGGAAATACATGGGAGAATTTCCGGCCAAATTAGGGATAGAGTGGAAAGACCTGATGAATATGGGACGAGAAAATCCCGATACAAACGAAAAATTCTCAATGAGTGTATTCGCTTGCAATTCTTGTCAAGAAGTAAACGGGGTAAGCTGGTTGCACGGTAAAGTTTCACAGAAAATGTTCCAGCCCATTTGGAAAGGATATAGCCCCGACGAATTGCATGTCGGATATGTCACCAACGGTGTACACATGCCCACGTGGGCTGCTTCGGAATGGAAAGAATTCTATGTTAAGACTTTCGGTCCCGAATTCATGTCCCATCAATCCGATCCCAAAATGTGGGAAAAGATTTACGAAGTGGACGACGAAATCATCTGGAACATCAGACAAACTTTAAAAAATAAATTCGTTAAATTCGTCAAAGACGATTTTCGTGAAACTTGGTTGAAGAATCAAGGAGACCCTTCCCGTATTGTTTCGGTCCTCGAAAAAATCAATCCGAACGCTTTACTGATCGGTTTTGCTCGTCGTTTCGCCACTTATAAAAGAGCACACCTGTTATTCACAGACCTTGAACGACTCTCAAAAATAGTCAACAACCCCAATTATCCGGTACAATTTATCTTCTCGGGGAAAGCTCACCCCGCCGACGGAGCCGGACAGGGTTTGATAAAAAGAATTGTGGAAATTTCCCGTATGCCCGAATTCCTCGGTAAAATTATTTTCCTCGAAAATTACGACATGAAAGTCGCCAAACGGCTTATTTCCGGTGTCGATATTTGGTTAAATACCCCTACCCGTCCATTGGAAGCCTCCGGTACATCGGGCGAGAAAGCCGAAATGAACGGAGTACTCAACTTCTCTGTATTAGACGGCTGGTGGTACGAAGGATACAAAGAAGGAGCCGGCTGGGCACTTACCGATAAAAGAACTTTCCAAGACCAAAACCAACAAGATCAACTCGATGCGGCGACAATCTATTCCATGCTCGAAAATCAAATAGTACCCCTCTATTTCGCAAAAAACAGCAAAGGATATTCCCCGGAATGGATACAATACATCAAGAATTCCATTGCGAAGATTGCACCGGAGTTCACAATGGAACGCATGCTGCACGATTATATCGACCGGTTCTATCTGAAAGAAGGCAAACGTACCCGATTACTAAAAGCCGACCAATTCGCCAAAGCCAAAGAAATCGCAGCTTGGAAAGAAGAATTTGTATCCAAATGGAACGATATCGAGATCTGTTCCGTATCCATACCCGACGGATTGCTTTATAATCCGCACGTAGGTGAAGAATACGAAATGTCTGTCGTTTTGGATAATAAAGGACTGGGCAACTGTTTGGGTGTAGAACTAGTCATAGCCAATGTAGAAGAAGGTAACACCGAGCCATACAAGACACTCGAAATGGAACCGGTTCAAACCGATGGAACGAAAGTAACTTATAAAATACAATACCAACTTAACGATTCAGGGGTCTTCCGCTATTCATTCCGAATGTATCCCAAAAATCCAGACCTGCCACATCGTCAAGATTTGGCCTACGTCCGTTGGTTTTAGTCTATAAAAATAGCCGAGTACCTTTCTCGGCTATTTTTATAGTTAAACCACGTTAAGCAAGGATAAACATCAAACATTATATAGATAAGTATGTTTAATACCTAAACTACTACTCTGTATGTGGGGTGGCTCGGCATAGACTTGGTTCCAAAAACTATCGTTCTATGCCGAGCCATCTTTTTCAATCCTTCTGTTAAAATAAATCGGGCGAAATTTCTTATCTTTGCCCAAAAGCAAAAATAGGCCGAATGAGCGAACAGACTACACTATTGGAAAAGTTGGAAGGACTGCTTATCCGATTCGAAGAAATAGGAACTTTGATTACCGACCCTGCCGTTATCGGCGATATGAAAAGGTTTGTAAAACTCACCAAAGAATATCGTGACCTCGAAAAAATATCGGAGGCAGCCAAACGATACAAACAAATACTTAACGGAATAGAAGAATCTCGCCGATTACTCGAAACCGAAAACGATCCCGAAATGAGGGATATGGCAAAGGAGGAACTCGATTCTTGCACGTCACAATTGCCGCAACTCGAAGAAGAAATAAAATTACTGTTGGTTCCTGCCGACCCCGAAGATAGCAAAAATGCCATCGTAGAAATACGGGGAGGAACAGGTGGAGACGAAGCAGCCATTTTCGCGGGAGACTTATTCCGCATGTATGCTAAATATTGCGAAACCAAAGGTTGGAAAGCCGAAGTCAGCAGTTACAGCGAGGGAGCGTCCGGCGGATACAAAGAAATCATTTTCACAGTATCGGGCGATAATGTATACGGCACACTCAAATATGAATCGGGAGTACACCGAGTACAAAGAGTCCCTGCCACCGAGACACAAGGCCGCGTGCACACCTCTGCGGCAACAGTGGCTGTATTGCCCGAAGCCGAAGAATTCGATGTCGAAATAAACGAAGGAGAAATAAAATGGGATACTTTCCGGTCGAGCGGAGCCGGAGGCCAAAACGTCAATAAAGTAGAATCGGGTGTACGGTTAAGATATATTTGGAAGAATCCCAACACCGGTGTCTCCGAAGAAATTCTTATCGAATGTACCGAAACCCGCGACCAACCTAAAAACAAAGAACGGGCACTCTCTCGTCTACGCTCGTTCATCTACGACAAAGAACACCAGAAATACATAGACGACATCGCCAGCAGGCGTAAAACAATGGTATCTACCGGAGACCGGTCGGCCAAAATCCGCACCTACAATTATCCTCAGGGACGTATCACCGACCATCGTATCAATTATACGATCTATAACTTACCTGCCTTCATGAATGGAGACATACAAGATTGTATAGACCATTTAATCGTGGCAGAGAATGCAGAACGATTAAAAGAGAGCGAACTATAATCCACATATATCATGAACAAGAAACAATTATTTGAAAATATCAAACGGAAAAAATCTTTCCTTTGCATTGGTCTGGATACCGATATGGAAAAGATACCGTCTCACTTGAAACAAGAAGAAGACCCCATTTTTGCTTTTAACAAAGCTATTATCGATGCTACGGCCGATCTTTGCGTGGCCTATAAGCCCAATCTGGCTTTTTACGAGAGCTTAGGAATGCAAGGATGGGCCGCTTTTGAAAAGACAGTAAATTATATTCGGGAAAATTACCCCGACCAATTTATCATCGCCGATGCCAAACGTGGCGACATAGGAAACACATCGGAGCTATATGCTCGTAGCTTCTTCTGCCACCTCGATTTAGATGCCGTGACCGTAGCCCCCTACATGGGAGAAGACAGCGTGAAACCCTTTCTCGGCTATCCCGACAAGTGGGTCATTCTGCTCGGACTTACTTCGAATAAAGGATCTTATGACTTCCAATTGACAGCAGATTCTTACGGCGAACGGCTATTTGAAAAAGTAATACGCACGGCTCAAAATTGGGCCTCAGACGAACAGTTGATGTTTGTCGTCGGAGCGACACAAGGAAAACTATTCGAGGACGTACGCCGTATAGCTCCGCATAATTTCCTTTTAGTTCCGGGTGTAGGAGCGCAAGGTGGAAGCCTCGAAGAAGTGGCTCGATACGGCATGAACCGCGAATGCGGTTTACTCGTCAACTCTTCCCGAAAGATCATCTATGCTGCCACAGACGAGAAATTCGCAGAAGCTGCCCGGGAAGAAGCTCTAAAAGTACAATATGAAATGGAACATCTATTGCACGCAAAGGGACTACTTTGATTTTTAGAGAAAATAGCATTTAATAGTAAAAAGATAATCGATTTTTATCTAAATTTGCCAAAGAGTAAAAGAGTTACATACTAAATATTAAACGATATGCAAACACTTGACAATTACAATTTTGCTGGTAAGAAAGCATTTGTCCGCGTAGATTTTAACGTTCCTCTCGACGAGAACTTTAATATCACTGACGACACCCGTATGGTAAAAGCATTACCTACACTGAAAAAAATATTGGCCGATGGCGGTAGCCTCATCATCGGTTCTCACTTGGGACGCCCCAAAAAAGGTCCAGAAGACAAATTCTCTTTGCGTCATATCGTTGCACATTTGAGCGAATTGCTCGGAACCGAAGTAAAATTCGTAGATGAATGTGTTGGCGATAAAGTAAAAGCAGCCGTAGCCGCATTAAAACCCGGAGAAGTTCTTCTTCTCGAAAACTTGCGTTTCCATGCCGAAGAGGAAGGAAAGCCCAGAGGATTGGCCGAAGATGCCAGCGACGAAGAAAAAGCTGCTGCTAAAAAAGCGATCAAAGCCAGCCAAAAAGAATTTACGAAAGAACTCGCCGACTTGGCAGATGTTTATGTAAACGATGCCTTCGGTACGGCACATCGTGCTCATGCCTCTACGGCCTTGATGGCAGAATACTTCTCTCCCGAAAACAAAATGTTCGGATACCTCATGGGTAAAGAAGTTGCCGCCGTCGATAAAGTAATGAAAGAGATGGTTCGTCCTTTCACTGCTATTATGGGTGGTTCGAAAGTTTCTTCGAAAATCGATATTATCGAAAATCTATTGACCAAAGTAGATAACTTGATTATCGCCGGTGGTATGACCTATACTTTTACCAAAGCATTGGGCGGTAAAATCGGTAACTCCATCTGTGAAGACGACAAACTCGATTTAGCTCTCGAACTCATCAACAAGGCCAAAGCCAATCATGTAAATTTGGTTTTAGCAGTCGATGCCAAGATCGCCGACGATTTCTCGAACGATGCCAATACCGACTTCTGTGATGTCGATAAAATACCCGATGGTTGGGAAGGTATGGACATCGGTCCTAAATCCGAAGCTCTGTTCGCCGACGTAATCAAGAAATCGAAAACTATTCTGTGGAACGGTCCGACAGGAGTATTCGAATTCGATAATTTTACATCAGGTTCCCGTGCTGTTGCAGAAGCCATTGTAGAAGCAACTAAAAACGGAGCATTCTCTCTCGTAGGCGGGGGCGACTCTGTGGCTTGCGTAAATAAATTCGGATTGGCCGATAAAGTTTCATATGTATCGACCGGAGGTGGAGCTCTACTCGAAGCCATCGAAGGCAAAACTTTACCGGGTATAGCTGCCATACAAGGCTAACATGCCCATAAATATTTATAAAAAACGTCCAAATAAAATTTGGACGTTTTTTTATTACAAGTTAGTATGGAACTATTTGGATCTTAGTCGATAATTAACGGGGATTGTTCGTGTATATTTCCCTATATGGCTAACACAGTTCTCCGTAATGCTATGGGACACTCAGAGAAGAAAGGGATATATCCAGTATAAACAGACTGATACGATGGCGTTTTCAACCCCTCCGTCACTTTGTGACACCTCCCCTATATAGCTAACGCCACACCCCGTAATGCTACGAGGCACAGCAATAGAGGAGTTTAAAATATTAAAAGTGCTTTTTAACCCTCTCCCTCCTACCATACCTCGTAACATGGCGAGGCGTTTTGAATAACATCGAAGCAGAGACAAAAGGGATATACATCTCACCCTCTCCCCCTGCCGTACTCCGCAGCATGACGGGTCGTTTTGAATAACATCGGAGCCGAGGAGAAAGGGAGATATACACCTCACCCTCTCCCCCCTGTGTTTTGCGCAGCAAAATATAGGGGGAGTGCCCGCAGGGCGAGGGGGTTAATACAAACAAAAACTTCACTCTCAAATACATCACCTTTATTTGGTGATGAAGATGCAAGAAAATAGAGGGCTTCTCAATCTTTGTCTCTACATCTGTTTCTGCAACAAAGAATTATCAGACTTCCGTTCCATCAGTTGTCGACGATAATCCCGTAAAGCAGTTATATCAGAAGCGTTACTATCCACCCTCTTTTCAAATAAGGAAAGTGATTTATCTACCCATTCAATAGCGACTTTATAATTATCGAACAGCTCATTATACACAGCCAAATTGGCTGCTGCCATAGCTCGGGTAGTTTCATTTTTCTGTTCTTCATAAACATATTCCCACAAATAAGAAGCCTCTTTGTATTTTTTCTGCTGCCAAAAATCATAAGCATCATCCATTGCCGGATTGGTAGATGTATAAATATAACGATTGACATTGTCTACATGAGGAATAAACAATTCTCTTACCCGTGCAGAAATCTGCCTCATCGCCTCTTGAATAAACTCAGCGGTCAGAGGCAATGAACTATGAGCCTCATCTGGCGTATACCCGAAAGATTGCCAATATAACGTATCCGTAACCATTTCGGAAGAAGGTTCTATCTTGTTCGGCCAATATACACGTAAATTCAAAGTCGTGGCTACCGATAAGTCTGTAACAAAGACTGTCTCTCCGGAAGAACCTAACAAAGTGTGATCCTCCATATTTACTACCATATCGGTTTTATCGAGAGACACGACCGCTGTATTATCGGCTCCTCCCCTTACAATCGAAAGTTGATTTTCCGACAAAAGAGGATACAAACTTTTAGGCAAGGTTATAGAGTCGTCATAAAAAATTGTAATCTCAGGGAAATAATGTGCATCAGAAAGCTCTAATGCTATATATTCCGCCAAACGATAAGTCGTGCTGTCATGCGGTACGACCAACGTATATTCCTTACCCGAAATATCCTTATATTTATTCCCCTCTTTTTCGTTAGGCTCTGCCGAATTATTAACGACAGTTACCCGCACGATATCCGCCGGAAAAGTGACTTTTGCCGGTCGCCACACATCGAACGAGAGTACCGAAGCCGATCGGCATCCCGTCAGCAACACAGCAAATACCAATATACAACCCCATAACTTCTTCATATAAATCTCCTTTATGCCTTAGGTTCTATTATACAAATGTAATACTAGGCAAAGTGTTCACGAGATGAATAAAAAACATTTAAGCTATTTTAAACTATTTGCGCAATCGACGCATTAAGGCCCTCATTCCCGGCGACATATCAGTTTCACATAGAGCCTCCAATTGTTGTAACATATCTTCACCCCATTCTATCCACCGGGATAAAAATTTCAATATCGAAAAAGTCCACACTTTTTCCGATATCGTTATCTTCGGGTCAATACTCCACGAACAGACTATTTCGGCCAAATTTTCAGCAGAATGCCTATCTGGAATATACTCCTTATGTTTCAACATACTCAACATTATACGGCCATATTCTCTTCTTACCCCATGGTGGTTGACACGACAAAAATCCGAAACGAACTTATCTTTATATCGTAAAAAACAAAGGCGGTTCGTTTCGTATATTGCAGAGATACCCCATGCTGCACGAAATGCCTCTGAACCAGATTCCCCCACAGCTATATCCATTGCTTCGGCGATACAATCCTCCTGCTGTAAAAATTCTGCAATTCGAATTTTCATATCCCTACCCGACAAAGCCGTCAAAAATGCCTTCAACTCATCGCTCCCCATACATGCCAATATTGAACAAACAAATGTAATCATTCAACTTCTCTCACACAAACAAGATCAAAAAAAACACCATTACAATCTCATAAGGAACAAATCGAAATAAAATACACACAAATCGAAAATATTAAAAATATAAATTGTTTCGTATTTTTCTCTTTTATATATTTGTAGAAATTTTGAAAATCAAATCTAAAGCATGAAACGCTCGGAATTTTTAAAAGTAATGGGGCTTACCGCTGTCGGTGCAGCTTTTGCGCCTTCTATTTTAGCCAACGGAAAACAGACAAACAATGTATCTCGAATCGCCACCGACATAAAAGACCTGAAAGCCAATGTAAATCGGCCGGTAACATTTCTTGTCCTCGGTGCGGGTAACAGAGGAAGCGTTTACGCCGGATATGCGAAAAAGTACCCCGATTGCATGAAAATAGTAGGAGTCGCCGATAAAAATCAATTGCGGCTAAAATCTATGGCCGAAGACCACGATGTCCCGGAAGAAAACAGATTTACCGATTGGAAAGAAGCCTTGAATAAAACAAAATTCGCAGATGCCGTTATCATTAGTCTACCCGACAATCTACATTATGATCCTTGTATGAAAGCGCTTTCGATGGGATATCACATCTTACTCGAAAAACCCATAGCACCTACTGAAAAAGAATGTACGGACATTCGAGATTTAGCGATCAAAAAAAATGCCATTGTAGGAGTCTGCCATGTATTACGATACGCACCCTATTTCATCGCTCTCAAACAAATCATCGATTCGGGTGACATAGGGCAACTGATTAGTATACAACATCTCGAACCCATACAATACGCACACATGGCGCACTCTTATGTAAGAGGCAACTGGCATAATTCAAAGGAAACTACCCCCATTATTTTGGCAAAATCCTGCCACGACCTCGACATTATCAGATGGCTGGTCGGCTCTCCATGCAAATCCATTTCGGCCTACGGCTCTTTAACCTATTTCAAGCGGAAGAATATGCCGCAAGGTGCTACCGAACGTTGTTTAGATTGTCCGCATGAAAATGAATGCCCCTATTCTGCATTAGACATTTATTTGAAAAAACGAAAACATATATATGCATTCGACCTGCCCAAAGAACGCAGCCTTCAAAACGAGGCAATACGTAAAGTGATACGGACTACCGACTACGGACGCTGCGTGTTCCAAATGGACAATGACCAATGCGACCACTACGTGACCAGCATGGAATTTGAAAATGGTGTTACAGCCAATTTCTCTATGGAGGCATTCATGGCCAAAGGAGGAAGAAGGACTCAAATAATGGGTACAAAAGGAGAAATCGTAGGTGATATGACAACATTTACCGTAACCGATTTCCGCAGTGGGAAACAGCGCATATGGGATGCCAAAGTAGAAGAAGTGAAAAGTTACGTCGGACACGGGCACGGCGGTGGAGACTTGTGTTTGGTTCGCGATTTTATAAACGCTGTCGGGAACGATAACCGCGACTATCTGTCTAGCCCCATAAGTGTTTCAGTCGAAAGCCATATTATGGGATTCAAAGCCGAAGAAAGTCGGCTGAACGATCGAAAAGTAAAAATTTAAGTTCTCAAAAACTTTTATATATAGACCATAAAAAAAGACCGAAGCCCATTTACATTCGCTTCGGTCTTTTCTTTATTATATAAATACCATCATTTCACAACCACACGAGTTACCGATGTACCACAGCGCACGACATATACACCCCTAACCGGAACCAATAACAAAGAACGTCCATTCACGGATGCAGATACGACAATCTGACCTGTCAAATTAACGACCTCGACCGGCTGTGACGTTTCACACTCGACCACAATATAACCGTTATCAGTATACACTCGATTGTGCGACTCCGGCAAATCGCAAATACCGGTAGATAAATCCACCTTCACCACATTGGAATAGTCACTTTCTTCCCCCTCTGCGGTCACAGCTTTTACTTTATAAGAATACACATACCCCGGCTCCAAGTCAACGAGCTGATACGATGTATCCGTAATTCCCGTTACAATCAGAGGCCAAACATCGCTAACAGCTTGTTTAGAAGCCATCTCAGGTAAAACTTCACCGCTATATACAACGATATTATCGAGATAAGCCCTCTTTTTTCCACTGCTCGCTGTCGACATCAGCACGATTTTACTATCGGCTGTACCACCTGTAAAAGTCATTGTGTAAGTATTCATCTTACTGGTCGAAAGAATTTCGGTCGATTGAGCATTCGACTCATCTCCTTCGACATATACCTTTATCACAACACTTTTCTCTTTGCTTCCATCGAACATAGAGGCATCGAACTGGACAGTAAATACTCCGTTGCAAGAAGATAAATCGATAGCCGGAGTACATACAGCTCCCCCATTATCCGAATTACCTAGTTTCATCTTTCCTATGTTCGGGAACAAATACTTACCACTCCAACCCAAAGTTTGGAAATAACCGTCCTTCGCATTTCCGAATGTAGTCGTTCCCGCGATATTTGTAGTCTCGTCAGCCGTGCAATTCGAGAAGTCCTCCGACAGTAAAATTTCGCCACCGACCGACGGTTGTTTTCTATCGACCTGCAACGTATAGCTGACAGCATTCTCTACCGACGACCAGTTTGCGGTAAATCCGGTTGTTGTCACATGAGTAGCGACATCAGCCACGGGAGCAACCACTGCCGGTATTCCTCCCATAAAGTCGAACGTAATCACACCATTATCCTGTTCGATATTGGTTACGGGTTTTCCCAACTTCAATCCGGTATTTGTCTTTGCAGCCGGGCGACTGTCATCGGTAAAAGAGGTATTACCATTATAGGGATATAAGTCACCATCTTCATTATACTCGCTATATTTATTGTCGGCCGGCATAATGGTCATACGCTGGCGACTCGATTCGTTGTTAACCGTATTATAATCCCAAACGGACTGATCGTAATCGACTTTCACGATCATCAGCCCGGCTGATGCCATATATCGATCCCAACCGGTCTGTTGCCTATTTTCCAATGTAAAATATTGATCTTTATCGCTCGATACTATCTTATAGGCTTTCTTGCTATCGGCCAGATTTTCCAGTGTAACCGAAGAAGGAGTCGTCAGCTCTTCGATAGTTATCCAACCGCAAAACTCCCGTTCGTATGCTGTGTACCCGACCGGAACAGAACCATCGGAATAACCGTCGCCATCGGAATCAGGGCCATTATAACAGCCATAATCCATCAAACTCCACGTGCCCATTCCATAATTCGAAGTCACACCGCTCGTATCGTAAAAATCGGGGAGTCCCAACGTATGGCTATATTCATGGCAAAATGTACCGATTCCGTCCCGAGTAGTACCACTGTTTCCCAACAGCTCGGCCGAACAAGCATAAGCATCGAGATATTTACCGTCGACCGATACTCGCTTTTGCGCACCTTGATAAATATACCAAGCATGAGGCCAAATCGCATCTTCCAAAGAACCGTCTATATCCGAGGATTCTCCATATCCGGCATAAATCACATACACCAAATCGACGAATCCATCATTGTCTCTGTCATATATCGTGAAATCGACCATCGATTCGGCTTTCTTACAAGCATCGATAACCATCTCATCGGGACGTACGTCTTGCCCGGAATAATCATTAGCCCCATAATAAGCCATCGTATTGTCGAGAGTGATAGGCCCTACCACATCGAATGTCGGTTGAAAAAGTCCTCCCGATTGAGAAATAAAATAATCCCGAGCGCTACCGATGGCTCCCATATAATCATATCCTTCCTTATTCATCATCTCGTCAAAAGCCTGCTGTGTCCCCACCGAACTGAATTTCTTATCGCTGAACTGAACCAACAAGACCAAACCGTGCACATCGTCACCGGCAGTAGCCTGCGTAACCCGACGAGTTATATTGTTTTGTAATTGTTGCTTCCGTAGATTACGACGACTAAAAAGTTTCTGTGAAATCTTCTTCTCGGACAGCGATGTTAGATACACTTTATCCGAAACACTCCTCATCGACGAATCTCGGGCTATCACATTGCCCGCAACAACCAGTCCCGTTGCAGACAACTCGGCATAACGATAGAAACCATCTTCGCCACGTACTACCGGAATATCATCGGAAGTAGACTTGTAATGATAAAATTCATCACCTACGGTTTTAACGGTTACAACGGTCCCGTCCGGTTGAGCGACCCTAACAAGGACAGGCTTGGCCGGTACGGCAAAAAGCGGAGATACACCCAATAAAATACCAGCACACAATGAGATAAAATTTTTATTCATAGACAATCATGTTTATAAAAGCGAATAAAGATACTAATAAAAATAAAACAAAGAAAAAAATACGGTATTCTTAATTTATGAAAAAAGTTTTGTATTCCTCCGAATGATCAAAACACTCTTAAAAAATACAGATAGCCTTCTCTCGAAAGAATCCTAAATAAAGAACCCCGAAAAATTCGGGGTTCGCTTCTCATTACCATGCAAGTTTTTCCACTACACGACCGCTTTTCGTCTGTATTCCCACCAAATATACACCCGGAGGTAATACGAACGGTAACTCTATGTCACAAACAACACAATCCACAGCCTTATCGCAGAAAGTTTCCAGCAGTCTCCCGTTCATATCCGACAAAGTAATAACAATATCTTCTCCTTCCGATATACCTTGTATCCTTATTACTCCCGGATCAATCTTACTTATCGAAAAATCAGATCCGCATTTTACCTCTTTTATCCCATCGGGTGCTTCATGAGGGTAATAAGCCTTCAAATCCCTAAATGAAATTTTCTGATTCGGTCCCTTTATCTGTGTCGACAAATATATCTTCATATCATTCAACACCACCGGGAAAGCCGTTACATCTAAATCGGCAAAAGACACTGTATAGACAGAATCACTATCGGCATCTGGATTAACGATATAGCTCCAAGAACCAGTAGAACAAGAAAATTCATAGGAAATATTATTGATTAAAGCGCCCCAATTTTTCACCTGTATCGAAATCGAATCGGGTAACCCGAAGAAACGTATCGGCTTATCCAACATAATATTAGGAGCACGCCCGGTGGATAAATCGAACAACAGAGTAGTACCGTCACTCCAACCCACAGGAAGGACAGACGAATCGAAACGAATGTCGGTTATAGCAGAACTACCGGTTACAGAAAAAGAAGCTCCATCAGAAAAACGTTCATGTACCTTCTCTCCCACTCCAATTTCAACAATAACAGGTAATTGAATTTCCATATCTCCATATTTCCCGTGCAACACAGTTCGCCCGTTCGTGACACCTCTCACGACACCTTCCACTACATCACAGCAATCCGCTCCCACAGATTGCCAGTCAAAAATAGTAGGATTTACCATATATCTCTTTCCGTCCGATTCGGTCTCGATCTCTATCGGATATTCTCTAATATCGTCAATATAAAGACTATCGGCACATAATTTAACCGACTTGCCGGCATTACCCATAACGACCCGTATTTTACATGCAGAGTCACCTTTCCGAGCCGTAATTGTTCCTAACATAGAAACAGCTCCCGCACAAAACTCGCCACGACTATTCACATATCCCAATTCCTCCGGTTCGCACGAATAAGTAACATCTTTAAAATCATCGTCGATAATCTCGCCATAACGGTTATGAGCCAATACCCTCAAAGGAACCACCGACAAAGGTATAGCCTGCACAGAAGGTTTAGAAAAAGAAACGAAAGAAAACGTACTGTCAACCGGAGCTAACGAAATACCTTGAAACGAATCCATCACAGCCCTCTCTTTTCCATCGGTAGGAGTATTTACCACTTCGTCACAAACAACCATAGTAGCCGATCCCCCACCGTCAAAATTAACGACATTCCAAGCTCCTTGCTCTACTAAATAATAAGCATTCTCAACCATAGAGGCCTTGTCGGCGGTAATGATAAACAATCTTTTCCCGTCTTTCGTTATCCCCACCAATGTACAAGGATAGTCTTGAAACTCACGTCCGGGAGTGACAAAATCGTTGTACTCTTTATCGTGAAGTTCTCCGTTCAATATCACGCTCGGCCAACCATGCAACGCTTGTACAACGTTTTGTGCCGGTGGAACGGATATGCCGGAATTGGGAAACGTCGTATTCACAAACCGCTGGTCGATATAAACGACATCACCTACTTTTACTTTATCCTCGAACTGCTCCGACGCATGGTTTCTCATAAACAAAATATGACTTTTTCCATCGGGTTGTATAGGGGTATGCTCCATAGCCTCCACTCGACAAGGAGTCGAGTTACCGTTAATAATCCATTCCCCTTGCGGCGTTATTTTCACATATAAACCGTCTTCCGTAAGAGTAAGACTGCTATACGTATTGAACAATACGCAATTTCTGTATGATTGTATTCCGTATGCCGACTCGTTCACATTGTCGATCGTTATTTCTGTTTGGTCTGGACAAATTACCTTTGCCGAATATTTAGGAGGGAAAACCTCTGCCACCTTATCTTTGCTAATAGACATGACAGAACGACCATAATCGCCGTAATGACTGACAACTTCTCCGTTACGGACATTGATCCCCGCAGCCGTAGTCTGCCCCGTATAATGAAATAAATCGTGATTTACCCCCAAAAACGCCCGGTGTCCTTCATAAGAGTTACTCTTACACTGCGATGACGTTGTCTCCCGTGAGGCATCCGGAGTCTTCCCGTTAGACGGATATACCTCTACCGCATTATATTCGTTATTCAAATCCAATGTAATTTGATGTAACTGTATCGGCTTTTGTGTAAACTCGATATGAGTATACACAGCTCCGGGACCTATCGGATAATGACTTATCGTATCGGGAATACCCCACTGCGGCTTCTCGGCCTGAATGCCCAAACTAAGCAATAAGAAACTAAAAGGGAACAAATAATTTTTCATATATATCAAGATTAAGAAATAAATCGGTCTTACAAATTAATATATTTTTCAAATCATAGACAATTATTTTTAAACATTTTTATAACAATATATTATTATCAAAAAAGCCCGGCAGTAATAAACTGCCGGGCTTCAACACATTATCCTTTTCCAAAATTACTCATCGAGAAGAATTTCGAGTATCTGGCACGCAGCTTTGGCTACCGAAGTACCCGGGCCAAAGATAGCCGCTACACCGGCCTTGTAAAGGAAGTCATAATCCTGTGCAGGAATAACTCCACCGGCAATTACCACAATATCCTCGCGACCCAATTTCTTCAACTCTTCGATTACCTGAGGAACCAAAGTCTTATGGCCGGCAGCCAAAGAAGAAACGCCCAACACATGTACGTCGTTTTCGACAGCCTGACGCGCAGCTTCCCCCGGAGTCTGGAACAAAGGTCCCATATCCACGTCAAAGCCACAATCGGCATATCCGGTAGCTACCACTTTGGCCCCACGGTCATGACCGTCTTGTCCCATCTTCGCTATCATGATACGAGGTTGGCGACCTTCCTTTTTAGCGAATTTTTCGCACAATTCCGTTGCCCGAACGAAATCGGCATCCTTTTTAGTCTCTGATGAATACACGCCTGATATAGTTCTGATTACTGCTTTATAACGACCTACGACAACTTCGCAAGCATCGGAAATCTCTCCCAACGTAGCGCGAACCTTAGCGGCTTTGACAGCCAAGTCGAGCAAATTACCCTTCTTCGTCTTCACACATTCGGTAATCGCATCAAGAGCCGCTTTAACCGCGGCTTCGTCGCGATGAGCTTTCAAATCTTGCAGACGCTCGATTTGCTCTTTACGCACAGCCGTATTATCGACTTCGAGAATATCGATGGGAGCCTCTTTTTCAAGACGGTATTTGTTTACACCCACGATCGTCTGTTTACCCGAGTCGATACGTGCCTGCGTACGGGCGGCAGCCTCTTCGATACGAAGCTTCGGGAGTCCGGTTTCGATGGCCTTAGCCATACCGCCCAACTTCTCGATCTCTTGAATATGTTCCCATGCCTTATGAGCCAGCTCGTTAGTCAGAGCCTCTACATAATAAGAACCTGCCCACGGGTCGATTTCTTTTGTAATATAGGTCTCTTCTTGAATATAAATCTGAGTATTACGAGCGATACGAGCCGAAAAATCGGTTGGCAGGGCGATAGCCTCGTCGAGAGCGTTGGTGTGCAACGATTGGGTATGCCCCAAAGCAGCCCCCATAGCCTCGATACAAGTACGACCCACATTATTGAACGGATCTTGTTCGGTCAGTGACCAACCCGACGTTTGCGAGTGAGTACGCAAAGCGAGAGATTTCGGATTCTTGGGGTTGAACTGTTTTACGATCTTAGCCCACAACATACGTGCGGCACGCATCTTAGCGATCTCCATAAAGAAATTCATGCCGATAGCCCAGAAGAAAGACAACCGCGGAGCGAATGCGTCAATATCCATACCGGCGTTGATTCCGGCACGCAAATATTCAAGACCGTCGGCCAGCGTATAAGCCAGCTCTATATCGGCTGTCGCTCCGGCTTCCTGCATATGATATCCCGAAATGGAGATCGAGTTGAACTTCGGCATGTTTTGCGAAGTAAACTCAAAAATATCGGCGATGATACGCATCGAGAATTCAGGCGGATAAATATAGGTATTACGCACCATAAATTCTTTCAAAATATCGTTCTGAATCGTTCCGGCCATCTCTTCGAGTTTCGCGCCTTGTTCCAACCCGGCATTGATATAAAAAGCAAGGATAGGCAACACGGCTCCGTTCATCGTCATGGATACAGACATTTTGTTCAAAGGGATACCGTCGAACAAAACCTTCATATCTTCGAGCGAACAAATCGATACACCGGCCTTACCTACATCGCCTACCACACGTTCGTGATCGGCATCATATCCTCTGTGTGTCGGGAGGTCGAATGCCACAGACAATCCCTTTTGTCCCGAAGCCAAGTTTCTACGATAGAAAGCATTGGACTCCTCTGCGGTCGAGAAACCTGCATACTGACGGATTGTCCACGGACGAATGGCATACATACCGCTGTACGGGCCACGAAGAAACGGAGGAAGTCCGGCTACATAATTCAAGTGTTCAAGACCTTCGAGGTCTTCTTTGGTGTAAACAGGTTTGACGGGTATCAACTCCGGGGTTATCCAGTTTTCACCCTCATGGGCTACTTTCCCTGCCGAATGGGCGAAAGCATCCTTCGTAATATCTATATTCTTAAAATTAGGTCTCATTGTCTTTTTGTTTTTTCTTGTGTGATACAAATTGTCCGCCTTTAAATCGAAAGTTTTTCATTAAACGATTTCAACGTATCGAGTACATTCGAACGAACGTGAATAAACTCGGTAATACCCTGAGCCTTTAATTCGTCCATACAAGCCGGAGCTCCGGCTACGACGAACAGAGCGCGACCGTCGAGTATCTTGAATGCTTTCGGAGCATATTGAGCGTACTCGTCATCGCTCGAACAAAGTACCACAATATCGGCTTTGGCGTCCAAAGCGGCATCAATTCCGGCCTGTACGGTCTCGAAACCGAGGTTGTCGACGATCTTGTATCCGGCACAAGCAAAGAAATTCGACGAGAATTGAGAACGTGCTAAACGCATGGCCAAATTCCCGATAGTCAACATGAATACCGTCGGACGTTTGCCTGAACGTTCTGTTGCCAATCGCAAAGTTTCGAAATCACTGGCTGCCCGTTTGTTATTCAACACGGGGAACTCGGGTTCGCAATGATGTCCTCCCTCGTGCTTTCCGCATCCGCAACCGCACGCTTCGCCGTTAACGATTTTATCGCTGGCGACTTCATTGAAATTGGGGTATTGATTCGTTCCCAACAGAATTTCTTTCCGACGAGCCACATTCATATGGCGAGTCTCGGCCGAAGCGTTCACTTGATTTTGTACGAATCCCTCTTTCACGGCTTTGTAGAAGCCGCCCTTCTCTTCCACTTCGAGGAAAAGTTTCCAAGCCTGCTCGGCGATCGAAACCGTCAAAGTCTCCACATAATAAGAACCGGCAGCCGGGTCGGTAATACGATTCAAATGCGACTCTTCTTTCAACAATAACTGTTGGTTACGAGCGATTCTTTCCGAAAAATCGTCCGGTTCCTTGTAAGCCTTGTCGAAAGGAGTCGTCGTAATGGAATCCACACCCGCCAAAGCAGCCGACATCGTCTCGGTCTGCGAACGAAGGAGATTCACATGAGCGTCGAATATAGTCTGGTTGAACTCCGAAGTCTGCGCATGAGCCTTCATTTTACAAGCACAATCGCAAGCCGGATTATATTGTTTCACAATTTGAGCCCACAACATACGGGCAGCCCGGAATTTGGCAAGCTCCATAAAATAATTGGACGATATACCGAAATTAAATTTCACTCGTTTAGCGACTTCGTCGACCGACAGACCTTTATCTGTAAGGGCGGCCAGCCACTCATTACCCCAAGCCAAAGCAAAACCAAGTTCCTGAGAAATAAAAGATCCGGCATTGTTCAACATCACGGCATCGACTGCCAATACCCGGAATCCGGGCAACTCTTTCACCGCATCGATAACCGCAACAGCCTGATCGGCATAATCGGCGAAATCACGGCCTTTGGTCAACATTCGCTTAAACGGATTGAAACGAATCGAGCCCGATACTTTTGTCAAATCGGCAGGAGTCGTTTTGAAATAAGCGGCCACTGTTTCGGCAAGTTTCACTGTGCTTTTCATGCAAGTGGAGAAATTCAATTCCACATTCTCCACGTCGATACCATGCAGCAAAGTTTCCAAGTTTTCTACCGAAATCAAATCTTTGGCAATCTCGAATCCCAACGATTCCACACCCTTTTTCAAAATATCCAGAGCCTTTACATTGGCTTCTTTCACATCGGTTACCTTGATATCCTGACGAACCAGCCAATTGTTGTCGGCACGAGTTCCCCGCACGTAGGGATATTCACCGGGAAGAGAATCGGTCGTACTCAAATTTGCTATGTCTTCGGCACGGTACATGGGGTTAACATTAAACCCTTCGTTAGTCCTCCATACGAGCTTTTTGTCAAAATCAGCTCCTTTAAGGTCTGCCACGACCTTTTCTTTCCATTCCTGTGTGGACACCGGAGGGAACTGGTCAAACAGTTTTTCTTTACTTTCTGCCATAGTTGTTATTAGTTAAGTTGTTTAAGCCAAACTATTTATATAAATATATAGAATATATACTATTATCCGCAAAACAAGCCGAGCATAAAATCTATATGCCCGACATCTGACAACAAAAGTAGTACAAATAGTTTGAAATAAAGAATTTTTTCTGTAATTTTTATGTATAGATACTTCTCTTATAGTAAAATATTAAGAAATTCAAGGTCACCATTTTTATTACACTAAATTAACAAATCAAAAAACATTTTTTCAAACAAAGAATAATAGATTTGCAAAAATCTTTATAGTATTATATAGTCGATACATATTTATATCCATAGAAAAACAAAACTGCTCAATATGAAAAAAAGCAAACAATTATTATTGATAACAGCATTGTTGTTTATATGGGAATTACCTGTAATAGCACAACAACCGACAGACACAACCTATATATTCCGTTTCGTTCCGAACGACGACATGTTCTATGTACCGTGGAATGGAAACGACCGGTCTCTGCACCAGCTCCTAAATATTTTGGAAAAGAACAAAAAGCAGTTGCAAGCCGGGCAAATGTATATCAGCGTCGAGCTATGCCGCATCGGCGAACGACATACTGACTTCCGAACGCATGGCATACATTCGTAACAACAGAATAAAATCGGAACTCATCACGCAGGGAGGATTGACCGAACAGATGTTCGTCACCGACCGGGCTATCCTCTCCTCTTATGGGAAAGAAAAACTGCGCAATGTCGTTGTCGTCACCTTTCCGGCCAGCGTAGAAAAAGTAGCCGAAATTGCGGGTATAGAAGCGGCTCGACGGGTCGAAAATTATAATAAAGAGAGATCGGGAAAAGCCGAACGGGAACGTCAGTTCATAGAGCAAGCTGCTCGTGAAAAAGCCGAAGCAGAACGACTGGCGAAAGAACAAGCCGAAAGAGAACACCTTGCCGCCCAAGAAAAGGCCCGCAAACAAGCTGAAACCGAAAGGCTTGCGGCTGAAAGAGAAGAAAAAGAATGTGCCGAAACAGAGCGCCTCGCTGCCGAAGCCGCCGCAAAAGCGAAGGCTCATTCGCTCTCCTTGCGGGCAAATCTGCTCCGTTGGGGTACTCTCACCCCCGACCTCGGAGTGGAATGGCGCTTGAACCGTCACGTAGGCATACTCGTGAACGGCTCCTACACTTCTTGGACGTGGAACAGCAACGACCGTCGTTATGCCTTGTGGGAAATCGCACCCGAAGCGCGCTACTACATCGGTAAAGAAAAACGAGGCTATATCGGAGCCATATACAAAGCCGGCTCGTTCAATTACAAACTATCCGAGATCGGTAAACAAGGCAATTTAATGGGCGGCGGATTAACGGGCGGATACCAATTAAAACTGAATAAGGCGCTAAACCTCGATTTCTCTCTCGCTCTCGGCTGCCTTCATGCCGATTATGACAAATACATCGTTATCGACGGCATACGGGTACGTCAGGGAAAAGAGACTAAAAACTGGTGGGGCCCCATATCTGCCGGAGTGACATTAGTATGGAATATATTTTAATTGAAAGGAGGTAATATGCAAACGATACGATATATAATGAGCGGAGCAGCAGGTTTGCTACTGTTAAACTCTTGTGTAAAAGACGAACTCTACAAAACACCTCACCCCGATAAAGGAAGAATAACCATAACGGCCGATTGGTCTCATCGTTCGACAGATTGCCCTTTACCGGAAGAATATGTATTACTGCACTCCTGCTGCGAAGGGACGGCACTCAAAGTACCTGCGGACCGCGAGTTCTGCCACCCTTCTCTGTTTGAGCCCAACTCCCATACACTCATCGCATGGAACGAAGCCGACGGAATAACGATCGACCATACTACGGCTCATATAAATACGGTAGAAGGAGATTTATTGGAGTCACTACCGGGATATCTGCTGACAGAAGCACAAAACATCAATGTGATAAAAGACGATACACTCGAAGTAGAAATCTACATGAAACAAAAAACGCGCGATTTGTTATTCGAATTGACCGTTAAAGAAGGAGACCCGAATCGCATCTCAAACATCACGGGAACCCTTTCGGGAATAGTAGGTTCGTTCGACCTTTCATCACAACGAATCTGCGGCGAAGCCATGAACACAAGTTTTCCTTTTGCTCGAACTAACGATAAAGTAACAGCGCATACCCGACTGTTAGGTACAACCGGTTTGAAACAATCCTTACGAATCGATCTGACTTTCACTGATGGAAGCTCGCAAACCATCGAAAACGATCTCACCGATCTGTTGAAAAACTTCAACGACGATATGCCGACTCCCATGTACATAACCGGAGACTTGCTGACTCCGATCGAAGCCGATATGACGGCAACGATCGTCGGCTGGGAAAACGGTAACGAAGAAAACGGTGAAAACATCGAAATTTATTAAAAGACAAACGAAACAAACCGACTATAAAAATGAAAGTAAAAATTTTGATTTTAGCACTCTCCATCGTCACTTTGGCCGGTTGTGGTAACGATGAATCTCCTCTCGGCGATACAACAGGGAATAGCGGCCCGACAGCCCTGCATGTGAACGGTAATATATGCGTGACATCGCGTGCAAACGACACCCGATGGGAACCGAACGACCGTATCGGAATATATATGCTCGCCGGAGAAACAGTGGAACAAAACAATAGACCTTATACCACGACCGATGGAAGCGGCAAATTCACGGCCACCGAAGCCGAGGCCATCTACCTGCCGACAGACGGTTCGAGACGCAATTTTGTCGCCTATTATCCCTACACGGAAAATCTTGGTGACAACGGTCGCACTTATACGATCGATATAACCGACCAATCCTCTCAAAGCGCAATCGACCTTTTGGGAAGCGACAACCCGGAGACCGATAAAAATACACCGTCCGTGCGTTTCACGTTCTACCACAAACTGGCGAAAATAGAACTGAACATAACCAGCGGAACAGGATTCGACGACATCTCGGTTTTGGAAGGTCTCACCGTAGAATTGACCGGACAACAAACCTCTGCGACATACGACGTCATAGATGGTAATGAGATAGCGATCGTAACAGAAACGCCCCGAACAGTCGATTTACTCGTGACAAACAAAGGGACGAAAGCCGAAGCCATCATTCTACCGAGTGATAATTTCGATGAAATGTCTCTGAAATTCAAGCTAAAAGACGGTGGACATTTTATATGGCCCGTACAATCCGATTTCGCAACCCGTTTCGAAGCCGGTAAAAAATATAAATTCAATGTCACGCTCAACAAGACAGAAATCGGCGTAACGTCCGAAATTGTAGACTGGATATCGGGCAACGGTACAGGCGATAGCGGAGAAGCAGAATAAAATTTGAAAATTCAACAAACCTAAAATAATATGAAACAATATCTCTTTTTAGCGACCGCCCTGCTCGGACTGGCGGCATGCAACGAAACAGAAAATCTGTCGGGTTATGACGGACAAGTCGAATTGAGATTCACCAGCGGCATCAATGTACAGACTCGATCCTCCCACGGACTGGACACACAGCTCAAAGATGGAGAAACGGTACATCTATGGATCGACGATTCTAAAAACCGACAACAAACCATAGATCAAGAAAATCTCTATGAAAATATACTCTTGACCAAAGAAGGAGGGGTTGCCGGGACATTAAGCGGCAGCACGCCCATGTACTTCCCGTTAACCGGCAACGACGTAAACATTTATGCCCTCCATACCAACGCCACATGGTTCGGCAACACCTATCCGGCAAGGTCGCTCACTCATACCGTAGCCGCAGACCAACGCAGCGAGACCGATGGTTATGCCACCTCCGACTTGACTTACGCCAAACTTACCGGAGTCCCACGAAGCGGTAACCCCACCCCCGTGGCCGTACAATTCAGGCATTTGCTCTCCAAAGTCGAAGTAATACTCAAAAAGGGAGTCGGTGAAAACGATTTTCTCGCCGGTATAACCAAAGTAGAGATACTGAATACCCTGCCCCAAGCCCAATTCACGCTTGATAAAGAAAAGCCTGCATATGGCAAAAACACCGAGCTCCCCGACGGGATTGAAATCACGGCAGACGGAACAGCTCAAAATATAACCATCGATACCGACATAACAGCCGAAGGCGCAACTTCGATACTGAACGAAGCCATTATCGTACCGCAAACGATCGAAGCAGGGACGGCATTCATTAAAATAACGTTAGCGGCAGGTGGAGAATTCGTTTACAAAATGAAAGACGGCGGGACGACATTCGAAAGCGGGAAAAAATACCGATACACCATCACAGCCAATCAAACAGCCATAGAAGTATCTTCGAGCATTCACGACTGGGACGAAGGTGTAGGGGACGATGACGGGATAGCTGTAATACCGCCGCCGATAGGAAATATCACAGACCGGACTCAGACACAAGTCGGCGACTTGGCGATGGAAGACGGAACATTTGTCAGAACCGACGATTATACCACCCTCACCGACGAACAGAAAAAAGCGTGTGTCGGTATCGTCTTCTGGACCTACTCAGACACCTATCCCAAATCCACACTGACCAACGACAAGGTATTGATGGCCGATTATCCCGATTGTACCCACGGCCTTATTGTCGCTTTGAAAGATGCCGCCACAGGAAAACCCTGGCAATCTGCAAGCACGACTTTCCGCGAAAGTGTGACAACGTGGCAAGAAACAGCGACTTTCGACAGCAAATACACACAAATCGCCCCTGTCTCTCCGATAGACGAGACACTCGACAGCGAAGCTCACAAACTGTTGGGGTATAACAACACTATGGTATTATTGGCTTATAACAGCGACCCAGCGAAAATACTTTACAGATGTCAAGCCGCTCAATCCATCAAAACCTTTGCCGACAACAACATCACGCCCAAAGGTTGTAGCAGCTGGTATTTCCCTTCTCTGAAAGAACTGGCACTGCTCTGCGCCGAGGACTCATGGGAAAAGCCTCTACCCGGTCGTGGCACGACAAATGTAAACAATCTAGGGAAAATAAACAGTATCTTGGAAAATTTATCCGATAACGGTATCGATATCGAGACTCTCGCCAGTGGCACAAGTTATTGGTCATCGCAAGAAGGATACACAGGAGACAGCTATGCCCGTGCCAATAGAGCTTATTGTATACAAATCATGTCCTCACAAGCACAAATCTCGGGACACGGCCTCTTCAAGAACCAAAAATTCAATGTCCGTGCGATTTGTGCATTCTAAACGATTGACTTCAATAGAAATTACATTCGATCGATTTCGTAAAGTCAAATACAGCTATCCCGGGCAGCGAGCGTAACGCCCGGAGCTACACATAAAGGTGTAGCCGCTCCTTTCGCCGGGAGCGGTAGCACGAAACAAATAAAAAATATCGCAATATGAAAATGACATACAGAAAAGCGGCTTTTATAGGATTATGGGCTGGTGTGATATTCGCCTCATGCTCTTCTGACGAAGACATGATAACCGGAAAAACGTTGCCGCAAGGTAAATATCCGGTTGCCATGACCGTTTCGGTAGAAAGCCCCATCGCCCGTTCCTCTGTGGACGGCACATGGACGAACGGTGAAAAAGTGACCGTACAGGCCATAACCAAAACAGGCGATGCGTACAACTGGAACGATGCGGCCTCCTACCCCTACGAAATAAACAACGATATACCCGCAGCCTCGACAAAAAAAGAAACCCACTATTGGCAGCGTAGCGATGAGACAAAACTCATGCGGGCTTGGCATTGTGCCGATGGCTCGACCTCAAACACGTTGCCCGACTCGTGGAGCGTAGCTGCCGACCAAAACGAAACCGGAAACGGATATGCAGAAAGCGATCTTCTATTTACAGCTCCCGTCGAAGTAAAATTCGGTAGCACAGCTGACCTGATTTTCTACCATCAAACAGCAAGAATTATCGTTAACATCAAAAAAACGGAAGGAATTGATTCCGCCGACCAGATTCAGTCCGTAAAAATCGGAGATAACAACCTCGCCTTGTCGGGGACTTACACGGCTCCCTCTGGTACAGGCGTAACAACAGGGACATGGCTTCCTGGACCGATGGACAAAACAATCACGCCTTTCAAATTATCACAGCCTACCGATCCCTCGAAATACATAGCCAGTTATACGGCTCTTGTCATTCCGCAAAACATGGACGGTAAACGACTAATCGCTATCGACACCGAACTCGGCACACATTATTACACCCCGAAAGAGGGAGCCGCCGAACTCGAAGCAGGTAAAGTACATACTTATAACATCACCATCGATAGCAAAGAAGTAACCATAGAAATTCCGGGAAGTATCGACTGGGGAGAAGGTGAAAGCGGTAGTGGCAGCATAGAATTATAACGACGATAGACCCTCAAAAAAACATAAAACCAGTTAGCAATATTTTACAAGATTCGATATACCTGACGACAAACAATTACAATACTGGCAATTTCGTCCTTGTTCGGATTTATCGGCAAGGACGATGCTTTTTTAAAAGAAACACCCTCCTCTATCTTTTTCAATACCGTCATCGACCTCTACTTAATACTAAGTCAAACCAAATGCGGTTGTAAAAACATTCCTCTTCTTCTCTCCCGAAAGGAAACCTTCGAGCAAACTAATTGCCGATTTTTTTGTATATTGGTATAAACAAACTATCATAATAGTTTCAGAGAGAATTTAATCGTTTACACCTTATTCCATATGAAAGACGGTAAAAAGCTCGTTTATTCCGGAGACTCGCTCCGAAGATTTTTGCATCGAAAAGGTCTCACCTACAAAGATGCAGCCAAAGAGCTTGGCTTGGATAAAAACACCATAGGCAAGGCAGTAAGAGGCGGAAATATGAATATAAACGTCTTACTGAGTATTGCCAATCACTGGAATTTTCCCATTACCGACTTTTTCATTTTCGTAAATCAAGAAGAATGTGAAGAGACCTATTTTATTAGTCCGAACAAATATAATAACAATTCGGCAAATGATAATCTTTTGGTTTCCGAAGATTCTAAAATCTATAAAAATATTAAAAATTTATCAACAGAAGAGCTGGCTTTAAAAGCATCCAAACAACAAGAAATTTCTTTATTACAGAATCTGATTCGAAATTATCAAGACAGAATCGATTTATTGCAGCAAGAGTTGGGACAATATAAATCTGAATAGTCATTTCTTTCCCCCGTCATTATTTACATCTCGACAATAATACGGGGAACTATCTCGGTACATATCGAAGCGTAGAAGAATTGAAATATCTTCACTTTATTTTACTCCCTCTCCTCCTATATTGAATCGGTGGGGGTAAACATGAATTTTAGCGAATGAGATGGATTGTATTACCCTTCTCCCTTGCCGTGTCCCGTAACATTACGGGAAGTTGCGGTAACGATATAGGGGATAGCCCGGAGATACAATAGTCTCTGAGGAGGAGGGTTGAAAAGATTTCATAAACTTTTTTGGCTGTAAGAGTTAACCCCTCCGTCACTACGTGACACCTCCCCTATATTTTTGCGTTGCAAAAACACAGTGGAGGAGGAAGAGCGGCATTTCTTGTTTCAGAATAAGAATGGCTTTGTACACCTCTCCCCTGCCATGTCCCGTAGCATTGTGGAGTATCGCAACTTAAAATCGAAACAGGGTAAAAGAGAAATACTCCTCAACCTCTCCCCCTGTGTCGCATAGGGGGGAGTGCCCAAAGGGCGAGGGGGTTAAAACAAAATTGCAGAACCTTCGATAAGCAGAGCAGATTGGGGAGACACCAAAGAAACGGTAGTCTCTGAGGAGAGGGGTTAGATTGTACAAAAACAATCCCCACTAACTATCCTGAGCCCACGAATAACTTGTCTTATCTATTTCAATCGCTCATACATTCGACCGCTACCCATCTGTTTTTCTCGGCGTAACCGACGAAACGCAATCCGAGGTGTTCGGCCTCCGCCCGAATAAAAGGAATATCTTCCACGTAAAAACCACTCATGAAAATACGTGAGCCACGTTTCATACAGGCCACATAAGCATGCATATCGGCCAGCAATATATTCCGATTGATATTGGCAAAAATAAAATCGAACGACTCCTGCTTCAAGGCTTCGATTCCTCCCAAACGGACTTCAACTTCCGATACATGATTCAAACGGATATTTTCAATGGCATTCTCGACGGCGAATTCATCAATGTCGACAGCGACGACGGAAGCCGCCCCCTTCATACGAGCCAAAATACCCAATACAGCCGTACCACACCCCATATCGAGCACCGAGCGACCTGTAAGATCCGATGCCAATATCGCCTGCAACATGAGAGTGGTAGTTTCGTGATGGCCCGTCCCAAAAGCCATCTTAGGGTCTATCAGCACATCGTAACGAACTTGCGGAACATCGGTATGAAATGTACTATGTATCACGCACTCTTCACCCACGACAATAGGCTTGAAATAATTTTTCTCCCATTCTTCGTTCCAATCCCTCCCGGCAACGAATGTCGCTTCATACGTCACAGATACCCCTCCGATGGGATATTGCGACAACTCTTCTTTAAGTCGTGTCTCGTCATACTTACCCTGAGGGACAAAAGCAGTAACCCCTCGTTCGTCGGGGACAAAACTTTCATAACCGATTTCAGCCAAAACCGCAGCCAAAACATCTGTCGCCATCTCGCTACACGGCTCTACATCGAACCGTACCTGCATATAATCGTTCATAATTGCACTTCTTTTCAAATTATTGTTTTTGTTGCATTGCTTTCAGAGCCCGAGGATAACTCGTATTTTTTACAAATCCATACTCAGGATATTTCTCCATAATCGTCTTGTACATCGCTAACGCCTGCTCATAACGTTCGGATTTCTCATAAACCACCCCGATGGTCACCAACAATTGTACATAAAGCCAATGATGCCCGTTGGTCGAAATATCCTTTTCCATACTCCGGCGAGCTCGTTGATAGCACTCCAAACCTTCCTCTTTATCCCCGCCGAATATTCCCGGCATATAGAACAAAATATTCCCGTACAGAATAGAAACCCAACTATCCCCGGGGGCCAGTTTATAAGCCTCCCGAGCCGACGACAACATACCCGATGCCAACGTAGCCGCACGCATGGGAGAAAGGGCTATTTTCAAACCTATCAAATTGGCATGCAACGCTTTAAACCGAGCATCGTTCGGATACATTTTTCGATAATTCTCAGAAAGCGCCAAAGCGGTTTTCAAATAAGCCTGCGCCTCGTCTTTCTTCTTTTTATCGACCAAATGTCCCACAAGGCCATAATAACCGCACAAAATTTCATGACGCCCCTCCAATGTCCCGCACGACTTATCGGCACTCATTTTTGACAAGACAGCACCCCACTGGGGTATTTTCTGTTGAATGAACAAATCATACAAATTCTCCCGATACTCCGAAAGAGTCTCACCGCATACGGAATTTGTCGAAAACACACCCACAAGAAACAGTACACAAACTATACGTCTCATAAATATTACCTTACTTTTTCAGATGACAAAGATAGTGAAAGGTAAGAGCAGAGACAAACGGAAATCACATTTCCAATTTGGCTATGCCGAGCCGCATCCTATCTTCGTATTTACAAAGATAACGAAAGGCGAGTGCAGAGACAAATGGAAATTCCACTTCCGTTTTGACTATGTCGAACAACGCCCTATCCTCATATCTATATACAGAATCGCCTCCTTGTCAAAGGTTATAAAGAATCTGTAATGCCATACATAAGTTGATCCAACAAAATAGGCATATCGCTCGCAGCGATTCCCGAGGCGATCAAATCGGGAGCATCCTGCTTGAAATTAGAAAGAAACTTAGCAGAATCACCGTTGTCCAGCTCTATACTGCGCCGATAATAATCGATAGCCTTTCTGATATGTCCCAAAGAAAACTCCACATGCCCGGCATTGAAATAATCGAGAGAAACCGGTTTATCGTCCAATATCTTCTCATAATACCGCTGCGCCTGTTCTTTTTTACCGACTAAGAAAGAACACCATGCGATAGGACGCCACGCTTTTCCACCTTCGGGATCGAGATAATCCACCTTGAAGTAATATTTAAGCGCCTCTTCATAATCTTTCTGTTCGACATAACAATGCCCTATATTCATCTGTACCGATAAATTTTCGGGCTGTATCTTTTCGGCACGATGATAATACGAAAGAGCCATCTCGGGCTTTTTCATATTTCTGTAACATGTAGCTATGCGTCTAATCGTCCAGAAATTGTCGGGCGAAATAATTTCTGCTTTGAGGAAAGCCTCCAAAGCGTTGGCATAGTCTCCTTTCTTCTGGTAACAAAAACCTATCTTCTGATAAATTTCACTATCCGAATGATATGCCGCCGAAAGCCTTTCGAACAATTCGAGAGCCTCGGCATAATATCCCCGCCGGAAATAATATTCCCCGATGAGGCGCAAACTGTCCGAATCGCTCAATAACGGATTCAAAACAGATACATGCAATAAATTGATATGCCCGGCAAAAGGATCCGTAAACTCGGTTCGACGTATATACAACTTGAAGAAACGGTACAAATCTTGAATATAACGATTGGATATATTTTCCCGACTTATTTCTTTCTTCATCAATTCCTCTTTTTCCATCTCTTGAACCGCCGCATTCTCGGCACTGAATTGCCCCATCATCAAATCCCTTTGCGACTCGGGAACCTGAGCCAAACTCAAACAAAAAGAATATTTATCCGAATTACACAATAGAGCCGATGCCGAAATCATCTTCTTAAACGTATCTCCGCCCTTACCAGACAATACCCCCGACAACGCTGTATGATCGGGATTAAACGGCAAAAACCAATTTTGAATCGACTGGAAAAAAGGGAAACTCTTCAAATGAGAAAACGTACTCATGAAAACATCGGCTCCCTCCATCTGCAAATCGGTCAACTCCTTTAACTTATCGGTAATTCCCGATTTGTCGAGCATCTCCTGCCACTCCGGATTTTCTTCCAGCGCATTGATATCGTTCATCAAGTCTTCTTGACGTATTTTCTTATAAAGCGATGGCCCCAGTTTCATCATTTCGGGAAGCAGCTCTTCATTCATTTTTCTGGTAATTTTTTCAGTCTCTTGACTCTTGATGAACTGCAAGAAAATATTACGAACATCGGTCTTGAATTTCGGTTCTTCACACAATGCATCGAGGCGATTCCGCAAACTCTTCAAAAGAGGCAATCTCTCCCGATAAATATACATGACGATGAGGGCACAACAAAGCGAACGCATCTGTATTTCGGGCGAAGAATGGCGATAACCGTCCAACAGAATGAGCAACTTTTGCTCGTCGAACCGGTGCAATAAGTTCAACAACACAGCCGAAAGAAGAAGCGAAACGAAAGTATCAGGAAAACGATCGGTGAAAAGAGCCTCTCTTAACGACCGGTAATCTTCCTCTGCCGCCGGATAATTGGTCCATATATCCATAAAAAGATTTCCCGCCGTGTCCTCGATACGGTGTTTCAATGATTGAATTTTAGAAAAATCTTGCTCTTGTTCGCCAAGCAACAAAGCCAAAGAAAGATCGTTGATTTCATTATCGCACACATCGAATTGAGACGATAAGGAAATACCCGTTCGGCTGGCCGACGCATATCTCTTCCACCCATAGTATTGAGAAGGAGAAACCTGCCCGGCCAATCGATCCGAAACCCGATCGGTCAACACATAAGCAGACAAAACCAAATGATCGTAAATACTCTTCCGTTCGGGATCCTCGACACCGTCCAACATATATTGTATCATATATCTATACGACGTCTCCATCTCGTTCAACTTGTCCCGGCTTACCCAATCTTGCAACTCGTTTACCAATAGAGCAAGTTTACCGAAAGCGTCTTTCAATCGTCTCTCGGCAAGCAAACCGTATATATCGTACTGCAATTTCGTTATCTCTGTCGTAATCATCTTTATAAATATAAAATCGAAGTAAATTTAATAGCTTTCCCTTATATAACAAACTTAATTTACAAATAGTGTGCCGGAAAAAGGTTATTTAATTTTTCCCATTCGCCCTACCCTCCTTTCCACAGCTATTTCTCAAATCCACATTTGGGTGTTTACCGACAATTTTCTATCTTTGCAAAACGGAGCGCACAAATAAGCTGCAACCCGCTCCGTTTATTTACGTACCTATTTCACCATTAAAGAAAACTTATATTATGATACAACGAATACAATCGATCTATTTATTACTGACGACGGCTTTAATGGCTGTATTTTTATTTCTTCCGATAGCTCAATTCGATACGACCGATGGCATTTACAGTTTCACGGCACAAGGTATCTCTACCGTAGAAGCTATGACAACTCCTGTACAGGATAGTGCCGCAGCAATTACACAAACTTCTGTATTTACCCCCACATGGGGAGTATTCGTATTAGGAACCGTAATAGCCGTATTATCGTTTATCACGATTTTCCTATATAAGAACAGACCTACACAAGTGCGTATCTGCATGATCAACGCATTCTTTCTGGTAACTTTCTATATCGTCATCTTTTTGAGCGGTTATACATTCCGCGAAGATCTTTCGGCTTCAAACATATCGTGGACAGCTTATATCGTAATGCCTTTCGTCGCCCTCATTCTCGACATTTTAGCCTATAAGGCCATTAATAAAGACGAGCGTTTGGTTCGAAGCCTCGACCGCATACGCTAAACTTTAAGAAGCTGTTTTAAATTTATTCCGAGACAGATTGAGCCCTATGTTGAAGCAGATTGGAGTCCGAGATATGCAGTCAATAGCGGGCTATTGACAAAAATCAAGGGATTCTAGATACGAGACAGGGGCGCAATATGGCCGGAACATACCTGCTTGCAATGGTAATATTATTTCTCAATAAATTTAAAACAGCTTCTTAGTTTCTCTTTCAAAAACATTCCCGTATAGGAAGCAGAGCACTCGGCGATCTCCTCGGGAGTACCGGTACAAACCACGTATCCACCCTCTTTACCACCTTCCGGTCCCATATCGATAACGTGGTCGGCACATTTTATAATGTCCATATTGTGTTCGATGATAACAACGGTATGACCTCGTTCGATAAGCTGGTTAAACGATTTCAAAAGCGTGTTTATATCATGAAAATGTAAACCTGTCGTAGGTTCGTCAAAAATAAAAAGAGTCGATTCCTGTTTCTCGTTACTCAGGAAAAAGGCTAATTTCACACGCTGATTTTCTCCGCCCGAAAGCGTTGAAGAAGACTGTCCTAATTTTATATATCCCAGTCCTACGTCTTGCAACGGCTTCAACCGCTTTATGATACGCTTCTCCTGACTTCCGTTCACCTCCGAAAAAAACTCTATGGCCTGATTGATAGTCATATCAAGCACATCGCTGATGTTCTTGCCCCTATACTCGATATCGAGTACATCTTGCTTATACCTTTTTCCGTGGCACGACTCGCATTCGAGGACAATATCGGCCATGAACTGCATTTCCACAGTAATGGTTCCCTCTCCTTTACACTCCTCGCAGCGTCCGCCCTCGGAGTTAAAAGAGAAATACGAGGGAGAAAATCCCATCTGCTTGGCTCCTTGTTGCTCGGCAAACAGTTTCCGTATCTCGTCAAACGCTTTCAAATACGTAGCAGGATTGGAACGAGTCGATTTACCGATAGGATTCTGATCCACGAATTCGACAGAATGAATTCGATCCATATCGCCCGAAAGACGAGAATACGTTCCGGGCATTTCTCCGCCCTCTCCATAATGCCGAAGAAGAGCCCGATAAAAAACATCTCTGACTAACGACGATTTACCCGAACCACTGACACCCGAAACAACGGTCATAACATGAAGGGGAAACTTCACATCGATCGATTTCAGATTGTTCTGAGCAGCCCCTTCTACTTCGATATATTGATTCCATTTCCGGCGATTTGCAGGCAACTCTATTTTACTCTCACCCGTCAAATAACGCATGGTATAGCTACGAGTCGCTTTGGGTAATCGAGATAAGCCTCCTTGATAAACGACTTCACCACCCAAACGACCGGCCAACGGACCTATATCGATAATATAATCGGCCGCCCGTATAATATCTTCGTCATGTTCGACAACGACAACGGTATTGCCCAACTCTTGCAACTGCCTCAAAACTTTTATCAATAAACCTGTGTCCCGGGAATGAAGCCCTATACTCGGTTCATCGAGAATATATAAAGAACCGACCAAACTGCTACCCAAAGAAGTGGCTAAATTGATACGCTGGCTTTCTCCACCCGAGAGAGTAGAAGACAACCTGTTCAAAGTCAGGTAACTCAACCCCACCTCTTGCAGAAAACAAATACGATTCCTAATCTCGGTCAACAATCGTTTCGCAATCAAAGCATCATGTTCGTCGAGTTCGAGACGGTCGAAGAACTCTTTCAACTCGCTAATCGGTAAATTCACAAGCTCTGAGATTGAACGCCCTCCCACCTTCACATATTCAGCCTCAGGTTTCAATCGGCTGCCTTTGCACACAGGACAGATGGTCTTTCCCCGGTATCGGGCGAGCATTACACGATATTGTATTTTATACTGATTAGCTTCAAGCATAGCGAAAAATCCGTCTATTCCCTCGAAATCGCCGGCTCCATGCCATAATATATCTTTCTCCCGGTCGGTCAATTTGAAATAAGGACGATGTATGGGAAAGTGCAAAAAGTCTGCTTGGCGTATCAAATCGTTTTTCCATTCACTCATTTTCTCCCCACGCCAACACATCACAGCATCATCATAAACCGACAAGGTTTTATTCGGGACAACCAAATCCTCGTCTATACCGATAACCTTCCCAAATCCCTCACAAGTGGGACATGCACCCACCGGATTGTTAAAGTTAAACATCAACTCGCTCGGCTCGTTGAATGTGATACCGTCTGCCTCGAACCTTTTCGAAAAACTAAACTCCCGTATTTCTTCGCCGTCATAAACCAGAACGATACACTCTCCCCCACCTTCAAAAAAGGCAGTCTCAACAGAATCGGACAATCGGCTGATTGTATCGGTCTCATGCGAAACACTCATTCGGTCTATTACCAAACGAACAGTGTTGGGCTCCGGTAATTCTCCATCGGTCAACAAATCTTCTATGGCTTGGAAACGCCCGTTCACTTCTACCCTCGGAAAACCTTCCTTTTGCAAAATTTGTAAGTGAGTTTTCAAGTCTCGCCCCTCCGGTATAACCAAATTCGTAAGCAAAGCGAAACGAGTTCCATCGGGAAAACCTAAGGCACAATGCACGACATCGTCTACCTGATGCTTCTTAACCAACTCCCCAGACACAGGAGAATAAGTTTTCCCGATGCGAGCATACAGCAACCTCATATAATCATATATCTCGGTCGAAGTTCCCACCGTCGATCGAGGATTCCTTGTATTTACTTTCTGTTCTATGGCTATGGCAGGCGGAATGCCTTTGATATAGTCACATTCGGGTTTACTCATACGCCCCAAAAATTGCCTTGCATAAGCCGACAAACTTTCTACATAACGACGTTGTCCCTCGGCATATAAAGTATCGAAAGCCAACGATGATTTTCCCGACCCAGATAATCCCGTAATAACGATAAAACGATCTCTGGGAATTTCTACATCGATATTTTTGAGATTATTGACTCGCGCCCCTTTAATAAAGATAGAATGTTCAGACATAATTCTAGGAATCTTATAATACCTTTTCTTTTAAACTTTACAAAGATAGCGAAAGGTAAGTGCTGAGACAAACGGAAAATTCATTTCCAATTTGGCTATGCCGAACCGCATCCTATTTTCGTACTTACAAAGATAGCGAAAGGTAAGTGCTGAGACAAACGGAAATTTTATTTCCGATTTGACTATGCCGAACCGCATCCCATCTTCGTATCTACAAAGATAGCGACTTTAACGATACATAATTCAACCCCTATTTATCCTTTATAGTTTTTTGTCAACCGATTAAGCCGAAAATCTTTTTCAAGCAGACTAACAAAATCCCGATTATTTTGTTATCTTTGTATAACCACATTAAAATGTAAAAATTATGAAAGGTCTAAATTTATTGTTTGCATTTCTCGGCGGAGCCGCCGTGGGTGCTGCCGCCGGAATTCTGTTTGCTCCCGAAAAAGGGGTCGATACCAGAGCGCGCATTTGTAAATTACTTCACGACAAAGGAATCCAATTAAAAAAAGAAGATATGGAACACTTGGTCGACCAAATTGCCGAAGAGGTAAAGGGCGGGAAGTAACTCCTCTAAAATGAAGATGAGGATATCAAAGCGTACCGGTTCGTACCTTTGATACTCTCATCTATATTTTTCTCTCCTCTAAAAAACACAGTTATGTTCGATACTCAAAACAACGCTTTCCGAAAACTATTTGAAGAAGGAAAGAAATATATCAATTTACAAATTGACTATGCCAAACTGACAGCTACTGAAAAAATTTCGGTTATACTGGGCATGTCGGTTCTCTTCGCTGTCATCTTGGTGCTCTCTGTTGGAGCCGGCATATATCTTTCCTTTGCACTGGTCTATCTTTTAGAGCCTCTTGTAGGAATCGTAGGAAGCTATGCGATCGTCGGTGCTGTGTTCCTGTTACTCATAGCGATTGTTATCCTATTCAAGAAAAAACTCATATTGGTTCCTATCACTCGTTTTATCTCCAAAGTGTTACTGGATAATGAAAAAACTCCTCTATAAAATGAACGAAAACCATACAAATCAACAAGGGCTGACCCTCGAAGAAATAGCTGTTCATAAACAAGCTCTAAAAATAGCCATCGCCGAACAGCAAAAAAACGTCAATGAAGCCTACCGACAAGTAGTAGCACCGTTCTCAGAGGCGAAATCGGTTTCAGGATATATCGGAGGCCGTTTATTAAATAGCTTCACAATGATCGAAAGTGCTATATGGGGATTCAGACTAATATCACGAATTTTTCGCATATTCCGAAAATTTCGGTAAAGCTCCGTCCACTCTTCATCATCGAAAATCTTTTCTGTACGCTCTATCACACAAAAGCTGCCCAACATCAACAACCGCTCTCATCAACCACATATCCAATTGTTAATCCTCCATTTCGGTTAAACTATGTTGAAAATCTTCTGTTTATACCATAAACGGCAAATGCGGAATAACTATGAAAAAAAGACAATTGATATGGATCGGTTTGATAGGAGTGATTATGGCAAGTTGCGGCGGAAAATATAAAATCACCGGAAAAACCAATCTTATACCCGATGGAGAAACCATCTTACTGCAAAAACAAAACAACGAACAATTCGAAATAGTCGATAGTGCTACTGTCACTAACGGTTCATTCTCATTCAAAGGAGAACAAAAAAGTCCGGCGATAGCAATATTGGTACATTTGAACGAGAAACAATCACAAATTCCACCCCAACTGATAGCGTTGGAAAAGGGAGATATTTATGTCACGCTCGATTCTGTCTCTCATATATCCGGTACACCGCTGAACGACAGATTGCAGATGTATGAGACAAAACGCCGCTCCTACGATACCCGCATACGAAACATTACGAACCGATATCTGAAAGATTATTTATCGGGACAATTATCCGACAGTACTTTTGTAATATTGAAAAAGGCTTTCGATAAAGAACAAAAAGGTCTTGAAACACTCACTCGAAACTATATTCTGGCAAATACCGACAACGTAACTTCTATCTATCTGTTTCTACAAAACAGCTTTTTATTCTCCCCCGAAGAACAGCGAGAGCTAATCGCCCATGCAGCTCCTTCTTTTAAAAAAAATCCGGCGGTAAAAAAAGTTTCCCACACGTTGGATCGACTGAAAAACGTAGAACCCGGTATGCCGTATATCGACTTACCTTTACAGACAATCGAAGGGAAAGAGACTTCTTTATCGACATATATCGATAAAGGGAAATATATTCTCCTCGACTTTTGGGCATCATGGTGTCCCCCTTGTCGAAGACAAACTCCTTATTTAAAACAATTATTCGAACGATATGACAAACGGCAATTCTCCATTGTAGGTATCTCATTCGATACAAACCGGGAAGAATGGAAAGAATATATACAGAAAAACCAAATAAAATGGGCACAACTCATAGATCAAAAAGGTTGGGAATCCACCGCTATACTTACGTATGCCATACAAGGAATCCCTCACCTCATATTACTCGGACCCGACGGTAAAATCATAGCCAATAATCCTTCGGAAAAACAACTGAGTAACATTCTATCGAACCAACTAAAACAATAAAAATTTCACAACAGAGAATACTGTATCGAAATCGATTTTCACATCTTTACCCCCGGATGGACGAACTGACCATGTTTGATTGTCTTTTTCCCATACTGAATAGCGAATACCAGACAACGATGCAAACACCCCAAACACTGCAAACATTGCTCCTTTATCCAAATCGGACGATTATCTCGCATTTCTATTGCACCCATCGGACACTTCTTGGCACACGCCCCACATCTGATACATCGACCTAATACCACGAAAGGAGCAGTCGATTTCTTTCGATTGCAATAAGTATAGGGAAAAGCGAGCCAGTGAGGAATCTTCCTATTATCAAAATCACCCCGAACTCTGTTGACAACCTTTTCTATAACACGATCTATACACACCTCCGCATCTTTCGTAACCTTCTCACATTTCTCTTCATCAGACAAATCAAACATCAATGTATAGGTGTCTACCATTTTGACGATATATCTACCGTCCAAATTTAATCCCTTCTTTCTCAATGCCTTTTCCATCATATAATGGGACTGTCCCGTTATAGTTCCAAAAGTTACGACATGATAGACGAAGTGTTGCCCTCGAACACATAAATCTAAGTTACGGATAAATTCCGAGACAATAGACGGCAATCCAAAAAAATAAACAGGAGTCACAAAACCGACCCTCTCTCCGGGCAACAGCTCCCAAGTATATTTATGATTTTTCAGACATTCTGTTATTGAAACAAGAGTTTCACCCGTAACTTCTGCCAACCTCTGTGCAATGTATTGGCTATTACCCGTTGCCGAAAAATAGAAAATCATAATTTTTTTCAGCAAAGATAAAGAGAGGAAAATACTGGGCAAAATTTATTTCGGTTGTCAAACCGAATCCTATCTTGAAAGATTGTCAGAAATAATCCAAACGAGATTACAAATAGGAGAAAAAACTATACATTAAAATACCATCTCAAAAATATAATATTAAAGAAATAAATAATTATATTTGTTTCTTTAAATATTCTTTTTCTATTATGATGTGGAAATATATATACGCAGCCTTTTTAATGATAGCCTTTACAGCATGTCATACAAACAAAACTCTGGAAAAATCCGATAAGCCAGCCAGCAAGGCTAACTATACCCTGCCGGAACATTTGTCCGTCTCCGCTTCTTTTCGCATGTTTTGGGTTGCATGGAACGCCGATCTCCGACAATCCGGCAATAATTTAGAAAAATATATCCCTTCCGAATTGTTGATAAAAAGATTTTCATTGCACAATCAAAATGGGAATTATCTGCTGACAGGCTACTTACACACGGCTGCCGATTTCAAGGAAGAGGATCTCCTCCATATCGGAGGACATTGCATAAAATATAGCGACTCGATATATAGTTTTGCTATACCATTAAAAATATTACCACAATTCATTACTTTACCGGGAATTACATATATCGAATGTTCCTCTCCGGTACGCAACCGTTAGTTATCAAAGACCATTTAATAATTAAATCGATGAAAAAATTATTACTATCACTTTGCTTAATGGCGACACTCGGCTCATTTCTGTTAAACGCAGAAGAAAAAATGTCTCCATCGACACAAAATTTTTTGAGAAGTTACGAATCTACCTCTACTATCAGCCAACGGGCAAAACTCAAATCGACATACGCAATCAACCCAAACAACGGTGAAATGGCTGTTTCGGCATTTCTCCACCTGGTAGATGAAAATAATCTCGATGGACTCGAAGAAAATCAAGTCATCATCAATGCCCAATACGGTACTATACTTTCCACCAGTATCCCGGCAGATAATTTGACTTCCGTGTCGCAACTACCATCGGTAAAGTACATCGAAATAGGACGTCCGGTTCATCAACGAATGAACAACGTTCGTTCCGAACAATTTAGCAATGTAAACAAAATACACGAAGGGACAGGGCTCACCCAAGCCTATACCGGCAAAGATGTTATAGTCGGCATCATCGACGGTGGATTCCAATATAACCATATCAATTTCTACGATACAGAAGGTAAAAATCTGCGTATCAAAAGAGTATGGAACCAAAACCAGTCGGGAACGCCACCCACCGGCTATTATTATGGAACAGAATATACGAATGCCGAGGAAATCATCGCGGCAAAACAGGATTATGCAGCTAGCCATGCTACCCACGTCACGGGAATTGCAGCCGGAGCATATAAAGGAAACGAATACTACGGAATCGCTCCTGATGCAGATTTGGTTTTCGTCAGCTATAACGTATCCGACAATAGTAGTAGCAATACAAGCATCACAGACGGTATTAAATATATCTACGACTATGCCGAATCCGTCGGTAAACCCTGTGTCATTAATATGAGCCTCGGGTATCATATCGGTCCGCACGATGGTACTTCCACATTCGACCGTATTTGCGACGAATTGCAAGGAGAAGGCCGACTTTTGGTCGGAGCTTCGGGAAATGAAGCTGAATACAATATACATGCTACAAAAACCTTGAAAAAAGGAGATACCAACATGAAATCGTTAGTCGAATTTGTCTCCAATTGGTATCTCTACGGTTCAATGACAAGTACCGTCGATATCTGGGGAGATGCAGAAAAACAACTATCGGCAAGAGTATTTGTATATGACATTCTAAATAAAAAGGAAGTTTATTCATCAGAATCTTTTTCGACAACCACAAGCACCAGTAAAAAAATATCCAATCCGACAGGAGCTGACGGAAATATTTACATATCCACTGCAACCAATCCCTACAATAAAAAAGGGAATATAACTATCGATTTGAATTTATCTTCATTCGACAATAGAAACTATTATATAGGATTCGAAATTTCTGGCCCCGAAGAAACCACAATCAATGCATGGACCGACGCTTACATGTCTTGGCTCTCCAACTTTGGCAATAGTGAATTTACGAACGGAGACAATAATTCTACTATGGGTGAAATCGGAGGAACCGGGAAACGAATCATTACTGTCGGAGCCTACACCAGTTGCAATTACATAGATCACAAAAACAGCTCTATGTGGAATAACTCCGGTCAAACCCTTAATCAGTTAGTCTCCTTTTCAAGTTTAGGGCCTACCGCCGACGGTCGTATGAAACCCGATATTACCGCCCCCGGTTCTATGTTAATATCGTCGTTCAACAGTTCCACAAGTAGCAATCGTAACGGCGAAGATTATAACTATGTCGTCAAACAAGAAAATGTAAATACCGTAAACTATTACTACGGTTCGATGGAAGGAACCTCCATGGCCACCCCCGTAGTCACCGGTGTTCTGGCTACATGGTTGCAAGCCAATCCGAAGCTCACACCGGAACAAGTCCGTGAAATTCTATCTAATACCGCAACAACCGACAGCTATACCGGTAACATTGCCGGTGTAGGAAATAACCGATGGGGATATGGGAAAATCAATGCATACGATGGCTTGGTATACTGCCTAAATCACTCTGGTATAGAACAGATAGGAACTCCAACCCGGCCGATGGTATACCCCAATCCAGCCACAGACATTTGCTATTTCCTTCTACAAAACGACGATAAAAACGTAAATGTCTCGATTTATACCCTCAATGGAACAGAAATATACTCGCGATACATGGGCAATATAAATGCAGGAGAACAAAATCAATTAGATCTGAGCGATCTCGCTGCGGGAATTTACTTTATTCATATCACAGGCGATAAAACCAATATGACGACAAAACTAACGGTTAAGTAAAAATTGTCCTCCACAAAAAGAAAGGGGCGGGAATGTCATTTCCCACCCCTTTCTTTAATATAAATTCTAATTTAAACCTCTTTTTGAAAAGCAATCCTCTCGTCCCCGTTTGCCAAATAAATAATTCCACAACGGCGAAACCCATGCCGAAGCAATAATTCTTGCATCACCCTATTATCCCGATGAGTATCGATACGAATATTATCGACGTATCGAGAACACCATTCCAAGCAAGCGGAAAAGACCCCTCCCACTTTTCCCGAAGATGCAATCCGATGTATCACGCCATAAGGCTTCTCATTCAACCACCCTCCGTCATAAATCACGTTATACGTCGGCTCGGGAGAAAACCCGTAACGAAAGCAGAAAGTGCCCACCACTTCTTTTTGGTCATCTACACAAACAAAGCTGCTATTTGACGAAATATCGGCTTCGAGAACCTCTTCCGAAGGATATCCGCCCGTCCATTGATGCAAGTTTCCGTTCAACCGCATAAACTGTTTGGCCTGCTCGAATATAAACATCACACGGTCCATATCCTCAGGCAATGTATTTCTTATTTCCATCTTCTAAAAAAATACAATTAACCCACTCTATATTTTTACCGACGAGCTAAATCGTCATATAATTTTTGAAGATAAGCCTTTCCCTTGTTCAAGTGAATGGCATTACTATCGTTCTGCCCGATCAGAATCGATTGAGACGCACAATCATATACTGCCGCTCCATCTTTATCGACAAATCCGACCCCATCGGGAAAAGCATAAAAAACGAAATGCTCTTTGGTCGAATCCGTAAGATTTTTACTGAACGTAAAATCATCATAAGGAATATGCAACTGAGCTAATAAAGTTGCTGCCAAATCCATTTGTGACAAATATTCATCGACAACCAAAGGGCGCTTTACGGCTCCTCCGGCCCAAACCATAGGTATATGATGACGGACAATATCGTGGTTCTCCACATTTTGGGGATAACGCTTGGCATGGTCGGCGACAAAGACGATAAGCGTATTGTCCCAAACAGGGAGCCTCTTCAATTTCTCTACAAAGTCTCCTACACAGCTATCGGTATAAGCTATCGAGTTCAAATACTTATCCTCCAACCGGTTCATGGGAACATCGAACGGTTCGTGGCTGCTTAGCGTTAAAAACATTTTCATAAAAGGCTCCCGAGATTGCTCTTTTATCAATGAATAAAACTTTTCAAACGTCACATCGTCTGGAACACCCCACTTACTCAATCTCTGAGACAAAGGGAAATCACGGTCGCACACGATATTATCCATACCCATAGAAATAAAATAGGAACGCATATTCGTGAAATCGGCATCGCCCCCATAAAGAAACTGCGTGTCATAGCCGGCCTTACGTAAAGATTTCGATATACCCGGAAGCGATTGTGACTTGGCGGGATACTTCATAATCGATGCGGTGGGTTGTGCCGGGTAGCCGCTAAGGATAGAAGTTAACCCTCGATCGGTTCTGAAACTATTGGCATAAAAATTAGTAAACAAAATTCCTTCCGAAGCTATTTTTTCAAGATTGGGCATCACTCCGGGAATCCCACCTAAACTCTCCATAGCTACCCCCGAAAAACTTTCAAGAACAATCAACAACACATTCGGGCGAGCTTTCACCCATTGCAAGCTATCGGCAGGATATACCGAAGGCCCCCCGCCACGTAAAGGTTCAAAAATAACATCGGCCTTTTCCGGTTCGAAAAAACGATACTGAGATGAAAAGTCTTCCGATTTGGACAATGACGACATCAAACTGAATACCGGATTGATAGCGGCGTGATTAAGCGCCATACGATCGCTGAAATAAACCTTGCCCACATTCATGGTCGACACCGTAAACCCGCCTCGAATGGGAATAAAAAGAGAAGCGGCAAGCAACAATAAACAAGCAAAGGACAAAATCGATTTCTTAGGTCTTTGCCAAGAACCCGTTTTTCCTGATAATCTCCACATGGGCCATAACAACAGAGCGGCATAAACAAATATAAGAAAGACAATCAGTACAGTTTCCCATGCCGGAATACTGGCGACAGCATCGGCCGGGGACGTGAGATAAAAAAGAGGCGTGGCATCTATCCTAAATCCCCAATAGCTATACAGCACGGCATCGCCCAACGTTATGGCAGCCACCACGAACGAAACAATAGCAAAATAAACACGATACACCGGAATCCACCATTTTTTCTGTAAATACACTGTTGCCACGACAAACAATGCAGGTATGGCCGTAAGATAAGCCGCCATAGAAAAATCCAATGGCCGCCCGTTCCACATCACAGAAAACCACTCCATTAACGGAATCTTACCGTAAATATCCCAATGAAACAACATGAATAGAGGTTTCTGCAAAACAAACATAATGAAAAACCAAAAATACACGGCTATCAGAAAGAGGATACGTTTCTTCATATTTCTGTCATTTTTACGGAGTGTAAAAGTAATATAAAAAAGAACGGCAAACTCGAAATATATGTACGAATTACTTTGTTTAATATTTATTAAGTGTCGAAGATTAGTTAGAATAATTATAAATTGTGACCTTTGTTTACAAATAGAAATTACATTACATAATACAGTAGAAATGAAAAAAATTTTATTATCAGCCTTAACTGTTTTTACAATCATGGCACAAGCTGCTAATCCTTTTTTCGGGACTTATAAAACGCCCCACCAAACCGCACCGTTCGACAAAATAAAATTGTCGCATTACGAACCGGCTTTTAAAAAAGCCATAGAAGAAAATCAGAAAGAAATCGACGCGATTGTCAATCAACGTTCGATGCCCACATTCGAAAACACCATCGAAGCGCTCGATCGAAGCGGTCAAATGCTAAACCGGGTCGCTAGTGCATTTTTCGCTTTACTGAGCGCCGAAAGCAACGACGAAATGATGGAAATCTCCCAACGAGTACAACCCATGCTTTCGGAACACAGTAACAACATCAGCTTGAACGAAAAACTTTTCGACCGCATCAAGTTCGTTTATGACCGTCGTGACCAGCTCGATCTCACGCCCGAGCAAAAAACACTCCTCAAAGAGACCTACGAGTCTTTCGCTCTAAGCGGAGCCGAATTGAAAGGTGAAGACCGGGAACAATACAGAAAATTATCCTCGGAACTAAGCCAGCTCACACTCACATTCGGACAAAATGTTTTGAAAGAAACCAATCTTTTCAGCATGATGCTCTCCGAGAACGATTTGGAAGGACTCCCCCAAAGCGCGCGAGATGCCGCTGCGGCACTAGCAAAGAGCAAAGGGAAAGAAGGATTTATGGTCAATCTCTCCTATCCCAGTTACAGCGCTTTCATGAAATATTCTTCTCGCAGAGATTTAAGAGAAAAACTGTATCGCGCATACAATTCACGTAATCTGTCGGGCGAATACAACAACATTCCCGTCTTAAAACGTATCGCCGAAGTGCGACTCGAAATGGCAAAACTTTTCGACAAGCCCAACTATGCAGAGTATAAACTCCAACGCACTATGGCCGGTAACAGTGACAACGTCTACAACTTGCTGAATCAACTGCTCGATGCCTACAAACCGGCAGCCCTGCAAGACGTTAAAGAAGTCGAAGGTTTCGCCATCGGAAAAGAAGGGAAAGACATAACCCTAATGCCGTGGGATTTCAGTTACTATTCCGAACAACTTAAACACATCAAATACGACCTCAACGATGAAATGCTACGCCCCTACTTCGAAGTAAACAATACGATAAAAGGAGTATTCGGGTTAGCCACTCGCCTATACGGATTACACTTTACAAAAAATCCTAAAATCCCGGTATATCACCCCGAAGTCGAAGCATTCGAAGTAACCGACAATGACGGGAATTACGTGGGAGTTATATATACCGACTTTTTCCCCCGCGACGGGAAACGAGCCGGAGCTTGGATGACAGAGTTCAAAGGACAATGGAAAGAAGAAAACGGAAAAGACAGCCGTCCGCATGTAACGATTGTCATGAACTTCTCTCGCCCTACGTCGGATACTCCTGCCCTATTAACTTACGACGAAGTAGAAACATTCCTACATGAATTTGGACACGCTCTGCACGGATTACTTTCCGACGTCACTTACGCTTCGCTTTCCGGGACAAACGTATATCGCGATTTCGTGGAACTTCCTTCACAATTCAATGAGAACTATCTTTCCGAAAAAGAATTTCTCGACAGCTTTGCAGTCCACTACAAAACCGGTGAAAAAATTCCGGTCGAATTGGTGGAAAAAATTAAAAAATCCAGTCAATACCTTGCTGCCTATTCTTGCGTACGCCAATTGACTTTCGGGAACCTCGATATGGCATATCATACAATCACCGCCCCGGTAGACGACGCTATCGCTTTTGAAAAAGCCGCTATCGATAAAACATTAGTATTACCCGATGTAGAAGGTACACTCATTGCACCTCAATTCAGTCACATCTTTTCGGGTGGTTATGCCGCAGGATACTACGGCTATAAATGGGCCGAAGTTCTTGATGCCGATGCATTCTCCGTATTTAAGGCTAACGGCATTTTCGACCCGGTTACAGCCACATCATTCCGCGACAATATCTTGAAGCGGGGCGGTACGGAAAATCCCATGATTCTATACAAACGCTTCAAAGGAAGCGAACCCACGATAGATGCATTAATGCGGCGTGACGGAATCATTAAGTAAAGCCAACAAATAGATCGTTTACAAAAAAAGGAGCTCTGTACAGAGCTCCTTTTTTCATCAGATATCTATCCCATTATTCTTTCTCTTTATAATAACGTACCCAGTCTACGACCATTTCGACCGGCAAATCGAGCGTATCCACAGGACCTACCCAACCACCGTCCAGCTGCATATCGATCAATAGATAGTAAGGTTTCTTAAACGGGAATTGCAATTCGTCACCCTCTCCCGTATCTATGCGCGGATAAGTAAAGGTGCGATTTTCATTGATAAAGAAAACAAGGCTATCGGGATACATTTCTACGGCATACACATTATAATCATCGGGATTAATAGTTCCTTTTGAACCGTGACGCGGGTTACGTGTCTGTTTTCTCTCGATCGTATAAGCGGTATGTATCGTTTGATAAGCAATCGAATCGTGGTTCAAACGCTCCATGACATCGATCTCTCCGGCCCACGGCCACTTCCATTGAGCCTCGTCACAAGGTTTGAGCCAAATAGCCGGCCAAGCACCTTGCGCACCCTGCAATTTAGCTTTCACTTCGAGACGGCCGCCATGAAATCCTCGTTTATTCTTGGTATATACACCCCCGGTAATATACGGAGCAGTATCATTTTCGAGATCGGTATTCACGATACCTTTCAATACCAAGTTACCATCTCGCATCTCATAACAGGCCTCATTGTCCGACATATGTCGAGCCCATTCAGGATTGGCCCTCGGAATTTTAGACCATGTTGCCGTGTCGAAAGAAGTACCATTGAAGTCATCTTCCCACACCAACTCCCATCTAGACGAATCTCCCGAGGAGACACACGAAATCAGCCCGCCTAAAAATAAAGCGGACCACATCAATACAAATACTTTTCTCATAAATACATCTTTTAAGTTAAATCACAAAGGTAACACAAATAACCACAAAACGCAATTAAAAGGAAAAACGATTCAGTAGAAAATTCGTGGAAGTAGATTTGAATTTTAGAGATGAATCTCTCCTCAGAAACTGCTGTTTTCTCGGTTTCTCCCCTATCGTGCCAACGCAACACTGGGGAGAAGGCCAAATACAATCAATCTATCCCACTCGCTAAAATAATGTGACAGAAGGGCATTCCCCCCTTCTTTTACCGTACCCCGTAGCCTTGCAGGGTATTTCAGCTTTTATTATCAGAAATATTTTAAACCTCCTCTGCCGTGCCCCGCAGCATTGCGGGGTGTTTTGCTCAGCAAAATATAGGGGAAGTGTCCGTAGGACGGAGGGGTTACAAAAATGAAAACAAGACGGCAAACGATTCCCCTAGCCACGCCATCGTTTCGACCGGGCAATGCACTATCACAAATCACAAAAAGAGTCAAGAGAAGCCACCCTCAAAACGAAAAATGCAAGGCGATACGTACCCCGCCTTTGCTCACGTTCGGGCTTTCCCGATAGGTCAATCGCCATACATAATCTACCCGCAAAATGGTAAATATATTATCAAGACCTACACTACATTCCATATAGGGCATTTTATCCATTTCGGTACTACCCTTCGGGAATACGAATAAATCTTTATTATACAGTGGATTATTCTTCTTGCTCAAACTACCGTACAAACCTCTGAACGCAAACACCTCTCTCAATTTCATATATTTCAACAGAGGGATACGATTGAACAAAGCTCCGTTTGCATAATAAGTAAAATCCCACGACACATACTGGTCGTTGATAAATTCGAGAGCATTCATCAAAGCATATGATTCCGGTTGAATCGTATAAGAAAGATTCGCATTAGGAAGTATCAACATAGGAAAAGGAACTTTGTCCCATACCTTTCCGGCCTTCACAATAGCATCGAAATAACCGAATGCCGAGAACCAAAAACGTTTCTGAATCCCAAATTCGGTATGATTATATGAATACTTGCTGCCCAAGAAATTTTTGAAAGCAAAATTATGAGAGAGTGTCAACACGGGAGCATCCAAATTGATTGGGAAACGTTGGCTTTTCGTTTGGTAAAATTTTTCATTGGGAGCAAAGCGCAATTTCACCTCAAAATTGGTTTGCATATAATCCTTTATCTTTTTACCGTATCCATCGATAAAAGCGATACGGTCGGTCGCCATTTGCTGTATCTCGTTACGAATACCCAAACCGAATGAAAAACCGCCCTTTCGTTCTTGCAAATAAGACAACTCGGTCTTTCTTAAATAAGTAGCTTTATTATCGCCCTTACGTTTCAAAGAAAGGAAAACATTGTCTTTATTCGTGTACAGATAATGCTGTCCCAATTGGTCTATGTCGTACGAATGGCTCAGCTTGATAGAATTGATGGGGAACTCCCGGGAATGAAATTTCTTCTTATTGAACGAATATTCTACTTCGCCCGAATATTTAACCTTTTCATCTTTGGTTCCATAAGCCACATAACCGCGAGCAAACCAATGTGGATTTAGTTGGGCGGTAGTTAGTCCACCTATTCTGAAACGAGCGCCCTCTATTTCATTTGCACTAATAGTCGTATTCATCGGCCCGAAATCGAACTTACTGTCTTTCCCTGTTTCTATATAACCGCTGATTAGTATTCCCAAAACTTTCTCTGTATAATAGAATACCGGAACCTCTCGTAGTCGAGCTAAAAGTTTATCTACGGCATTCTCCTTTTTCTTTACCGGCACATGACGATTGTCTACCCAGAACTCTTCCGGTTTTGCCTGAGCATCCACTTCTACTTTCTCCCGACCCTCAAAATCATAAACCGACAAATCGTCGGGAGGAGTAAAGGTAAATTTATCATAGGTGGTCATACGCCTTGCATACAATCCTTGCGTGGCAGGCATAATCCGGAACTCTATAATGGCATCGTCTTTCGTTTTAATACGCGTCCCGTCTTCCAAACGTTCATAATCCTGTTCGAGATACATATTCTCGACATAATTAAGATTGATATCCCGAGGCACGTTCAACTTCACCTTCTTGATAAAATAGGTCGAATCTCCTTCGGGCACATAAATATGACCTGTAAAGCCGAACGACTCCGAATTAAACGGAACAAAGCCTAAATCCACGCATTTCACGCCGTCTATCAGAATCGTATCTAATAAATAATACTTATAAAACGAAGTACCTATGTTGGACAAAGGGCTCACGAATCTATTATTCAACAGAGTAATATCATTCTTGAAAATATCGATTTCCCGGAATAAATCCTCACACAACATTTGCACGCTTTCTTGGCTGAATATTTCGTCGATTCCTGCCCGCTTAATACCGGTCACCACAGATTTCTCAGTTTCCGGGCTGCGACGATAATAATTCTCGGCGATCTTCTCCTTTATCGAAACAGTCAGAATAGGTTTGCCCGAAACCTCCGAAGTATCGACATAGTCAAAAATAAATTGGAATTTTTTGAAAAGCCACTTTTTCTTTTGTTCCTCCGAAAATTCATTCAGGGCAAAAGTCATCTTTTCATACTTTTCATAATTATAAAAATCGTGATTTTTCGGATCTCCTACGTGGCGACGCTCTATCAATTTTTTTACAAACTCCACTGCCGGATTATTTTTCTTACTGTATTTCTCCTTTTTCGGTTTCACGACCACCTCTTTCAAGACATAATCCGATGGAACCAAATCGATAACCAAATCATTCTCGGCTCCTTTCTTTACAAAAACCGTTTTCTCTCGATAACCCAACGTAGAAAATCGAACATTGAGAAAATTATCACGTACCGAAACGGCAAACTTACCGTCATCGTCCGTCATAAGTCCCTTATCGCTCCCCACAAAAAAAACAGAAGCATAAGATATAGGCTCATGGGTTATGGAATCTCGTACTATCCCCTTTATCACTGTCGCCTTTTGTGCCGTAGCCGAAATAGGAAGCCCTATAAATAATAGGCAAAGGGTTAATACCACATATATCTTTTTTATCATAAAAGTCTCACAAACTGTATATTATAATTGGTCCCGATATTCGATTCTCTCGAATTTTCAAAATGCAAAAGTACAAAAAAACTGTCGGCTCTCGGAGTTTTATTATCTTCACTTTATGGGTTTAACAATGTTTAATAATGTCGGGATTTCTATTCTGCTTCTTAAACCAAATAAATGTACTATATTCGGCATTCTATTTATATATGTTAAATCATGAGTACCGAAATAGAACGCAAATACACAGTAAAAGACCAGTCATACCGACAAGAATCAATCGAATGCAAATATTATAAACAAGGATACATCTCAATCGATAAAGAAAGAACCGTGCGCATACGAATTTCCGGGAATAATGCATTCATTACTCTCAAAGGCGTTACCACAGGTTGTACCCGTAAAGAATTCGAATACCCCATTCCGGTAGCCGATGCTGCCGAAATGCTCGGATCACTCTGTCTTCCTTCAATCATCGAAAAGAAAAGGTACATTTATCCCTATGCCGGACACAGATGGGAAATAGACGAATTCATGGGCAATAATGACGGACTGGTTATTGCCGAAATCGAGCTAAAATCAGAGTCGGAACAATTCGATTTACCTCCTTTCATAGAAACAGAAGTTACAGGCGACCCCCGCTATTACAATTCCAATCTGGCAAAACACCCCTATAAAACATGGAAAGAAAAAGAATAGCAATTTATTTTAGTTTTTTTTACAATTAAAATAATCTCTACTCGATTCTTTTCTCTACCTTTGCCCCTCGAAAATAATAGGCCATTGGAAAGATGCCGGAGTGGTCGATCGGGACGGTCTCGAAAACCGTTGTACCCTTACGGGTACCGAGGGTTCGAATCCCTCTCTTTCCGCAAGCAAAAAGCGTAGTACTTTTATAATAAAGCATTACGCTTTTAGCATTTTAAATATACACAATATTTGAGTTCAGTAGATAATCAGTAAGGATTGTGGCTCAGTAGATAATTAACGGGGATTGTTCGTGTATATTCCCCTATTGCTAACACAGTTCGCCGTAACGCTACGGGGCACGTCAGGGGAGAAAGGAATATATCCGGTATAAACAGACTGATACGATGGCGTTTTCAATCCCTCCGTCACTTCGTGACACCTCCCCTATTGCTAACGCCACACCCCGTAATGCTACGGGGCATTTTGAATAACATCGGAGCAGAGGCGAAAGGGATATACATCTCACACTCTCCCCCTGTGTTTTGCGCAGCAAAATATAGGGGGAGTGCCCGCAGGGCGAGGGGGTTAATACAAACAAAAACTTCACCCCCAAATACATCGCCTTTATTGGGTGGTTAAGATGCAAGAAAATAGAGGGAAAGTATACTCATAGCAAGGGGTAACCTTTTTACTGCAAAAAACTTATGAAATCTTTCCAACCACCCTCATTCATTAACATTAAAGTCTATCCCCACGGATTTTCTACTGAACCTCAAAAACACTTCTCATAACATTCGGGTATTCGCAAATAAAATTCATCACATTCTTTTTCTTTATCCAAAATAAAGTATACTTTTGTCAAAAAACAACACGGAGCCTTCCTGCTATACCATGAATCTTGAATTAGAGACATACCATCTAAAAAGACTTATCGAGGGAGATACCACATCATTCGATGCTATTTTTATACACTACCACCCTATTGTGCTCCGATTCCTTGTTGGCTTCATCAAAGACAAAGAACAAGCACAAGATATCGCCCAAGATATTTTCTGTAAACTATGGATATCGCACGACCGGCTCGGGCATATACAATCACTGAAATCCTATCTTTTCAAAATGTGCCGTAACGCTGTATACGACTCATTCGACAGACAAATAGCCGAACAAAACTATCTATCCCACTTGGAAGAAACAGCCCCACAGTCTACCTCGGTCGAACACGAAATATACGCCAAAGAGCTGCTTAGCCTCATGGACACGACCATCGCAAGTCTGCCGCCGCAAAAGAGAACCATATTCAATATGAGCCGAAAAGAAGGCCTATCCAACGATGAAATAGCCCTTCGGTTGAACCTTAAAAAGAACACAGTCGAAAAGACCATCAGTTCCGTATTAACACAACTCAAAAAAAACATGCTAGCCGCCTTGCTTTTTCTCATTCCTTAAATAAAGTTAACGAGCAGGAAGTATTTCAATAGATATCCGTCTCCTGATAAAAGACGGAACCATGAATAACATTATACAAAACATAATACATAAATTTTTTAACAACAGCCAACCCTCAACCGACGATATACTTTTCAAAAAGTGGCTGCTCTCCCCCAAAAACCGAGAAGAAAAAGATCAAGCGATTTCAGAGATATGGGACTCTTGCCAAAACGAGACACCCGATGCATTTACATTATCCGAACTAGAAACATTCCATCGAAACAACTTTTTGCCGGGAAAAAGGGCCAACTTCCGCAGCACTATCTATAAAGCCGTTGCCACCATACTGCTTCCCATTTTGGGAGCCCTTTTCACTTGGTTGATACTCGACACACCCCAAGATACCGAACAACTCATCGAATGCTTCGTCCCCAAAGGAGAAAAAGCAAAGCAAATATTCCTTCCAGACGGAAGCGAGGTGTGGGTTAACGCCGAATCCATACTGATTTACCCCAACACATTCAAGGGTAACACAAGAACCCTGTTTCTCAATGGCGAAGCCAACTTCAAAGTATCCCGCGACAAAAAAAGACCCTTCATCGTAAAAACTGCGACTCTCGACATCGAAGCATTGGGGACTACATTCAATGTAGAGTCATATAGCAACTCTCCACAAACGATAGCGACACTCGAAGAAGGAAAAATAAAAGTCTCGACCAAAGACTCCATACCGCATGAAACCATACTGTCTCCCAACGAACAATTCATATACGACAACAACACACATTCACGCGAAATAAACATAGTCGATGCCCAAAGACTCTCAAATTGGAAAGAAGGACAACTATATTTCAAAAATGCGCCCTTCGGGAAACTGGTAAAAACGATCGAAAGAAAATACAACGTAACGATTCTTTACAACCAAGAAAAATACAAAAACAACAAGCTCACTGTAAAATTCGAACACGACGAAACGATAGACGAAATATTGCCCATTCTGGAAGGGATACTGCAAAACATGAAATACAAAAAAAATAACGACATAATATTCATCAACTAAAAATCGACACCAATGAAAAAAAGAACCGGAGAAAACCACCCAAAACATTTTCTCCGGTTTGAAATCAGAAAAACACCTTACATTGTGACTTCAATTACAGTATTTATCTAAAATCTAATGCACAAAAATATGAATTTAAAAATTAAAACCGGCGAATCATCTAAAAAGAATTCGCTTAAAATTGCTTTTTTATTATGTTTTCTTATCTCCGTTCAATTCGTTTTTGCCCAAAATCAAACAATCGATTTGAATATGACAGATAAGCCTCTATCCGAAATATTCAAATCGATAGAAAAACAAGCCGACATCTCCGTCGATTTTGACGAAACGCAAATCAATATTCATCAAAAAATATCGGTGAACATCAAAAACAAAAAACTCACCGAGGCATTATCGATGATTCTAAGCCCCTTAAAATACAAATATGCGATACAAGGGAAACACGTAGTCATAACCAACGAAAAAAACAGACAAAAGTCCGAAAGTATCGTGGGATTCGTAAAAAATCCGAATGGCGAACCGCTCATCGGCGCATCCGTATTGGTTAAAGGGACAAACAATGCCGTATCGACCGACATCGACGGACGGTTTCACATCAAAGCCTCCCCGAAATCCCGACTGGTCGTTTCATACGTAGGACACGACACACAAGAAATTGCCGTCACACCGGGCATCACAATGAACATCGAGCTGTCCGAAAAAGCCAATATTATGGACGAAGTTGTGGTCGTGGGATACGGCACGCAAAAAAAAGCCAATTTGATCGGAGCCGTAGGATACACCGACCACAAACAATTAGAAAGACGGCCCGTCAATAATTTAGGACAAGCCCTGCAAGGTGCGATACCCAACCTGAATATCTCATACGGCTCTGGAAAACCCGGAGAAAAAACCCGAATGAACGTCCGGGGATTCGCATCCATCAACCAAGAATCCAAACCTCTGATCCTAATCGATGGTATGGAAGGAAACATCGATAAAATCAACCCTCGCGACGTCGAGTCTATTTCGGTTCTTAAAGACGCTTCTTCGGCTGCCATCTACGGCGCACGGGCTCCCTTTGGTGTGGTCCTGATCACGACAAAGAAAGGCGAGTCGGGTAAAACCCAAGTGAACTACAACGGAAGATTCAGCTTTTCAAAACCCACTACAAGAACCGACTTCTTAACAACAGGATACGATGCCGCCATGCTCGTTGACGAATTCATGCGGTCATACAACGGTGTCACCTACACCCGGCTCACTTCCGACGACTACAAAGAATTGGAAGCTCGAAGATTCGACAAAACAGAAAATCCCGAAAGACCATGGACAGTCGTTCAGAACAGAGGTGGTGTAGAATCCTATATGTACTACGCCAACTTCGACTGGTACAACTACCTGTTCGACCATTCACGCCCCACTTGGGACCACAACCTAAGCATCTCCGGCGGAAATCAAAAAATAAACTACCTGTTAAGCGGGAACTACGGGACACAAGACGGTATCTACCGGCAAAACACCGATAAACACCGTACCGCCAATCTAATGGCAAAAGTCAGCGCAGACGCCTACAAATGGTTAACCATCAAATTTATGGCTCGCCTATACGACTCCAAATACACGGCTCCCGGTGTAGGACACGGATACAACATTCCCAGCCTCACCTTCCACGCCCTACCTTATATGATGCCCTATAACCCCGATGGCACTTGGGTATATCAAAATCCCATTCAAGCATCCGGCCCCAGCGATGGAATACACATTCTGATTGGAGACGGAACCTCCAAGTCGATCGAGGAAAACCGATACATGACCTATTCTTGGAGCACCATATTCAAAATCATGAAAGGGCTGACTTTCACGGCAAACTACAACTTCAAACACAGTACCACCGATTACATGGAGCGCTCAACAAGAGCTAAATACTCCCAATACCCCGGAGTCGAAGAAGTGGCTCAAGCCTCTTGGTTCTCAAACAAACTGGCACAAGAATATGAAAAAAGTTTCTATCACAATGTCGATGCCTACCTAAACTACGACAACACGTTCAACTCGCATCACATATACGCTGTGGCCGGATTCAACTACGAGCAAAACCACTACAAACACCATTACGCCACAAAACTGAATATCCAATCCGACAACTTGAACGACTTCAACCTCGGTGAAAAAGGGAAAGACGTGACAGTACAGGGTGGACAAAGCAAATGGGCCTTATTGGGCTACTTCGGAAGAATCGGATACGACTACGCCGGAAAATATTTGGCCGAGTTCAACATACGATGGGATGCATCTTCGCGATTCCCCAAAGACCACCGAGCCGGAGTCTTCCCCTCATTTGCCGTAGGCTACCGAATGAGCGAAGAAGCATTCTTCGACCCCATACGCAAAGTATTCTCTAACTTTAAAATACGACTCAGCACAGGATCTCTGGGCAATCAAGCCATATCCGACTGTTATCCATACATACAGAAGTTGAACATGCAAGGATTGGGAGGATACCTCATGAATGGCGAGCCCGTCACCTATGCTGCCGTTTCAGCCCCGCCCTCGGGAAAACTCACTTGGGAAACCGTTATCCACCACAATTTGGGTCTCGACCTCGGATTCTTCGACAATAGGCTCAACCTCAGTGCCGACCTGTTTATCCGTGATACCAAAGACATGTTGGTTCCCGGGAAAATGCTCCCCGGCGTATACGGTGCGACCCCTCCGAAAGAAAACGCCGCCAACCTGCGCACAAAAGGATTCGAGCTGGCAGTAAGCTGGTACGATCAATTCAATCTTGGAAACAAACCGTTCAGTTACAACCTGTCTTTCGGGCTATCCGACAGCAAATCGGTGATTACAAAATTCGACAATCCCATGAAAGAATTCGCAAAATCGAGCTACTACGAAGGCATGACCATCGGCGAGATATGGGGGTACAAAATCGATGGTCTTTTCCAGACTGACGAAGAAGCGGCCGCCTACTCCAAAGCCGTAGACAACAGTTATGTCTGCAAAAACATATTCGTTACGGCGGTAGGAGACTACAAAGGACTACAAGCCGGTGACCCCAGATTTGTAGACATCGACGGAAGCGGCCGCATCGACGACGGTGAAAAAACTGCCGACAATCGCGGTGACATGGTCATCATCGGTAACAAAGAACCCCGATACCTCTACAACGCCAACATCGGACTCAGCTGGAACGGCATAGACATCTCGGCCTTCTTTCAAGGAGTCGGACGGCAACACCGTTATCCCGATGGCAACAACATGATGTTCTGGGGCGGATTTGCACGACCCTACTCCTCTTTCGTGCCCGCCAATTTCTTGGACAATGTCTGGTCCGAAGAAAACCCGAATGCCTACCTCCCCAAAATCAGAGGATATGCCGCGCAAGGCGACCGCTCGTTAGGTCATAAAAACGACCGGTACCTCCAAAACATAGCCTATTGCCGATTAAAAAATCTGACCGTTGGCTATACACTACCCTCAGAATGGACCTCGAAGATTAAAATCGACCGGTTAAGAGTATATTTCAGTGGAGACAACCTGTTCACTTGGACAAAACTGAAATCAGACTATATCGACCCCGAGCAAATCACAGTAAACAGCGACGCCCGAACCTATCCTTTCTCCAAAGTATTTTCATTCGGACTTGATATAACTTTTTAATTCCTATCATCATGAAAAAGAACATTATATTATATAGTTTCATCGCCCTTTTATCGGGCACTGCCGGTTGTTCCGATATGTTGGATCAATACCCTCTCGATGCCATATCCCCGGAAACCTACTACAACAACGCCGATGAATTACGCAGTGCGACCAACCAATTCTACGGAATGTTTCCCGGAGCGGCTTCGGGATATACCGAATCGGCCGATGTCGTTTGCACATTCAATCTACCGGCCGAAGTACAAGGCATACGCACCGTACCCACATCTGGCGGAGGCTGGAACTGGGAATACCTCAGAGCTGTCAATTTCTATCTAAGCCACTCGGTGCGCTGCGACGATGTCGATGCAAGAGAGCATTTCGATGGTATAGCCCGCTTTTTCAGAGCATATTTCTATTTCGAAAAAGTGAAACGTTTCGGCGAAGTGCCTTGGTTCGACAGAGAACTTTCCTCCACCGATCCCGAGTTGTTCAGGCCACGAGACAGCCGCGACTTCATCATGGATAAAATCCTTGACGACCTCACTTATGCCATCAATAACATCTCCGACAAAAAAGACCTATACAACGTAACCCATTGGACCGCCCTAGCCCTCAAATCGAGAATATGTCTGTTCGAAGGCACATACCGTAAATATCATGGGATTCCCGGCTATGAAAAGTTCTTGGACGAGTGCGCCACGGCTTCCAAACTGTTTATCGACAATGCCCCCTACGCCATCTACAAAACAGGAGCACAACCCTATCGAGACCTTTTCTCCTCGATGAACGCCATCGAAGAAGAAGTTATATTGGCTCGTGACTACGACCGGGCTCAAAATGTCATGCACGAGGCAAACGCAAACACGTTGTCACCCACCTACGGACGTCCCGGCATGAACAAGAAAATCGTAAACAGCTACCTCATGACCAACGGTGACCGCTTCACCGACCAACCCGGCTATGAAACCATGCAATACTACGACGAAATGCAGAACCGCGACCCCCGCCTCACCCAAACCGTCGTAGGCCCGGGCTACATGCGTATCAACAGTGATGCCGTATCGTCTCCCAACTTCGGAGCTTCGACCACCGGATACCAAATCACCAAATGGGTAACCGATGCATCGGGCGACGGATACTTAGGGTCTTCCAACGACTACATTCTGTTCCGCGCTGCCGAAGTCTACTTGAACTATGCCGAAGCGAAAGCCGAGTTAGGAACCTTGACACAGGAGGATCTCAAAATCTCCATCAAGAAAATCCGCGACCGCGTGGGCATGCCCAACATCGACATGTTTGCCGCCAACGCAAACCCCGACCCCTATTTGTGCGCACCCGAGACCGGTTATAGAAATGTCACCGGCCCGAACAAAGGCGTGATCCTCGAAATACGTCGCGAACGCACCATCGAACTGCTTCTCGAAGGATTCCGTTACTACGACATTATCCGATGGAAAGAAGGAAAAGTATTCGAACAACCGTACAAAGGAATGTATTTCCCCGGTTTGACGCAAGGATCGGGCGACAACCGCTACGATGTGTTCGACATGAACGATGGAACCGTCGGTGACAAAGAAAAAGTGGACATCTGCATCTACACTGGCAAAAAGCCCTCGGTGAAGAACATTCGCAAATTCTACAAACTGGGAGACGAGTTCGTCTTGACCAATGGAGACAAAGGCAACATCATCTGCCACGACATCGAGAAAGAACCTCGCCAGTGGAGAGAGGATCGGGACTATTTATATCCTATCCCCACCCAAGAACGGCTACTCAGCAACGGAACGCTCTCTCAAAATCCAAACTGGGACGATGGACTTGATTTCTAACAAACCGGCAATGACATTTCCGACCCTTAGTAGGAAAAAAGACCAATGACAGGCAATAACGATAGTTGGACAACATTTATGTTACATTTCCATAAATACGTCCAATTATCGTTATCTAGATTCTTAGAAGCTGTTTTAAATTTATTCCGAGACAGATTGAGACCCATGTTGAAGCAGATTGGAGTCCGAGATATGCAGTCAATAGCGGGCTATTGACAAA